>Ga0208828_1000870_pt1 | contig 12643 bp, 11 predicted proteins | sample Kivu_160m_FD_185487 | JGI IMG/M metagenome (GOLD analysis project Ga0208828, IMG submission 185487) | Freshwater microbial communities from Lake Kivu, Western Province, Rwanda to study Microbial Dark Matter (Phase II) - Kivu_160m (SPAdes)... | ecosystem: Environmental > Aquatic > Freshwater >... | reverse complement strand
CTGGGAATCCTGGTCGTCGGGCTTTGTTCTTGCGAGAAACCGGACACTACAGGACAGGAGCTGACCATCCTTGGCGAAGTGATGGCACCTTATTGCTTTGAAGAGAACGGAACCTGGAAAGGGATCACTGTTGAGGTGGTCGAAGGCATCATGAATGAGCTTGAACTGACGCAGGGTTACGAGATTGGCACCGACTGGGATGCCCTGTACAGCCGCATGGCAACGGAAGACAACATTGTCCTGTTTACCACAGCCCTTACAGAGGAGAGAAAGGATCAGGCCAAATGGGTCGGACCGCTGGCTGTGTGGCAATACCACACGGATACAGCGGATGTAATTGGTTCACAACACACCTTCCTTGGATACCTGGCTTTTTCAAAGAATGTTTCCGATAAAATAATTACCAACTGGCAAAAAGTGCTGGATAGGATGAAAGCAGACGGTGAGATTCAGGATCTCTTCGAAAAGTATGACGCCGGTTTTGATGCACCGGGGCAGGTAACCATTTTTACCGAACCTGATCCGCCACAGAATTTTCTTGACGAAATGGGTAACCTTAGCGGATGTTCCATCGACATGGTTCAGGCCATGATAGAAGCCATGGGCCTCTCGGACCCGATCTATTTCAGCAATTGGACCGATGGTTACGACATCGTTCATTATGTGCCGAATACGATGATCCTGACCACTAACAGGACCGGGGAACGGGAAGAACTGTTCAAATGGATTGGCCCGATCAGCAAGGTCAGTTACGTGTTCGTGGTCAGGGGGGATACCGATTACGATATCTCCGTAATTGATGATGCACGCCGCCTCCGTTCGGTTGGAGTCGTTGCTGGCTGGGCGGCGGAAGAAGAGCTGAATGCGCTGGAGTTTTCCAACGTGGTAACCTGGCCGACACCGCAAGAAGTGCTGCAAAAGTTATTGAGCGGCGATGTTCCCTGCATTGTCCTGACCGATCTCAATCTCAGGATGCTTCTCCAGGAACTCGGCCACGCACCGAAAGATGTCCGCCAGGAAGCTACCCTTTCCAGCCACGAAGGCTATCTTGCTTTCTCGATCGATACGGATAAGGAATTGATAAGCAAATGGAAATCAGCTTATAACGAGATCGTTTCCAATGGCACTCTTGAACAGATCTGGGAACGGTGGTATCCTGATATAGATTGGTAGGGAAAAGGCACAAGGCACAAGGCAGAAGGCAGAAGGCAGAAGTAAAGGAAAAAGGAAAAAGGAAAAAGGAAAAAGTTTATGCCTAACCCCAGACTTCAGAGGCTGTGTAAAAATAGCTATAAAAAAGTTCTTTGAAAGTTTGGATAATTTATGGTAATTACTTATCTTTAAATTAGTTACAATGATTTGAGTACTAATTTGAAACAGATGCATTACATTGAACCCTGCGATCGAAATCAGCTTTCAATGGCCAGTAGCATGAATGATTGGGTAGACCCAGATCATGTGGTCCGGCTGATTGATGCGTTGGTTGATCAGATCGTGAAAGCCCAACCGGATTGCTTTGCGAACCGGGGGCAACAAGAGCTGGGAAGGAAAGCTTACCGGCCGGAGACCCTACTGAAGTTGTACTTGTACGGTTACCTGAATGGGATCTGCAGTTCCCGCCGGCTGGAGCGGGAGTGTTACCGGAACCTGGAGGTGATGTGGCTGCTGGGACAGCTGCGACCGGATCACAAGACCATCTCCAATTACCGGAAGGACAATAAAGAGGCCATCCGTACGGTGTGTTTGGCTTTCCGGAATTTTTTAAAGGATCAGAAGTTCATCGAGGGGCATACGGTTGTGTACGACGGGACGAAGATCAAAGCCAATGCTTCCAAGGAATTAGTCAGCCAAGACGGTATTGCCAAGCGGATGAACAAGTTGGAAACGGAACTGGACAAATACCTGAACCAGCTCCAGAACAATGACATTGCAGAAGACCTGGAAGAACAAATCAGCACGTTGTCAGAGGAGTACCAGGTTGAGCCTGCCCTTTTACAGAAGATTGCCGAGTTGCAGAAGCAGTTGGAAACCTTGCGGTCTCAGCAGGCGTTCCTCAAAACGAAAGGGCTGAAGCGCTATGCTCCGTCCGATCCGGATGCCCGGTTGATGAAAAGCCGGGATGGATACATACCTGGGTACAACGTTCAAACCGGGGTAGACCGGAAGAACAAGCTCATTGTGGTGGCAGAAGTCACCAACCAGGAGAATGATCGCAAACAACTGGAGCCGAATGTGGAGAGAACCATCGAGCAGACCGGTATTGTTCCCAAAGTGGTTGCCGCCGATAAGGGGTATGGCGATGTGAATCAAATCCAAACCGTTGAGCAAAAGTATGAAGCCAATCAGACACAGTGTGTGGTTCCGTTACAACAGACGACACAAGAGGTGAAGGATAAAGCCGCTGGCATAGCCTTTACCTATCATGCTGACGAGGATCAGGTTATTTGCTCCGAGGGCCGGGTTTTGCCTTGCAAAGCCAAGAACATCAAGAAGCGCGGAGAAACCTGTGATTGGTACAGAGGAAATTGCACCGGATGCCCAAAAAAGTCACTGTGTACGCGGTCTCCCATTGGTCGGACTGTTTACCTGAATCAGAATCATGAATGGATACAGGAGTATAAGAGCCGAATGGGCGATCCCTCTTTTAAGAAGAGGGTCAAAGAGCGAAAGACGATTGTTGAGCACCCTTTTGGAACGATCAAATGCATGCTTGGAAAAATCCCGCTTCGGCTCCGGGGTATGTCCAAGAGCCAGATCGAGATCGATCTGGTGACTACAGCGTATAACCTGAAGCGATTATTGGCCCTCGATACCATGGAAAACCTGCTTAAAAGGGTTCAAACAGCTAACTGGGTAGGATGATGGAGAAATCCATCCTCTTTTGCCTCGTTCGAAAATTATCCAAATATGTCAAAGAACTACAAATTGAAATTTTGACACAACCTCTTCAGTCTGGGGGTTCACCCCCTCCAACTGACTAACCCCGGACTTCAGTCTGGGGATAACGCATCACGAGTCACGAGTCACGAGTCACGAATCACGAGTCACTAACATAAGCTTTTCATCAGCCCAGCTTCCTTGCAAGGTCAGCCATTTTCAGCGCCGTGATCGCCGCTTCCGTTCCCTTGTTCCCCAGATTGCCCCCGGCACGCGCCAGTGCCTGTTCCCGGTTATCGGTGGTGAGAACACCGAAAATGACGGGTTTGCTGAATTCCTGCCCAAGGCTCATGCAGCCTTGAGAGACGGCCTGGCAGATGAACTCGAAATGACGGGTTTCACCCTGGATGACGCATCCGACCAGTATAACAGCATCAGGATCCCTGGATTTTAAAAGCAGGCGCCCTCCCATGGGCAGCTCAAAACTTCCCGGGACATATAGGGTAATGATATGCTTGGGATCAACCCCATGGATCAGCAAGGTTTCCCGGGCACCCTGTTCGAGCGCGGAGGTAATTTCGCGGTTCCACTCGGAAACGATGACCCCGATTGTCATATTGCTGCCGTCAGGCACCGTGTCCGGGTCATAGGTGGAGAGATTTTTTGAATGGGTTGACATTTTCCTGAAAAAAAAGCCGGAATACCCGGCTTTACTGGACAATTTTTCTTACTGATCCAATCCGGCTTGAGCCCGGGCAATGTATTTTTCAATTTTCCGGCCTTCATTGGACTCGGGGTACTCTTTCTGAATCTCCCTGTATAGATCAACGGCTCCCCGGTAATCTTTTGAAGCCTCCATCAATTCAGCGGCTTTCATCAGGAAAATCGGCGTGGAAAAAGAATTGACATTTTCACGTGCAGCCTTCAGATAATAATCAATGGCTTCCTGTTCATCACCCAGTTCAGCATAAGCATCTCCGATGGCTCCCTGGGCCATCGGGTTGACCAGCTTGTCCTTCAGCTTGAATTTCTTCAGTTGCTCGATGGCTTCCTGGTACTTACCCAGTTTGAGGTAGGAAATACCGGCATAATAGCGGGCCAGCTTTCCTGGCTTGGTGATCTTGTATTGGTCAATGATATCTAAGAATCCCAGGTTATTCCCGTCGCCATTTAAAGCCAGGTCAAAGGAATCCTTTTCAAAGTATTGCTCGGCCGAAAATATTTCATTTTTAGCATCTTTTTCCTTTGGAGAAACGATAAACCTCTTGTAACCCAGGAAAATGCCAACAATGACAACTATCACAACCAATCCAATGGTCAGGTTCTTTTGGTTATGCTCGATGAAATGTTCAGTGCTGCTTAATGCGTGCTCGACAACCTCGAGATTGTCATCCTTTTTGCCTTTAGGTTTGCTCGCCATATGTCTTTTCTTAAAAAACATGCAAATGTAGACAAAATAACCTGATTTGAAATAGCCCTTTCAAAAAACCGCGACTCCGCCGGTTTTGCCTCGAATATGCTAAATTTGGCAGTGAAAGGCATTATCATGTACCTCCGCAGAATCAACCTGATTAACTTCAAGACATACAGTGAGCTGGATCTTGAATTTTCTCCCAGGGTTAATTGTTTCGTAGGCAATAACGGAGTTGGCAAGACGAACCTGTTTGATTCCTTTCACTATCTCGCTTTCAGCAAATCTTATTTTGGCGGTTCTGACAGCGAGACGGTTAAACATGGGGCCGGATTCTTCCTGGTCGAGGGCGAGTTTGAATTTGATGACCGAACGGAAAAAATTCAATGCGTTTTCAACGAGGATCAGAAGAAAAGACTTCGCCGGAACGGAAAGGAATACACCCGGTTGGCCGATCATATAGGCCTGGTCCCAATGGTCATGGTTTCGCCGGCTGACAGCAGCCTGATCCTCGAAGGAAGCGAGGAAAGGCGCCGTTATATGAACAGCGTGATTTCCCAGTACGACAGGCAGTACCTTGAGGATCTGATCCAATATAACAAAGCCTTGGGCCAGCGAAATAAAAGTCTGAAGGATTTTGCCCGTAATCATCAGTTTGATGAGGATCTGCTCTCATTCTGGGACCAGAAACTGGTTGACACAGGGACAAGGATCTACCTCAGCCGTAAAAATTTCCTTACTGAACTGATGCCGGTTTTTCAGCATTATTACCAGATAATCTCATCCGGCAAGGAAACAGTGGGGCTCAGTTATCAATCCCAGCTTGAGGAAACCCCATTAAAGGACCTGCTTCAGGAATACCGGGAACGTGACCGTCAACTGCAATTCACTTCTGCCGGAATCCACCGCGACGATCTCCTTCTGAAGCTGTCGGGCTACCCCATGAAACTGCAAGGTTCGCAAGGACAGCAAAAAACTTTCCTGATTGCACTTAAGATGGCTCAGTACGACTTCCTGAAAGAGGTTTCGGAGGTAAGACCCCTGATCTTGCTGGATGATGTTTTTGATAAGCTTGATTCCAGGCGCGTCACTGAAATCATGAAACTCGTGGCGGAAGATCATTTTGGCCAGATCTTCATCACGGATACCAATCAGGAGCACCTTGAGGCAATCCTCGCTACCATACCGGTCGAGTACCGTTTGTTCAGGATTGACGACGAGCAGGTAATCACACTCTAGCCAAGAAGCATGGTAATCAGAAGAACCAAAGCAAGATCCCTGGGTGATATTATCGGAGAATACCTTGAAGACAGCGGTCTTAAAACCCGGTTGAAGGAAAGGGAACTCATCAGGCTATGGGATGAAGTGGCCGGAGGAATGATTGCCCGGTCAACCCAGTCGGTTTATGTCAGGGAAAGGAAACTGTTCGTAACCGTAAGGTCCGCGGTGATCAGGAATGAGTTGATAATGATACGCGGAGCTTTGAAGGAAGAGCTCAACCGGAGAATCGGTACCGACTTGATCGATGAAATTGTGATCCGTTAGGACCCCGGTGGTTTTACAGCCCGTACTTTCATTCCAGAAATTCACCGGTCGTATCAAACCGCTCAGAATTGGCAAAGAAGAATCCGGCTTCCCTGACAGCATTTTCATCACAGTCCGATCCGTGAATGGCGTTGCTTTGAATGGTTTCTCCAAACAGGGCCCGGATGGTTCCCGGGTCCGCCTTGACCGGATCCGTATTGCCAATAAGTTTCCGGAATGACTCAACAGCATCCTCTTTCTGGAACACGGCAACGATCACCGGTCCGGAGGTCATGAAGCGGACCAGTCCGTCATAAAAGGGCTTTCCTTGATGAACTGCGTAAAAACAAGAGGCCTGTTCGACGCTCAGCCGGATCATTTTAAGAGCTGCTATCGAGAATCCCGTTTCACAGATCATTTTAATGATGGCTCCTGTATCTTGACGGGCGACCGCATTCGGTTTAATGATGGCAAGAGTGATTTTTCCTGGCATGTGCAAAGGGTTGTTTTCATAAAAATAATCATTTAGTCGGTTCAGTGTGATGACATTGTTATCTTTGATTTATGCTTGGGAAAATAGATCTGAGAAGTGCAGGAGCGGAATCCGATTCCGCAATCGAGGGATTGAAGAAATTTTTCTTAGGGCCTCATAAAATATTGATTGTAAGCCACCAGAATCCTGACGGCGATGCGGTGGGTTCAGCACTCGGCCTGCGTGGTATTCTGGCCACGTTGGGTCATGAAGTATCCATCGCTGTTCCCGATGATTCACCTCCGTTCCTGAAATGGCTTCCCGGCCATGCCGGGATTCTTATCTTTGAAAGGAGGTCAGGCAAGAGGGTTATCGAATCCGCCTTCCGATCGGCTGACCTGGTTGTATGCGTTGATTTCAATGCCCCGGACCGGGCCGACCTGATGGAACCCTGGCTTGTGGATTCCAAAGTGCCCCTGTTATTGATCGATCATCATCCTCCCCAGGATATCTTCACCGATTATTACTGGATCGATGAAACCAAAGGATCAACTTCTGAATTGGTTTACTACTTCATTAAAAGAATGGGATGGGCGCAACTGCTCTCTGCAGAAACGGCTACATGCCTGCTTGCCGGGATCATGACTGACACGGTCGAATTCAAGGTGAACTGTTCTTACCCGGAAGTTTTCGAAACGGTTGCCGAACTGGTCAGAGCCGGGGCCGACAAGGACCGTATTTACAATGAGATTTACAGCATGTTCTCTGAAAGCCGTATGCGGCTTTTGGGCTACAGCCTTGAATCAAGCATGAAGATCCTTCCGGAGTTACATTCTGCCTACATCGCCCTGACCCGGGCTGAATTAAACCGGTTCAATCATAGGAAAGGAGACACCGAGGGTTTTGTCAATTACCCACTCTCCATTGAAGGGATACAATTCTCGGTGTTGTTTACCGAACAGGAGGATCATATCAAACTTTCACTGAGGTCCAAGGGTACTTTTCCGGTCAACGAATTTGCCAATCGTTTCTTTAATGGAGGCGGGCATATAAATGCAGCAGGAGGACGTTTTTATGGTACCATGCCAGATGCCATCGCACATTTTGAATCCGTGCTCATGGAATATCAAGACCTTTTGAAAAAAGTCTGACTGCACCATGCACCTGTTGATCCGTAACCTTTTCCTGTGCCTGGTCATGGTCCTGTGCGGATCCTGTCATACCGGCGAATCAGACCAGTCGGAACGGAAACTTCCCGGTCAGGTTGACCGGGAAAAGCTCCTGGATGTCAACAAGCACCTGATCCGGCAAGATGCGGTGGTCATCCGGAATTATGCCGACAGTGCCGGCTGGGACCTTAAGGAAACGGGAACCGGACTGTTTTACCAGATCCTCGACCACGGCAGGCAACGATCAAAAGCAGGCAAGGTGAAAAGCGGGGATCAGGTCAGCCTGAATTATGACATCAGCGTGCTCGACGGTACCCGGTGCTATACATCCACTCTGGATGGCCCCAGGAACTTTGTTGTGGATAAATCCTGGTCGGAACAAGGTCTTCACGAAGCAGTCAAACTCCTTGAGCCGGGCGATAGCGCCCTGATTATCATGCCTCCCCACCTGGCCTACGGACTTGTCGGCGATGGTGACCGGATTCCGGCGAGGGCCATCTTGGTTTTTAAGATCCGGTTGGTCGATGTGAAACGAGGGAGCTCACGTTGATTTTTTTACATTTGCGGAAAAAAAACGATTCATGAAAAAGACTTTCATATTTACACTAACCTTATTGTTAATCAATAGTTTAGCCTGTAACCGGTCTGATCGGGGTTTTAAACATCATCCATCAGGATTGTCCTACAGGTTTTATGAGATGAATCCTGAAGGCGCAACGCCTGAAACAGGCGACCTGATTGTGCTGTCAATGAAAATCCTCACCCCGGAAGGCAAATTGTACGACGAATCCGGTTTTTACAGGATGCAACTCCAGAAACCCATGTTCAAAGGGGATTTTTATACCGCCCTGGCTTTGATGCAGGTAGGTGACAGTGTCTGTTTCAAGTTGGATGCAGCAAATTTCTTTGAGAAAAACCGCAAACGGGATTTACCGGTTGAGTTTCAGCAGGGAGATCCGGTCTATATTCACGTGAGGATGAAGAACATTGTAAACATCGGTGACCTTGAAGAGGAAAGGGCCAGTATTTATCATTCTGACAGAGAACAGGAAATGAACCTCCTGAAGAATTACATTGAGCTGACCAATACCACGGTAGATCCATCCGCAAGCGGCATGTACTATATCTCCAAAAAAGAGGGAAGCGGCAAGAAAGCGGAACCCGGGAAGGAGCTGACCGTTCACTACACCGGAACGGCCATTGACGGCAAAATCTTCGACTCATCGCTTCAGAGAGGCCGGCCGTTTCATTTTATTCTCGGGCAGGGACAGGTAATCAAAGGTTGGGAAGAGGGTTTTCTGCACATGAGGGAAGGCGGACAGGCCCGGTTTATTATTCCATCCGATCTTGCCTATGGAAAAGACGGCTATTCGAATATCATCCTACCCTATTCAACACTGGTATTTGAAGTCGAACTGATCGAGGTTAAATGATGCGCATTTCAGCCCTCTGATTGCTGAAACTTTGGGAAGCATCAGGCTTCAATGACCATGCCGTCATATCCCGGTTCAGGTCCCTCCGGCAGCCGTTGCATCAGATCTTCATGCAACCCGGCCTGGTGCGACAATTGCAAAGATAGCAATCATGGGCTTTTTTTTACTTTTGATATATGAAAGGCACTCTTTGGCTGATACCCAATGTTCTCGATGACGGAGAGCCCTCCGCTGTCATCCCGGAACCCGCTTTGGATCAAGTCAGGAAACTCCGGTATTTTATTGTCGAAAATGAACGAAATGCCAGAAGGTTTTTAGTGAAAGCCGGCATGAAGCTTTTCCTGGATGAAATTCAGTGGGGTTTGCTGAACGAACACACCCGTGCTGACGAATTGATGCCCTTGATTCAACCTCTGCTTTCGGGAACCGATGCCGGCCTCCTGTCTGAATCCGGATGCCCGGGCATCGCAGATCCTGGTGCCGAGGTAGTGCGGATGGCTCACGAATCAAACATCAGGGTCAAACCCCTGGCAGGCCCAAGTTCCATCACGCTGGCTCTGATGAGCTCGGGATTGAACGGACAGGCTTTTGCCTTTCACGGCTATTTGCCGGTCAAGCCCCGTGATAGGATCCGCAAGATCCGCGAAATTGAACAACGATCCAGGAATAACCGCGAAACACAGATCTTTATTGAGGCACCTTACAGAAACCAGCAGTTACTCCTGGATCTGGTAAACACGCTCAATCCTGACGTCTTGCTTTCCGTATCGGCTGATCTGACGGCACCTTCCGAGCTGATCAGAACAGCCCCTGTCTGGCAATGGCAGGGTCATCTCCCGGTTTTAAATAAGCGACCGGCAGTATTTATGATCTTATATAAATAGTTAGATTTGCGGGGAGGAAGGAAGGATATGAAAGAGAAAAAATCCCTGAGATTCAGGATCATCAGGCTGTTCATCCTATTGATCCTATTGCTTCCTCTGTGGAGTTTTCTGATCTGGGCTTTCCGTCCTGTCCGGCCCCTGAATGTTTTTATCCTGGATAAAACCGTGCTTACATCGAAAGGCTCTGAGCACCGGTCACTGAACAGCATCCTGATCCATCAGAAGTACTCAAAGTCCGATAGGAAGCTCTACCGGATCGCCAAAGATTATTGGGGGTTTTTCCCGGAAAAGAAAGGTGGCAATTACCGGATCAGGGACCTGGACAGCATTGTTTTTGCGAGACTCGACACCATTAGGTCAGGTGACGGGATTCTTCCGGTCTACAACAGGCAATCACAATCCAACCTGACCTATGAAGGCATCGATACCCTGGCCGAACAACTCGATGCACTGTATTATACGGACCTTTACGGTATCAATCAGGCGGAATGGTTTAAAGACTCCCTGCGTAACCCCGGTGTGTCTCCTGTGATTTACGGAGGTCTGACAGGCAAGGAATTTCATCTGCTCAAGCGCATGAAGACCCTGAATAAGCTGGTTATTCTCGAGTTCAACCTATACCACGATCCGACGCCGCGGGAAGTCAGAGACAGTCTCCTTCAGGCTGTCAATATCCGCCCCACCGGCTGGATAGGAACTTACTTACAATCCCTGGATCCTCTCCTGAACAGGGATATACCACTGTGGATCATCCGGAATTATATGATAAACCATCCCGGCAAATGGCCTTTCTCAAAACCGGGAATTGTTTTCGTCAGGGAGGATGGATGGGTTGAGATCCTCGAGGATTCAACGCATCTGGAGGTTCAGATACCTTTCATATATACTGATCAACCTTACCGGAAGCAATATGGGGTTGCCGACAAGGTTCCGTATCCCTTCTGGTTTGAGATCAACGAATCGCTCAATGACAGTGCCGTGATAGTTTCCCGTTTCCGGATAGAACCCACGCTTCTGGGTGATTCCATTCTGAGGCAGCATGGCATTCCGGATGAATTTCCGGCGGTACTGAAATCGCGCGGATCGTCACACTGCTATTTTTACTGTGCTGATTTCTGCGATAATCCGATCGCCCTGCTGCCGAGCTATTTCGCGGGTTCAGGTTGGTTCAGCAAGTCGTTCTATGAGAAGGACTACAGTCGACGGAGCGAGTTCTTTTATGAGTATTACCGGCCCCTGATGAACTCTATTCTGGATGAATATTATAGGAGCATTCGGTGAGAAGACTGGTTTTGACCGGAATGCTTGTCATTTTATGGCTGGGTGCTGCAGGCCAGGGTGGGGTGAATCGTACCGGTCCTGCAGTGAGCCCGGCGCCCCAATTTTCACATGAACATGGATTTTACCGGGAGCCGGTTGTACTGACCTTGACAGTCCCGGGCGGCAACGGGATCATCCGTTATACGCGGAACGGATCCGATCCCGGTCAAACCTCAATCATTTATACCACTCCGATCCTGATCGATACCACGACAGTCATAAAAGCGAGGACATTTACGGATAATCCCTGGCCTTCACCCGTGATAACCCATACTTTCCTGATCAACGATTCAACGGATCTTCCGGTTTTCAGTATTTCAACCGATCCGAAAAACCTGTGGGATCCGGATTCGGGCATTTATGTGGAGGGAAGAAATTACGTCTGGGGCTGGGGAAACGGGAACTTCTGGCAGGATTGGGAAAAAGAGGCATTTGTCGAATTCTTCGAGCAGGACCGGGAGGTTAAAATATCCCAGAGTGCCGGATTAAAAATCTCAGGAGCACTGACCCGCACGGCAAGTCAGAAATCCCTTCGACTCATTGCCAGGTCTGAATATGGACCTGCCAAGTTTAATTATCCGTTTTTCAAGGATAAACCGATCTTATCCTTCAATGAAATCAAGCTGAGGACATCGGGTAACGACTGGGCCTTCAGCATGATGAAAGACGGACTTCTTCAAACTATGGTTGCCGGCAGGATGGACATAGACTATCAGGCCTACAGACCTTCAATTGTCTTTCTGAACGGGGTTTACTGGGGAATTCACAACATACGTGAAATGATCGGCAACGATTATATCGAGGAAAACCACGGTTTTGACAAGAATAATTTGGATTTGCTGACGCAGACGGGATTTGTTAAAGAAGGGGACTTCCTCGCTTATGAAGAGCTGATTACTTTTATAAGAACTCACGATGTTTCAAATCCTGAAAATTACCAATGGATCACCAAACGAATGGACATCCAGGAGTTTATAAACTATGACATAGCCCAGATCTTTTTTGCGAATTATGATTGGCCTGCCGGTAACATTAAATACTGGAAACCGAGAATTGCGGATGGAATCTGGCGCTGGATAATATTTGACCTGGACTTTGCTTTCGAATATCCCTATTTCAATTCAGTTAAGTGGGCGACACGTGACAGCGTGGCAGATCCAAGCGGTTCGACTGACCTTTTCAGGATACTTCTGGGGAATCCTGAGTTCAGCAAACAGTTTGTCAAGACGTTTCAATACCACCTCAGCACGACTTTTCAACCCGACCGTCTGGTTTACATGATAGATAGCCTGCAGGCAAACATTGACCGGGAAATGAAGAGCAGACATATAAAAAGATGGGAAGGCTATCACGGATGGACTTACATGGATGATAAACTGGGATATCTTGAAACACCCTGGCTGGCCAGCTATGACCAATGGCTGAAAAATGTGGAAAAGCTCAGGGATTTCGCCAGAAAACGTCAGGCGGCTGTTATCAGACAGTTGCAGGATTACTTCCAAAAGGGCAATGCTGAAGAACTCAATTTCGTAACCGATCCTCCAGATGGTGGG
>Ga0208828_1000868_pt1 | contig 12646 bp, 7 predicted proteins | sample Kivu_160m_FD_185487 | JGI IMG/M metagenome (GOLD analysis project Ga0208828, IMG submission 185487) | Freshwater microbial communities from Lake Kivu, Western Province, Rwanda to study Microbial Dark Matter (Phase II) - Kivu_160m (SPAdes)... | ecosystem: Environmental > Aquatic > Freshwater >... | reverse complement strand
GCTTGATATTCTCCGACGTGGGATCCAGATTGGATTTTTCAAACCATCGTTTGATCGTCTCCTGCCCGGCCGACCTGAATTTGCGTTTGTGTTCCTTGATGGATTGCTTGATATTGCTCTTGGCCCTGGTGGTCACCACATAATCAAGCCACTCTTCCCGAGGGCTTTGCCTTTTGGATGTGATGACCTCCACCTGCTGTCCGTTTTTCAACTGGGAATTGATAGGGACCAGTTTCTTATCCACCTTGGCACCGATGCAGGTATTGCCGATCTCTGAATGGATCGCATAGGCAAAATCCAGGACAGAGCTGTTGGCCGGCAACGTTCTCAACTCCCCCTGTGGTGTAAAGACAGAGATCTCCTCTAGAAAAAAATAGCCTTTGATATCATCAATGAACGCAAGGGCATTGTCGTCAGAAGAATCCAGCATCTCCTTGATCCGGTCGAGCCAGTGGTCAAGCTGACTGCTGACTTTCATCGAATCCTTGTACTTCCAGTGAGCCGCATACCCCTTCTCGGCAATTTCATCCATCCGCTTCGAACGGATCTGGATCTCCACCCACTGACCCGTGCTGCTCATGACCGTCGTATGCAGGGCCTCGTATCCATTGGCCTTGGGGATGGATATCCAGTCCCGCAGCCGCTCCATGTTGGGCCGGTATATGTCGGTGATGATCGAATAGGCGGTCCAGCAATCCGCCTTTTCCGATTCCACAGGAGAGTCGATGATGATCCTGACGGCAAATACATCGTAAATCTCTTCGAAAGGGACCTCCTTGTTTTTCATTTTCTCCCAGATGGAAGCAATCGACTTCTCACGACCGGCGATACTGAACTTGAACCCCTGATCTGCCATGGCATCACGGATCGGCTGGATGAATTTATTGATGAACCGGATCCGTTCCTGTTCCGATTCTTTCAACTTATGTGAAATGGAGGTAAAAATCTCCGGATCGGTATATTTCAAAGCCAGGTCTTCCATCTCCGACTTGATGGCATGCAATCCCAACCTGTGGGCCAGAGGGGCATAAAGATAGATGGTTTCCGAAGCAACCTTCAGTCGCTTTTGCTCCGGCAGGGCGTCCAACGTCCGGAGATTGTGCAGCCGGTCGGCCAGCTTGATCAGGATCACCCGGACGTCATCGGACAACGTCAGCAACATTTTCCGGATGTTCTCCGCCTGAATGGAGGCCGTCTTCTGGTCAAAAATCCCCTTGATCTTCGTCAGTCCGTCAATGATGGAAGCGACCTTGTCCCCGAAGAGGCCGCGGATATCATCCAGCGTAAATTCGGTATCCTCCACCACATCATGGAGCAAGGCGCAGACGATCGAGGTCATGCCAAGCCCTATCTCCCTGGCACAGATGATCGCCACCTCCAAAGGGTGGTAGATATAAGGTTCTCCGCTTTGTCTCCTCATGTCCTTATGGGCTTCCAGGGCCATATTAAAGGCCTTCCTGACCATCTTGCGATCCTCCTCCTTCTTGGGAAGCCAGATCTTCATCAGGTAACGGTAGCGACGGAGAATCTCCCTGTTTTCAGCTTTCGGATCAACGTTGTTCATCCCACGGGTCCCGATTCTGTTGGAGAGACAAAAATAGTTAAATTTAGAATGAATAGAAACAACAGGCAGGGGAAAGCAGCGGGAAAAATGATTACTTTTGAAAGGCTATTTCTGACTCCCGATTTTACGATGCCCCACGGAAACCTAACACGGTTCATTCTTTTCTTTTTCCTGGCATTGATATCTCCCCTGTTCTTGCATGCCACGCACCAGCGTGCCGCGGAGATCACCTACCGCCATCTTTCGGGCCTCACCTATGAGATCACACTCATCTCATACACCTTCACGCCCAGTCCCGCCAACGCGTTCCGCGACTACCTGACGATCCAGTGGGGTGATGGCACTTCCAGCGAGATCCGGCGCGTGGAGATCCAATACCTTCCTAATGAGATTTCTTTCAACAGGTATGTAGGGGAACACACCTTCGCCGGGCCGGCCACCTACACCATCTCCTGTGAAGACCCCAACAGGAACGGAGGGATCCTGAATATTCCGAATTCGATTAATGTTCCCCTCTTCATCTATTCAGAACTGGTGATCAATCCCTTCATGGGAGGATACAACAATTCGCCCGTTCTGCTGTTGCCACCCATTGACAATGCCTGTGTCAACCAGCCCTTCCTTCATAATCCCGGTGCTTACGATGTGGACGGAGACAGCCTCTCCTACCGGCTTGTCACCTGCATGGGGGCCATGGGGCTGCCCATTCCTGGATACACGCTTCCCCCCGCAACCGATTCGCTTACCCTGAATCCGGTGACCGGCGACTTTCTTTGGGTGACCCCTCCGCAACAGGGGGAATACAACATCGCCATCCTGATCGAAGAGTGGCGGAACGGGACCAAAATCGGCAGCATCCTTCGGGATATGCAGATCATTGTGATCGCCTGCAACAACAAGCCCCCAGTGATCGAACCGTTGCAGGACACCTGCGTGGAGGCAGGAGATACGTTGATCTTCCCGGTTCGGGCTTACGACCCCGACTCTAACAGGATCACCCTGACGGCCACCGGTGGCCCCTTCCTGTTGTCGAGTCACCCGGCCACCCTGATCCCCAACCCGGCCACCGACTCCGCGCACGTCACCGCCCTCTTCAACTGGCCTACCATCTGCGACCATGTGAAGATCAATCCCTACCAGGTCTTTTTCAAAGCCCAGGATAACAGCAAGCCGGTCAACCTGACCGACATCAAATCGATGAAGATCCGGGTGGTGGGGCCAGCTCCCGAAAACCTGACTGCCATCCCGCTGGGCAATACGATCACCCTGAACTGGGACAGTTATGCCTGCGAAAATGCTGCCGGGTTCTATGTCTACCGCAAAACCGATTCCTCGGGATTCGTCCCCGGTTATTGCGAGACCGGGGTCCCTCCCTACCTGGGATATACGAAGATCGCCACCCTGAACGGGATCGGCCATCTGACTTACCTCGACGACAACCTCGGAGAGGGACTCAACCCGGGGATCAAATACTGTTATCTGGTGACCGCCTGGTATCCGGATCTTGCCGAAGGATATGCCTCCAACGAAGCCTGTGCCACCCTGAAGAAAGACCTTCCCATCATCACCAATGTGAGCATCCGGGTAACCGATCCGGCCAACGGCTCCCTCTACCTGGCATGGTCAAAACCAACGGAACTCGACACGGTTCAGGCCCCCGGGCCTTACCGTTATGTGGTTACCCGGGCACGATCGGACCTTCCGGAGCAGTTTGATCCCATCCAGACTTACTATGATCTGAACGACACCCTCTTTATAGACACCCTGCTGAATACAGAGGACTATGCGTTCATCTACCGGATCGATCTTTACAACGACACACCGGGATTGGAGTTCCTGATCGGCTCCTCCAGGCCTGCAAAATCGATGTATCTGGAAATCACTCCGACCGACAAGAAACTGATCCTCTTCTGGGACGTGGAGGTCCCGTGGACCAACCTGAGCTATACGGTCTACCGCTATGATTCCCATCTGGCCCTGTTCGATTCCATAGGCTTCTCTGACGAACCCCTCTATACGGATAAAGGACTTGCCAACGGGTCCAGCTATTGCTATTACATCCGCAGTCATGGCCACTATTCGGGAGGAGGCTTTGTGGATCCAATTATCAACTTCTCCCAGATCAACTGTGGCATCCCTGTCGACAATCTGCCCCCATGCTCCCCGGTCCTGACTGTCCGCACCGACTGTGACAACGCGACAAACCTACTTTCCTGGATCAATCCCGATGACACATGCACACACGATATCGTCAGGTACCGTATATGGTATACTTCTGATATCCGGCAGGAGATGACGGTGATTGACTCCCTGTTCAATCCTGACGATACCACATATGCCCATCAGCCGGTCCAGTCCGTTGTCGGTTGTTATGGCATCACGGCCATCGATTCGGCAGGCAATGAAAGCGAACTCAGCAACAGGGTCTGTGTTGACAACACCGCCTGCCCTGTTTACCGGCTGCCGAGAGTCTTCACCCCGAATGATGATGCCTGGAACAACCTCTTTGAACCTTTTCCATACACTTCCGTGGAAAGCATCAACCTGAACATCTTCGACCGGTGGGGCAAAGAGGTGTTCCACACCAACAATCCCGACATCGACTGGGACGGGAAAGACCAGTCGACCAATCAGCCCTGCAGCGACGGGGTCTATTTCTATGTCTGCGACGTATATGAGATCACCCTGACCGGCATCGAGAAACGCACCCTTACCGGGTCGGTTACCATTCTGCGCTGAATTAATTGGCTATTGGCTATTGGCTTTTAGCTATTGGCAATTGGGTATTAGCTTTAAACCGTAAACCTGGTTTACGTCGAACGTCCTTCGTCCTTCGTCCTTCGCTTTTCGCTTTTCGCTATTTCGCTTCTTTCAGTATCTTTGCGACGTGAAAAATATCCGCAATTTTTGCATCATTGCCCATATCGATCATGGGAAAAGCACCCTGGCCGACCGGTTGCTTGAGATGACCAGTACCATCTCGGAGCGGGATTATCAGGACCAGGTGTTGGATGACATGGAACTTGAGCGTGAACGGGGTATCACGATCAAGAGCCACGCCATTCAGATGCATTATGAGCTGGAGGGGGAGGCCTATACCCTGAACCTGATCGACACGCCGGGCCATGTGGATTTTTCCTATGAAGTATCCCGGGCGATCGCCGCCTGCGAAGGGGCTCTTCTGGTGGTGGACGCCACCCAGGGCATCCAGGCGCAGACCATTTCCAACCTCCTCATGGCAGTCGATTATGACCTGCAGATCATCCCGGTGCTGAATAAGATCGACATGGAGAACGCCATGGTGGAGGAGGTGAAAGACCAGATCATCGAGACCCTCGGATGTGACCGGGAAGAGATCATCGAAGCCAGCGCCAAATTCGGCATCGGGATCGACCAGATCCTGGAAGAGATCATCCACAAGGTCCCTCCTCCCAAGGGAGATCCCGAGGCGCCTCTACAAGCATTGATCTTCGACTCGGTGTTCAACTCCTATCGCGGGATTATTGCCTATTACAGGATTTTCAACGGGACCCTCTCGAAAGGTGACAAGGTGAAATTTGTGAATGCCGGCCGGCAATACGAAGCCGATGAGGTGGGCGTGCTGGGATTAAGACCCGAGCCCAGACCGAAACTGCTGGCGGGCGATGTCGGCTATATCATATCAGGGATCAAGACCAGCAAAGAGGTGCAGGTGGGGGATACCATCACCCAGGTGGCCCGCCCGTGCGACAAGGCAATCGAGGGATTTGAGATGGTGAAACCCATGGTGTTCGCCGGAATCTATCCTGTGGATGCCGACGATTACGAAGAGCTTCGTGACTCCCTTGAGAAGCTCCGGCTCAACGATGCCTCCCTCTCCTTTGAACCCGAATCGTCGGCAGCCCTCGGGTTTGGCTTCCGCTGCGGGTTCCTCGGGCTGCTCCACATGGAGATCGTGCAGGAGAGGCTCGACCGGGAATTTGACATGGATGTGATCACCACGGTTCCGAATGTCTCCTATAAAGTATTCACCAACAAGAGAGAGGTCATTGAAGTCCACAATCCATCGGGACTGCCGGAACTTACCCTGATCGACCATATTGAAGAGCCCTACATCTCCGCCACCATCCTCACACGGTCGGAATATGTAGGCGCCATCATGAGGCTCTGCATCGACAAACGGGGTACTCTGAAAAACCAGGTGTACCTCACTACCGACCGTACAGAACTGACTGTTGAACTTCCGCTGGGAGAGATCGTTTTTGATTTCTACGATAAGCTGAAGAGCATCTCAAAAGGGTATGCCTCCTTTGACTATTACCAATCGGGATTCAAGGAGGCTCAACTGATCAAACTCGATATCCTCCTCAACGGTGAGCCGGTGGATGCCCTCTCCACCCTGTTGCATAAGGATCATGCCTATGACTTCGGACGGAAATTCTGCGTGAAACTGAAAGAGTATATTCCCCGTCAACAGTTTGACGTGGCGATCCAGGCCGCGATCGGCGCCAAGATCATTGCCCGCGAAACGGTGAAAGCTGTCCGGAAAGATGTGACCGCCAAATGCTACGGAGGCGACATCACACGAAAGCGCAAACTGCTCGAAAAACAAAAGAAAGGCAAAAAAAGGATGCGCCAGATCGGAAATGTCGAAGTGCCGCAGAAAGCATTCCTGGCGGTGCTTAAGCTTGACAGCTGATCAGGATCCGGCATCCGGACTGAATAACTTTCTGTATTTTCCTGTAACTTTGAGCTAAAATCTTCGTCTTATTCCTTCGAACCAAAATCACCCTGAATATGAAAAAGTTTAACGTTGTGCTGACCATTGCACTGGCAGCTGTCATGATCTTCATTTTACCCGGGAAATCAAAAGGACAGGACGACAAGAACGAAGGGCACAAACATCACTGCGATCAATCTGAGATCAACATCAGCGGAGTCAAGATCCAGAAAATGGGGGATGACTCTGTAGTTATTTATATCAATAAAAAGGATCACGACTTCAAATACGGCGGCACCAATTGGGGAACATTTCCGTTTTATTGTAAAAAAGGGAAATACAATGGCCACTGGGCTGGAGTTGATTTTGGATGGAACGGTTATGTAAACAAGGATTTCAACATGGATTTTGGGCCCGGTAACGACTTCCTCAATATGAATACGGCCCGCTCCCTGATGGTTAACCTGAATCCCCTCGAACTGAATGTAAACATTGCCAAAAACAAGTTCGGATTTACTTCCGGGCTGGGCTTTTCCCTGAACAACTACTATTTCAGCGGATCCTACACCCTGATCGGAGACTCCAACGCACTTGTCGCCTTCAATACCATCGACGACAAGGGGAAGCCGGTGGAAATGAAAGTGAACAAGCTCTTTGTCTCCTATATTACGATCCCCCTCCTCTTCGAATACCAGACCAATGCCCGGCACCGGCTCAACAGCTTTCATGTAGCCGTGGGGGTTATTGGCGGGTTACGTCTTCAGGCTTACCAGAAACAACGTCTTTATCAATGGCAGGACACCTATTTCCTGGCGGATCCCTCCGGCAAAAAGGTGGCCTCCTTTTATGCTGACAGTCCGGTTATCAGGAACCACGATCCTTACCATCTGAACCCTTTCAAACTGGATGCCACCCTCAGGATTGGCTGGTCCTACCTGAACCTCTTTGCCACCTATTCCCTTACACCGATGTACCAGAAAAACAAGGGGCCTGTCCTCTATCCATGGACGATCGGGATCACCCTTGTCGGGTGGTAATAACCACACATTTTAGAGACGAGGTGTGCCTCGTCGTTAAAATGAAAAAAATCGTTCCTGGAAATTCACCAGGAACATTTTTTTTGTCGCCCGGGTGATGGCTGTATAAAGCCAGCGAAGGTATTCCCTGTTGATCATCTGGTCGGTCAGGTAACCCTGGTCGATGAAAACGGTATCCCACTGCCCCCCCTGGGTTTTGTGGCAGGTGAGGGCGTAGGCGAATTTCACCTGCAAGGCATTGAAATAGGGGTCCAGCTTGACATGGTCCACACGCTCCCTCCTGGATCGTAAATGCGCGTAGTCTTCCATGATTGTCTGGAAAAGTCTGTTGTTATCCGGCTGAGGGAGGGCAGCCGATTCTGAATTCAGCGTATCGAGCAGGATCTTGACATCCAGTTCGGGCTCTTCTGGGTAATCGATAAAGCGAATGGTGATATCGGCAAAACGGAATCCATATATCTCCTCGATCTTGCCGATCCGCAGCACCTCCACTATGTCGCCGTTGGCGATAAATCCGGCGGAGGATTCAAGTGGCAGCCAGAAATAATTGTTCTTCACCACCATCAGGTAATCCCCTGCCGTGATCTCCCCTTCCAGGAACAGAATCCTCCGCCGGATCTCCCGGTTGAAGAGGTTGGCACGTTTGTTGGACCGGCAGATCACCACGTTGTTTTCCCGTGCTGATCCCGCGTATGCCTGGTTGAGCGCCTCCTCCAGTTCAGATCCGTCGATCCTGAAAACATCCGGATAGGGATTCAAATGAAACAATGGAAAACGGATCTTCGCAAAGCTGAGCTTTTCCCTTATCTGAGTGGCATTGACGAGGATCCCAGACTCCTGCGACTGCCTTACCACTTCCATGAGTTCAAAAGTATCGATCTCGAGATGGTAGCTGCTTTTCAGGAATGCCACATCCAGCGCCGGACTGTAGTCCAGCCCGACCGGAGGCAGCTGGGCAGCATCGCCGATAAAGAGCAGCCGGCAGTTCTCTCCCGACTGAACATACGTAAAGAGATCGTCGAGCAGGTTGCGGGTGGAGAAGAGTTGTCCCTCTGCAGGCATCGCATGCTGGATCATGGAGGCTTCATCCACGATGAAAAGTGTGTGACGGTGAAGGTTTTTCTGCAACTTCAGTTCGATCTGTCCCTCTTTGTTCGTCCAGGCAAGATAGATCTTACGGTGAATGGTATGGGCCTGTTTACCGGTGTATCCGGCCATCACCTTGGCGGCCCTCCCCGTGGGCGCCATCAGGACCGTTCGTTTTCCTATGGCCGGCAACACATTAACCAGGGCCTTGACCACCGTCGTTTTCCCTGTCCCGGCATATCCTTTCAGAAGAAAAAGGGCATTGGCTTTTTTCCATGAAATTGACAGAAACACGGATAATTCACCCATGAGCTGTTCCTGCCCGGGAGTGGTGGCATGAGGAAATTCATGCAGCAGCATCGACCTGATCCTGTTTACATCCATCAGGCCGGATTATTCATAACGAAGCGATTCGATGGGGTCGAGGCTGGCGGCTTTCTGGGCGGGATAGATCCCGGAAATGAGGGCCACGGCAAAACAGATGATCACCCCCATGATGATCCAGATCCACGGAACGATAAAGGCGCTTCCGATGGCAAGGGAGATCAGGTTCCCTATCAGGATCCCGAGAACGATCCCCAATGCGCCGCCGAGCTGCCCGATCACGATGGCTTCCACCAGAAACTGGTTCCGGATCAGACGTTTTGTAGCTCCGATCGCTTTCCGGATGCCGATCTCCCGGGTACGTTCGGTCACAGAGACCAGCATGATGTTCATCAAACCGATGGCAGCTCCGACCAGCGTGATCAGACCGATGAAGGTGGCGGCAATCGTGACATACCTGATATTCTCTATCAACATCTTGGCCACTTCATCACTTTTCGTGATCTCAAACGACTCCGTCAGCCCGACCGGCACCTTACGAATGCTCCGGAACAGCCCGGTTGCCTCACCGACAGCAGCTTCCATTTGCTCCTGATTGAGAACCATCACACTGATATTGAACGACATGTTTGGTCTGGAAAAATAATTCCGGCAATTATTAAGAGGGATAAAACAGCTCCGGTCACCGCTGAAACCCATGCTGGTGCCCTTCTCTTTCAGCACCCCGATCACCCGGTACTTCCCGGATCCGATGGAAATGATCTGCCCTACCGGATCTTCATTGTTCTTGAAAATCGTTTTGGCCACTTCCGGCCCGATGATCGTAACGCTGTTTCCGTTGAAGATCTCATCGGGAGCAAAGTTCCTTCCATTGGCAATTTCATCTCCGGAGGTGAAGAAATAATTTTCATCCACACCGAGGACCCGCGTATTGGGGTTGGTTTTGTTCGATCCGTACTTGATGGTGGCTATCCCCGTGGCATAGGTATAGACTGACGTATAAGCAGGGAAATTGAACCGGCTCTTGAACGCCAGCGCCTGGTCAATCGTGATGGGTTCGTACCGCCGTTGCTTGTTTTGCTGATTGCCGATATGGATATTCATCGAGCGGTTGCGGATGGTGAATGTGTTTGACCCCATCATGGTAAAGTTGGAAGTCAGGTAATATTTTATGGAATCGGTGGCTGTCAGGATCCCGACCAGCGCCATGATACCGAAGGCAATGATGAGAATCGTCAGGATGGTACGAAGGAGATGGCTCCTGATGGAATCGAGGGATACCTTTATGTTTTCAAAGATGAGGGTTCTTTTCATCGTCAAAGCAGGTTTCAGTTTTTCTCTCCGAAGGCCAGATCTCCGGCATCTCCCAGTCCGGGTACCAGAAAAAGCTGTGCTGTCAGTTCTTCATCGATATCTCCCATCCAGAAAGTGATGTTCTTCTTGGGAATGGATTTCCTGAGATGGTTTACTGCCTCCATACTGGAAAGAATGGATGCAATGTGCACGTGTGAAGGATTGCCCCGTGCCGTCAGCTCTTTGTAGGCGTGCAGCATGGAGGATCCTGAAGCCATCATGGTATCACAGATAATCAGCACCTTCCCGTCAATCATGGTGGAGGAGGCATACTCCACACTCATACTGAACGTCCCGTCTTTATGAGCCATCCGGTACGCCGATATGAAGGCATTGGAGGCATGGTCAAAGAATTTAAGGAATCCCTGATGAAATGGCAAACCGGCTCTTAAAATGGTTGCCAGCACAGGGGAGGAGGTCAGGACAGGGACTTTGGCGATCCCCAGGGAAGTAACGACCTCTTTCTCAGCATAAGCCAGCTCTTTGCTGATCTCATAGGCAAAGATCTCACCGATCCGTTCAAGGTTATGTCTGAAACGCATGTTGTCTTGCTGAATTTCGACATCCCTGATCTCCGCCATAAACTGATTGAGGAGGGAATGAGACTTGCCAAGTAACCTTACCGTTGAAGGATATTTCATCGTCGACACATTTCAAACAAAGATACGAAAATTCATATTCTCCGGATCTGTTTGTAAAATGGAATACGACACATGCGGATAAAGGGGTAATTGGTTTCACGGGACCCAAAGCTCTTGTAAAACCTCCCCAGGTTGGGATCGTTTCCCCCTTCAAAATCGAGCAGCAGCGGTTGACCGGCATGCTCCCTGATAAAGGTATCCAGCAGCAGGAACATGGCGCCGTTGGAACGGGTTTCGAAGAAAGAAGCAGCCAGCAACATGATAAACCGGTTGCGGTCTTTCAAAAAAAACGCGCCGGCATCCAGCTCCCCCTCGAGGCTCCCCGCTCCCATCAGCACGCCTGAAGCCTGTTTCACTGAATGGGCAATGATCTGTTCCATCACCAGGTAGTTCCGGTAAGTGAGCTTGCCCTCTTTCATTCCGAAATTCATCCTGAAGAGTGTGATCAATTCATCGGCCGATACCTTTCTTCTCACCGTTAATCCGGCCTCCCTGGCTTTCCGGATATTTCTTTTGGTATTCTGGGAATAGTGCCGATATATCTCCTCATAAGGATAGACCAGTTCCATTTCATGGTTCTTCCTGAAGGTCACTTCAAACCGGGAGGCATCCACCTTATTGTAGCTGTTCAGATGGATCTCCACCAGGCGGTATTTCGACGGTATGGCTTCGAGGAAACGGGTGACAAGCTCCTGCGTCAGATGAGCGGTGGAAAAGAGACCGAGCTGTTGGGTGAAGAAAGGCTGTGCAAGGTAGGAAATTCCGGCTTTTCGCTTCCGGGTAAGCGGAAAAACACTCTCGTAATCTCCTTCAACCAGCCCCCCCCATCCCGGAGAAACCAGGTCGAGGTACCACGAAAAACCATACACCAGTGAATTCACCGACTCCCTGACACAGCGATCCCATTTTTTCCGGTCGATCTGGCTATTTTGAAGGGGGATGATCATTGGTTTCAGGTTTCAGGGTTCAGGTTTCAGGTTTCAGGTTGTCGTTTCACCACATTAGGCACATTAGGTCACATATGTTTTATGTGTACCCTGAGGCGAGGCATGCCTCGCCTTTACTGTCTGCTTGTCCACTTCTCCGCTTCTTCACTTTACCTCTTACCTCCAACCTCTTACGTCTCACGTCTTCCATTCGCCTGTTTCACTTCGCTTCCTCCATGACCTCCTCATACAGCGCTCTCCACCCTTTCCACCGGCCGGTATCTGAAAGGCTCTCGTTGTGCCACAAGCTGATGAACTCACCATTGTATGAACGCACTTCCCAGATGAGTTGTTTTATCTTGCTAAAACTCTCTTCGGGGTTCAGACGAAGGTAATCCCTGAAAGTTACATCCATGACCGGAACGGGATGGATTCGCAATGGGGTCACTTCATTGGCCCGAAGGTCGAAAAATGGGAACGGATGTGCAATACCGGCCCTGAATCCCGGATGGGAGGCATATCCCATCGAAAAATCATCCCGGATCCCCATCCTGGCCAGTTGAAGGAAGGTATCGGGCAGGATGAACTTCAGAAAGTGTTGGCGGCTCTGCGTGATCGGCTTTCCGGCAGCTTTTGACAGGCCATCCACCTCCTGTTTCAACCGGCCCGTATGTTTCGACGATGACAAAGAGGGATGAACGCCTATGTCAGACCATTGAGCAAGTGATCTCAGCAAGTCAGCCATGCCTTTGCTGCCAACCTGAATATTGTTGTCATTCCCTCCGTAATCGGCAAACAGGATAAAGGTGACCGTTGGCAGGTGATGCTTTTGATGCACCGAACGGATATATGAAAAGGTGTCATAAGGATCAGCGGAAAATCCTGCAATCACGCGAACCCGCTCCATCAACTCCCCGAAACGGCCATGGGAAAGCGACCCTCCGATACCCCCAAAAGTTCTAACGACCGTGCGGTTTCTGAAAGCATAAGCGTGGTCGACATCCACTGTCGGGATG
>Ga0208828_1000866_pt1 | contig 12668 bp, 10 predicted proteins | sample Kivu_160m_FD_185487 | JGI IMG/M metagenome (GOLD analysis project Ga0208828, IMG submission 185487) | Freshwater microbial communities from Lake Kivu, Western Province, Rwanda to study Microbial Dark Matter (Phase II) - Kivu_160m (SPAdes)... | ecosystem: Environmental > Aquatic > Freshwater >... | reverse complement strand
TGCCCGAACCATACCGCCCAACGCTTCGATTTTGTCGAGATATTGCCAGACTTCGGCTTCAATTTTGTCGGTTAGGTTTTCGATATAGTAACTACCACCGAGAGGATCAACTGTTTGAGTTACTCCCGATTCATGAGCCACAATTTGCTGGGTTCTTAAGGCAATCCGTACCGAATCTGCCGTTGGCAGATTGAGTGCCTCATCCCGGGAGTTGGTGTGCAGGCTTTGAGTACCCCCCAGGACGGCTGCCAGGGTTTGAATAGTAACACGTACGATGTTATTGTCCGGCTGTTGGGCGGTCAGGGTGCTGCCGGCGGTTTGAGTATGGAAGCGGAGCATCATCGCTTTTGGATTAGTCGCATGAAATTTTTGCTTCATCAATTTAGCCCAGATCCGGCGCGCTGCCCGAAATTTGGCGACCTCTTCTAACAAATCGTTATGGGCGTTAAAAAAGAATGATAAACGATCGGCGAAACTGTCCAGCGCCAGCCCGGCTTGCAGGGCGGCTTTGACATATTCAATTCCATTGGCTAAAGTGAAAGCGATTTCCTGAACTGCCGTTGCCCCAGCCTCGCGGATATGGTAGCCGGAGATGCTGATTGAATTAAATCGGGGCACTTCCCGGGAACAGTATTCGAAAATATCAGTTGTCAATTTCAGCGAAGGTTCAGGCGGAAAAATATAAGTCCCTCGGGCAATGTATTCTTTTAAAATGTCATTTTGTAAGGTGCCGTTCAGTTTATTTCTGGCAATACCCTGTTTGTCTGCCACCGCAACATACATTGCCAGCAGTATAGCCGCCGGAGCGTTGATGGTCATCGAGGTCGAGACCTGGTCGAGAGGAATATTATCGAAGAGAATTTCCATATCTCGCAGCGTATCAATCGCAACTCCGACTTTACCGACTTCTCCTTCAGCGGCGGGATAATCGGAATCGTAACCAATCTGGGTTGGTAAATCAAAAGCGATCGAAAGTCCGGTTTGACCTTGTGCTAACAGATATTTGTAACGTTCGTTGGATTCCTCGGCAGTACCAAAACCGGCATACTGGCGCATTGTCCAGAGACGACCGCGATACATATTTGGTTGAATCCCACGGGTAAAAGGATATTCACCGGGCATTCCCGATTTTTCCAGGTAGCTTTCAAAATCGCTCGATTCCGGTAGCGCTACCCGTTCGGCTTCGATCCATGACCCCGTTGTAAACTTAGTTGCCCGTTCCGGGAAACGGTCGGTGACGCTCTTCAGGGTGGTTGCTTCCCAATCTCTCAGTTTTTTCAGGAAGCGTTTATCTGTAGCCATTTAAGCATCTCCTTTTTCTATATGTATACAAAGGGGACATTACTAAATTAATTTCGGGATACATTATTCCTTTTCTCAGAAATCTTGGAAATAAGGACAAATTTTATACCAACCGCTTTCTCACTTTGAGTCTCTTTCAAAATATTAAAGAGACTGAAGGACAAAAACAATATCTTCCCGAAGCAATTAGTTAGTCGCTGCCGTCTTCCATTCTCATTATAGAGAAAAAAATCCTTAATAATCGGTGGAAATCCCATTTAAAAATTGACAAAGATACTTTATTTGTATTGGATAATGGTTAAATTAAAAAGGTTTTTTGGTTTTAATTGAGTAGTAAAAATGTTGATGATTCATTTTTTTCTTGGGTATAATCCGCGATGAATTTATATCTACGAATGCTGCGCTGGGTGAAGCCCTACTGGAAAATACTGGTAGGGAGTATTCTGATGTCCTTTCTGTTTGTTGTTTTTAACAGTGCTTCGGTCTGGTTGACGGCTTCCTTTGTTAATGTCATTTTTCCCCAGGAGCACCAACAGGTGATCCAAAAAAGTAAGCATGCCACTCCGCAGACTGCCCTTGAAGAAAAACTCAATCTGAACACCAAGATAAAAAACCTGACGAATAAACTGCTGATTCGTGAAAATCCTTTAACTTCCTTGAAGATTTTATGTCTTGTGATTTTTGCCGCGTTCTTATTGAAGAATGTATTCTTTTACCTTAAAAATGTTGCACTGGGGTTTGTTCAGTTAAAATTGATTACCGACCTGCGGAATACACTTTACAGTCATTTTCACCATTTGTCGTTATCCTATTTTCAGCGCAAGAAAGGGGGCGAGTTACTCTCAATAACCCTGAATGATGTCGGGGTGATGCGGCGGGCATTCTCGGTCAGTTTTGATAAACTCTTAGTGGAGCCGGTCAATATTTTAATGTTTTTCATCTTGCTGTTTATTATCTCTTGGAGATTGACTCTCCTGGCACTGATCATTTTACCGCTCTCCTTTATCACTATCTCCAAAGTTGGGCAGAGTATCCGGCGAAAGTCGTTGCGCTCTTCAAAAAAGATAGCCGGTATCATGTCAATTCTGAGTGAAACGATTCAAGGTATCCGGGTCGTGAAAGCCTTTGCTATGGAAGCTTTCGAAAAGCGGCGCTTTTTCCAGGAGACCGAGAAATATTTTCAGATTCTGTTCAAGCGTAAAAAATTGCAAACCCTCTCAACACCCTTGAATGAAGCCCTCGGTGTAGTTGTGGGTATTGTTCTATTATGGATTGGTGGTTCCATCGTGCTTATCGGAAAGGGCCTTGAAGCCGAGGATTTTATTCGGTTTATTATCCTCCTTTTTGCGATTTTAAATCCGATCAAGTCCTTAAATACCGTCAACGTAGATATTCAAGAGGGTATGGCTTCGGCGATGCGCGTTTTTTCGATCCTGGATGAAAAGTCGGACATCGTCGAATGTCAAAATCCACTAACAATCGAGGGTTTTAAAAATTCCGTTCGGTTTGAACATGTTTCATTCCGCTATGATCCCTCAACTGACTATATTCTCAATGATATTGATTTGGAAGTCCATAAAGGCGAAATCCTGGCGATTGTCGGACACAGCGGCGTAGGAAAGTCTACCTTAGTGGATCTGATTCCCCGTTTTTATGATCCGACCGAAGGGCGAGTTACAATTGATGGCAACGACATCAAAACTTTGACATTATCCAGTCTGCGTTCTTTAATGGGCATTGTTACGCAGGAGACGATTCTGTTCAATGACACGATCTTTAATAATATTGCTTACGGTTTGGAAAATGCCGATCCGCAGCAGGTGATCGCTGCCGCTGAGGCGGCTAATGCCATAGAATTTATCAACGAGTTTCCCGAAAAATTTGAGACCACTGTTGGTGATCGGGGTACCCGTCTTTCGGGTGGTCAGGCACAACGGATTGCGATTGCCCGTGCCCTGCTAAAAAATCCGCCGATTTTGATTTTAGATGAAGCGACCTCGGCGCTGGATACCGAGTCGGAACAAAAAGTGCAAGCAGCCATTGATCGTCTGATCGAAGATCGAACCGTATTCGTAATTGCCCATCGCCTGACAACGATTCAAAACGCGACTAAAATAATTGTTCTTGATCAAGGCCGGATTGTGGAAGCGGGTAATCACCAGGAATTATTAGCTAAAAATGGCTTGTATCGCTATTATTATGACATTCAGTTTAAACTCAATAATCTCGATCGTTAGAATAAATATTGATGAAGACACCAATTCGAATTGTATTTGATGCCTATCATCTTTATCATCTGCCCCAATTTGATCCGGTTATTGATCTTATGCAGAAAGACGATCGTTTTGAAGTTTTCCTGACAACATCCAGCAAGAATTTGCCCGACGAAAAGGATCTCACAAAACGAATTCTTCAAAATCACGGTGGGCAATGTGTATTTGCCAACGATGAGAAAAAGCGGGCTGAAGAAGTCCGAAACCTAAAGCCGGATATCTTCATCTGTGGCTGGTCGCGCTATCCGTTAAAACAGTTTGTAAGTAAATCAACCATCGTTGGTATGATTTATCATGGAATAGGAGTAAAGCCGTCCTATTGGCGGGATAACAATCAGCGGCTGGATATTCGCTTCGTTGAAGGTCCGTTCCGGATTAGGCAATTAAGAGAAAAAGGTATTCAAACTGACTTAGAGCTCACCGGAATGACCAAGATTGATCCGTTATTCAATGGCCAGATCGCAAACCGTCAGGAAATTTTAGGGCGACTTGGTCTTGATCCGGATAAGAAAACCCTTTTGTATGGACCTACCTTTTACCCGAGTAGTTTTGAGGTTTTAGGCTTAAAACTTCCGGAAATGGTAAAAGATATGAACCTAATTATTAAGTTGCATCAGTGGTCATATTTTATGGAGAAGTTTAGTGGTGTCAATTTGCGCAGACATATGCAGCTCGCGGTCAAAATCCGGAAAAAGTATCCGCACGTCGTCATCATCGAACCAGAACACTACAATATCGTTGATCTGTACCAGGCGGCAGATGTTTTGCTGACCGAAGCTTCTTCAACGATTTACGAGTTTATGGCATTACGAAAACAGGTCATCATGTGTGATTTTTTTAGCCGAAAAATCGGGCACTCTATTTTACCTAATCGGATTTACCGCCATCGCTTGGATCCTGACATGTATGGCAATATGACTGATTTCTGTTATCATATTGAAAGACCGAAAGAGCTACCAGAAATACTTGCTAGATGTTTTAATGATCCGGATCCTTTTGTGACAATCCGGGAAAAATATATTAGTGATATGCTTTTTCGATTGGATGGGAAAGCATCTGAAAGAGTTTTTGTTTCGCTGCTAAAACGGTTAAATTGACTAAAGTAATGACTAGTAGAATTACATTAGAAGGTAAATATCTGAAAAAAGCCCGGAAACTTCTGCGGCGGACAACCCGAATACTCGAGAAGAATGGAATTCCATATTGGTTAGAGAGTGGAACTCTACTGGGAATTATCCGTGAAAATCGGCTCCTACCCTGGGATAATGATCTGGATATTTCGATCCGGAATGAAAATCTTGAACGACTTTTAAAAATACTACCAAAATTCTTCTGGCATGGATTGATAGTACGCATCAGATATCATAAACGAGATGATCCTCCTTTTAAGAAGGGAGAGGTGCGTCTGGTAAAGATCTATGCTTCAAAATATATTTTTCAAAAAAGTCCGGTCGTTCTGGATATTTTTATTCAGAAAGAATGGGGTAATCTACTTTATTATGTGATTGGAATATCACGTCATACTAAAAAAGCTATGCCATCGCGGTTCACGGATGAACTGACGACGGTACGGTTCAATAAAAAGGATTATTCAATTCCAAAATTAACCGATGAATACCTCACTTATTGTTATGGCGACTGGCGGACTCCAGTAAAGATTTGGGACTGTACTAAGGATGACCTGTCCATCATTCGTTAACCTTATCTTAGATGAATCGAGGAAGAATGATTTTTGAAGGGATCTATTATTTAGCACGTGAGGCCAGTCAGTTTGCAAGCATCGCCCCAATCTGGAGTGAAATCGGTGGCAAGTTTTTGACCTGGGAGTTTCAAAAAAATAGGATTGCCAGACAATATCCATTCCGGGAATGGAAAGTCCGCCGTTTTAATAAGAATCGTAATCTAAGTGGCTTTTATCGCCAGCTCGAGGTTTTATTTCCGGGATGTGAGGCTGGGTCTATCAGACATTACTATCTCGGTCCATTTCCAGCGGATTTAAAGGTGTTAATCTGTACTTCAATGTGGCCTATTCCACCTCGGACTGAGCGCAACTTTGTCACTATGCAATTTTATCACGGTGTCAGTGATAAAAGATATAAAGTTGGAGTCAAGCGGAATGAATTACCACCAATGTACAATCATTGGGACTACTGGATGCTACCCGGTGAAAAAGATAAGCAGAAATTATTAAAAGCCTGCCAAAAGAATGGTATCGAAATAAAACCGGAGCAATTAGTCGCAATAGGTTATCTACGTTTCGATAAAATAATTAATCACCAATACGATCGGATGGCATTATTAAAACATGCCGGCATTCCTGATAATAGTCGTATTAATATCCTATTTGCGCCGACTTGGAAATGGGGTGGTGGAACCCTAATGAATCATTACAAAAAGTTCTGTGATCTCATTCCGCAGCGTTATAATCTAATCATTCGCAACCATATTCATGATAATCGGAACATTGAAGTAGTGAAAAAATATTGCCGTGAAAAACGGATTGAGCATGTTTATTTCGTGAACGATTTGATAATGAATATTACTGACAACATCATTTTTGCCGATCTAATGATTTCCGATACATCGTCGGTGATGTATGATTTTCTAATCATGGATCGGCCCTTGATAATCAATAAAACCTCGAGCAAAGATGTCTATCAACCCGAGAAGCGGTTCGATATCAGACGTTGTGGCTTGGAATTCGATATTGAAAAAGACAACATTTTAGATACAATTGAATGTAGCTTTACAACTGATGAATTTAGATCCGCAATTACTGAGGTTCGCCATAATTGTTTTTATCATCTGGATGGTAAGGCAACCGAAAGAACAGTGCGCTTTATCAAGGACATCCTAAACCGCTAATAAAATAACCAATGAAGTAATTTATTTTGTTATTATTTGAATTTTATTAGGAGATTAATGAAGTGAAAGCTGTTATTCTTGCAGCCGGTTCCGCCCGGCGCCTATCACCGCTAACCGATAACATGCACAAATGTCTGCTGCCGATTGGTGAAAAGAGTATCCTGGAGCATCAACTGGACGTGCTCGATTATTACGGGGTTCCTGAGGCGGTTATTGTAATCGGTTTTTTAAAAGAGCAAATCGTTGCAAAGTTTGGTAGGCAATATAAAAATATTGCCCTGAGCTATATCGAAAATCCCGATTATGCTACGACTAATACGGTCTATTCACTCTATCTTGCGCGGGATTATTTCCTGGACAGCGATTTTCTGTATTTCAACGCCGATGTTGTTTTCCATCGTTCGCTGCTTGGTCGTTTACTGTTCTCGCAATTTTCTACCGCTATGGGTGTTGAAGTGAAGTGCTGTGGCGCCGAGGAAGTGAAAGTAATTGTCAATGCTGATCATCGGATTCTGCGAATTGGCAAAAAATTACCATCTCACGAATGTTTAGGTGAATTTGTGGGTATTGCCAAGTTTGGAGCCTCAATAACGCGTGATTTTATCACTGGTTTGAAAGCGGTCATTGATGAAGGCGAGCAGATGGCGTTTTTTGAAAAGGGGGTAGACAGAATTCTCGCAAAACACCAATTATACTATGAAGATGTCAGCGATATTCCGGTAATAGAAATTGATTTTCCCGAAGACCTCGAGCGCGCCCGTAAACAAATCTATCCCAAAATCGTTAGTATAGATGAGTGATATTCCAACAATTGCAAATTGCAAATTGCAAATTGAATATTTCAAATTTTCAATTTTCAATCTCCAACCTCAAAATAATAATTGGTAAAAATACTTTTTCATCTGCATCATCTTTATTACCTGCCGCAATTTCTACCGGTGGCACAGGCGATGGAGCGCGCTGGAAATTTTGATGTGTTTTACTCAACAGTCATCGATAAAAGTGGCACTGATTATGAATGGACGCGAAAAATAATCGGTGATCTGGGTGGCAATTTTATCACGGCTGACGGCGAAAAAGAGCGGATCGAAAAAATACTACAGCAGAATTTCGACGTCGTGGTCTTCGGCAAAAGCAGTCATGCGCAAAGATATTGTAATCCTTCGGCATTGGCGGTTTTGCTCTATCATGGAATCGGCGTCAAATCCTGCTATTATACGGATTATCATCCTCGGATCAATGTCCGTTACGTTGAGAGCCAGTACCGCTTGGATGAGTTAAAACGTCGAGGTGTAACAACCGAGCTGGTCGTCACCGGTTTTCCCAAGCTTGATCCGCTTTTCGATGTTCGAAGTGATCGATCAACATTGAAAATAGCGGGACTTGATCCTGATAAGCCAACCATATTATATGCTCCAACCTTTTATCCGGCTTCAATTGAAGTGTTTGGCGATTCATTGGCTGAATTGACCACAGGTTGCAATCTGATTGTCAAATTGCACCACTTTTCCTGGCTGCTGAAAAAATATCGTAGTCACCTTGAGCTAATGCAAAATTTATCTAAAAAATATGCCCATGTTCATTTAATTCTACCTGAGCAGTATAACATCGTTCCGCTCTATAAAATTGCCGATTTGCTATTGACGGAGGCATCTTCAACGGCTTTTGAATATTTAGCGACGGGCAAGCCGGTGATCGTCTGCGATTTTTACCATTTACGTTTAAAGCATCGGCTTTTCTATCGCTCATTTCAGAAAAGCAGATTAGATACTGAAATCTTACCGCTGCTGGATTTTGCTTATCAAATCGAAAAGCCTCGGCAGTTACCAAATGCAATCCGGAAGGCTGTGGCAGAATCGGTGGAATATCGGCAAAAAATTGCCGGGAAAGCCGAGTATTTTCTGGGGAATCTGGATGGCAAGGCAAGTCAACGAATTGTGCAGGACCTGTTGATCCGCCTTAAGTAATATTATGCGACGTTATTTATTTTTTATCACCAAACCATATTCGATTAGTGTATGTCAGGCGCTGAAGGCGGAAATCCAGCGATCCGCGAAAGGTGAGTCGCTAACCTATATTCCACTTTCACTGGAAAAGTACGGTTCGCAGCTCGGCGTGTATGCCACTTCGATTAAAGAGGCAATTCAATTCAAGCCGGACATCGTTTTTGTACCGGGGAATGTTGTCCACGATAAAATCCCCGGTTTGAAAGTCCAGGTCTTCCACGGTCTGTGCGAGGAAAAGGGTGGGCATTATAAGATTACCGGGTTTTTCGATCTCTATTGTACCAGTGGTCCGCTGATTACCCGGAAATTTCAAATTTTGGCAGAGCGATACCGATATTTCAGCGTCGTTGAAACCGGTTGGCCCAAGGTTGATCTGATTCTCGAGCCGGTCAAGCGAGATGAGATTTTCGCGAAGTATGGATTAAAGGCAGAAGATAAAATCATCCTTTATGCTCCGACTTTCAGCCCGAGGTTTAAGTCCTCGCAAAAATTGTTACCACAATTGAAATCCATGGTCAAACCTAATGAGACCTGGATCATCAAGTTCCACGACCTGATGCCACTCGTTGATAAGCGCCAATTTCAGGAGTTGAATTCGGAACAGATCATAATCTGGGAAAGTCCCGATAATATCCCGTTACTCCAGGTTGCCGATCTCCTGATTTCCGATACTTCGTCAATTGTCTATGAATTCATCTTGCTCGATAAGCCGGTTATCACGATTGATGCCCGGATTCGTTTGGAGAAGGGAATTAATCTGACCGATCTAGCTCATCTGCGTGCGGCAGTTGACCGATCTCTAACACAACCGGATGAATTTGCTAGCAGGCGTCGCGCGGTTTTACAGGAAATTCAACCTTATCATGACCACCAGAATGCTGCCCGGGTGATTGCCGCCGCCGAGTCAGTATTAGCTTCAAATGCTAGTCGGGATTTAAAAAGAAAGCCACTAAATCTCTATCGTAAATTCCAGGTTCACAAAAATTATCACTAACAGGGATAAAATGAAAAAGACCACCTACATCGGACCGCCAATTGATCGTTACCATTTTGAAGGATTGATGAACAAAGGCTGGATCATCGAATATGCGCTTGAGGTTTTTAAGCGGAATCCGAATGTTGTGGCTTTGCTGGAATTGGATATTGGAAACAGGTTTCAGAAAGTAATTGTCAAGAATTTTGGTTGGCGGAATAACATTTCGATTCTCTTGAGTCCCTGGATGCGTTCGCGGGCGCAGAAATCGTGGGATGCCGCGCACTGGCTGTTAGAAGCAGGCGTGCCGGTTCCCAAACCGCTGGCTGTCTATACCCAACGTCAGGCGGGATTTATTGTCAAAAATTATTTAATTACCGAGTATATCGGGAAGTTTCAAACCGCCCGCAGAATTCTGCGCAACGAGATTGTGGAGTTGGAAAATAAACAGCTAATTGTCAGCAAGATGGCTGAAATGGTTGCTAGAATGCATCAGGCAAACTTGATCCATCATGATTTGACCAAGGGCAACTTTCTGGTAAAAGATGACAATTATGAAAAAATTTATCTGGTAGACTTAAATCGTCTGGAACGGAAATCGCGGTTGTCTATTTCGGAAAAGATGGCGGATATTGCCAAAATCAATCTCTGTCGCTGTCAATTAAATGAGGAACACGCTAGCTGCCTCTGGCGTTTTTTCCTCCAACATTACGATGGTCACCAATTCGAGTCCAATTTAAAAGCCCTGAAAAGGGCAATTTATAAAAACCAGCTCCGTCACCAGGTCAAGCAAATTAAAAACGTAAAAGGATAAGAAAGTTGAATCGGCGGTTAGCTTTTCTGTTTTATCTTCTGATTGGGTTAATCCCATTATCCGTAAAGGCTCAATCTGAAGTTCCTTTTATAGTTGGAGAGAAGTTGACTTATTCTGCCTGGTTCAATTTTATCCGGGGCGGCACATCCAGTTTGGAAATTATTGGGATGGAAAAAATAAATGGAGTTCAAACCTACCATGTTCGTTTGATAACCGAATCCAATCCGTTTTTTGATCGATTATATAAGGTCCGGGATCAGATGGATTCATGGCTGGATGGAGAAGGTTACTATTCACACAAGTTCAGCAAATCGTTGTGGGAAGGACAGTATCGGAAAAAGTACGAAGTCGAGTTTAATTATCAGGAAGGTAAAGCCGTCTCCGCAGCGAAAACTACAAAAATTTCCGCTCTGGCTCATGATGGTCTTTCGATGTTTTATTATGTCCGTACTTTGGATCTTAGTCTGGGTGATACTATCCCAATCAATTTTTTTGATAATGATTTATTGCGACCTTTTATCATCAAAGTTGAGAAAATCGAGCTGGTTGAGACACCGTTAGGAGAGATTAAATGCTTTATCCTGGCACCTGATCCCGATACTAAAAAATTATTTAAGCAAAAAAATCAGGTCGTAATCTATCTTAGTGCCGATAGACGGAAAATTCCAGTCATAATTTCCAGTGACACCCGCTTTGGTTCATTGCTATTGAAACTGGAAGCTATAAATACCCGATAATAACTAATGACCGATGCCTATCCGGCAGCAGTTCCGGCTAAATATCCCGTCGAAAATGCCGCCTGCAGATTGTAGCCACCGGTATCGGCATTGATATCCAGAATTTCACCGGCAAAGAATAAACCTTTAATTAGCCGCGATTCCATCGTCCGGGGATTGACCCCTTTGAGATCAATTCCGCCGGCAGTGATGATTGCCTCCGCAATTGGTCGGACTCCGGTAATGGTAAAACGGAAGTCTTTGAGCCAATTCCGTAGTTGCTGCCGTTCGGAACTGGTAATGCTGCTTGCCAATTTTTTCCTCGGAATTCCCGTCTCATCAATGCCAACCGGAATGAGTTTAGCAGGAAGGAGGGATTTAAGCAAAGTGTGATATTGCTGCTTGCCATGTTGCTGGAATTCGCGTAGTAAGCGAGTTTCCAGTTTCTGCTGATCCAGCGCCGGTTTGAGATCAAGAGCAATTTCGACTTTGGCTTTTTGTTCAACGGCGATGACAACTTTGCCTGATAATGTCAGAATGATCGGTCCTGAGAGTCCAAAGTGGGTGAATAGCATCTCGCCGAATTCTTCAGCCTGTTTTTTGCCATTAACTAACAAAGAGGCTTTGACGTTTTTCAGGCTAAGTCCCTGAAGACTCCGAGCTATGTTACCGGCAGTCACTAGCGGAATTAGTGCCGGTTGGAGTGGAATGATCGAATGCCCGGCTTCTTTAGCTAAACGGTAACCATCGCCGGTAGAGCCGGTCAACGGATAACTCATCCCCCCGGTGCAAAGAATTACGGTTTTACACGAATAGGATTTATTTCCCTGCGGAGTTGCAACCTGAACACCTTTTATTTTAGCATTTTGAATTTCCAGTTTGGTGACACGGTGATTGATTTGAATCTGTGCCCCGGTATTCCTAAGCCAGCGAATCAAAGCCTCGGTAACAGCCGGTGCACTGTCGCACTCGGGGAAAACCCGCTTGCCGCGTTCGACAATCGTGACGATCCCAATTTGGTTTAGAAATTCACGCAGCTCCTTTACGAAAAAATTGTAAAAAGCTGGTTTCAAAAAGTTGCCACCCTTACCGAAATGACGAATAAAATCTTCGATCGTTGCATCGTTAGTCAGGTTGCAGCGACCTTTGCCGGTAATCCGCAATTTGCAGCCGAGGCGCTCCATTTTTTCCAGCAAAAGGACGGATTTCCCCTTCAAGGCAGCCTGACCGGCAGCCAGCATGCCTGCCGGACCACCACCGATTACGATCACGTCAAAAATTACATCAGAATCTATCATTGCCGTATAGCTTGGCAGAAAAAAGAGTGGAATGCAATGAAAAAAGCTTGTGTCTTGATACGATTGAGAATTTATTAAAAGATGGTTTGAATTGAGTTATGAAATCCGCCTTTGGGGATCATTTTTCCAGACTACGTAGGAGTAGGCAAAGGTAACAATGACTGAACCGATTACTCCGACTATCAGGATTGCGAAGGTTACTTTACCGGTGAATAGAAATGCACTGAGAGTTAGAAAAAAACCACAGAGAATGAAGAGCCTCCCGCCGAGACGGTGAGTTTTATTCCAGGACAATTCACTGGAAAGAGTCCAGGGTGTTTTGATTCCCAGCAAAAAGTTACTGCGGATCTTGCCCATGTAATTGCCGATAACAATGAAAAGCAAGCCGACCCCAAAGGGAACGGCTCGGTCAACGCTTATT
>Ga0208828_1000865_pt1 | contig 12679 bp, 9 predicted proteins | sample Kivu_160m_FD_185487 | JGI IMG/M metagenome (GOLD analysis project Ga0208828, IMG submission 185487) | Freshwater microbial communities from Lake Kivu, Western Province, Rwanda to study Microbial Dark Matter (Phase II) - Kivu_160m (SPAdes)... | ecosystem: Environmental > Aquatic > Freshwater >... | reverse complement strand
GGTTCGGCTACCGTTTCGATCGGTGATTTTACGGCAACACGGGGAACGTTTTATTTCAATATGACCGGCACTCCGGGCCATTCCGTCAAGGGCAATATCAAGATCGCCCGGGTTGCAACCCTGATCTTCTCCCCGGCAGCGGCTGGGACGGTACTACTCAACGGCCTTTCAGCACAAACAATTTCCGGTACAGGGTCGCTGATGGCAGGACCGAATTCGACCATCTCGGTCAGCAACAGCTCCGGAGTGCTCCTGAACATGAATTCCCTGCTTAACAATCTTTTTATATCCCCATCCGGTCTGTTCACCATTGCCGGAGGGCGTTCGCTCACGGTGGAAGGGGTTTTGACGATAGGCGCGAATTGATTATCTTTGCAGTCTGTTTCTGCAGATAATCAATTGATAACGCCATCGTGTTGCCTGACAATCTGAAAAACATGTTCACGCGCCTGCATGCCTGGCCGTTGATATTGCTGTCGCTTCTTGCCGTTACCAACGCAGCGGGGGAGATCCCGCCCGGTTATTACAACTCCACGGCGGGGCTGAACGGCGAGGCGCTGCAAATCGCATTGTACAACATCATTAAAGGCCATACGGAGCTTAGTTATGGCGATTTATGGACTGCTTTCTATTCCACGGATAAAAAGCCGAACGGAAAGGTGTGGGACATGTATTCCGATGTCCCGGGCGGAACACCTCCGTATGAGTACACCTTTGGCGGTGACCAGTGCAGTTCAGGCGGCGGAGGTGTTGAAGGTGATTGCTACAGCCGGGAACATTCCTTTCCCCAAAGCTGGTTCGACGGGGAATCACCCATGTACACCGACTTGTTCCACATCTTCCCCACCGACCAGTACATCAACAACATGCACAGCAATTACCCCTTTGCCGAGGTGGGGACCGTCACGGCCATTTCGCTCAACGGAAGTAAAAAAGGAATATGTGAAACGCCGGGTTATACCGGCATCGTATTCGAGCCGATCGACGCATACAAGGGTGATTTTGCCAGGGCCTGTTTTTACATGGCCACGCGGTATGAAAATGTCATCGCCACCTGGCAGATGAACGACCCGAACGTGGATGCCATCCTGAACGGAACATCCTATCCTGCCTTCGAAACATGGTATCTCAACCTGCTGATATCCTGGCACAACATGGACCCGGTTTCAACAAAGGAGACCGTCAGGAATGACTCCATTTATAAGCTCCAAAACAACAGGAATCCTTACATTGATCACCCTGAATATGTGGCTTCTGTATGGACGCCGGGTGGCCCGCTTCCTGAACCCACCAACCACGTGACTGGTTTTTCAACCGCCGCGGGCACTCCGCCATATTCCGCCATCCGGCTGACCTGGACCGATGCCACCGGGACGGTCATCCCTTCCGGGTACCTGGTCAGGGGCAGCGCGACCGGATATTCGTCCATCTCCGTGCCGGTTGACGGTACAATGGTCTCCACCGGGGGGCTTGATATGAATGTCATTGCCGGGGAGCAAACCTGTACTTTCACGGGGCTTCTGTCAAGCACGACCTATTATTTCAAGATCTTCCCCTATACCAATGCGGGAACTTCGATCGACTATAAAACCACCGAACCCATGCCAACTGCGAGCCGGGCAACCTCTGAAGGAACCAGCGTTTTGCAGCCGGGCGACATCGCCATTGTCGAATACGGATCGGTCAATCCCGACAAAGTTTCATTTCTGACGCTCACCCAGCTCAACGCCGGAACGGTCATCAACTTCACCGACAATGGTTTTACCAGCCCGTCAACCGTCAGGACCGGTGAAGGATTCCTGACCTTTCAGGCACTTACCGTCATCCCGTCAGGGACCGTGGTCTCCTGGTACAACGGAATGAATGTCGCCGGTACAGGTTGGAGTTCGGGAAACCCCGGCAATTTTGCTTTCAATGAATTGGGGGACCAGCTCTTCGCCTACCAGGGAACCTGGAATGTAAATCAATCGCTGATCTGCGGAATGAATGCGGGCAATTCGGGATGGATCACTTCAGGCACGGCGGAAGCCACCACCTCCTATTTTCCGTCGGGACTCACCGATGGCGTCAACTCCCTGACCTTCCCGGAAAAAAACGGGAACTACACCCTGATCCAGGCCGGTTCGGTGAATGCGCTGAGAAGCCTGATCTGGACGCCGACGAACTGGAACCGGAGCGCTTCGGCGCTAACCACACCCGCTTTCGGCTTCAGCATCGGCAGCAGCACGATTATCAGCCCGAATGCCGCCCTTCTTCACCTCCTCATCGGGAGCAGCGAAGTAGTCACCATTCCACCGGGCTGTACGCTTACCGTCAACGGGAACATCACTATTTACTGAAGGCCGGGATTTAAGGGGTTTTTCCCGTCAGTCCGTTCCGGCAGGCGGCCAGTTGCGCTTCAATATCTTTTATGTAAACAGCCAGCTTAACGCTGACGAGCGCCTGCTGGATATCGAACGGCTTGATCAGAAAGGCATGCGGTTTTTTACGGAATGCCTCCTCGAAAACATCCATCTGGCTCATGCCGGTGAGGAAGATCACGGCGACATTGTATCTCGTTTCCATGATTTGCGCCGCTTCCAGTCCGCTCATCTTCCCCGCAAGGGAAATGTCCATCATGACAAGATCCGGAATATCTTCCGTCCCGGACCTGGAGACAAAGAAATCAATTCCTTCTTCGGCTTTGCGGAAAATGGCGACAACCTCGTAACCGTATTGTTCCAATTGCCGCTTTAAATCATTGGCCAGCAGGAATTCATCTTCAAATATTGCGATCTTCACGGCAGCCATTAAGGGGATTTTCAGCAAAGATATAAAAATATCCGTAAAACGAACATATCAGTGCAGGAATTTTACCGGTTGTGTTCGGTTTGTTACCGCGGCAGGTTCGCCCTGATCTGCTGCATTTGCGCCGTGGTCAACCCCCCCGGTTCCATGCCGGCGGATTTGCATAAGAAATAGATCCTGGCCGACTTGGCGATGATATCAAGGAAATCAAAAGCTTCAGAAAGCGACACGCCGACCGACAGGCATCCATGCTTTTCCCAAATCACCGCCTTATGTTTCCCGAGGCCCCGCACCGTGGCCTGGGCAATGCTTTCCGTTCCCGCCAGGTCGTAAGGGATGAAGCCCACCCCGTCGGGCAGGTAGAGGATGGTTTCGGGATGCATTCCCCACAGCAGGGCATTAAGTGGTTTTTCGGTGGCAAAGGAGGTAACCTGGGTGAGCGCGATCAGCTCGGTGACATGTGCATGGAGAACGGTCTTTTCCGGGGAACCATGCTGTATCAGTTGCCGGTGGACGGCCAGGTGAGTGGCCAGCTCGGAAGTCGGTCTGACAGATGATTCCTCGGATGCAGGATGAATGATATGGTACGCCGATCCCGAATCGCTGATGTACAGGATGCACACATTCGCAACGGGGTTCTTTGCCGTATCCCGCATACGCGTCCCCATCCCGCTGACGATCAGCAGTGTACGCGAAAGATCGGCATGAGTCCTGCCGAGCGGAAAGAACGGAAATGTAGAGAACTGATCAAGCTCTTTATCGTTGAAGAACCTGGTGATGTTGACGGAGAAATTTCCCGCGTTGCGTTCCGCCCACCCCCGTTCCCACAGGTATTGCGCAACGGCGCCGATCTCGCTTAAAATTGGTTTCAGCTCTTTTTTTTGGTGGATTTCGCCTGCAAAGCTCAACAGGTTTTCGATATTCCCGATCATGTCCGTTTGTTATGGAAAAAAGTCTTCAGCAGGAGGCTGCATTCCGCGGCCAGTACCCCTGAGGCGACCTGTGTTTTAGGGTGAAGGACGGGGTAGCTTGCCAGCGTGTACCCCCTCTTTTCATCGGAAGCGCCGTAGATGATCCCGCCCAGTTGGGTCCAGAAGGCCGCTCCGGCGCACATGATGCAGGGCTCCAGGGTAACAAAAAGGGTGCATTCATTCAGATATTTCCCTCCCAGGTATCCAGCGGCAGCCGTGAATGCCTGCATTTCGGCGTGGGCAGTGGCGTCGTTGAGGGTTTCCGTGAGGTTGTGCGCCCGCGCAATGATGGTCCTGTTGCAGACCACCACTGCCCCTATGGGAACCTCGTCACGATCAAACGCCTTCTGTGCCTCCTTCAGCGCCTCGTTCATGTAATACTCGGGGGAAAACAGGGGGTAGCTTTTCGGGGGCATGGTTTTTAAAGTGACGCGTGACGAGTGGCGGGTGACAAATGAATGGTATTATTGGATCAGAATTTTCTTGTACAGGTTCTTTCCTCCGGTAGTTTCCATGCTCAGGACATAGCTTCCCTTCGGAAGGCTGGTAAGGTCAAACTGCCTTGTGAACCGGCCGGCAGGAGCATCCATGACCTCCCGGTGCACTTGTTTCCCTTCCATGTCAGTGACTGAAAGGATCGCCTCCCCGTGATGGTTGTTCATCATGGTGGTGAAGATTTGTCCTGTTGAAGGATTGGGATAAACTGCCAGCGCTTCCGCCTGCCGTTCCGCCCGGCCGGTCAGGAGGTCCCATGTCATGGTGAAGAAACCCCGTCCGTGGGTGGCTGCCAGTACCGTGTTGTCGGACTTCCTTACCCGGAGCATGTCGATGCGCACATTGGCCATGCCGTAGTTCGCCGGCATCCAGACCACGGGGGTCTGCATCAGGTTGAGGCACTCCCATGCGCCCGTTTCCGTTGCGATCAGCGCCTGGAGGTCGTTCTGCGGATGGAACAGCGCCCAGCGCACCGGCATGTCGGGCAGGTTGCCTTCTGCGTTTTGCCATGCCTGCCCTCCGTTGAAACTTTTCCACACGGAGGTCACGCCGTAATTGGAGAAGGTGACCATGAGGGTGTCCTCCGATTTCCCGAGGGCGATGCAGGAAATGGCAGCCGCAGGAAATGCCGTGCTCCCGATCTCGGTCACAACGGGAAGGTCGGTCTGGGCTTCCGCCACCCGGAACAGCCTGCCGGATTCGGACCCGACATAGAGAGTCGTTTTCCCGGGGGGAGAATAAGGAGAATATTTCACTGCGGTGAACAGTACCGTTGTGCCCGTATTCAGGTCAACAAAGGTTCCGATGGTGCCGTCTTCAAGATATTCCAGGCGCAGGATCTGATCCTGGTAATTGCCGCCGTAATCTACGGCATTGCAATAGAGTTTCTTCAGGTTATGGTCGAGATCGGCCGGGTTGATGAAGGTCCCGCTTGTCCATTGATCGATTATGTTCGGGTCCGGGTTACCGTCAACGAATACGTAATATTTATTGTAATAGACGGACGTCACCAGCAGGGACGGATTGAGCGGATCGATGAAACAATAAGCGCCGTCGCCGCCCGTCACCATGTCGAAGATGGTGAGCGGGGTTCCGCTGTAAAACAGGGTGCCGTTGTCCTGCAGCCCGCCGCAGAACAGGTTGGCGCCGGCCTCCGGGTGGATGGCGCACGTGTAGAACTGCAGGGTGGAGAAGTTCTCATTGTGTTCTTCGATAAAGGGGGCCATGCTGGTTCCCTGGGAGGTGTAGAACACCCCGCCATCGGTGCCGAACAGCACTTCGCTGGACGACCCGGGTTTATAAAGGATGACATGTTGATCGGCGTGGATATACTGGTCCCCGCCGCCGTAATACATAAGGGCCCAATCGCTGATCCTGGTCCAGCTTGTCCCTCCGTTTCCCGACACATGGACGTCAAGCCCGCCGACGAACACCCTGTTGGCATTGTTGGGGTCCACGGCCACATCGAGGGCGTGCCAGGCGATGGTGGCGAAATTGCTTCCGGATGTAAGGTCACTGGGCAGCGCTTTTTTCACCCAACTGACGCCTTTGTTCGACGACCGCAGGATGTGATAGCAATAGAAATAGTTAAATCCGTTGGCGGTATTCAGCCTTCCGCTGGCGATCAGAGCATAAACGACGTTTGGGTCGGAAGGGGTGGTGGCCAGGACGACCCGCCCGGGGATGGGGTAGGAGCCGGAGAGAATTTCGGACTGATATTGCCGGTTAACGTTCCAGTTGATGCCGTCGTTGGAGTAAAGCAGGACGGCGCCGCCCTCTCCGTCGAGGTTCGGGCGGGTGCCCACGTAAAGGCGGTTGTCGGATCCGAGAGCGATGTCGGAAACGCAATAGGGTACAGTTGATCCGGTGATGACCGGCAACACCTGCTGCCAGGTGGCGCCCCCGTTCACCGACCGGAAGAGCCCGTCGGAAGGCGAGCTCTGGTGCTGGCTTCCCTTGTAGAGGCCCGAGGCTACCCCGGCGTAGATCACGCTGACGCTGTTTTCCACGCGCACCACGATATCGGTGACATAGGCGAAATTCTGCGTCCCGGAAACGTGTTGCCAGGTCTCTCCGCCGTCGTCAGAACGGCCGATGCCATAACCCAGTCCCGAGCTCTCCCGGTAGGTCTGCATCGCAGTCTCAACCTCGCCCGTGCCCACGAAAAAGGTCTGCGGTTGCTGGGGGTCATACGCCATGCAACGGATGGCGAGGGTGTTCCAGAACTCCCCCACGGGAACCCATGGGCTATAGGCATCGGTGATGTCATTATTGTACCACAATCCTCCCGTGACGCCGCCCGCCCAAACCTTTTTCAGGGTCGGATCATTGGGGTCGTACATGATCATGCGGGTGCGTCCTCCCATGTTGGAGGGATGTTCCTGCCAGGAGATCCTGCTGCTTTCTCCGGCGGCCAGCAAGCGGGTGGCTTCCATGGCGCCGAAGAGACGTTCGGACGGAAGTTTCCCGGTGGCGGGGTCGAAGGTCATCAGGAATTCATGGAAAGCGGCCCTGTCGGGTTCGTCGGCAGCCATTGCTTCTGCATCAGGGTTCATCGTCGCAGCGGGCGCCTCCCGGTGGATCGAGTTCAGCATGATTTCGTGCTGTTTGCGTTTATCATTATCGTTCCGGTTTTTGCGGTTCAGCAGCAGAAAGCCCGCGCTCATGATGAGCAGGGCGATCAGGCCGGGAAGGATTATTCTTGTAAGGAAATGAATGAAGTTCTTTTTCATGGAAGCAGGAGCTCAGGTTTGTTGTTCGGGATCAAATCAAATACAAAAATAGCCATAATCAGCGTCATGTATTCAGTTCCATTCCGGCTATTTGCTTCTCCAGGTCAGCGAGTTCATAGGCATCCCTCAGGTAATACGGCCCGATGCGCGTTCGGCAGAGCGCTGTCAGATGTGCCCCGCAGCCCAGGAATTCGCCGAAGTCGCGGGCCAGAGCACGGATGTAGGTGCCCTTGCTGCAAACCACCCTGAAATCGGCGTCGGGCATTATGATCCGGGTGATTTCAAAAGCCTGGATGGTGACGGTCCTTGATTTCATGTGAACCTCTTCATCTTTTCTGGCCGACAGGTAAGCCCTTCTGCCCTCGATCTTGATGGCGGAGAAGCGCGGCGGGACCTGCTCTAAAGTGCCGGTGAAACGGGTGGTGGCCTGCCTGATCTTCTCTGACCCTGACGGGGTGCCCGACCCTGACGGGGTGCCCGACCCTGACGGGGTGCCCGACCCTGACGGGGTGTCCCACCCTGTCAGGGTCCAGGTGCGGTCGATCGCCGTTTCAAGATCATAAGAAGGAGTGGTGGCCCCGATCCGGAAGGTGCCGGTGTACTCCTTCTCCAGCCCCTGGAACTCTTCGATCCGCCGGGTGAACTTACCGGTGCAGAGAATGAGCAGCCCGGTGGCAAGCGGATCGAGCGTACCGGCATGGCCGATCTTGATCGTACGGATGCCGGAAGATTTCCGGATCAGGCTGCGCACCTTCGCCACCACATCGAAGGATGTCCACCCATAAGGCTTGTTGACCAGGATCACCTCTCCCTGTTGAAACTGGAATTGCATCACTGGATGGTAAGACTGTGTCCGGCTGCAAGATAGAGGATGAGAACAAGCCCCACGGCGATACGGTAATATCCGAAGGCAGTGAACCCGTGTTTCGTCAGGAAGGTGATGAAGGCCTTGATCGCCACCATGGCTACGATAAAACCGACGGCATTCCCGAGCAGAAGCAACCGGATATTATGCGACGTCAGTAAGTCGGGAGCATCCTGCCAGGTATCCCACAGGCTTTTCGCAAAGGCGCCCGCCAGGGTCGGAACCGCCAGGAAGAAGGAGAATTCGGCAGCCGCCTGGCGGGTGAGCTTCTGCTGCATCCCTCCGATGATGGTGGCGGCGCTGCGGCTGAAACCCGGGAAAACAATCGAAAGCAACTGAAAAATACCGATCCACCAGGCATTTTTGTTCGACATATCATCGACACGTGTTGATAACGGTTTTTTAAACCAGCGATCGGCGAAAATGAGCACAAAGCCCCCGAGGAACATGACGACAGAAATGAACATCGGTGTCTCCAGTACCCGGTCGATATGCTTTTTCAACAGCACCCCGACGACCGCCGCAGGCAGAAATGCGATCAGCAGCTTAAGATAGAAGGAAGGATGCCGGAAATCAAGGAATTTCTTCCAATACAACACGATCACTGACAGGATGGTGCCGAACTGAATGTTCTCGATGAAAAGCTTGGTGAACGGTTCTTTTTCGATCCCGAGGATGGCTGATGTCAGCGCCATGTGCCCGGTGGAGGAAACCGGCAGGAATTCGGTGAGCCCTTCCACGATGGCAATGATGATGGCCTGAAGGGCAGTCATCAATCCTTCGGTCTTTTCATGATGGCAAAGATCTCGATCACGTAACCTGCCAGGATCAGGATGGGGGCCAGAGTGATGCGACGGAAACTGAAGATCTCGGGATTGAAGACCTTGGGATCGTCCGATCCCCCGCCGATCATGATTAAAAAGCCCAGTACGATGAAGGCCAGCCCGATCAGCATGAGACGGTAATTTTCCTTCCCGAAAGCGAACTGGCCGATATTGGCCTGTTTCGGAGCTTGTTCGTCGCCCCGTACGGTTTTCGCAGCAGGGTTCTTGGTTGGGGTCGGCTTTTTATCCATGGCGGAGTGATATGGGGTACAAAGGTACGAATAAATAAGAACGTCAGCCGTATAACAGATCGGTGCGGATGCGGAGGTATTTCCGTACGGCCAGCCAGGTTGAGAACCAGGAGATCATGGCCCCGAGCATAATGATCATGGCCACCATTATGGCGAGTGCGACCGGGTCCTGGATATCGGCCAGTTCCGGCATCTCACCCAGGGCGAAATAGGCCAGCATCATAAGCATGAGCAGGGCGAAGAAGGCGCTGATAAGACCCTGCAGAAGGCTTCGCCGCAGCATGGGCCGGCGGATGAAACCTTCGGTGGCGCCCACCAGCTGCATGCTCCGGATCATGAACCTCCTTGAATAGACCGCCAGGCGAATGGTATTGTGGATGAGCACGATCGCGATAAACAGCAGGATAGCGCTGAAGGCCAGCAGGATCAGGCCGATCTTCTCCAGGTTGCTGTTGATGGCGTCAACCAGTGATTTCTGGTAATAGACCTCCTTGATCTCGGGGCGCGAAAGCAACTGCTTTTCAATTTTGCGGAGGGAATCCTGGATCGTATAGAGAGCCTTGATCCTCAGCTCGATGCCCGGTAGCAGCGGGTTGTATCCCAGGAAACCGATAAAATCCTCCCCGAGTTCGGCCTTCAGCTTCGCGGCCGCCTGATCGCGGGGGATGTATTCGCTCGACTTCACATATTCCTTTGCATCAAGCGTTTTCTTCAACTGGAGGATCGCCGGCTCCCGCACTCCTTCGCGGATCATGACCGAAAACCCGATGTTCTCGCGCACATAATCCGACAAGATCTTTGCATGGAGTACGATCAACCCCAGCAATCCCAGCAGGAACAGTACCAGCGTGATGCTGATGACCGTGGTGACCTGCGATGTCGCCAGACGGCGACGGTAATGCTTCTCTTCCGCCCTGCTCATGCTGATCCGGATTTCCGGGATAAAAGTAGCTAATTTTCATGAATCAGCCGAAATGTCTAATTTTGCACCCGTTCACTTGGTCACCTGGTCACCTGGTCACTTGTTTACAATGGACTATAACTTCCCTGAAATCGAAAAGAAATGGCAACGCTATTGGGTTGATCAAAAAACCTATCAGACTGATATCGACCTGCAGCGCCCGAAATATTATGTGCTCGACATGTTCCCCTACCCTTCCGGCGCCGGCCTGCATGTGGGACATCCGCTGGGATACATCGCTTCCGACATCTATGCCCGCTATAAAAGACTGAGGGGATTCAACGTTCTCCACCCGATGGGATACGACGCCTACGGGCTTCCGGCCGAGCAGTATGCCATCCAGACCGGCACCCATCCCGCGGTGACCACCGGCAAAAACATCGAGCGGTATCGCGAGCAGATGGACAGGATCGGCTTTTCTTACGATTGGGACCGGGAAGTGAGGACCTGCGATCCGGAATACTATAAATGGACCCAATGGACTTTCATCCGGCTCTATAATCATTGGTACAACAACCTGACCAAAAGGGCGGAACCCGTTTCCAGGCTGGTGAGCCTCTTTGAATCCGGCGGCAATGACGGTGTGGATGGCGCCGTTACACAGAACTGGCAAAGGGAGCTGGAAAAAAAAGACCCCTCATTCGGCCCCGGCTGGAACGGGATCTTTTCCGCGGCGGAATGGAGGTCGTACACCGAACGCCAGCAGCAGGAGATCCTGATGAACTACCGCCTGGCCTATCTCTCTGACGCCATGGTGAACTGGTGCGCCGAACTTGGAACGGTGCTGGCAAACGACGAAGTCGCCAATGGCTTCTCCCTGCGCGGGAATCACCCGGTGGAACGGAAGCTGATGCGACAGTGGTTCCTCCGCATCACCGCTTTTGCCCAGCGGCTGCTCGACGGGCTCGGAACGGTTGATTTCTCCGATTCCCTCATCGAGATGCAGCGCAACTGGATCGGCAGGTCGGAAGGCGCAGAGATGCGATTCCCCGTGAAAGACCAGGATGCCGGCATCGACATTTTCACCACACGCCCCGACACCATTTTCGGCTCCACCTTCATGGTGCTGGCCCCGGAGCATGAGATGGTCGGGAAACTGACCACCCCGGAACACAGGGAGCCCGTGGAACAGTACCTCCGGGCGACCAAAAACCGGTCGGAGCGGGAGCGCATCGCGGAGGTAAACCGGATCACCGGAGAATTCACGGGATCTTACTGCATCAATCCGTTCACCGGACAGCCGGTCCCGATCTGGGTGGCCGATTACGTCCTGGCAGGTTACGGCACCGGGGCCATCATGGCCGTTCCGGCGCACGATAGCCGCGACTATGAGTTTGCAAGGCATTTCGGGCTACCCATCATTGAAGTGGTTTCCGGCGGCGACATTACCCTTGGATCATATGATGCAAAGGAGGGGGTGATGATCAATTCCGGTTTCATCAACGGGATGCAGGTGAAGGAAGCCGTCGCTGCCGTGATCCGGAAAGCTGAAGAGACGGGCATCGGTAAAAGGACCGTCAACTATCGCCTCCGCGACGCCATTTTCAGCAGGCAACGGTACTGGGGAGAACCCTTCCCGGTGTACTTCCGGGATGGTATTCCCTATACGCTCGACGAAGACAACCTCCCGCTGTTGTTGCCGGAAGTCGAGACTTACCTGCCCACCGAAACCGGCGAACCGCCCCTGGCCCGGGTCAGGAACTGGACAACGGAAGAGGGCTGGCCGCTCGAGACCAACACTATGCCGGGGTTTGCCGGATCAAGCGGGTATTACCTGCGTTACATGGATCCACGAAACGACCGGGAGTACTTTTCGAAACAGGCCGTTGAATACTGGCAGGATGTGGATCTTTACATCGGCGGCGACGAACACGCCACCGGGCACCTGATATACTCCCGTTTCTGGAACAAGTTCCTTTACGATATCGGGCTGTCGGTGAAGGAAGAACCATATAAAAAACTGATCAACCAGGGAAAGATACAGGGCAGGTCAAGCCTGGCATACCGCATCCGGGGAAGCAATACGTATGTTTCGGCCGGGTTGAAAGACCAATATGAAACCTCAGAGATCCACGTAGATGTAAACACGGTGGAGAACGATATCCTCGACACCGAAGCCTTCCGCCGCTGGCGGCCCGACCTGGCCGATGCCGAATTCATCCTCGAGGAGGGTAAATATTACTGCGGATGGGCGATCGAGAAGATGTCGAAATCGTTGTACAACGTCGTCAACCCCGATTACCTCATCGACAAATACGGCGCCGACACCTTCCGGCTGTATGAGATGTTCCTCGGCCCGCTTGAGCAGTCGAAACCGTGGGATACCAACGGCATCGAAGGAGTTTTCCGCTTTATCCGGAAGTTCTGGAGACTTTTCCACGACGAACAGAATACTTTCAGGGTCAGCGACGAAGCAGCTGGTCCGGAAGAGTTGCAGACGCTTCACAAGACCATTAAAAAGGTTCAGGAAGATATCGAACGGCTCTCTTTCAACACCGCGGTGAGCGCCTTTATGATTTGTGTGAACGAGCTCACCGATCTGAAATGCAGCAAGCGCGCCATTCTGTCCGATCTCGTCGTGCTGATCGCGCCTTACGCGCCCCACATTGCCGAAGAGCTCTGGAATTTGCTCGGGAACCGGGAGAGCGTTACCATAGCTTCCTTCCCGGTGTTCAACCCGGAATACCTCGTTGAGCATACCTTCGAGTACCCCGTCTCTTTCAACGGGAAGACCCGTTTTAAACTGTCCCTGCCTGCAGATCTGGCCATCGCTGAGATCGAGAAGGCCGCCCT
>Ga0208828_1000863_pt1 | contig 12696 bp, 11 predicted proteins | sample Kivu_160m_FD_185487 | JGI IMG/M metagenome (GOLD analysis project Ga0208828, IMG submission 185487) | Freshwater microbial communities from Lake Kivu, Western Province, Rwanda to study Microbial Dark Matter (Phase II) - Kivu_160m (SPAdes)... | ecosystem: Environmental > Aquatic > Freshwater >... | reverse complement strand
CCATGAATATGCCTCCCGCGCTGTCCTGCGCAGCCGGATACATCACCAGGGGGATAAGAGGTTCGCAGGGACCCAGGATAAAGATGGTGAAAAGCACCCAGGGTGTCATCTTTTTACCGGCAGGCTGGCTATGGGAATGGACATGGAGTCCCCAATGCCTGTGAACGTGATTGTGCACCGTGCCGCCGGTATGGGCATGGGCATGGTCGTGGGGACGGTTCCTGAAAGCTTTTCGCAAGCCCCAGGCCAGGTATACCAATCCGAAGGCGATCAGCGCCCATGCTGCCAGATCTCCCCTGGCCGATTCAATCCTCTCCAGCTTCGTCACTCCGATCCCGAGGGCTATGCCCAATAATCCGATCACCACCGAGCTGAGCACATGGCCCAAACCGCACAGGATCGTGATCCAAAGGGTTTTTCTGGTACTCCATCCCCCCGATTGGGCCATTGCGATGAATGGAAGGTAATGATCCGGACCCAGGAGCGTATGAATAAATCCCAATCCCGCAGCGGTATACACAAGGGCGGATAATTCCGGATCGATCATGGTATCTCTGGCAGACAGGTTTGCTTGAAGTGACGTAAGGTAACAATAATTAAGTGTGTCCCCTAACAAGATGGAATATTATTTGGCCCCGAATAACCAGCCGGGATGCCAACTGTCCGGGTGAACTTTCTTTTACCTTTACTTCATGGATTGGAAGATCGAACAGGAATGGGTCATCATGCGTTATTTCCGGAAATATTGCCGGGAATTTCCGGCCGGTAGGCTGCGCAAGGGAGAATCACCGGATTTCAAGCTGTGGGTTTCGCCCAGGAAGTTTATCGGCATCGAGGTTACCCAGGTTCACCCACCTCCCCTGCCTGATCCCGTTCCCGGATTCCTGGATTACCGGTTTGCCACTGCACAGTTTAGATCAACCCTGTCGGCCAAGGAGGAAAAACTCAACATATACCGCAAGCAGAAACCGGAACAGATTTGGCTGCTTATCTTTGCTGACTACACGGAAACTGACGCCATTGAAAAAATCCTCCATGAGGCAGGTCAGGAACCGTTGCGGACAGGGTATAACCGGGTTTTCATTTTTGATGTCGATCAGCACAGAGTCGTTTCAATCAAATAGATGGACTTCATTGTCATAGTCGGTATTGCTGTTGGGTTATCCATGGACGCGCTGGCAGTTTCCATAGCCAATGGATTCATGATCAAGCAACTGCGGGTCAGGCATGCCTTAAGGATCGCTTTCTTCTTTGGTTTTTTCCAGGCAATGATGCCCCTTATCGGCTGGGCTGCGGGCGTCACCTTCAGCCAGTACATAACAAGCGTTGATCACTGGATTGCGTTCGGGCTTCTTGTATTGGTCGGCGGGCGCATGATCTGGGAAAGCCTGTCTGGTTCCAAAAAGGGCAAAGCTGTCAGGAACTGCCTTCACTTTCCTACGCTCCTGATGCTCTCCATCGCCACGAGCATAGATGCCCTGGCAGTGGGTGTCAGTTTTGCGTTCCTCGACATGACGATCTGGCTTCCGATCCTGATCATTGGCCTTATCACCTTTGTGATCTGTTTTATAGGGGTCAATATCGGGAGCAGGCTTGGACCGGTGTTCGGCAACAAGCTTGGAATCATCGGCGGGATTGTTCTGATCGGGATTGGGATAAAGATCCTGATAGAGCACCTGGGGGGGAAGGCTTGAAGAAAGACAAGAGACAAGAGACTAGAGACAAGAGACTAAGAGACAAGAGACTAAGAGGCTGAGAGACCGGGGTAACCATCACAACCATCACAACCATCACAACAATCACAACTACCACAACCACCACAACAACAACTCATCAATGAACCCAATACTTACTCCACCCAAAGAGCAAATCACTGAAATTATCGGAAGGATCTATCGCCGGGGACTGACAACCACCACCGGAGGGAACATATCCATCCGGGATGCGAACGGGGATGTATGGGTGACCCCGGCAGGCATTGACAAAGGATCCTTGCGGCCGGCCGACATTGTTTGTGTTCACCCTGACGGTTCCGTTTCGGGCATTCATAAACCGTCATCCGAATTGCCGTTTCACCAGGCCATCTATGAAAAGCGGCCTGACCTGAGAGCCATTGTGCATGCTCACCCGCCGGCCCTAGTGTCATTCAGCATTGTCGGAAGCTTCCCGGACACCAACGTCATTCCCCAGGCCAGGCAGGTTTGCGGCCCTATCGGGTTTGCGTCTTACGAATTGCCGGGAAGCCAGGCATTGGGAGAAGTCATAGCCGTTCAGTTTGCCCAGGGTTTCAACGCGGTGATCCTTGAGAACCATGGAACCGTGGTAGGCGGAACTGATCTGAAAGAAGCATTTGAACGCTTTGAAACCTTTGAATTCGTGGCGAGAATCCTGATCAACGCCCGAAGGCTGGGTGAGCCCAATTACCTGGATGAAGATCAGATACAGGCTTTTGAGGCCCAATATAACGAGCCCTTCCCGGAAATGGAAAAGGCGGAATATCCTTCCGATGAAACAGAGCTCCGCTCCGAAATTTGCCGTATCGTTCGCCGGGCTTGCGACCAGGGACTCATGATCAGCACTTACGGCACCGTGTCCGCGCGCTGGCGCGGGGAGGATTTCCTGATCACTCCGCGAAACTTTTCGCGCTGGGATATCGAGAGCTCAGCGGTTGTACAAATAAGGGGAGGTAAAAGTGAACCGGGAAAAACGCCAAGCCGGTCGGTCAGGATACACCAGGACATTTACCGGAGGAATCCATCCGTAAAAGCGATCCTGTTTACCCAGGCACCCTATTCCATGGCTTTCGGAGTGGCAGGTAAAAGCTTTGACAACCGGACGATCCCTGAAAGCTGGATCCTTCTGCAGGATGTACCCCTGCTGCCGTTTGGCGCTCACTTTGCCGGCCAACAGCAAATCAGCCAGTCGCTTAGATCCGATCACCCGGTGCTGATCATCAGGAATGACAGCATATTGGTGACGGGGAACAACCTGTTGCATGCCTTTGACCGACTGGAAGTCGCCGAATTCAGTGCCAGATCGCTGATTAACAGCATTCCGCTCGGCCGGATGAAGCCGATCAATGAAATCCAGATTGAAGAATTGCGCAAAAAGTTCCTCCCGGATGAATAATTTTCCGAAAACCGATGAATGTTATAAAATATCAATACCTTTGCGGGGATTTTAATTTAAATGCTTTTATGAAAATTTATGTAGGCAGTCTTCCTTACCGTGTCAACGGTGATGATTTGAAGCAAATCTTTGAAGAGTATGGCGAAGTGAGCTCAGCCACGGTTATTTCTGACAAATACACCGGAAGGAGCAAAGGTTTTGGTTTCGTTGAAATGAATAATGACGACGAAGCAAAAAATGCTATCGAACAGCTGAATGGCGCCGAAGTTGAAGGTCGGACCATCGTTGTTAATCAGGCCATTGAAAAACAGGACAATTTCAAGAAAAGAGATAATACTCGCCGGGACAACTTCCGGAAGAATTATTAAGATCTGGAAGTAATCGTCGTGTTAAGAATGATCTTACGACCCCGCCACAAGCGGGGTTGTTTGTTTTTGTACATTTCCGTGAATGGATCCGGTCATTCACGATAGCGAAGTTTGTTGATTTGATCGTAAATTACCGAGGTAAATCAGGAACATGAAACGCCTGACACTTTACCTGGTCATTCTGGTGTTGCTGATGGGGGCACTGGCACTGTTCCTCTGGCTCAGGCCCGTCCCCAAAGCAACTGAAAACGTACACGGAGAATTCGAGGGTACGGCATTGGTCATCACCGGTGCCGGGGCCAGGATCTCACAGGAGGCAGCCCTCCTGGAATACCTTCACAGGAAAGGAGAGCTGGATCATGTGGTATTCATCACAGGCGTTTCCTCCGGAGCACTTAATTCGGTCATGCTGAATGCCATACTAAGCCACCGGTACTCCTGGCAGCAGTACAGGAATCTCATGTTCAACATGACCAATCAGGGTATTTTCCGCCACACGGGTAACTCCCTTCCGGTCAACACGGATCCGCTTCGGAAATTGCTCGCAACGGTCCTGCATGACAGCATCGGTTTTTACCGGATGGGCGACCTGCCGATCCCAACTTCGCTGTCGGTGGTGAGCCTCAGGCTCAAAAATATCACCTCATCAACTTACCGGCTTAGCAACAGGCGGATCAATCCTGAAAGTGATCCCGATCTTGATCTGGTGGAAGTCCTTATGGCTTCGACGGCCTTCCCGGTAGCTTTTCCTCCGGTAACCATCAGTCAGGCACCTACTTTGCCCACGGGCAAGTTCATTGATGGCGGTGCCGGATCTGATTACATTCCGTACCGGTCAGTCATCGAGTTTGAGAATTTCAGAGGAGTTAATGTCGAGAAAATGCTGATTATCAGTAGAAAACTCGATACGGAGGCAGGTATGCAAACTGAATTGGCAGAATTAGGATTCGAACGGGCAGACCAGGTCAGTAAACTGGGAATATCCCTGGAGGAAGTGGGGCGATCGGCTTTCAAGAAAAGCCTGCTAAACCTGCAAAAGGAGGCTCCCGGCTTGTCAGGGAGGACGTTCCTCTATATCCCAGATCTGCCCAGAGATTATTCGATCTTTGATTTTCACAGTCTGCAGGAACAGTTCGAAATGACTCTCCGGTGGGCTGAGCAGAATGATCCCGTTCCATTCGCCGAGATCGTACCGGAAAAGAATTAGCCTGCGGCAATTTCCCGGATGATCTTCAGGCACCGGTCAATTTCATCGGTACTGTTATAAATATGGGTCGAATGCCTCAACCCATGAATATCGCTCGAGGCACGGGGTCTCAGGCGGTCGCGGTTCCAGAGCAGCTCCTGGAGGCGGGAACCTGTCCAACCTTCGACATTGTAAACGGTGATAGCCGCGCACATGCTCTCATCTTCGGGAGAGTAAATCCTGACCTTGGGTATTTTTTTGAGCTCATCGCGCAAGTATTTGCCCAGGAATTTAATACGCCCCAGGATCTTCTCGTGCCCGATCTCATTATGAAAATCTATTGCTGTCTCAAGACCGTGCAATAAAGTCAGGCTACCTGTACCTCTTTGCGTAAACCGAAATCCTTCATCTTCATGGTTATCCCATTGAGAGCTTGCCAGGGTGGTTGATAGGGCAGGTGCAACCTCTTTTTTCAGGTACAGGAAGCCGTTCCCCGCCGGTGCCAGAATCCATTTGTGAAAGCACCCCACGTAAGCGTCACAGCCGATATCGGTCAGGTCAAGCGGGACATGGCCCAGCGCCTGCGCACCGTCAAGGACTGTAAAAATTCCACGGCTCCTTGCTGCAGAGCAGATCTCCTTGACCGGAAGAATGGCACCGCTGCCTGTAATCACATGGGACAGGACCAGGACTTTGGTCTTTTTGGTAAACTCCCGGGTGATCAGGTCCACTATCTCCCCGGGAGAATGGGCAGGTTTTGGCAACGGGATCTCGCGGTAAACTATCCCATCCCGTTTCTGGCGCGCCTGCCAACAGCTGATCCCGCCCGGGTGCTCCTGGTTGCTGGTCAGGACTTCATCGCCTTTCTCCAGCTCCATGCCCATGGCCACGTAACACATGGCCGTTGTTACATTTTCAGTCAGTGCGATCTCCCTGTAATCGGCATTCATCAATGTGGCAGCTTTCTGGCGTATCTCGATATAGGGAAAATAACCGGACATGGTATCTCCGTCGGCAGCATAATCCCATTCCGCCATATTGGAAGCCACCTTATGCAGGTGCTCGGTCATCCGCGCCACGACAACCCTCGGCATGGCTCCCAAAGTGCCGGTATTGAAAAAGACCTGATCGGTCCTGAGCATGAATTGTTGCCTGAGCTTATCCCAGAAAGACGGATCCTCTGAGCTCGGAATGGACGGTATGTCAAACTCCGACCGGAGCTCATCCACGCTGCTCAACCGGGCAGCCCAGGATCCCTGGGACAGGAAAGGCCATGCTGCGGCAGTTAACGCCATTTTCCTGATAACATCCCTGCGATTAGTCATTTTACAAGGTTTTGAACATGAAAGTTAGTGATAAAGTGGAAGAGTGGATAAATGATAGAACAGAAAAGTGATAAAGTGGCTATATTGTATGGTCTTTGGCTTGTCACTCGAAACGACCATGGGTAACCGACCTGTGAAGGACATTTTGATAATGTTGTTGCTGCAGCTTAAGATGGCTGGTCATCTGTCGAATCAGATATCCGCCTTTGCGCATATAAAAAAAGAAGTCGATGATTTTTTTCTTAGTTATTGCATTTAATACAATTTTTTACTTTTGGAGAAAATGTTTCAGCCATGAAAATCTTTGATGACGAAGAACAGTTTTTTAGGCTAGAAGACGATGGCAGTCAGGCTGATGGTCTGGATGATCAGTTGTTGGATGAGGATGAGGAGGATGAATTCGGTTTCGAAGAAGAGGAAATCGAGGAATTCTCTTTAGAGGAAATGGACGAGGAATTTGACTTTGAAGATGAAGGGGAATTCTCATTTGACGACGAAGGGGAAGAAGAGGGGGAAGAAGACATGGACTGGGACGAGAAAGATCTGAGGTAGTTTCAGCCTGGTTGTCCGGGTACTGGCGGTCGCCCTGGCCGATAATTAACAGAAACGCGAATTCCCGGGAATAAACAGGCTTAATTTTGCGTACTTTTGTAAAGTAAAATTCATCTCCATGAAGAGAAAAACTATTTTGCTGTCAGGTCTGATCGCGATGATTCCTTTCATTGCGTTCAGCCAGGATTGCGCAAGCCCTGGCAATGTTTTCTCCTTCATGTTTCAGGGCAAGCAATATGAAGTGGTCAAGGAGTTGTATAGCTGGGCCATTGCTTCTCAATGTGCGGTTGACCGTGGCGGGTACCTGGTCCAGATCAATTCAAGGGAAGAACAGGATACCGTTTACCAGGCTATCATCAACGGGGCGAAAATTGCGACCAATTATAAGCCGATCAGTGACGGAGGAGGCGCATCGTATGTCTGGATCGGCGCTACCGACAGGGTGACCGAGGGCACCTGGCTATGGGATGGCAACAATGATGGCGTGGGCACAAATTTCTGGACGGGACAGGGCCTTGCCGGCAGCGGCACAGGAGCGGCAATTGGTGGTAATTTCAATAATTGGGGCGGAGCCTCACTCAATCCCACGAATCCGAGCCGGCGCATGGAACCGGATGATTTTAACAGCAATCAGGATGCCGCCGGCATGGCTCTCTCGCGGTGGCCGGCCTTGTCCGGATCACTGGGAATCGCCAGTGAATGGAATGACCTCAGTACCTCCAACACGCTCTATTTTGTTATCGAATACGACAGTGCAAGCGGTACACATCCCGATGAATTACGGACACAGGTCACCGTTTTCCCCAATCCGGCTACGGATCACCTGACCATAACTTCGGCCGGTAATTTGAATCCCGTAGTTTCAGTCAGGATATACAACATCCTCGGTTCAGTCATCTATCACACGGAAGGGATCCGGGTGAATGAATTGTCGGTCAGCCTCTTGGATTACCAGTCAGGAGCCTACATCGTGCATGTTGAACTGGCAAAGGGCGAATCCGTCCGCCGGAAAATCATGATCCGTTAGCCGATCCTTCCCGACAAGACCGCCTTTTCATATTGCTGGATCTCCCGGATATAGCCGGTACCTAGAGGGGTGTCGCCCATCAGGCAGAAATAGTCCCAAACCGCACCGAAAGGCATGGTTTTCATTTCCTCCAACAATGCCAGACGTTCGAAATTCCGGCCTTCATTCTCCAGGCTGGCCAGCTGGTCCAAAGGCTCCAGCAGGGCAAACAGAAAGGCTTTCAGCACGGCACGTGAACCGGTAACGAGTGCACCTGTCCGGTTGATGCTTGCATCAAAGAAATCCAGTCCCAGGTGCACCCTGTCCAGGGCGCCTGAACGGACTACTTCATGAGCAATAAACTGAACATCATCATTCAGGGTGACGACATGATCGCTGTCCCAGTGGATCCCTCTGGTCAAGTGCAGCATCAATTCCTTTGTAAAAGGAAGCAAAGAGGATATTTTATCACCGACCAGTTCTGTCGGATGAAAATGTCCGTTATCCAGGCAGATCATCAGGTTTTTCTGAAGGGCGTAAGCCAGGTAAAATTCATGGGAGCCGACCGTCATGGCTTCGCTTCCTATCCCGAAAAGCTTGCTTTCGACCGAATCTTTCATTTGCACGGCAGGATAGGAAACCGAGAATATTTCATCCAGTGATTCCCTGAGCCGTTCACGGAGGCGTAACCGGGCAACCGGCAGGTCCTTGGATCCGTCCGGTATCCAAAGGTTATGAAAACAAGGTTCACCCTGAGCCTGCCCCAGGTCGGCGGCAATCCCCCGGCAAGCCTGGACGTGCCTGATCCAGTACTTCCGGATGTCCGCATCGGGGTGGGATAAGGTCAATCCGCTGGCTGCCTTCGGATGGCTGAAGCAGGTTGAATTGAAATCGAGGCAGGTCTTCACCTGACGAGCCCAGTCGATCCAGGCAACAAAATGCCGGCTGGAGAAATCCGTACGCTCCACCGGTTGTCCCCCGAAATCACCATGTATGGAATGAACGTTGATCCTGTGCCGGCCGGGTACCAATTCCAAGACCAGTTCCAGGTCGCTCTGCAATTCTTTGAGATTCCGGGCACGGCCGGGATAGTTGCCTGTCACCTGCATGCCCCCCGATGCCCCGCCAGCAGTAAACTCAAAGCCCTGGACATCATCAGCCTGCCAGCAGGGTATCGAAAGGACGACATGATGCATCCTGTTCAATACCTCAACGGTATTAATCCCCAGTTCCAGATAACGCTCGTGAGCCTGCTGATAGGCCTTTTCTACGAAGAGATCGGATTTCATCGGATGATTTTGATCAAGTTTTAAAAATAGGATTCTTCATTTTTTATTCCTCAATCGCTATTCTCTTACTGTCATTTCCTCCCCTTTGTGAGCTGATCCCGGCTTCGATCCAGCCATCATGTCCATCCAGCTTTATCAGGTACCGGAAGGTTTGTGCATCTTTCCCATTGAGCCATAGTTCGGTTTCTTTGCCTGTGCCGGTTTTGAGGACATTACGATAATCCCTCGAAGGATCAACAAGCGGCAGTTTATCATTCAGGGGAATGATTTTCACATTACCGGATGTAGCCAGGGTCAGCTTATCCTTGGCATATTTATCCAGTTTTTTACTGCGGTCGGAAGCGGATGGATAAGTCCTGTCATTCTTAACGGTCACATCGACCCAGTAAAAGCCGTCACCCTGGGCATTAACCCTGATGTCATCAATCTCGACTTTAGGGAACTGACTGACACAATAGAGCACAAAATGGGCATTCTTGTCAGCTTCCTGCTCGATGTAACGCGAAGGAGGAGTGCGTCCGACATGTTTTTTGCCGGATCCTCCGATCCAGATCTCACCCAGGTCGGGATGGTTGACCGGGTGGGGAGTGATCCATCCTTCACCTGTCAGTTCAACATCCAGCCATTGCATATACTCTTCATCAGAAACATCCTGATCGTTGTTGAGGTCAGCATCAGCGACCGGATCTCCCCATAACTCGATAAGGTAAGCATAGGCTCCCAGCATGTTGTAGGAAGCTGCCTGGGCCTGACCGCTAAGGCCGCTGAATGTCGGAGTGTAATCCTTGAGGATATAGGCTCCCATGGACACGATGGCGGTTTGAACTTCCAGGTCATGCCGATACTGGGGAGCCACTTGCCTGTCGAACAGCTGGGCATACTTGTTGGTTTTTCTCATTTCGTCGAGCCGTTGCTGCACCGTTCCGCGCGGTCCGTATCCCGTTCTGGCTTGCTGGGGTTGCTGACCGGCCGGCGGTGTCGCAGCCTGGGGGGCACTGAATAATATCAGCCTTCCCGTATTGTGGTAATGGAAACTGGCAAAGATGTTGGGACGAGCCAGCATGGCATCGAACGCGTTACGCGTGACCGGCTCGGACATCGGGTAAGGATTCCCATCGCGGAGGTTCCACCCATAGGGATAATTCCGGTTCGGATCGGGCCCGCCGATATCGTCCTCGTTGATCTGCCCGTCACCGTCATTATCAAATCCTTCGGATCCGATTCTGCGGAAGCGCATTCCGGGATAATCCTTTTCATCCCCTACCGGGATGAACCGTCTCTTATCCGGAGAAAGCTTGAGCTCACCCCTGGGATCAACAAGATACATCGTTGACAATTCTCCATCCCCATCCACGTCTTCAGTCTGGTCTTCATCGAAAAGACCGTCTCCGTCGTCATCTTCAGGCCTGAACGGTTCGCGCGGATTGTTTTCGGTATTCGGAAATTCAACATAGGAAGCGTTCCCGTCCACATTCAGCCCAGGAAGAATGTAAAAGGTATAATTGTCGACCAATTCATGAACGAATTTGTCATAATCATAGCGCGTGAGCAGGTACCACATCAGGTAGAGGGAGCAAGTGACGCCGTTCACTTCATTTCCATGGACGGCACCATCCACCCACATGGCCGTTTTCGATCCAGGTTCACCGGTTTTCCGGTTCGTAACCGTCATCAGGTACTGATCCCGGCCCATCTGGCTCTTGCCGATGCTTTCAACGGAAGCCAGTGCGGGATATTTGGCCGCCATATCTTTCATCATCCCGGTCCACTCGGCATAGCTATAATACCGTTTCCAACTCCAGGGGAAATCCAGTTCCCCATGATAACCCCCGGCCGATTGCTGAAGCTTATCCTGCGCAAAGGCAGGTGCCTGTGGCAGAACCAACAAAGACAGGCAGGCAGTGACGCAAAGTCTATATAATTTATTCATGGTTTTTCCCTCCCGATTACTGAATTTCGACATCCCGTTCCGATGTGCCTCCTTTTTGGGATGAGGCTACCACCTTGAGCGGCTCATCACCCTTAACCTTGACCAGCCACTTGACTTCAGCCGTGGATTTGCCCTGCGGAAATCCGGGAATCCTCAGTTTTCCTGAGAGAACACCCAGTCTCTGAAAGGCCGGTCCCTGCATAAAAATGACCTTGTCGCGGTTACAGACAAGCCAGGCTATATCCTGGCGGTTACCCGGCAGGTCAGCCCCCCGGGCCAGGTGAGTAGGCAGCTGGCCCACATTCCCGATGGTTGCCGTTACTTCTATCAGCCTGAAACCGTCGGATTTTTCCAAAACTTTCCCCTTGGCTTCCTTCACCGTCACTGCAGGCAGCAATCCCGCCCTGAACAGTTCATACTGCCAATGAGTTTCACAAATATGCTCGAGCATTTCACCCGGGAAGGCATTACCTGAGAATTGCGGCAGCCATCCACCTGTCTCACCTTTGCCTAACTCAGGATGATCAAAGGGTTTCCAATCCCGGAACCATTTTCCCCCTGCATGGTCCTCCTGATATTTGATTGCGGCCCGTTGGAATTTGACCCACGCATCCTCACCCGTAAAAGTATGACCCGGCAGGTCTTTACGGTAATTAAACAGCTCAGTTGTCAACGAATACATCCCGAGTTGCTGGTAAGCCCAATCAGACTGCAAACCAAAGCCATATCGCTCATTATCTTTTTCGCGATAGCTGACTCTCCAGGTTTGAGGGAATTCATAACCCCTCCTGATCGCGTACCGGTTGCCGGATGACTTCTGAAGTTCCTTTTTGAATTGATCGATCGAGTCAGTATGCAACCATGCAGGAGGTATATCGTCACCCATGAGCTCCACGTATTTCTTGCCCAGGATGAAATCGTAGACGGCGATGTCTTTGGGATGCATGACAGAGTCCGTTGCCGTTCCCATGGGGCGCTTGACATATCCCCCGGGTGTATGGTAGAATTGAGCCATCAGGATGTTGCGGTGATTGACCATGAATTCGACAACTGCCTGAACCTCGGGTGCGGAAGTCGGGTAATCCCCTGCCCCACCCTGAAATCCCTCCTCATTCCACCAGCCTTCCGGAAAATTCCTGTTCAGGTCAAATCCCTGTTCACCGTCTTCCCCTCTTTTCCCGTCGCCATCATTGTCCTTATCCTCCCGGATCATGCTCCACCGGGGTTTATCGGTTTTCTCTTTGTCACCCAGCCGGATCATGATACGCGGATCGATTTCATCCTGGATATAATTCCCCTTGGGATCCCTATACCGAAACCAGGTTATGCGTCCATCCCCATCGAGATCGTCATATCCGTCTTCATTGATTTTTCCATCCTTGTCATCATCCTTCAGAAGGCTATTTCCCCGCTGGGAAAAATCCTTGTCGACGCTGTTATAGACCCCATCGGGATTCACCATCGGGCAAACATAGAAAACATTCCTCCTGATCAGGTCGCTCACCTCCGTTTCTGTCCCGAAACCGGTAACCAGTTTATTAATGGTGTACAGGCATACCTCTGTTCCCGTAAACTCATTTCCATGGGTCGCTCCACATATCCATACACCGGGCTTGGCCTGGTCATGGGTCATGGGTGGCACGTTGTTGACCTTTTCAGCCCTGGGATTCCTGAGCTCGATCATCCGGTCGAGCAGGACACCGGTTTTCTTATCACTGACGGCCAGTACGTAAACCGGGCGACCCATCTGGCTTTTTCCGATCACCAGCAATTCGGTAATATCGGGATAAGCAGCAGCAACGGACTTGAGATAATTCTCGGTTGCGGCAAAACCGTGAAACCGGTCAAAGGACACAGGCACTTTCTGTGAAAGCGCCAGTCCTGGGTAGAGCAGCAACAACAAAAGAAAGG
>Ga0208828_1000861_pt1 | contig 12708 bp, 9 predicted proteins | sample Kivu_160m_FD_185487 | JGI IMG/M metagenome (GOLD analysis project Ga0208828, IMG submission 185487) | Freshwater microbial communities from Lake Kivu, Western Province, Rwanda to study Microbial Dark Matter (Phase II) - Kivu_160m (SPAdes)... | ecosystem: Environmental > Aquatic > Freshwater >... | reverse complement strand
GCTTTATAAAGTAAAATAATGACTTGCAGGCATCAGTGGAAGCGCATTAAAATTCAATTACAAAATAAGGGCGGGAAGGGAACATAAATGATAATAGGAATAGGAAATGTCGGAAGCACTTCTTTTAAAAGCAAAATAATAGACATAAATGAAAAAAATGAGATAAAAACTCTCGGGCAGGCAAATATAGATAAAATAAAATCGCAGGGCGAATCTAATTTTACCCATGGGGTCGGCGAAAACCCTGCCGAGAAAGAGATAATCGAACTGTTTGGTTTTGAAGCTGCAATAAATACCGCACTTGAGTGGTATGTTAAAAACGGCGTAATAAGCAAGCCCTCGGACATACAGGCAATGGGTTTCAAATGTGTTATGGGTGAGACCAACGGAGCAAATATGCTGACACCCCCAATTCTTGCTGAGATGCAGAAATATGCATTTGCTGCCCCTGTCCACAACATCCCTTATATTGAATCAATTGGCATTTTCAGCAAAATCCTCAATGTTCCGATGGTCGGAGTTTTTGAACCATCATTTCATTATTCGATTCCTGAATACAGGAGGATAATAGGTTTTCCATGGGAATGGTATGAAAAACTCGGGATAAAGAAGTTTGGTTTTCATGGTTCTTCACACAGATATCTTGCAGCAATGGCCTTTAAGCTGATGGGCGCAAGCGATATCAGGCTCATCACCATTCACCTTGGCGGCTCCAGTTCATTATGCGCAGTTAAAAATGGCAGGTCCATCGATACAAGCATGAGCTTTTCTCCCAATTCCGGGTTACTGCAGGGTACAAGAGTCGGTGATATTGACGGGACCGGGCTACTGTTTGCAATGAAGGAGCTCGGCCTCTCAATCGATAAGGCACAGGATGAGATTTCAAATAATGCCGGGCTTAAAGGAATTGCAGGCATAGGAACAGAAGATTTCAGGGAAATACTTGCTGCAGCAGATGATGGAAATAAGCGTGCAAAAATGGCAGTGGAGCAATATATTGACGGAATAAGGAAATATATCGGCTCTTTTGGCGCAATAATGGGCGGAATTGACTGCGTTGTGCTTAGCGGCGGGATCGGCGAGAAAAACCCATATATGAGGGAGAGAATGCTGGAAAACCTTGAATTCATGGGAATCAAGCTCGACTCATCCAGAAACAAGGAAGTCGGCGGTTCTCAGGGCCTCATCTCGTCTGATTATGCATTTGACTCAAAAGCAAAAATATATGTTATTCCTACTAACGAGGAAATGGTTGTTGCATATTTTACCAGGCGTGTGGTTGAAGAAAAGAGGGACCTGAAACCTGAAGAAATGCAGTTTAGTTTGTAAACTACTGGTTTAATATGGCATGTGGCAATATATATCCTCTTTTGATAGCGGGGTATATATAATATTTGGACCGGATTTTAATTTACAGGGCTTGATTTTAATACCTCTATATATTTATTTATCCTGCCGACAGTTATTTGCCTGCCCATGACTTCTATGGCTCCAAAAAGGGGAGGGCTGACCTTTGAGCCCCATACGGCAATCCTTATAACTTCTGCAACCCTGCGGAAATTGACATTGTATTTTTGTGGTATTTTACGAAGCACGGCCTCGATTTCTGCTGCATTAAAATCATTTGATCCTTCAAACAGCATTGCTGCATCTGTTAATATCCCCAGGGCCTCATTTTTTTTACCGGCGAAATAATCTGTGAGTTCATCTGTATAAATTACTTCATTAAAAAAAGCAGCAGTCAGGATGTCTGCATCATTTAATGTCTTGAGCCTCTCCTTTATAAACGGGGCTATCTTTAACATAACTGGAAAGATTTTGTCAATGTCAGGAGCATCAATTGTGATTTTTTGGCCCGGGGTTTTAAGGGCCCTTAATTTTTCCTCATCTTCAAAAAACCTTTTTGCAAGAAGCAAGGCAATTTTATTATCATCTGTGTTTCTTATATAATTTCCATTCATCCAGAGAAGCTTCTCATAATCAAATTGCGCAGGCTTTTTATTTATTGCTTCAAGACTGAATTTGTCTATAAGCTCCTCAAGGCCAAAAATAGTTGTTTTTTCATCATAGGCCCAACCCAGAAGAGCAAGGTAATTCTGGATAGCTTCAGGCAAAATTCCTTCATCCCTGTAGGATTCTATGGAAATTGAACCATGCCTTTTACTGAGTTTCTGCCCGTCAGACCCAAGAATCATCGGCAGGTGCGTAAATACGGGGAGTTCTTTACCCAGGGCCTTATAGACAAGTATCTGTTTGGGTGTGTTTGAAAGATGGTCCTCGCCCCTGATTACATGGGTAATCTCCATCATTATGTCATCTACAGCAGCAGAAAAATTATATACAGGAAGCCCATTTGAACGGATTATTATAAAGTCATCTATCGCCTGGGTGCTGACTTTTATTTCACCATATACGGTATCAGTAAATACAATATCGATATTATCAGGAACAAACAACCTTACAGCGTAAGGAACATTGGCCCTGATATTTCTGTTGGCTTCTTCATCTGAAAGGCTGAGGCAATGCCTGTCATATTTAAAATATTCATTTCTGCCTGCAGCATCGGTTCTTTTTTTCTCCAGTGTCTCAGGGCTGCAAAAACACCTGTAAGCATTGCCGGATTTTATGAGTTTTTCTGCAGCTTCCAGATAAATAGATGTCCGCCGGGACTGCCTGTAAGGTGCAAAGCCACCTCCTATATCCGGTCCTTCATCCCAGGTTATTCCCATCCATTTAAGGCTATCAAGTATCATTTCGATTGTTTCCTCCATGTGCCTTGCAACATCTGTATCTTCTATGCGTAAAACAAACTTTCCGTTCCGGCTTTTGGCAAAGAGCCAGTTAAAAAACGCTGTTCTTGCGCTGCCGATATGAAGATAGCCCGTAGGGCTCGGGGCAAACCGTACTCTTATCATATGAACCTGTCCTGTTTTTCCAATGTAATTATATTTTTTACTTATATGCTATATCTTGTTTAGCTGAAATATCCAGTTTTTATTTTGCCTTTTTATCTTTATGAATTATAAATTGATTTTACCTTAAATAAAAATTAAAATTTATACAATAATTTTTAAAATCTCTTAAATACAAAAAAGGATACTGATGGCGGCACAAAAAACAATTCTGGCAGGGGTAATTGAGGCAATTGCCAAAAAACTTATCGATGCTGAAAAAATACTGACCGAACTTGATTCCATGGGTGATGCAGATTGCGGCTCAGGAGTAAGGCGGGGATTTGAAGCGGTGCTTGCCTCTATGGGAGAGATAAGCCAGCTTGAGATAGGCGACATGTTGAAAAAAACGGGTTTTACACTTGCATATACAATCGGGGGCACTTCAGGGGCAATGCTTGGAACCGGGTTTATTGAAACCGGGAAAAGCATAGGAGACATAAAGGACCCATCGCTTGAGGACTGGGTAAAAGCTCTTGAAAGTGCATTATCTGTAATAAAAAGAAGGGGAGGCAATACCCGGGTCGGGGACAAAACACTTGTTGATGCACTTGAACCTGCTGTTGCTACAATGAAGGCACTGCTTGAAAAACAGGAAAATGAAGGCGGTGCGCCACTGGCTCCTGATTTGTTTCTGAGGGCAGCGTTTGCTGCCGCACAGGCAGGCTCTGACAGGACAATAGAAATGATTGCAAAAAAAGGCAGGGCCTCATATGTGGGCGAAAGAAGCAAAGGCAACAGGGATCCGGGCTCACTTATTATTGTCATTATATTTGAAGCAGCTCTTGAAGAGTCCAGGAGGTACCAGTGAAAAAAATAATCAACACACCGGAAAGTTATGTCAGCGATATGTTAAGAGGGCTGGAGCTTTCAAGCCCCGAAAAAATCGGGGTCATCCATGATAAAAGGATAGTGTACCGCAAGGATCCTTATTTAAACAAAGTCGCAATAGTTTCAGGTTCTGGAAGCGGCCACGAGCCCGACCAGGCTTTTTATGTTGGAAAGGGCGTACTTGATGCAGCCTGTGCAGGACCGGTATTTGCTGCACCGACACTGGATGCGATAGTTGATGCGGCAAAACTTGTGGACAGGGGCAGAGGCGTGCTTTTCCTGGTTAAGAATTACACTGGAGACAGGGCCAATTTTGAAATGGGCAGCGAAATGCTTGAATTTGAAGGAGGACCCGCAGTTGATACCGTAATTATAAATGACGATGTTGCAGTCAAAGACAGCACATATACAGCAGGCAGGCGCGGAGTAGCCGGGGCCATGTTTGTATATAAGCTGGTCGGGGCAAAATCAGAGGAGGAAGGCGTAAATCTGCAAAGCCTTAAGAAGCTTGCAATGGATGTAAATGACAATGTCAGGACAATGGGTTTTGCATTAAAATCCTGCACAACTCCTGCGAAAGGTTCCCCGACATTTGACCTTGGTGAAGATGAGATAGAGCTTGGAGTCGGACTTCACGGCGAGCCCGGGAGGCAGAGGCAAAAATTTGCGCAAGCTGACAGCATTATTAAGATTATAACAGATGCGGTAATCGAGGACCTTCCGTTTATGTGCGGTGATGAAGTCGCATTAATGGTAAACGGCCTTGGCGGGACCCCTGTAAGCGAGCTTTACATTGCAGCGGGGATAACAATTGATATACTGAAAAATAAAAGGATTAAAATTTTCAGGACTTATGTAAATAATTTTTGCACTTCCCTCGATATGGAAGGTGCTTCAGTCAGCCTGCTTCGCTTAAATGAAGAATTCAAGCGGCTGCTTGAAGCTCCATGTGATATTCCAATAAAGTATTTCTAATTTAAAACTTGTTCGAATCAAAGCGGGATAAAAATATGCCACCAGTAAAACACTATTGCAGAAAAATCTTTGGCAAAAACAAGAAACCAAATTATTTTTTTCCGGCATTTATAGCATTTATGGTTTCAATGATTTTTTTACCGCAAATGATCTTTGCATCTGCGCCTTCTGCACAAAATTTATACGACGACGGCTCAGAGGGAGGCGGTTTACCTCACCATTATTTTGCAGAGGCGGCACTTTCAGTAAAATATGACTATATCCTCATTATTGACGAATCCGGAAGCATGAAGCGAAATGACCCGTCGGGTGCAAGAAAAGATGCTGCAAAACTTTTTACATTTCTTTCTGAGACCCTGAACCCGGGAAACAGAGTGATGGTTGCAGGTTTTGGTGAAAAGACAAATATTTATTTGCCGCTTACTGAAATACAGGGAAACGAAAAAGTAATCAGTTCAGCCATAGGCCAGATACAGAGTAACCAGGACCTTACTGACATGAAAGGCGCTTTAACTGATATAAGAAGTATTCTTGAATCCAGGAAAGAAAAAAACAAGACTGTAGTTATATTTTTAACAGACGGTTCTCTTACCCTGGCAGATATACCTTCAGAAGAAGAGGAGGCAGGTAAACCAAAAAGAGACAAGACTATCAGGGAAGAAGAAGACGATTCCGGCAGGGCAGCTCCAGACACTACAGATGAATCTGCTGAAAGTAATAATTCAACAGCAAACCAGACTGCAGAAAACGAATACAAGGATTCAACAACAGAGAATCTGCCATACCTTGACCAATATAAAGCATATTTAAAGGAGTTGTGTTATAAGTACAGGAGTGACGGCATTGTAATTTATCCTATTGCTTTTACAAATGAAGCAGACATAAGCATACTCGACGAGATAGCTTCAATAACCCGGGGTGTGTGCTATAAGGCAGAAGAAGCAAGGGACCTGAGTTTTTCTTTTATAGAAATATTAAAAAGCATAACCAGCCGTTTCATAAAAATAATTAAAACTACAGAAGATCCCGTATTATCAGGTGAAATAGAAATAGGCAAATATGTGAAGGAAATGGTGGCTATAAGCCTCGAGAACAATCTTAATGCAATCCCAAAAGTGGAACTTAATTCTCCCTCCGGTGAAAAACCCGATTATGATTCAATAATAGATGAAGGGGTTTTCAGGATAGTAAAAGTCAAATCCCCTGATGAGGGAAACTGGAAATACAGTATATCGGGAGATGCAGTATTTGTTTATGAAATGGTTTTCTCCGGTATTTTGCAGCCGGCTTACCCATTGTATCTTTGGGGTGCTTCTCTTTTATTACAAGCTGACTTATCCGGTTTGATTGAATCAGGATACCAGGAAAGTATTAATGATTTTAAGGTTTCTGCAGCAATTATGGGGCCTGACGGCACAGAAACAGAAGGAATTTCAATGGCAGATAACGGAAAAGAACCTGATATAAAATCACAGGACGGGATATTCAGCGGGGTTTTTGCTGAAACCGGAAAAAAAGGATTTTATAAAATCAGCTTTAATATAAATAATGAACCCACAGGCTCTTCGGCAAGCAGGAACATAACAATTGAAATGATAGAGCTTCCTGTAAAAATCACCTATATGGAGCCTGCCGGCAATTTCTATATTACCGGCAAACCATTGACCGTAGAAGTCAGTATGGAAAAGGACCCTTCATATAATGGAGCTTTTGATATTAACAATTATAAGCTGACTTTTAATGCTACGGGCCCGGATAATGTTGAAGCAAAAGATATGGTATTGCTTGACAATGGTTCTGCTTCTGATAAAAAAGCCGGTGACGGCATTTACAGCGCATCATTTTTAAATACTGAAAAAGAAGGAAAATACTTTCTCGAATTTTTTATAAGGGATGCTGCTGAAATGACGATTCCTGCATTTACCGGTAAAAAAGTGGAATTTGAAATTAAGACTGTCCCTCCGCTTGATATCGAAGTTAAAAATAACCTCTTTACAGGAGAACCTGCATCATTAACTGCATCTTTTGAAGACTTAAGCAAGGGTATATTCAAATATGTGCTCAAGGCTCCTGACGGCTCGGCTAAAGAAGGAATACTTTATGATGACGGCAATGCGGCAAATAATGACATCAGCTCAAATGACGGGACATACTCAGCATCAATATCAGGCCTTGACCTGTTGGGCAAATATATTGTCAGCGTAGAAGCAGTATATAATCCCGGTGTATCAGATATGCCGGTAAGCGCAGAAGCAGAATTCAGCAAAGAGTTCCAGGTAAAACAGACAGGGCAGGCAGTTGAATTTGACAAAGACAGTAAAACAGCTGCAGGCGGATTTACCATAATTTCACAAAGCGAAAATCTGGTAATGCTCTCAGTCGATATTGCTTCTTTTGACAAAGACCTGCTTGACAATAAAATCATAAAATCTGTCAAGATAAGCAGCAGCCCTGCTTTAAAATCAAAAACAGAATCTCAAGTCTCTCTTGATTTTGAACTGGCAGATAAAATAAAGGGCGGACAGTACAGGGTTTCTGTACCTGTAGTCATTGATGATTTAACAGGCACCAGTGTGGAATTTGGCATAAGAGTCCAGGAATCTTTTCCGCCGTATCTTCTTGGCATCGTAATTGGGGCATCGGTTGTCGGAGCTGCAGCTGTTTTCCTTTTTGTGTATTTCCTTTATATCAGGCCAAAAAAACGGGGGTACTAAAGTCAATATCATGGATTATACCAGACTTTAATCCTTCTTATTCTCTCGACGGGAGTGTCAAACATCGGGTCCATTCTGTGAGTATAACCCGGGGGAACTTCAGCATAAGGTTCTCTAATAAATTCTACATGCGTATAGCCTGCCTGGAACAGTACATTATTTGCATCAGCCATTGGCATAAGTGTTACATTCGGAAGCAGAGGGATATTTTCAGGCATGATAGGGGCCTGTGTCCTTGGTTCTGAGCCATAACTGTAATCAGACATTGTTATCATTTCGGGAAGAGTAAACCTGTTTGGCACCATGACTTCGCCGGTCTCAGGGTTTACTGTTATCTGTACTGCTATTTTTGTATCTTCCGGTTTGACAAAATCTTCAATCGGCATATTTGTTGTTGCTCTTTCCATGAAAAGTTTCCAAATCATGGCAGGGTGTGCGCCGCCCTGTACCCTCATATCATGTATTACACCCATTTTTTTATTTACTTCGGGATAACCCATCCATACACATGCGGCAAGATTTGGAGTAAAGCCGGTAAACCATGCATTTTCAGCTTCCTGCGTGGTGCCGGTTTTGCCTGCACACGGCCTGTTTGCCAATTTTGCCCTGGTGCCCGTGCCCCTCTGCATAACCTGCTGCATTATCTCAATTGCCCTGTAAGCATTTATTGCAGATATGACCTGCTTGCTCTCAGGCTTGAATTCCTCTATTGTCTTTCCATCCTTGTCCGTTACCTTAAGTATTGCGATAGGCTCGTGCTTTGCCCCGTAATTTGCGATTGTTGCAAATGAATTACATACTTCAAGAGGGGATACACCTGTGGTCAGGCCGCCGAGGCCTATTGCCGGAAAGCCTTCAAGCGGGGTCTCTATACCCATGTCGTTAGCGACTTTTGAAACTATATAACCGCCTATTTTCATTATTAACTGTGCATATACATTATTTACAGAGCCCACTGTAGCATCAAGAAGTGTCATTTCACTGGTCTCATAGGATGTTCCTTCATAATTGGAGATCTCCCATGGCTCGCTTCCGACAATATCATAAATAAGGGTGCCATTGGGATTAAAGGTCATATATGGGCTGACGCCCTGCTCCAGGGCAGCAATCAAAGCAAATACCTTAAATGTGGAGCCCGGCTGCCTTTTTGCCTGTGTGGCAAGGTTAAACTTCATATCCCCGAAATCCTTGCCCCCGACCATTGCTTTTATATAACCCGTTTTAGGGTCTATGGCCACCAGCGCTGCTGAAGGGTCCTCCGGGTCAAAAAGTATCTGGTTTATTGAGTCCTCTGCTGCAACCTGCATAGAAGGGTCAAGAGTTGTATAAATATTAAAACCACCGGTAAAAACTTTATTGACCCCGTATTTTTCTATTAGTATCTGCTTGACATATTCGACAAAATAAGGAGCAAAGCCTTTTTCGGTTTCCTGGAAAGGCCTCTGTGGGTTTATTGTCGAATTAACAGCATTTTCATAATCTTCCTGGCTGATATAACCAAGCTCAAACATCTTACCGAGAACAATGTTCCTGCGCTCAAGCGAAGCTTTCTTGTCAATATAGGGTGAAAGATAGCCCGGGGATTGGATTATTCCTGCTATTGTTGCACATTCTGAAAGGCTCAAGTATTCAACATCTTTATTAAAATATACCTTTGCAGCAGCCTGTACGCCATACGCGCCCTCACCAAGGTAAATAGTATTAAGGTACATTTCCAGTATTTCATCTTTTGTATATACTTTCTCAAGCTGGTAAGCAAGGGCAGCTTCCTTTATTTTCCTGTCATAAGTAACAATTGTCTTCCCCTGGGGTATATATATGCTTGTAATTACCTGCTGGGTTATTGTGCTTGCGCCTTCGACTATTTCCCCTGACTGCATATTAATTAAAAATGCCCTTGCAATACCTTCAAGGTCAACCCCTGTATGCTTGTAGAATCTTTCATCTTCTATGGATATTACTGCATTTATGAGGTTTTTCGGCATATCTTCCAGCGATACAAGCTCCCTGTTTTCCTCACCATGAAAGGTAGCTATTAGCGTCCCATCTACAGCATATATTCTTGAGGTCAGAGCGCCCTGTGTGGGGGCATATTCTTCAATATCAGGAAGGTCATTTATAAACGAAGCCACGGCAGCTGCTGCAGTAAATGTGACCCCGCCTATTGTTGCCCCGGTTATTATGCCAAAGACAATAAAAGCTATAAATACTGTAATTAATATTTTTATCCCCAAGGGGATGCTTTTTTTGAGTTTATTCTTTTGTTTTCTTCTGTATCTGGACATTTTTTAAAGTTCTTTAATTATCTTTTACAATCCCGAAGTTATGATATTACCATATTTTTTATTTTAAGAAAAAGCTGAAAAATTGAATTACTTTTTTGCAATTATGCAATTAATTGCATATAATCTATATCCATATTTATTTGCATTTAATTGCATTTTAAACTGGCAGGCGCCATATAAAATCCGGGCCTGGCAGCAGTCTGGCGGTGCAATACTTTGCAGTTCAAATACTGTTATAAAATGAAATTGTAAAAAGGCATAATATGCCCGGAATTTTAGAGAGGATTATTTAAAAATGCAACAACTATCCGGAAAAGACATAAGCGAGCTTATTGAAAGTTCATACCGGTGCAGGAAAAATATCCTGAAGATGATGAGGCAGGGGGAAGGCCACATAGGAGGCGCTTTTTCGAGCCTGGATATTTTAACTGTTATTTATAACAAAATACTGAGGCATGACCCGGAAAATCCGAAATGGGCAGACAGGGACAGGTTTATTCTTTCAGCCGGCCATAAATGCCTTGCTTTGTATGCCGTACTTGCCGATCAGGGATATTTTAAGGAAGAAATACTTTACACTTACAATACTTTTGATACTCCTGTTGCAATGCACCCCGAAGAAAAAAGGCTTCCGGGAATAGAGTTTTCAACCGGTTCGCTTGGCCATGGCCTTCCTGTTGCCAATGCAATTGCACTTGCAGCAAGGCTGGATAAAAAAGATTACAGGGTATTTGTCATACTCGGTGACGGAGAAAGCGCAGAAGGCAGCGTATGGGAAGCAGCAATGGCTGCAGCGCACCATAAAACAGATAATCTCACTGTAATAATAGACAGAAACGGCCTGCAGGTAAACGGAAGAACCAGCGAGATAATGGACAGCTCACCGCTTGAAGAAAAATTCAAAGCTTTTGGCTGGGCGGTACAGACGGTAGACGGGCATGATTTTAACCGGATTTACCAGGCGCTTGCATCGGTGCCATTTACCGGGGGCAAACCTTCATGCATTGTCGCTGATACAATAAAGTGCAAGGGCCTGCCATTTGGCGAAGATAATTTCCAGTTTCACCACTGGCATTGCGAGGCCAGCGAAATTGACAATGCAATAAACCTTGTTGAGGGCCAAATGGGAAAGGAGCTTGATAAAGTTGCAAAATAATATTGATAATAAAAAAGCCGGTGCCGCGGCAATTAACCTGCAGCAGGCAGTAATTGAAGACCCAAGAAAGAGGTTTTCTGATGCGCTTGTTGAGCTTGGTGCCAAAAACAGCAATGTAATATATGTTTCATGCGACTCTTCACTTGGGGCAAGCGGCGCTGAATTTAACAAACGGTATCCTGAAAGGCATTTTGAATTCGGCATTGCCGAGCAGAATGCTATGGGTGAAGCTGCCGGTTTTGCAACCTGCGGCAAAATCCCGTTTATTGCTGCATATGTCCCCTTTGTAACATTAAGGTGCTTTGAACAGATAAGAGACGATTTATGCAAACCCAAACTGAGCGTAAAAATCATGGGCAATAACTGCGGGTTTTCGGTCAGCGCACTTGGGCCGACACATACGGTGCTTGAAGATGTTTCAGTAATGCGGTCACTGCCGAATATGACCATTTTATCTCCATGTGACGGACCGGAGTATTACCAGGCTGCTTTTGCAGCAGCAGAAATTGACGGCCCGGTATATATAAGGATACACCGGACAAAAACAAAAAAAATACATAGCGATGATTTCAGGCTCAAAATCGGCAGAGGCGAGATTCTTCGCGAAGGCACTGATATTACTCTTATTGCATGCTCAACAATGGTGGCAAATGCACTTGAAGCATCTTCTATTCTGGAAAACAAAGGAATAAGCGCTGAAGTGATAAATATGTCGACTATAAAGCCTGTGGACAGGGAGCTTATACTTGCTTCCAGTTCAAAGACAAAAAAAGTTGCAACAGTTGAGGAGCACAGCATTGTAAACGGGCTGGGCACCGCTGTTGCAGATGTGCTGATTAAGGAAAATCCTGTAAAAATGAAAATGATAGGCATAAATGACTTGTTTGCCACAGTCGGTGATTATGGCGAGATGATTGAGTATTACGGACTTTCGCCGGCCGGGATAGCAGCTTCAATAGAAGAATTTTTAAGATAGCTGGCGGCGGGATAATTATATTGATAAAGTAAAGTCGAGTTAAAAATCTTATTATTTGCGGAGGAAAAGATGAAAATTGCAATTGGCTGTGACGAGAATGCACTTGAGCTTAAAAATGCGCTTATGGCTGTTATGGAAAAAAAAGGGATAGAGTACAAAGACTTTGGAGTTTTTACAAAAGACCCGAGTGATTACCCTGACCTTGTAAAACAGCTAATACCTCAGGTGCAAAACGGCAGTTATGACAGGGGCATACTTGTTTGCGGCACCGGAATCGGCATGGCAATATGTGCAAATAAATTCAAGGGAATAAGAGCTGCTGTGTGCCATGATTTATATTCGGCACAGAGGTCCATTCTTTCAAATGACTGCCAGGTTCTCTGCATGGGTTCGCTTATAATAGGCAAGAGCCTTGCAGAAGAGATACTCAAGGTCTGGCTCTCCATTGAAAGGACCGGCGGAACTGTTGCCAAAGTTAAAAAAATAGAACAGCTTGAAAGCTGATAAAAATAAGATAAAAAACTGTAAGATCACATTTTAATAAAAAAAATAACATAAAAATAAAATGGGATATAACATTAAATTAATGGTAAAAGTTGCAAATCTTTATTATAAGGACAGCCTGACCCAGGAAGACATAGCAAAAAAGCTCAAAGTGTCAAAGTACCAGGTTAACAGGATTTTAAAGAAGGCAATAGACTCGGGAATAGTCCAGATAACAATAATAGATCCTTCTACAAGCGTATCAAAACTGGAAGAAGAACTTGAAAAGAAGTTTGGTTTAAAAAGGGTAATAGTAATAGAAAATTCAGGTCTCTCA
>Ga0208828_1000851_pt1 | contig 12758 bp, 12 predicted proteins | sample Kivu_160m_FD_185487 | JGI IMG/M metagenome (GOLD analysis project Ga0208828, IMG submission 185487) | Freshwater microbial communities from Lake Kivu, Western Province, Rwanda to study Microbial Dark Matter (Phase II) - Kivu_160m (SPAdes)... | ecosystem: Environmental > Aquatic > Freshwater >... | reverse complement strand
TGGTTTTTTGGTAGACATCTTCGGCTACATATGGCTCACTAACCGAATAGGTTTCCTGTCCCATTTCGGTGACGTAATAGGTCTCAGTAGTCTCGGTGGATATGACCTTGAGTGGTAGAGCAAAGATGATAGCAATAAAGACAAGAGCGGTGATTATACCGGCGACTAATGGTCTCCAGTTGTATGTTTTATTTTCCCAGAGCTTCATATTCGTCTCCAAGAGAAAGCTTTAGTGATTACGCGGCTATTGATGAGAGGTAAATGGTATTGCCTCTGTTGATTTGCTCAGAATTATAGCTTAAATAAACCGTTTTTGGAAAATAAGTTTATCATCGCCGGGCGCATAGAAGTCGGCAATGCGGCAAGCCTGTTCGTAGCCTTGAGCTCGGTAAAAGATTCTTGTTGTCTCATATGCTGGCTTGGAGGATGTTTCGACTAGAGCCAGCCTGCCATTGCCTTTTTTAATGTTAACCTCGCCGAAATTCAGCAGGACTTTACCTATGCCCTGTTTTTGTTGTTCTGGAGCTACTGCCAGCCAGTATATATCCCAGGTGCCTTTAGTCAGTGGTGTAGGGCCGTAGCAAATGTATCCAGAAACCGATGAGTTTACTTCTGCCACGAAGACATGATAGCCCGACCGAGTCGGTTCCCTCAGGTAGCTATCGATAACTTCTTCGGCTACATCCACCTCTGCCGGCGTGAATTCCGGAATATGACGTAACACCTGGATTATTTCAGGTTTGTCGTCACTGTTCATCGACCTGACTTTTGGCTTCATTGTCATCGTTTCTCAAGCGAAAGCTGAACAATCCGTTCAATGAATTGGTTATAGGTTATCCCGGCAGCCTGCGCTTGAAGTGCTGCGCCGGCGTCGGGTGATATATCAGGATTGGGATTTACCTCTATTACTTTGAGTTGCTCTTCGGCATTGAGCCGGAAGTCGACCCTGGCGTAACCGCGAGAGCCCAGCAATCTGAAGGCGAGAAGGGCTGTCTTTGCTATGCGTTCTCGTAGCTCATTATCTATTTCGGCAGGGCAGACCGCCTTGGTATGCTTGAAATAGATGCTTTGCGGGTCCCACTTGGCGGCAAAACTGAGAATCCTGGGTATATCAGGGGGCAGGGAATAGACTATTTCAGAAACGGGCAAGGCTTTCGGTTCGCTGGTTCCGAGTACTGTGATGTTGAATTCACGGCCATCGACAAACTCCTCCACCAGTGCCCTTCTGCCGAAACGTCTGTCTAACGCTGTAACTTGCTTTTCCAGTGAAGCGAAGTCGTTTACTACGCTTTCCTGTGATATGCCGTTGCTTCCGTCCTCTGCGCATGGCTTGACCATACATGGATAGTTGAGGTGGAACAAAGATATGGTCTTTGTCCCCAGTAACTGATATCTTGGTGTGTCTATTCCGATTGCTTCCAGGCGTGATTTTGTCTTTGCTTTGTCTAGCCCTAAAGATAAGGCGCTTCCTGTACAGCCGGTGTAGTTTAGCCCCAGCTCGGAAAGAAAATTGACCACGGCTGCTTCCGTCTCGGGATAGCCGTCAAATCCTTCGAAGAGATTGAAGACTAAATCGGCATCTAAGCCTTTCAGGCTTTCTTTAGCTGAGTCGAGTGGGGGTAGCAGGGGCAGTCGAACAGTATGGTATCCGGATTCGATCAGGGCTTGGTGGATTGCCTCCACTCCATCCAGGATGGCGAGCGAAGCCTTTTTTTCTACAGGGTCTGTATACAGGTCAGGGCTCGGCACGTTATAGATGATTGCTATCCTTTGATGCATTGTGGATACCTTTGTAAGGAGGCATTTAATATAGCTGAGATGAGAGCTTGATATGTCCAGCCCAGTTTGTTAGCCATAATAGGCAAGTCGCTGCTCTTAGGGTTGAGCCCTGCCAGCGGATTTATCTCCAAGAAGTATGGCACACCTTCTGCGCTGAGCTTATAGTCCAGCCTAGCAAAATCACGGCAGCCCAGTGTTTTGAAAACTTCAAGGCTCGAGTTTGTAATTTCCTCCAGGGTGGCTGTTTCCAGGCGAGCCGGGCACTCATAGTCTACCAGTTGCTCCCATTCCCGTTTCACTTCAAGCGAATATATAAAGTAGTCGCTACTTTGTTTGGGCAGAACACGCATTATGCCCAGCACCTTTGGCTGGGAGTTGCCGACCAGTCCAACTGTTACCTCATCGCCGGCGATAAATTCCTCCACTATAACCGGTTGCTTGTAGCGATCGAGAAGTTCTGCTGCAATTCCGGCTATTTGAGCTACAGTCTCTGCTCTGGAGCCAAGTCGAATGCCTTTGCTCGAACCTTCGTAGGCTGGCTTAATGAAAACCGGCAGTGGAAGGTCGTCATAATTTGTTTCTTTTAGCTGGCGGCGGCTTGTGATTAATCGCCATTTTGGGGTGCGGATACCTGCCGCTGCCACCAGTTTCTTGGTCAGGGATTTATCTAGGCAAATAGCCAGGCATTGCGGGTCTGAACCTGAATAAGGGATGTCGAGCATTTCCAGAATGGAGGGAACCTGAGCCTCTCTGCTTTTATAGTTGCCCAGTCCTTCGGAGATATTGAAAACAAAGTCGATGTTATTCTGGAGAATGCCAGTAATGAACTCTTTGCCGCCACCCAGTTTAACTACCGAGTGCCCCAGGCTTTCAAAGGTATTGGCAAGTGCCTCCACTGTTTCCGGAGAGTCATATTCCTCAAGCGCATCCTCGGGGTAACTTGATGCTGAGCTGACAGCCTCTTTAAGGTCGTATGCGAGACCTATTTTCATTTCTGGCTCTCACTGGTTGGAGCTGGCGCTGTGGTTCACTAAGGCTGTCAGAAAACGGACTATTAGCTAATGCTGCTTCTATAGCTGACTCAGAGCCGGATTTGTCTTTGGGGTTGCGGTACCACACAAATCGGCCCTGATAATTCCTTAATACTAGCTCTTCTTTTGTTTGCGTCAACACATAGTTTGGTTGCAGAGGAACCTTGCCGCCGCCTTCTGGCAGGTCTATAACGAAGGTAGGGATTGCCAGACCTGAGGTATGGCCGCGCATACCTTCTATTATCTTGATTCCTATTTCTACCGGGGTGCGCAGATGCTCTGTTCCCTGAACCTCGTCGCACTGGAAGAGGTAGTAAGGACGTACTTTTATCTTAAGCAGCCCATTACAAAGTTTTGTCTGTGTTGCTATGTTATCGTTTATGCCGCGGAGGAGTACAGACTGGTTGTTTACTGGAACGCCGGCCCGTAAAAGGCGCTCGCAGGCTGCTGCTGATTCAGGCGTTATCTCATGCGGATGGTTGAACTGAGTGTTTAGCCATATAGGCCCGTACTTTGATAACATGCTGCACAACTCGTCATCGATGCGATGCGGCAGAACCACCGGGTATCTAGTGCCGATACGGATTATCTCGACGTGGTCTATTTGCCTCAATTTGGAGATAACATCTTCCAACCGGCGTGTAGAAAGGGTTAACGGGTCGCCGCCGGAGAGAATGACATCTCTGATTGTCTTGTGCCTGCGGATGTAATCCAGCATAGCCTTGATTTCGCCCGGAGTGCGTACCCAGCCACCGTTGTGCCATTCCCTTTTTCGAGTGCAGTGACGACAAAGCATAGGGCAGATATCTGTGAGCACCATCAGCACCCTGTCGGGGTAGCGATGGACCAATCCCGGGACTACGGAGTCTCTTCTTTCAGCAAGCGGGTCCTCGAAGCCTATGTTGCCGAGCGCTATCTCTTCAAAAGAAGGTATTGCCTGTTTTCTGATAGGGTCATCCGGGTCGTATGTGTTGATTAGCGAGAGGTAGTAAGGTGTTACTGCGAGGGGATATTTCGTGGTTACCAGTTTAAGTTGGGTTTTTTCTTTAGCTGATAAGGGGATTAGATTTGATAGTTCTTCGACAGTGGTTATTCGGCTACGAAATTGCCACTGCCAGTCGTTCCAATTTTCCCGTGTGACCTGAGCGAGAAAGCTACTATTATTGATAACGGCCGTACCATCGGTAACGGCCGCCTTACCTGGAGGTTCTTCTTCCTCGACCACCAGTTCATTTCTCGTGGCGGCAATGCCTGGAGGTTCCTCCTCCTCAATATGGTTTTTTATCGTTTCTGGTTTTATCACTTATTGTTTCTCCTTAACGTATTGTGATTACGATGCTTATTAAATTATGAAATTACCTTCATTAACAAGCTAACATACTTTTTTTAATTTGTCAATATTTTTCGTGAGTTAATTTTAGTTTATTAAAAAGCTAGTAGTTCACAGTTTGACAAAAGCAGTCATAATCTTTAAGATTCTCCTTCTGCGCTTAGGCTTATTGGAGAAATCATTGTGGAGGGTATACATGAATAAAAAATACTGGTTGGTATTTCAAATTGTTATGGCTCTGGTTTTAATGGCTGTCCTGTTGGCAGGTTGTGGGAAAAAGGGAGTAGTCTCCACCAGTGGCATGTTGACGGAGATAACTCTGGCAGCAGCCGTGGATGAAGAAGCTCGACCGATTGGGCCCAAAACTGTCTTTACTCCCTACGATGAAGTGTTTTATTGCTCCTTCAAAGTTGCTAATGCTCCGTCTGAGACGGAAATAAAGGGGGAGTGGGTTTACGTAAGCGGGGAAGCAGAAGAGCGGATGGGGGGAAAAGACTACGTTATGGATACGATGCTTATCACTGTGGAAGGGACGCACTACGCTTGTGTATATTATTCCCGTCCTTCTTTTTTGACCGACTACACTTGGCCGGAGGGGGAATATAAAGTGGTTCTCTATGTTAATGGCAAAGAAGATGCCAGCATGCCTTTCACGGTTAAAGAAAGGGAAGCTGGTTTAGTTGAGGGAGATGTAAGCGAGGTTACAATGTCAACAGCTGTGGATGGAGATGACCGACCGCTTAATCCCACCACTGTCTTTGCTACCGATACTGAGAAATTCTACTGCTCGTTTAAGCTGTCAGATTTGCCAGTCGGCAGCAAGATGAAGGTGGAGTGGGTATATGTGGGTGGTGAAGCAGAAGACGAGATTGGTCAAAACTATGCGTTTGATGTGCGTACTGGTACTATTAATCGTAAGGGCGAAGGTTATACCTCTGCATTTTTGGAACGTCCTTCAGACCCTGAATACAGGTGGCCGAAGGGGGATTACAAAGTGGTTATATATGTTGATAACCAGGAAAGAGCCAGTGCGAACTTCAAGGTGGAATAGCGGTGTTTTTTTAAAGCGCACTGGCTCTGTCGCCTGAAAGGGGTCACCATGTTGAGAGAGTGTAGCATCGTCTATTTTGATTCTCCCGGTGCTGAGAATACAGTTGAAACATTGAGATTAGCCAAAGCCAGGGCTGAGGAGCTTGGTATAAAGAAAATCGTGGTGGCTACAACAATTGGTGATACCGGAGTTAAGGCGGCAGAAGAGTTCAGAAATTATCAAGTAGTTGTAGTGACCCATACGTCTGGCTTTGCGGCTCCGGGCGCTCAGGAGCTTACTCCAGAAAACAGGCAAAAGATAGAAAAGCTGGGAGCTGTTATTTTTACCGGCGCTCATGCCTTCGGTGGCATAGCTCATGCGGTGAGGAAGACCTTCAATACGCATGTTTTGGGAGATTTCATGGCTAATACGCTGCGGATGTTCGGGCAGGGTATGAAGGTAGCCATTGAGATAAGCATCATGGCTGCTGACGCCGGTCTTATAAGTCCCGATGAAGAGGTTGTAGCTATAGCTGGAACAGTGAGAGGAGCCGATACTGCCATTGTCCTCAAACCGGCCCATGCCCACGATGCCTTCTCCCTTAGAGTGAAGGAGATAATCTGCAAACCAAGACTCTAACCCCGGTTTCCCTTCATAACGATTGACATCAGAAAATGGCGAAGACAACAGTAGTCACAGGCGCCACCGGTCACATAGGCGCTAACCTGGTTCGTGCTTTGCTGGCTCAAGGCAGGTCTGTGCGTGCGCTGGTTCATGTGAACCGACGGGCAATCGACGGGCTGAAAATTGAAATCGCTAAGGGTGATGTCTGCGACCTGGAGTCTCTGTGCTGTGCATTCGATGGTGCCGATGTTGTCTATCATCTGGCGGCTCGTATCTCATTGTCCATGGGTGATTGGCCATTGCTCGAGGCGGTCAATATCACAGGGGTTGGGAATGTGGTTGAGGCATGCCTCCGGTGTGGGGTGCGTCGTCTTGTGCATTTCAGCTCGATTCATGCCCTCATACAGGAGCCTCTGGATATCCCGGTCGATGAATCACGCCCGATGGTGGAATCTCGACGTTCTCCGTCTTATGACCGCTCCAAGGCGGCGGGAGAGAAGGAAGTGCGCAGGGGTATAGAGCGAGGCCTGGACGCGGTCATCATAAATCCAACAGGTGTTATCGGGCCTTATGACTTTGAGCCATCATACTTCGGCGAGGCTTTGCTTGCTATCGCCTGCCGTAAACTGCCAGCCCTGGTGGGTGGTGGCTTTGACTGGGTGGATGCCCGTGATGTGGTTGTGGGGGCAATGCGGGCTGAAGAATGTGCGCTGACCGGTGCCAAATATCTCCTTTCTGGTCACTGGGTATCGGTGGCTGATTTAGCGGCTCTTGTAGAGGAAATCACCAGTGTGCCGTCGCCAAAGTTGGTATGTCCTCTGTGGTTGGCTCATGCCGGCGTTCCGTTTACTGTTGCCTTTGCCCGGCTTACCGGCGGGCGACCATTCTATACCAGCGATTCACTAAGAGCGCTGAAAAGCAATAAAAACATCAGCCATGAAAGGGCTAGCCGCGACCTCGGCTATAATCCACGTCCGTTTCGGGAAACGATTGTCGATACGCTGCGCTGGTTTGAAGAGAATGGCGATATCGACAGTTCGTTAAAGTCGTGATCTAAATAAGTAACGTGAACGAGCAGGAATTTTTAAATATCCTCCTCGCAGGCTGGTTTATACTGGCATTAGCTATTTTTGCCGCCCTGTTTTTTCTTGTGGCGCCTTATGGTCGTCACAGCCGCAGTGGTTGGGGTCCGGCGCTGAATAACAGGTTGGGCTGGATAATCATGGAGTTTGCGTCTCCACTGGTATTTGCTGTCTGTTTCATATTGGGCAGCAATTCCGTGACGATTACCGCTCTGGTTTTCCTGGTTATGTGGGAAGCGCATTATATACACCGGGCTTTCATATATCCTTTCAGCCTGAGCGGTAGGGATAATCGTATGCCCGTGACTGTCATAGGCATAGGGATTCTGTTCAACGCTGTGAATGCATATCTGAACGGTCGCTACATCTTTACGTTCTCCGCTGGCTATGCCAACCAGTGGCTTGCCGACCCGCGTTTTGTTGTCGGTGTGCTCCTGTTCCTCATCGGCTTCATAATCAACCGTCAGGCCGACCATGCGCTACGCAATCTCCGTGAACCTGGTGAATCGGGCTACAAGGTTCCGTATGGCGGTTTGTATCGCTGGATATCCTGTCCCAATTATCTTGGAGAGATACTTACCTGGATTGGCTGGGCTGTAGCCACCTGGTCATTGGCTGGCCTGTCATTTGCTGTGTGGACAATGGCTAATCTGGTACCCAGAGCCAGAGCGCATCATGCTTGGTATCGTGCTAGCTTTTCTGACTATCCACCCCAGCGCAAGGCACTGTTGCCTGGTGTGTGGTGACAAAGGATATCTTTTAATTGGTTTTTCGTTTATTGCAGTATTGACAAGTTAAAGCATGGGCATATAATTTTTATAGTTTAATAGTAATTGAGTAGGAGGAAAAGAAGCATGCCAGTTATCCGGACACCAGATGAACGTTTTTCTAAATTATCCGATTTCCCTTTCACTCCACGCTATGTTGATATTAATGGAGTGCGCGTACATTATGTAGATGAAGGAAAAGGGGAGACTATACTTTGTTTGCACGGCGAGCCGTCGTGGTTATTTCTATACCGCAAAATGATTGCTTCTATGTCAACGCAGCACCGCGTTGTAGCTATGGATTTCATTGGCTTTGGTAGGTCTGATAAATTCACTGAGCGGGAGGCATATACCTTTCAAATGCATCGAGACACGCTGATGGGTTTCGTAAAGGCGATAAACCTTGAGCAGATAACTGTTGTGGTGCAGGATTGGGGTGGGTTGATTGGTCTGGCTGTGGTCGCTCATATGCCGGAACGTTTTGCCAGGCTGGTTATTATGAATACCGGCCTGCCGACGGGCAAGGGAAAGCCCAGCGAAGCTTTCTTGGCCTGGCGTAATTTTGTTGAGAGTCATCCTGATTTGGAGATAGGGCAGTCTATGCTCCGTGGCATGGCTCACCCTGAGAAGATTGCGAAGGAAGTAATTGCAGCATACGAAGCGCCGTTCCCGGACGTTACATATAAAGCTGGGGCTGCTATGTGGCCACTACTCGTACCCGTTAGCCCTGAAGACCCCGCTGCTGCCGAAATGCGACACGCTCGGGAGGTTCTGTCAAGATGTGACAAGCCGGCCCTGGTCATGTTTTCAGATGAAGACCCTATTACAGGGGGCGGTGACAAATTCTTTCGCTCTCTTATACCTACGGCCAAGGACCAACCGGAGATTATAATCAAAGATGCCGGTCACTTTCTTCAGGAGGAGAAAGGCGAGGAGATATCTCAGCATATACTGGACTTTATGCGCAGAACGCCTGTTGCCTAGTATTTTGGCAAATTGTGCAGGTTACACTTAGAATTTGATTTGTGCAGGGGGTCCGGCAATCTGAGCCGAGTCTAACCAACCTGCCTACCTGGAGCTACTCCGTTTGGGTATTAGAAAACCGGTCTTTCTCTTGTAATCCAGATAGGCTTCGCCGTATCTAATGACCAGGTCTTTTTCCTCCGCCACACACATAACGTAGAAAATCGGTAGCCATATTATTGAAAATATAGCCAGAAAAGGAGAATTCAGCATAAATGCTGCCACCCACCACAGGAAGACCTCACCGGTAGCCTGTGGATGTCGTATCTTTTTGTATATGCCCCCGTAAAGAGAGTGCTTTTTCTTGGGTATGATAGATTCTTCGCCGGCATCTTTCATGCCTTTATACATTAAATAGCTGCTGGGGACTCCGATGGCAACTGCGATAAGGATTGAAATCCAGTAGTCCCAGGGGAAGACTCGGGGTAACGGTATTGGCAGAGGATAGAAGTAATAGACCGCATAATTAACGATGGTTACAAATTCAAAAACGATGGCTATCTGTCTGTATCGCTTGCATCTGGCGTAGGCAATCTCCCCGACTTTCTTTTCCAGCGCAGCCGGGTTTACACTCCTGACATAGAAATACAGGAAAAGCAGGGCAGATATAGACAATACTGCCATGTTTATCCAGGCTATAAAGGTTTCTCCCATGTTAATTACCCCAGCAATGTCATCTCACTCGCCGAGCGCCTTTAGTATGACTCTTTTCCTGCGCTGACCATCGAACTCTGCATAGTAGATTTGCTGCCATGGCCCGAGGTCTAACCTGCCTCCGGTGACCGGTACGATGACCTCATGGTGTATGAGCAAGCTTTTCAGGTGAGCATCTCCATTGGATTCGCCTGTGTCATGGTGCCTGTAATCAGGTTTAAATGGCGCCAGCTTCTCCAGCCACTCATCAATGTCTGCAATCAGGCCTGACTCGGCATCATTCACGTAGACTCCGGAGGTGATATGCATAGCCGAAACCAGAACGAACCCTTCCTGTATATCACCTCGATTTACGAATTCCTCCACTCTATCTGTTATATTAATGAATTCTCGATGTTGCTCTGTGTTGAACCACAGGTATTCTGTTACTGACTTCACTGGAGACCTCCTGACGTCTATTTCGAACAAGATACCCTTCAACAGGGCTTGTGTGGAGCAAGAGCAAATCTCGTGGTGTCTAACTGCTCAGCGGTTCTCAAATATTTGCCTTTCGGCATCTTTTGCTGCATCTGGCATACTTTCTTTAGCCAGCACCCGGCGGTGATATGACCTGGACTGGTATAGTGCCATCAGCGGTGCATGTCCGAAAACCCTGTCCTTTGCCGCAAGAACAGTGCAGGGCGCCTGGCTGTGCTTTAAGAAAAGCGAATCGTGTCCCACGCATAGGCACAACATAATATTGAGGTCAGTTTTATAACTATTGAGGATTTCAGCCTGGGCTACAGGATGACACATCGCCTCAAATCGTCCGGGCAACACCTTCTCCCAATCTTCAATGCCTAATTCTTCTTTTGGCACCGAGCCGCATTTGCAGGCTACCGATATCACCTCGAATCCTCTGTTCTCCAGAATGGGCACCAGAAGGCTGGCTTCGAACTGAACCCCACTGCAATAGGCAACTCCTAGCTTCTTATAGCCCATACGCCGGGCAAACTCCATTATCTCTTCCACCCTGCTTTTTATGGGGGAAGGACCTTTCGGTGCATGGGGCAGCTTCATGTAGCCCGCCCCCTCCTGCTTGGAAGCCTTAACTGCAAAGTCATGCAGCTCATCGCTGAGACATTTTTTGGTAGCCTTCTTTATCACATCTGGCAAAACCTTCGAAGGGCAGTTATCGGGACCTTCTTGCCAGGCAGGGCTATTACATACGGGTCGCGGACACTTGGCACAATTCACGGCTAAAACTGTCTTTTCTGTCATGCTTGTTCTCCTTTGCCTGACCTCGTTTTCGCTTATGCCACTGTATCTCTCACATACTGATTTGTCAACCTGTGAGCCCACCTTTGTCATTGGTTGTGGAAGTAGTAAAATAAGGGGTGGGTGGAATATGCCGATAACTCCCCTGAGGCGCCAATATCTTAAAATCAAGCAGCGCTACCCCCAAACTATAGTCTTTTTCCGACTGGGCGATTTCTACGAGACCTTTGATGATGATGCCAGGATTACGGCGCGAGAGCTGGAAATCACCTTGACCTCAAGGGAAATGGGGAAGGGGCAGCGCGTGCCTCTGGCCGGTATTCCTTACCACGCTCTGGATAACTATCTGGCCAAGCTTATCGGCAAGGGCTATAAGGTGGCAATCTGCGAGCAGATGACACCGCCGGGCAAAGGGCTGGTGGAGCGCGACGTCATCCGTGTGGTAACGCCGGGGACGGTGGTTGAGCCCGGACTGCTTGCGGATAAGAGCAATAACTATCTGGTCAGCCTGGTTATCGATGGCGAGGAAGCGGGCATTTCCTGTGTGGATATAACCACCGGCGAGTTCGCTACCACTCAGCTTCCCGCAGGTCAGGTTTCCGATGAGCTGGAGCGCCTGCACCCGGCCGAGCTTCTCCTGCCTGAGAGCCTGGATGCCGATAGTCTACCGCTGCCGGCCTCGACAACCCGGCTCGATGATTACTGTTTCGACCTGGAGACCGCAGAGCAGGCTTTAATCGGCCATTTCGCGGTGGCTTCACTTGAGGGATATGGCTGCGCTCACCTGCCTCTGGCTATCAGGGCTGCCGGTGCCATCGTTCATTACCTTCAGGAGAACCAGAAGGCGGCGCTGGGGCAACTGGACCATCTGGCTACATATTCGACTCAGTCCTTTATGGTCATTGATGCTCATACCCGGCATAACCTGGAGCTTTTTGCCTCCGCCCGCTGGGGAGCCAGCTCCGGCTCTCTGCTCTCTGTAATCGACTTAACCGAGACGGCGATGGGTGGCAGATTGCTTAAGAGATGGCTGGGACAGCCACTGCTTGACATAAAGCAACTTACTAGCCGACAAGAAGCTGTGGCCTGGTTCTACGAGAATACGCTGGTGCGGCATAAAGTCATGTCTCTCCTGGGGGATATCGCTGACCTGGAGCGATTGGTCAACCGTGTCAGAGGCGGCATAGCCATGCCCAGAGATTTGGTCGCGTTGCGTTCCAGCCTGGAGAAGCTGGCAGAGGTGAAAGCGGAGATAGAAGCAGCTGAAGGTTTTCCAGCCTGGCTCAGTTCCGAGCTCAAGCCCTGCCCTGATGTGGTGAGCTCGGTTGGGCAGGCGATTGTCGATGAGCCTGCTGCTACGCTGGAGCGAGGTGGTGTTGTCAGGGCTGGCTTCTCTCACGAGCTGGACGAAATCCGGCAGGCGGCATCGGAGGCTAAGCGTTATCTGGCTAACCTGGAGCGACAGGAGCGAGAACGCACCGGCATTAAGTCCCTGAAGGTGGGCTACAACCGGGTGTTCGGCTATTACATCGAGGTGTCCAAGTCTAACCTGGACCTGGTGCCGGAAAGCTATATTCGAAAACAGACATTGACCGGTGGAGAGCGTTTCTTTACCCCGGAGCTTAAGGAATATGAATCGCTAATTCTCAATGCCCAGGACAGAATCACTGAACTTGAAACGGCGATTTTCCGACAGGTCTGCCAGCAGATAGCCGGTGTTGGTGAGCAGATACTATATTCAGCAAAGGCGCTGGCTGAGATTGACGTCTTTGTCGCTCTGGCTGAGGCAGCGGTCAGGTACGGGTATATGAAGCCGGAATTGACCGCCGAGGAAGCCATAACCATTAAGGGAGGGCGTCATCCGGTGGTGGAGAGAAATCTGGGCAGCGACGGCTTTATACCTAACGATACCTATCTGTGCAATAAAGATACACAGCTCATTATACTCACCGGCCCCAACATGTCGGGGAAGTCCACCTACTTGAAGCAGGTGGCGCTGATTGTGCTACTGGCTCAAATGGGCAGCTTCGTTCCCGCCGATTCTGCCATCATAGGCATCGTTGACCGCATCTTCACCAGAATCGGCGCGCAGGAAGATTTGGCAGCCGGGCAGTCGACTTTTATGGTGGAGATGGTGGAAGCCGCCAACATACTGAATAATGCCACGCCGAAGTCCTTGGT
>Ga0208828_1000846_pt1 | contig 12836 bp, 13 predicted proteins | sample Kivu_160m_FD_185487 | JGI IMG/M metagenome (GOLD analysis project Ga0208828, IMG submission 185487) | Freshwater microbial communities from Lake Kivu, Western Province, Rwanda to study Microbial Dark Matter (Phase II) - Kivu_160m (SPAdes)... | ecosystem: Environmental > Aquatic > Freshwater >... | reverse complement strand
GAAGAACGACCTGCGCCACGGGCAGGGGGCCTACCACGAGGCCGCTTCCGGAAAGTCCTTCTCCGGGGAGTGGCGCGACGGGAAGTGGGTCCAAAAATAGAGATTCTGAATCGGGCTACTTTTTCTTGACGGCCGTGAAGGGCGACGACCCGAATTCGCCCATGGAGGCTTCGCCGGTCATTTTCTCGCCCTCGATTTGGGCCTTGAAGACGATGACGAATTCCCCTCCATCCGGAGTCGGAACGGTGAATTTCCACTCGGCCCCGTTCTCCTTGACCGTCCCCTCTCCCTTCATTTCTTGGCCCATCGGGTTGGCCATGGTGACCGTGATCGCGCCTTCTTTTTGGGTGAACGTGATCTCGGTATTGATATCTCCGCGCTGAGTCTGCAGGGTCATTTCCCAGACGCCGGAGATGTCGACCGTCTTGGCGGGCGCGGTTTGTTGGGCGGCCTGCGCGGCGGCCGTGACGGACCCGGCGAGGAGCAACACGGCCAAGCATACGATGGTTTTGAGACGGGTGTTTTTCATCGCTGACTCCTTACCAGGTAATTTGTCTTTGGGTCCACTCCGTGAGAGCCCGATTGGCATTTTCCAGAAATTGGTCGCGCCGGCCGGGCGAAACTCTGATCTTGAAACGATATTTCCTGACGATTTCAATCTGGCTTCACGGCTCCTCCGCCGGCGCCCTATTCACCGCCGCGATTCGATTCTAAGTCGACGCCGAAAAGCTGTCAATTGGTCATTTTCCAGGGGTGAGAAAATTCGGTCCCGTTCGCGTCTCTATTTATGGAAGTTTGACATTTCCTTGGATAGGAGGTAATGTAAGGAAGTAAGAAAGTAGGAGATGTCATGGAAATCGTCGAAATCGCCACCCTTACGTCAAAGGGACAAGTCACGGTTCCAGCCCCCATCCGCGATATTTTCAACCTGAAAAAAGGATCGACCGTTATTTTCAAGATCACCGAAAGGGGGGTTTTCTTCATGCCGTGCGAAATCAAGGCGAGCGATTCCTATACCCAAGAGGAGTGGGGAAAAATCGAGCGTTTGGTCGCGGAGCGCGGAAAGGTCTATAAGACGGGCCGCCGCGCCCGCCGGCATCTTGAATCCCTGTGAAATATGATTTCCAACCGTCCTCTGAACTGCCCGCCTGAGGTTGTCGTTAATTCTTCTACAATGTATAATATCGGGAGAACGGCGGGAGCAGAAAGAATGAAAGATTATAAGAATCGCCTCTTCATCGATAGTGGCATTCATTTCGGGAAACCTTGTGTCGTCGGCACTCGAATTCCGGTCGAAAACGTTCTCGAATTAGTTCACGAAGGCTTGCCATTCATCAAAATCATCGAGGATTATTATCCGGATCTTGCCGTTGAGGATATCAAGGCTTGCATTGAATATGCGTTGGATCTCGTGCATTCCGAGGATATCCGCGCGGATATCCGATAATGCGCATCCTTCTCGATCAAGATGTCTATGAATGACCGTAGCCTTAAAACGTAATCGATCGTGAAGATCGTGACCTATCAGATTTCGAAATCAAGAAGATGTCTACGTATGGATTTACCGCCCGCTTGAGCGTATAATAATCTCTGCATCAGGAGAGGCTCCGCGAGGAGCCCGGCAACCTGGGACGGACACCCAAGGTGCCAACTCGCCGAAGGCGGGGATGCGGCCGCGAAGCGGCAATGAATTGTCCGGAGCGATGACCCGCTCGCCTGATGCGACCGATGCGAAGGCGGAGCGGGTTTTTTATTTTCGGCATCCCGCCCGAGGCCGAATTCCCGGCGCCTCCCTGAAATTTGTCATGGAGGTGACATATGCGTACAGTCCGAAGGTGCCTGATTTGCGGCGAACCGAAGGAAAGGGGGAGTGGGAGGGGGAGGCGGGACAAGTTCCTCGATGTCGTCGAGCCGTGCGAGGAATGCCGGGAAGAATATTTGACCAACGGCGTGCTCCTCGTCGAGGTCGCGGAAGGGCCGGCCGGTCCCGGCAGCGTTCCCGCCCTTACCGGGAGACTCATGGTCGTCCCGGACGAAGCGTTTCGACGAGTGTTCACGATCCCCGTCCCCCCTCATAAAATCGCGACAGCGGAGTTCGGCCTCATCGATAACATATTGGCGGAGAGCAAAATATAGACTAAAAGTTAGAGAGGTTGGAGGCAGAGCCCGGGAGGGTCTATAAGACGGCCGGGTTTTTTTGACATCCGGCGCGAGGGGGGTATATTATTTATCGCGCAGGGAACGGTTTAGGAACCCTTGAAAATGAAAATGGGGCGGAGGAGGGCGAAAAAATGAAATCCTTGGGGAGGAGTGTTTCTGTTTTAAGCGCGGTATTTTTCCTTTGCACATCATCCGCTCTTGCCCAGTTGTCCTATATCGATCTCGGCGACTTGGGCGGCGGCCAAAGCTGGGCTTTAGCCATCAATGAATCGGGCTGTATCGTCGGCGGAAGCGTGTCCGTTTCCATGAATAATCATGCCATCATCGTCGTCCCCGAAGATACCAACGCCGACGGCGAGCCGGACCTCTGGTTTCGAGATGCGAACAACGACGGCGTCAACGACTTGATGATCGACCTGGGGCATTACTGGAGCGAAAACGGCGAGGCCGTTGCGATCAACGCTCGCGGACAAGTTCTCGTGAGGGAGTCCGCTCCGCCTAACTATCAGCTAAAATATTTCATCGTCACCCCGCGGGACTCCGACAACGACGGAACTCCGGATTCGTGGTTCGTCGACGGCAATCAAGACGGAATCAACGACCTCATTACGCCGATCGAAACGAGTGGCGATTTCATGACCGGCGTCGCCGCCATTAACGATCATGGAATCGTCGTCGGAAGCACCGTTCCTCCGTTCCACGTTTATCCGCGGGCTTTCGTCTGGACGGCGGACGGCGGGATGGTCGATCTGGGGACGCTCGGCGGCGGCGGCAGTTGGGCGGTCGCGGTCAACAACAACGGAGAAGTTGTAGGGACGGCCGAAAAGCCAAAGGGACAGAAGCATATCTTTAAGGTCATTCCGGAAGATACCGATGGAGACGGAAAGCAGGATCGTTGGTTCAAAGATTTAGGCGACGATGGGATCAATGATCTGATGGAGGACCTCGGCACGTTGGATTTTCATGGCTTGCCTTGGGATATCAATGACTTTGGCCAAGTCGTCGGCTGGAGCCAAAACAGCCTCCCAGGGAACGAAGTCCCGATTTTTTGGTCCTCGCAAAGCGGGATGTCGGCGATCGGACCTTGCGGCGCAGGCGCCAACAACCAGGCGAGGGCCGTCGCCGTCAATGAAAACGGCGAGGTTGTGGGCTATTGCGGCAACAACACGGAAATCCGGCCTTTCCTCTGGACCCTCGCGGGTGGTGTTGTCGATCTCGGAACTCTGGCGGCACAAGCGACCGGATCCGTGCACAATTTCGTCGAGGATATCAACAATCTCGGCCAAGTCATCGGGCATTCCAGGATAGCCCCCGAATATCCGTTTTTTCCCACCTTGGCTTTCCTAGGGGAAGCGACAAGAAGCTTTCTCTGGTCCGCTCAGGAAGGAGTCCTCGAGCTGAAGGGCCGCTACGGGCAGGAAGAGATTCGGGCCGCAGCCATGGACATCAATGACCGTGGGCAGATTGTCGGCTACGGTTTTTATCCGGACGGCTATAACGAGATCATTCGGGCAGGCCTATGGGTGAGGATCAATACACCCGCCGGCAATGACATCGTCGTTCGACCCGTGGATCCCACGACGCAAACGACTCCGGTCACTTTGGTCTTTGAAAACGTGACTTCCGGAGGTTCAACGACGGTCACGACGAGTTCGTCCGGGCCGCCTCCTCCCGCCGGCTTCAAGCTGGGGACGCCTCCGACGTATTATTCCATCGAGACGAGCGCGAGTTATTCCGGGTCGATATCGATCTGCATCGACCTCACGGGGATTCAGTTTAAAAACGCGGGAAGCATCACGCTTTTTCACCGGACCGACGGCGGCGTTTGGCAGAAAATCGATTCTTGGGTTGAAAACGGCTCCCTTTGCGGAATCGTGGATTCGCTTTCGATATTCGCGGTCGTCGAGCCGATGACGCTTGAAGATCTCGTGCAGTCCGTCCAAGAAAGCGGCATCGAGCCGGGGATCATGTCGAGTTTGACGGTGAAGCTGGACAACGCCGGCAAGTCGCTAGCGAAAGGGAATATACAAGCGGCGGTGAGTCAAGTCGAAGCGTTCCAGAACGAAGTCCGGGCTCAACGCGGCAGGAAAATCCCCGCGAGCTTAGCGGATTATTGGCTCGAAATCTCCACGGAGATCATCCTCGATTTGAGCCGGAAGAAGAGCTAAGGGCCCGGTTATTCACTGAATAAGATGGAACAACAGGACAGGTTTCGCGGATGCCTGCTCGGCCTGGCGGCGGGGGGCGCCGCCCTCATGGCCGCGAATATGGGCGATGACGCGGACACGACGGCGGCTGTTTGCGGACAAGTGGCCGGCGCCTTCTATGGAGAATCCGGCATTCCCGCAGATTGGCTGGCGAAATTGGCGATGTATTCGGAGATATGCGATCTCGCGGACCGCTTGATGGCGCCTAAACGGGGATTGCCTTCAGCGCCCCCTTCTCGTCGATAATCCGCAGCACCGAAGTCGCCCGGCTTGAGGGGACTCACTCACCTTCCCGGGACTAGATTCCGGGGAGGTAGGAATGTGCGGACGGCGTTCTACGCATCGCCAAGCCCCGATAGCGCGATATATTATTCGTTTAGGTTGCGTTGTATTGTCAAGATTTCTATTGTCCAATCAATTATTATTAAGCTAATATTGAGTCCGCAAGAGACACGGGTTATATCAGAATGAGCGAAGACCCGCGCTGCGGCTGGAACTCCAGATTTCCTCATTTCAGAGCGACGGCACCCAGGCTGATTCGTGAGAGCCTGATTGACTACGTCAAAGACGCGGGACCGGAGCAGATTCGCGCTTGGGAATATTCCATTCCTCCCTTGCAGAGTGAGGTCGGAGAGATTCTCCAGACGGATGGCGAAGCACCGACCTATTCGACTATCCTCGAATACACCCTTCCTCTGGAATCCAGACGGACCGATGTCATTTTTCTTGCCAAGAGCTCGGTTGTGGTCTTGGAGCTTAAGGGAAAATTCGTGCCGTCCCAGGCCGATATCGACCAAGCCGCCGCATACGTTAGAGATCTTCGCTGTTACCATAGAGAATGCGAAAACCGGCCGGTTCTTGCCCTCTGTGTTCCGATGAAAGCTCATGGATATTTGGGCCGACAGTATGATGTCCATATCCTCGGACCCGATGCCGTTGATGGATTTATTGAAGGCCTACCTCATGATTCCAGCCTGACGCCCGTTGCCCCGAAGGCATTTCTTGCCGAAACAGCCTATCGGCCTCTTCCGACACTCGTCCAGGCAGCGCGCGAGTTATTCGAGAAAGGCGATCTCAGGCCGATTCGTCGCGCGAGAGCCGCAACCGATCCCGCGGTTAACAAATTCAAAAAGATTATTTACGAAGCGGCGAAGCGTCGGGAAAAAAGACTGATACTCCTGACCGGCGTTCCCGGCGCCGGAAAGACTCTCGTCGGGCTTCGGACGGTCCATGCTCACGATTTAGACGACCTCGCCGTTCCTAGAGAGAACGGCAAGTCCAGCGCGCCGGCTGTCTTCTTGTCTGGAAACGGCCCGCTTGTGGAAGTGCTTCAATATGAGCTCCGGGGCGCAGGCGGAGGAGGAAAAACTTTCGTTCGAGGCGTCAAGGAATATGTCAAGCGATATTCTTCCCGCCCCGGATTAGTTCCGCCCGAACATGTTCTTATTTTCGACGAAGCCCAACGGGCATTCGACGCCGAACAAGTTCGAATCAAACATTGCGATGTCCCAGGTTTTATAGGGGGGAAGTCCGAGCCTGAACATTTCATCGAATTCGCGGAACGCATTCCCGAATGGTGCGCCGTCATCGGCCTCATCGGCAGTGGACAAGAGATCCACATTGGCGAAGAAGGCGGGCTCATTCAATGGCGAAAGGCCATCGAAGGTTCGCCTGATCCCAACCGCTGGACGGTGCATGGGCCGCCTCAACTGAGGGACGTTTTCTATGGAAGCTTGGTTCGGTATGAGGAATCGCCTACCCTCAGTCTGGACACGGAAATTCGTTTCCATCTTGCGACTGATATTCATGAGTTCGTATCTCGCCTTCTTGAAGACGAGGACGTCCTGGAGAGAGCCGCTCTGGCGAAAAAGCTTGAAAGCGAAGGCTATCACCTGAGAATCACTCACGTCCTTGAAAAGGCCAAGGCTTATCTTCGGGAACGTTATGCCGAGAATCCCGATGCGCGCTATGGATTGGTCGCCTCCTCAAAGGACAAAGATTTAGAGAAATTCGGCATATCGAATGATTATCAGTCCACGAAACGAGTTCGCTACGGGCCATGGTATTCTGATGCCGAAGATGCGTCGGGAGACTATTCATGTCGTCACCTCAAGGACGCCGTTACCGAGTTCGGCGCTCAGGGTTTGGAACTCGATTCCGTCCTCCTCGCTTGGGGAACGGATTTTATGCGCGAAAACAGCCGGTGGACGAATCGAAAGGCCCGTGGTTATCAACGGAGAGCTCAGGTCAAGAATCCCTTTCAGCTTCGCAAAAATTCCTACCGTGTCCTCTTGACCCGCGGGCGCGATGGAACGGTCGTCTTCATTCCTCCGCTTCCTGAGCTTAAGGAAACAAGCGAATATCTCGTTCAATCAGGCTTTCGCCCTTTGGATTAAAATCATGGAAGAACTTGTAAAAAAACTCAGGGAATTCGCGGCGGAAAGGGATTGGGATCAGTTTCACTCTCCCAAGAATTTATCCATGGCTTTGGCCGTCGAAGTCGCCGAGCTCATCGAACATTTTCAGTGGTTGACCGAGGAACAATCCCGGAACGTCGACTCCGAAACGCTCAGGAAAGTCCGTGAGGAAATCGGGGATATCCAGATTTATCTTAGCCGGTTGGCCGACAAGCTCGGCATTTCGCCGCTCGAGGCCGCCCTGGACAAACTGGAGATCAATCGAAAAAAATACCCTCCTGAGATAGCTCGAGGTACGGCAAAGAAATCAACGGAGTTTGGGAAATGAGACTCTATATCGGTTCCACACGGCAATTTATCTCGGATACCGTACATAACCAAATTGCGGATAAACTCAAAACAGCCTTTTTCAATTATTATCGTCAAACGCCATCGACCTACGAAATTCGTTCTTGGCGCCAGTCGCTGGCTTCAATTTATCAAGTTTTTCAAAGCAATCACCTCTTGGATCATGGAATCATCCTGGAGTACCAAATCCCGTTGACCTCCAAAAGGCTCGATTGTCTGATAACGGGAAGGGACGGACATCACCACGACAATGCCGTTATCATCGAATTGAAACAATGGGAAGAGTGCGAACAAGCGGACGGAATCAACGAAGTCATTACATATACAGGCGGAGCGCAAAGGGAGGTCTTGCATCCTTCAGCTCAGGTCGGGCAGTATGAGACATATTTGAAAGATGTCCATACGGCCTTTTATGAACCTCCCCTCCCGGTCTGTCTCAGTGCTTGCGCTTATCTCCATAACTACCGCTTCGTATCGGACGACGTGCTCCTGGCGGATAAATTCAAGGCACTCATTGAAAACTATCCTTTGTTTTCCATGGACGATGTCGATCCGCTCTCGGAGTTTCTCAGAACCCGCTTGCTGAGCGGCGAGGGAATGGAGGTCCTCGCCCGAATAGAGGACGGCAAATATCGGCCGAGTAAAAAGCTCATGGAACACGTCGCCAACGTTATCAATAGGAGGCCCGAGTATATCCTTCTCGACGAACAATTGGTTGCCTATGATCGCGTTATGGCCTCGGCCAGGAAAGGACTGGGCGATAGAAGAAAGACGGTCATCATCATTAAGGGAGGTCCCGGTACCGGGAAATCCGTTATCGCCATCAATCTCATGGCCGACCTCCTTCGTGATGACTTCAACGCCCATTACGCGACCGGATCAAAAGCGTTCACCGAAACATTGAGGAAGATTATCGGAAACAGAGGATCCGTTCAGTTCAAGTACTTCAACGGTTACCAGGACGCCAATCCGGATGCCGTGGACGTTTTGATCTGCGACGAAGCCCACCGTATTAGAGAATTTAGTGCAGACCGGTTTACCCCCAAAACCGAACGTTCGGACATTCCCCAAATCCAAGAATTGATCAATGCTTCCCGCGTTTCGGTATTTTTTATCGATCAGGACCAAGTCGTTAGGCCGGCGGAAATCGGATCGGTCGAGCATATCAAAGAATTCGCCCAAAAAAACGATTGCTTGATTTTCGAACACGAACTGGAAATTCAGTTCCGATGCAGTGGTTCCGAGGCTTTTGTCAATTGGATCAATAATACGCTGGGAATAACCAGAACGGCTAATGTCCTTTGGACTGGGCAGGAGAATTTCGAATTCGAGATTTTCGATTCGCCGAAATCTTTGGAGGAAGCGATTCGGAATAAGGCGGCCCAAGGATTCAGCGCCAGACTTATAGCCGGTTTCTGTTGGGATTGGTCAAAACATAAACCCGGCAGCGCATTGAAAAATGATGTCGTGATTGGCGATTTTAGACGGCCATGGAATGCACGACACGAAGCCGTGAAACTGCCGGGCGGAGTTCCCAAGGCGCAGTTTTGGGCATATGATAAAAACGGCATCAATCAGATTGGTTGTGTATATACCGCTCAAGGTTTCGAGTTCGATTATGTGGGGGTTATCTTCGGGAATGACATCGTCTATGACTTTGAAGAGGGGAAGTGGGCAGGCCATCCGGAGAATTCGGGGGATCCGTCGTAAAGAAATCCAAGGGAAAGTTCATTGATCTCGTCAAGAATACCTACCGCGTCTTGCTCTCGAGGGGCTTGAAGGGATGCTATGTCTATTTTCTTGACCGGGATACCGAGAAGTTTTTCCGAAGCCGCATGGATGTTGCGGGGGCGAAAGTTCAGGAAGCCAAAAAAGAAGTCGAGCTGTACGTGAACGCCCTCCCGTTGGTGAGTCTAGCCGATCTCGAGGATTTGAATTCATCGAAATGGAGAGCCCGATTGGAAGAAGGCTGGACAGGAGAGTCTTGTCGAGTTTCAGGCGGCCCGTTTCTGCGCGATCGGTTCCTTGTCCGCGCCGACGATGCGTCCATGGAGCCCTCGATCCCCAAGGGCGCCATCTGTGAATTCCGCCTCCCCTCCGAGGAGAGTCTGGAGAACAAGATTGTGTTGGCCGGAATCAAGACATACGCCAAGATGACGCCGGCAGCCGTTATTAAGAAATATCAGCGACTGTCCGTGATCAGAGCAGGGGAAGTCGCCGAAATGACAAAGATTCTTCTTGTCTCGGAAAATAAAGCGTTTCCCTCTCTGGAGTTGCGGGACGGCGTGGATTCCATCGAAATTCTCGGGGTTTTGAACCAAATTCTTTCCTGAGACCTAGGGGGTTTCCGTAAGCACATCGATATGTAAAAAACCGTAAGAACATCGATATGACGAGCGAGCGCTTCCTTCGCTATTATCATCGCCAGAAACCCAGCCGAAGCCTCAGCTTCGCGGAACACGGGACTCGGCTCCCCGGAGTCCTTCGCGATCGGCTCTGGTCGACACTCCGCCATCTTCCCCCTGGCTTCTCTCTCGATTCGTATATCGATGCCCGCCATCACCTGGCTCTTCCCATCGCCGAGGGCCTCGTATCTTTTGTCCGGAAAGCCGACAGTCGCGGCTCGATCGAGTTCAACGGCGCCGAATACTTCGTGCGCCAGAAACTGGAGAGACAATATGTCGTGGCCACGCTCTCGACTCATCACCGAAGAATATTCGTCAAGTCCGAGGGAAAGCTCATCAAGTCAATCCCGTTCCCATTTACCGGAACAGTTATTGATCCTCTCAGCTGAGGACTTACATATCGATGTCCTTACGGTTGGCTGCATTAAGAATCGCATATCGATGTCCTTACGGCTACCACCTAGGCCTTAAAAATATTTTCGTTATGCCAAGATAATAATTCTCGGGAGGGGGAGTCGGCCGGATTCGCGGGCAAATGGTTAATTTGTTTTCCGTGAAATGGATAGTAGGAATGCCCGTTTTCAAATTCGTCCTTTAGACGGCGGCTGACCTCGATTCGATATTCCGGCGTAATCGTGATATATCCGCGATCGAAGAGGCGGTGGAAGTCGCTTCGGAGAAGAAGGCCATTAAAAACGGCATGAGGGCCTTCTTCATAAAACGGCTTGATATGGGCCGCCTCGAGTACCGGCAATGAATGCTCCTCGGTGATCGCGCAAGCGCGTGCATATGCATCGGTAACTAAGATTCGGAAAGCTCTTTGGCCGAGTCGGGGCCTGATCGTCGTTTCTTTTCCGTATCGGGCCCGCTCCTCCTCGATCCTTTGGGATTCCTCATCAAGGTAATAAACTCGCTGATGTTGCCAGGCTCGTTGTAGGTTATTCCAGATGAATTTCCCGGCCTCCTTGTCGAGTTCATAGCCCTTGGTTTTGCCTCGAACGATTTGATTTCTCCAATCAGGAATGGGGAACCACAACGGTTCGTCAAAGAAGAACGGTTGACTGAGAATGATACATCCGACCCGGAAATCCTCCTGAGGGTTTTCGATTATCTTTCGATAACGGAGGAGTCGCCGTCGCATTTCGGAATATGAAGCCGCTCCATTTCGATTTTCGAAAACTTCCCACGCTAGACTGATTGGAAGAATTGAAAAGGAAACGAAGACGCCGCCTCCAGCTACTAAATCCCGGTTTTGAGTTCGTTCGCTTCGATGCAGTTTGAAAAGAAAAATATCGCCTTTATTGATCGCGCAAAAATCGTTATTCGGCGATGGCTGCCAAAAGTTGACTTCGTCGATGCTGGATTGTGAACGCAGATAATCGAACCAATCTTGATCCGTCACACCGGCGTAGAACCTCATTCTTTTTCTTCTTACCCCGTTACCATCGCCAGAAACCATAACGGCATGGAAAGCAGTTCATCTCTCGAGAGCGGCGAATTTTCTATGGGCGTGAGGGGAGGGAGATCCGGGCTACGGAGCCATTCGGATATGACGTTGGTCAGAGCGCCGTTTTCCATAACTGTTTACCTAGGTAAACAATTTAGGCACAAATTGTTTGCCAAGCCGATTGAAAAGAAACAACTCAGGGTTTTGGGGAGACGAAGTGGGAGAATTCTTCCCATTTCCCTAATACCCCGCAGCCATCGCCGTATTGAACTATAACGGTCTGTCAGGCGGAAGTCAATAATTTTTGTTGGCGATTGCCGGAGGTTATTTTTGCGATTTTGCGTCGTTCGGGAGAAGAAGAGTGGTAGAATACGATTGTGGTGCATCGGGCAAAGAGGAAAACGATGCGTTTTTTTAGGATATCGCTCGCGGCGTTTGTCTCGCTATATGCTATTTTGGTCTCGGCGTCGGTAGAGACGTCGGTTTTTTCGTCGGCTGTGCTAACCGTTGATTATCCGCTGCTCTTCGCCGCGGATTTCGAGAACGGCCGAGCCGACGGATGGGCGCCCGGCGCGCCGGAGCGGTGGCGGGTCGCGAAGGAAGACAGCTCGTTCGTCTATCAGCTCATCGCCCCCGGAGAGTTCGGCGCCGTGCGGGCGCCGACATCGTGGTCGCTTATCGACGGCCTCGACGTCGGGAGCTTCGTCTTCACCGGCCGCTTGAAGTGCGCGGTCGACACCGCTAACAACAAGCGGGACATCTGCCTCGTCTTCGGCTTCCAGGATCCGACCCACCTCTACTATGTCCACTTCTCGGCTTCGAGCGATGACCTCCACAACATCATCGGCCTGGTCGACGGCAAGGACAGGGTCAAGATCAACCGCGAGCCGCCCGGCAAGTCCGTCTTCCGCCTGACCGACCTGCGCTTTCACGATTTCAAGTTGACGTTCAACGCCGCGACCGGCGAAATCGCGGCCTACATCGACGACATGGCGGCGCCGATCCTGACGGCTGTCGACAAGACGTTCGCTCACGGCCGGGTCGGGGTCGGGTCGTTCGACGACACCGGAAGCTTCGACGACATACGGCTTTATGGAGAAAAGCGATGAAACGACGCGAATTCCTGAAATCCGCCGCGGCGACGGCCGGCGCGGCCGCCGCCATCGCCGTCTCGCCCCGGGCCGACGCGGCCTCTCCCTCTCCCTCTCCCTCCCCCTCCGCTCCTTCTGCCTGTTCCGCCGCTTTATCCGCATCTCTTCCCGGCACGGCCTCCGCCCAAACGGCCTACGACCCCAAAGGATTGCCCACGGTCGTCCTGGGCAAGACCGGGGCGCGCGTCCCTCGCATCGGGATCGGCTGCGGCAGCCGCTTCTGCGCGGTCCAGGACCTGGACACAGCCCTCTCCATCCTCAACTCCGCCCTCGACCACGGCTTTTATTATTGGGACACGGCCACGTCCTACCGAAACAAGGACATCATCAGCGAAGAGCGGCTCGGCCTCATCCTCCAGGACCGCCGCAAGGAAGTCTTCCTGGCGACGAAAACGGACGACCGGAGCTACGACGGGGCGATGCGCCAGTTCGAGACGAGCCTCAAGCGCCTCCGGACCGACCATCTCGACATCTACCAGGTCCATCTCGTGGAGTCCCTGGCCGACGTCGAAGCGATCGGGGCCGAGAAGGGCGTCCTCAAGGCCCTCCACAAGCTGCGCGACGACAAATCCGTGCGGTTCATCGGCTTCACCGGCCATCTCTCGGCCGAGGCCATGGCCGAGACGGCCCGGCGCTTCGACTTCGACACGATGCTCATCTCCTTGAATCACTACCAGGAAGTCAAGGGCGATATGGAGAAG
>Ga0208828_1000844_pt1 | contig 12850 bp, 11 predicted proteins | sample Kivu_160m_FD_185487 | JGI IMG/M metagenome (GOLD analysis project Ga0208828, IMG submission 185487) | Freshwater microbial communities from Lake Kivu, Western Province, Rwanda to study Microbial Dark Matter (Phase II) - Kivu_160m (SPAdes)... | ecosystem: Environmental > Aquatic > Freshwater >... | reverse complement strand
TTGTGAATACCTGCGGTCCCTTGACGGCCACCTCTCCCGGCTCACCGAAGGGCATCTCCTCTCCCGTCGCCGGATCGACTATTTTAATCAGCGTATCGGGGAAGGGAATACCTACTGCGCCGGGCTTCTTCTTTCCATAGCGTGGATTGGCTGTGATAATGGGGCTGGTCTCAGTCAGGCCATATACTTCTACCAGCTTGCTCTCGCCCACAATTTTTTCGAAGTCCTTGATATATTCCGGAGGGAAGGGAGCCGCGCCGCTGGCGAAATACTGCACATCGCTGAAATCATAGTCGCGGAATCCGGGCTGCTTCATCAGCTCCAGGTATACCGTCGGCACGTTGCCGATGATATTCGGCCGATACTTTTTCATGTTCTTAATGATGAACAGCTGGTCGCGCGGATTGGGCACAGCTATCAGAGTGATGGCCCTTGACATCATCGCCATACAAACCAGCAGGCCTGCGATATGGAAGAGCGGGAAGGCGGTCATGCCAACCACACTGCCCATTTTGGTGTCCAGCCAGGTGGTGACCTGGAACATCTGGCATACCATATTGCGGTGTGTCAATTCTGCGCCCTTGGGCAGACCGGTGGTGCCTCCCGTATACTGCATAACACAGGTATCATCCATGCTGACTTTCTCGGCCACGGAAGTGGCCGGCATGCTCTTCATCACATCTTTGAAGTGGTAAATCTCAATGCCCGGTATGGGCAGCACCTTGCCTGTGGGTATCTTTTTCAGCATTTTCCCCATAGTGGCCAGCACAGGGGAAAGGTAATCGGCAATGCCGGTAAACACGATGGCCTTAAGATCGGTGCCCCCGATGCCCTTGATCACCCGCGGGTAGAGGGCGTCGAGTGTAACCAGCACCTTGGCGCCGGAATCTTTGAGCTGATGGTTGAGCTCCTCCGCCGTCAGCAGCGGGCTGACGCCGGTCAGCACGCAGCCTGCCTTCTGAATGCCCAGCAGACCGATGTAATAGGCAGGCAGATTGGGAAGGTTTATGCCCACCGTGTCGCCCTTTTTCAGGCCGACTTTCTTGAGCAGATTGGCAAACCGGTTGGACATCTCGTCCATCTGTTTGAAAGTGAAAGGGGTGCCCATGTAGTGAAGGCCCACGCGTTTGGGATCATGCTTGAATGCCGGTTCCACCGTTTCCCAAAAAGTTGTGTTGGGATACTGCAACGTTGCAGGCACGTGCTTGTCGTAAAATGCGAGCCAGGGCTTTTTTTCGTAGATGTCCACCATGTAACAACCTCCTGCCTATTTATTTTTATATAAACGCGACCGCTTATATTTCGTCCCGGCAATACTCTAACAGATTACCACAGCAAAAAATATTTTACAACAATATTATAGCAGAATCGAGAGTAAAATACGTTACCTGACGAGTCAATCAATATTTTAAGAAAGCGCGGCCGGCTAAGCCGGCCTGATCGCGCTGACCTTGATGCTGCGGACCGCCCTGCCAACTTTTTTAAGGTCGACTTCACTGACACTGTTATCTGATAGTCCGGCCTTCCCGGTCGGATCGTTGCTTAAGTATTCGGCGCCGAAGCCCGTCTCATCAACTAATTCAATCTTTTGAAAACCGGCCTTTGCGATTGATTCCAGGTATGTCTCTTTGAGTGATGCTCCGGCCAGGCAGCCGATATAGGCGGAAACAGACTTCTGCACAGACTCGGGCAGCGGTTCCAGCAGCACTATATCCGAGACCATCAGCCGGCCTCCCGGCTTGAGCACCCGATAAGCCTCGCGGAAAACCTGCTCCTTATCGGGGGACAGGTTGATAACGCAGTTAGATATGATGATGTCCACCGAGCGATCGGCGACGGGCAGGTTTTCGATCTCTCCCAGCCTGAATTCCACATTTTCGAAGCCGCCCGTTCGCGCGTTCTCGCGGGCTTTCTCAACCATCTCAGGCGTCATATCAACTCCGATAACCTTGCCCGCGGCGCCCACCCTGGATGAGGCGAGAAAGCAGTCAAATCCGGCGCCGGACCCCAGGTCGAGTACCACCTCTCCCTCTTTTAAAGACGCCAGCGCCACCGGATTACCGCAGCCCAGCCCGAGGTTTGCTCCGTCGGGCACAGACGACATATCCGCCTCCGAGTAACCTATGCCCTTACTGATGTCACGGGCTGTGTCGGTACCGCAGCAACCGGTCTTCTGTGGACCGCAACAGGATCCGCCGCCTTTTGCCACCTGTGCGTAACCCTGCCTGACCGTTTTTTTTATATCTTCCTTGCGCATGTATTTCCTCCTTAATTTATAAAAAACCTGTTCAATAAGGATTCAGCCACAGCCATATATAGAGAAAGCCGATCAGAATGAAAAGTACGGCCATGGCTATTCTGATGTATTTCTCGGCCCTGCTGATGGCATTTATCCACTTTGCGGCGCCGACCACGCCCAGCGAGAGGAGTGTGCCGAATAAAAGCACTGGAAGGCCGGTGCCCAGCGCAAACAGGGCAGGCAGTCCCACGCCACCCTTAGTCTTGAACGCCAGAGGTATCAGAACGCCGAAGAAAAGAACAGCGCTGTAGGGACAGAATGCCAGGGCCAGGACTATGCCCAGCGGCAGTGCGCCCAGCATGCCCATGTCGGCCAGCCTGCCGGCGGCATTTGCCACAGTGCTGCCATGCTCACCCAGAGATATCCTGTCAAGGAAGAGCATAACCAGGCCGACGATTATCAGCAGGGGACCGGTGGCCTTCTCACCGAAGTACTGCAGAAAGTTGGCGATCACCGGTATGCTCAATCCGGCATAAATGATCAGCATCCCCAGCACGGAGTAGGTAATCATCCTGCCCAGCGTGTACAATGCCCCGCTGGTGACGGCGAACCTGCGGTCGGATATCCTGCGGCTGATATACGCCAGTGCGGCCAGGTTGGTAGCAAGCGTACATGGCCCGATGGCTGCCATCACTCCCAGCAGGAATGCGGAAAAACCGGGCAGGCTTACATCGCTTAAAAGTCCCTGTATATCCACTATCCGCCTCCGGCCGTCCCGAAGCATGTGGGAATAAGCCTCTGCGCAGCATGCAATTTAACTAAATCGGAGCGCGTGACTTCATCACCTCCCAACCCCTCGCGCACAGCCCTCAAAATATCAATGGCGTAAGATTCAAGGTTTTCTCGATCGATGGAATAGAGCGAGTATATGCCGACACGCCTCATTTTTAGTAATCCGGCATTGTACATAGCTCCCAGGTGGTGAGAGGCACGCGGCTGCGATATATTAAGGACATCTATAATCTCACAGACACAGCATTCACGCTCATACAGCATATTAAGGATACGCAACCTGGTTTCATCCGATAGCGACTTCAATATCCTGACTAAATAACGCATAACCGGCCTCTATCATATCAACATATAATGATATCTTTATATGTTCTTAATAGTAATACGTTGTTTTGCATGTGTCAATTTACAGTTGCCGGGGCGCACGGGTCCTTAATCAAGCGGCAGCCGGCGGACATAACATTTATATCGACAAACCCCGCTTGACAAATATCTCTGGAATTTTTATATTGTATACAAATATTTTGTGCTAAAAATATTCAATTATGGTAAATGAACTGGAGGGGCACATCTGCTTCAATGTCGGCCGTGTGATGCGCCGTGTTTATGAGTATTATGATTTGCGGCTTTCGCCTTTCAATCTGACCACGCCGCAGTTCATGGTTTTCAGCGCCCTCTGGATAGGCGACGGGATAACGATTGGCGAGCTGGGGCAGCGTGTGGCTCTGGACGGTTCAACCATTACCGGCATACTCGACCGCATGGAAAAAAACGGCTACGTGGAACGCAGGCCGAATGCAGAGGACCGCAGGTCGGCTCTGGTTTACCTGACACAAAAGGCCAGGGAGGTCGGGCCGCGCATCATCGGCTTTGCGGACGAGCTGAACGCCGCCATTCGCAAAAATTTCCCGGCGCAGGATATAGCGGTCTTTGAACGTGTGCTGCGCGAATTGGGCCGTTCGCAGATAAGCTGATCATGTTGGGCCAGTTTCAACCTGATTAATAATCACCGCGGAGGATTACATGAGCCAACAAGGTGTCTCCTCAACCGAAGCAGAGAAGCAAATCTACCGGAAATTCATCGATTGGCAGAAGAAGAGCTGGTACGGTGTCCCGGGCGGTGAGAAGATGCTGCCTGTCGTAGCCTCGAAATACACACCCGCCGAGGCTGCATTCCTCACCGGCATACCGTTCTCGCCCAAAAGCCTCGAGGCATTAGCCGGGATAAAGGGTATGGATCCCGCTGCGCTGGGAATCAAGCTGGACGAACTGACTCGCAAGGGATTCCTCTATAAATTCGAACGTGACGGTGTTCCTCATTACATGCTCAATGATATTTTTATGCTCATGCGCACGACAGGATGGCCGGGTAGGACCGACGAGCCCAGCAGGCAGTTCGCATTGCTGTCCGACAACCATTTCCCGACCTTCATGCAGCCCTGGGAGACCGTCAAAGAAAAAGGCCTGCGCGTACTGCCTATAAACGCCGCCATCGAGGACAAGCAGGCCATACTGCCGTATGAGGAAGTAAAAAAGCACCTCGATTCCTACACTTATTTCAGTGTCAGCTACTGCCCCTGTCGCGTGAAAAAAGGCCTGATCACGGGTACGCCGGACAAGTATCCCCTCGAGGTATGCCTGCATTTCGACCGGCTGGGCCGCTACGCGGTCGAGAACGGTCTCGGACGCGAGATCACACGCGAGGAAACCGAACGCATACTGCAGCAATGTGCCGAGGCCGGCCTGGTACATGGCATGTCAAACCAGCAGGAAAAGCCGGACACTATCTGCAACTGCTGCAGTTGCTGCTGCATGTGGTTCGAGGCGGTCAAGCGCATGAAGCATTCGGTGGGGCTGGTGCCTTCCAACTACCACGTCCGTGTAGAGCAACAGACCTGTACAGGGTGCGGTTTGTGCGTCAAGCGCTGCCCCATGGAAGCACTGAAGCTGAAGGAATCGCCGGCGGCAAGGGGACGCAAGATCACCGTAAAGGAGAAGGACGGACGTGTCCGCGAACTGACCAACAAATCCGGCAAGGTATCCGAAGTCAATGCCGGACTCTGTATTGGATGCGGAGTCTGCGCCTATAAATGCCAGTCCGGCTCACTGACCCTGGTACGCAACGCTGAGGAGCATCATCCACCCCGCACCATGCGAGACTGGGCGGTCGAGTTCATCACCACGCGCAAGCCCGCCTGAACGGCGGATTCAAATCAGCCGTCGTGTATTTGCCAATATTCAACTCTGCAATTATACTTTTCAGAACAAGATACTATGCACTCAAGGAGAGATTACCATGTCCAATTTCAGACTATTAACATTGCTGTGCCTTACCATGCTGCTCACGCTGTCAGCATCATCCTTCTTCGCCTGCGCAGGCCCGGCCACAGACTATAAACCTTCAGGCGTTGCCAGCCTGATCGCCTTCACCACCGATCGCGATCAACTCCCCCATATATATACAATCAACCCGGACGGCACGGATTTACGGTCAATATCCAGCGAGAACCAGACCGCTGATGGGTTGCCCGGGTGGTCGCCCGACGGAAGCCGTATCGCCTTTTCCTCCAGCCGGTCCGGCGACTACGAGATATGGGTCATGAATGCCGATGGCAGCGACCATAAAAAGCTGACCAACAGAAAAAGCTGGGACGGTCTCCCCAGGTGGTCGCCCGACGGCAAGAGAATAGTGTTTACAGGCGAGATCCGCGATGATAAAGGCCTGCCCAACTTTGAGATCTTCATTATAAACTCGGACGGCAGCGACCTGCGCCAGCTTACGGACACCATGTCACTGCCAAAACACGAAGAATCAGCTTCCGAAGAAGCCGGACATTCCCACCATCATAATACGGCATGGAACAGCGTGCCCACCTGGTCACCGGACGGATCCCTGATCCTATTCTCCTCCAACCGCGACGGCGAAGGCGTAAGCCCCATCCTGTACACCATGAATCCGGACGGCAGCAATCAGAAGAAGTTCGGGCTGCTTATAGATGCGGACGGATCCGATCCCGACTGGTCGCCGGTCACAAATAAAATCGTCTGGACCAGGGGCACCGCCGCCAAAGGCGATATCTGGGTCATGGACGCATCATCCCCCTTCCCCATGCTGACAGCCAGGAAGATCACTGACAATATCGATGACAACCGCCATCCGGTATGGTCGCCCGACGGAACTCAAATAGCCTTCGTCTCCGATACCAACGGCAATATAGATATCTACGTAATGAACGCCGACGGCACCAACATACGCCGCCTTACCTATGGCACATCCAACAACGTCAATCCATCCTGGAGATAAAACACGGCGTACAACAGACGACGCACAAGATTACCGGACATTGAAACAGTATCTCTCAAAAAACCAATAGAGCCCGGGTCGCTGTCAGGACCGGGCTCTATTTTTGTACCGGCCACGCGCTCCGAACCCTAAAGGCCGCATACCCGATTTGACACCAGAACATTTGTTCTACTATAATTCTTACGCGCCTTACTGAGGGGGTGGCGTGTGGTGTCCAGACAGATTGATGAGCCGATCACCGTCCATATCAGCCGGGAATCCGTTCCGACTGCCTTCATCTGGCGCCGGCGTCTTTACCGGGTGGTGGAGATACTGTCCTGGTGGAGGGAGGCTTCGGAGTGGTGGAACGGGGAGCAGGTACGCATCCTCATCCGTGTCACCGCCGAGCGGAAGGGAGCCGGCACTTACGAGCTGTGCAAGAGCGACTCGATCTGGCTCCTGCGCCGCGTGCTCGACTGAATGAGAGGAGAGCATTGCCGTGTCCTTCGTACATCTGCACGTGCATTCTTACTACAGCTTCCTGGACGGCGCCGCCGGCCCGTCCCAACTGGCGGATAAGGCAAGCCATTTCGGAATGCCCGCTCTGGCGCTGACCGACCATAACCGTCTGACGGGCGCCGTCCGGTTCTACCAAAGCGCTAAAAAATCCGGCGTTAAGCCCATCATCGGCGCCGAGATAGACCTGGACGGGGGCTATCATCTCACCCTGCTTTGCAGCGACAGGACGGGTTATTCCAACCTCTGCCGGCTGCTCACCGCCATGCATTGCAAGAAGCACGGGGAGAAGCCGGCCGCCACACGCGATATGCTGGACAGGCACCGTGCGGGACTAATCGCCCTCTCCGGCTGCCGGCTGGGCGAGGTGCCCGCACTGCTGGCCGGCGGTCAGAAGCGCGGCGCCGCCCTGGCGGCAGGCTTCTACCGCGAGGTCTTCGGCGACGGCTTCTTCATCGAGCTGACCCGTTATCCCTCCAGGGAAGGCACATCCCTGTGCCGCCTGCTCTACGACCTGGCCCGCGAGCACGGCATTCCCGCGGTGGCCACCAACAATGTCCACTACCTCGGCATGCGTGACTACCGCATTAGGGAACTGCTCAACTCCATCGGGCATATCGTGCCCGCCTCACAGCTTCCCGGCCCACGCACGGTGGAGCAGTATTTCAAATCGCCCGCTGAGATGGCGCGGCTCTTCAAAGGCTTCCCCGGCGCCGTCGAGACATCTATTGAGATCGCCTCGCTCTGCAACCTCGATCTCGAGCTGGGCAGGCCACGTTTCCCCAGGTTCGATTTACCCGCGGGCGAGACCGCCCCCGGGGTCCTGCGCCGGCTGGCTTACGAAGGCACGGAACGCAAATACGGCAGCCTGACGCCTGTGCTGTCCGCCCGCCTGGAGATGGAGCTCACTACCATCGAGAAGCTCGGATTCTGCGGCTATTTCCTGATAGTATGGGATATAGTGCGCTGGGCCCGGGAGCGCGGCATACGCTGCCAGGCCCGCGGCAGCGCAGTAGACAGTCTAGTGGTCTACGCGCTGGATATCAGCATTGCCGATCCCGTCCATTACGACCTGCTCTTCGAACGCTTCATGCACCCGTTGCGCAACGAGCCGCCCGATATAGACCTCGATATAGACCGGAGACGGCGGGGCGAGGTGCGCGATTACATCATCAGCAAATACGGGGAGGATAACGTCTCCTGTGTTGCCACCATCAATACCTATCTGGCGCGCGGCGCCATCCGTGATGTCGGCAAGGCGTTGCAGTTGCCACAGCCCGTTATCGAAGAGGCCTGCAAGGGCATACACTGGCTCTCCGCATCCAGGCTGCTGGAGAAGGCGGACACGCTGCCCGAGCTAAAGGGCAGCACAGTTTACAAAAGGCCCGAGCTCAAGGAATTCTTTGATCTGTGCGCCGCTATCGACGGCTTCCCCAGACACCTGTCGGTACACCTGGGCGGGCTGCTCATAGGTGATGGACGGCTCTCCGACCTCGTGCCGCTGGAGCCTTCCAGCGGCGGGGACATCATCAGCCAGTACGACAAGGACGACATCGAGAGGCTGGGACTGGTCAAGATGGACCTGCTGGCGCTGCCCACCATAACAGTTATCGAGCAGGCCGTGCACAGCATCAGGGAGAACCGGGGACTTCAAATAGTCATCGATAAAATACCGCGCGACGACCCGGCAGCCTTCGCCATGCTGCGCGCGGGCAAGACCATCGGGGTCTTCCAGCTCGAATCGCCGGCGCAGAGGGAAATGGCGGGGCGACTGCTGCCGCGTACCTTCGACGACATCATCGTCTCGCTCTCGCTGGTGCGCCCGGGCCCGCTCAAGTGCAGCATGGACAAGGTTTATCTGGCCCGCCGCCACGGTCAAGAGCCGGTGAGCTACCCGCACCCCTGTCTGGAAAGCGCCCTGGGGGAAACGCTGGGCGTGATACTCTACCAGGAACAGGTACTTCGCGTGGCGCATGACCTGGCAGGCCTGAGCTACGCCGAGGCTGACGGTTTCCGCCGCGCCATGACCCACGACCGCACACATGAGGAGATGGAGAAGATGCGGCTTTCCTTCATCAACAGCACCATGCGGAGGGGTATCAAACGCGGCGTCGCGGAGGAGGTCTTCGAGCATCTCGCTGCTTTCGCCGCATACGGCTTCTGCAAGGCGCATGCCGCGGCATACGCCGTGCTCTCCTACCAGTCGCTCTGGCTGAAATGTCATTACCCGGCCGAGTTCTTCGCAGCCATACTTTCCAACCAGCCCATGGGCTACTATCCGCCGCGCGTGCTGGTGGCCGAGGCCCGCCGCTGCGGCGCCGCTGTCCTTCCTCCCGATGTAAATAAATCTTCCGACCTTTACACGGTGGAAGACAACGCCATACGTGTCAGCCTTTGCCAGGTGAAGGGCATAAGCAGCGAAGCTGTATGTTCCATCATCAGCCAGAGGAGCAGGCGGCGCTTCGCCTCCCTGAACGACTTCGCCCTGCGCGTGGAGGCCAGCCGGCCCATGATAGAAAATCTGGTTAAAGTAGGTGCGCTCGATGCATTCGGCAACCGGGGAGAGATGCTCAAAGAGATCCCTGCACTCCTGGAGTTCAAGCGCAGGGCTTGCCATGATAACATGCTTCCAAATGTAGGGGCGTACCTTAAGGTGCGCCCGCAAACATGTTGCGCCGGATCAGCGGGCGGGTCTGAAGACCCGCCCCTACCAAAGGGAGATGCAGGGGCGGACCTTCAGGTCCGCCCGGAGACGCGGGCGGGTTTAAAAACCCGCCCCTACGACGATCCATCCGGGAAAGAGCGGCTTCTAGCCGAGCGTGAGCTTCTCTCTCTCGACCTCTCCGCTCATCCCCTGGATTTCTGCATCCTGGGCGAGGGTTTCACCAGCATCGGCGACCTGCCATCCCTTCCCACCGGGGAGCCTGTGAAAATCGCCGGATCGGTCATCCGCTACCAGACACCACCCACACGCACCGGCAAGCGTGTGGTCTATATAATCCTTGAGGACGGCAGCGGCGTTGCCGATGTCACGGTATTCAGCGACGTGCAGGAGAGATGCGGCAGGGTGCTCTTCCGTTGCGCATGGATGGAAGTGCGAGGCAAGATCCAGCGCAGGGGTCCGCAGTCGCTTTCAATCATTGCTACCGAAATAAGGCCGCTGAAATCGATCGCTGAAATATGATGGAGCAGTCCGGGTTAAGCAAACTTATTTCCAAACATGTTAAACTCATAGCATGCACAAATGGGATGCGCATGATTACCAAAAAAGCTCAGCAGCCCAGTTTAAACTGGGCTGCGAACTCATAGCCAAACTCAAACTCAAAGGCAGCGAGAGTGTACTGGACATAGGCTGCGGCGACGGCAAGGTCACTGCCGAGATCGCAACACGCCTGCCGCATGGTTCAGTAACCGGCATCGACAGCTCGCAGGAAATGATAGATCTGGCCTGCCGGACCTTTCCTCATGCTGAATTCCCCAACCTGCGCTTCATTCATAAGGACGCCTGTCAGCTCGATTTCCATCAAGAGTACGACATTGCTTTCTCCAATGCCGTACTACACTGGGTGAGAGACCACCGCGCCGTCCTGAAAGGCATATATACGGGACTAAAAAATCCGGGCAGGCTACTGCTCCAGATGGGCGGGCGGGGCAATGTTGCCGATATGACCGGGGTGGTGCTCGGTATTGCCGCCCGGCCTGAATGGTCCCCCTATTTTAAAAGCTTCATTCCGCCATATAACTTCTTCGGAACCGAAGAATACAGTCAATGGCTGCCGGAAGCCGGCTTCAGACCGCTGCGGATAGAGCTTATTGCCAGGGATATGGCACAGCACGGCAAAGAGGGACTGACAGGCTGGTTTCGCACAACATGGCATCCTTTTATACACAGGGTACCCCCGGCAATGCAACAGGACTTCATCGATGAAGTTGTGGATGGATATCTGCGGCAGTACCCTCCCGATGCTTCTAATATAGTGCACATAGCCGCAGTAAGGCTTGAAGTCGAGGCTGTTAAGGATAACGTTTAGCAGGCGGCGCCGGGATAAAAAAAGCAGGGGACGCCCGAGTGCCGGCGCCCCCCGCATTTGGGAGGAGAACCGCAAACTTTAAACCATGCGGGCCACTATCACCACCGCACTTATGATCAACATCCCGCATATAACCATAGACCAGAAGAGAGCCTGTGCTTTCCAATCCGTTTTGACCGTTCCCACTATCGATTTCATCGCGCTCATTTCCTTTCTCCTGGTCTTTTTTCCCTACGCACCAATTTTATGATGCATATTCTACTAATACAATAAGGCATCTGTACTGGTTTGTCTGTGACCTTAGTACTATATCTTCTATGCCATTATTATGCCGCACCGCAGGCCGGCTTTATACGGTCACAAGTATGGTATTGGCCAGCTGCAGGGTATGATTCGCTGTAACAAAAAAGTAGTAGCCCGGGTGGTTGATGGGCTACTACCGATGGACGACCCTGAGGGACGGGCGGCGGCGCCGCTGCCTTCAGCGAGACGATACGCCAGGCCTACGGTTTGTACCAGGTAAAGCTCAGCCTGACCGTGTCTTTTTGATAGCTGGGGATATAGCGGTTGTACATGATTGTTTCACCGGGCGGTATGCTGGCAGCGATAGCGACGGTGTTGCCGGTGGCATTCGCCACGATTTTAACATCTGACATGTTCCACCATTTGTCCGAGTTGGTCACACTTCCGTTGACTAACAGTGCGTTGACGGTGGCGTATTGATAGAACTCCGTCTGATTTACCCAGACGGCGGCTGAATCCGGTGGAGGAACTGAGGACGGAGCGGGGACGGAAATCACCTGTGCTGGAATATTGGCGCCCGGCAGGATGGTGAGATAGACCGGCACATAAATCGGGCTGTTAGCGGCGCCGTCGGCGGTAATTGTGATGATGCCGGTATACTGGCCGGGGGCCATGCCGGTTACATCGACATTTACCCTGGCGTCAGTGGTTTGGGCGGTTGCGGCGCCGGGCACTTGCAGCAGATTTATCCAGCGCACGTTATCGCTCATTGACAGATTGAGTATACCTTCACCCTGACTGACGACTGATAGCACCTGGTCGAGGGACGGACCCTGGCCCTGCCCGATAGTGAAGACCAGTTGGTCCGGGCTGACCACCATTACGCATGGTGACGATGCTGCGGGCGCTGCAGGTTGCGGGACAGCCGGGGTACAACTAATAGCAGACACAATGCAGGCAACCGCTAATAACACTACCGGGATAAAAGAGCCATTTTTATGCGCGGCCATTGCTTCCTCCTTAACCGTTATATTCGCACCAACCGCATTATATAACATGCCAACTCATTTTCCCATCGCCTCCGTCAATTCGATATCACGATATCGCGACTCCAAAGGTTTCAAGGGAGCGGCTTCAGGTCAGGCCTTCCAACTTTGACAATATGCATTACCGTACTTATGCTATTATCAGAAAGTCCGGGCAAATGCTTTCCGTAAAATGAAGTATTTCGATATAACGGCCAGATTGCTCCCGCTGCTCCCGCTGATACTTGCTTCATCATGCGTCTCCAAAGAATATCCCGTAACCAACGCTGTTACGGAAACCCAATACAGGACCGAGTATGTAACAGAAGTCTACACGGAAAACGTGACCACGGTTGATACCGTCACAAATAGCTATGAACTTCCGCTTTACTACAGCTGGTACTCGCAGAATATCGCCTTCAACGGCCAGACTAACTTCTGGTACCTTGCCTATGATATTCCCCAATGGCCGACCTATGATAACCTGCGGCTGACGATCTCTATCTGGAAACAGTTTCAGTATGAGTCCGCCTCCATACGTATACTTGATATGACCAAAAGCGGGCATCTGACCACGCCTGATCCCGCCGTTTACGGAGATACTGAGACGGGACAAATAAAATGGACATGGATAACACCCAGCACGACTGGTAGCGTCAGTGCTTCTTCCAGTTCATCTTCCGGCGCCTCAGAGGACTCATCCGAAGAAACCAGTGTCACT
>Ga0208828_1000843_pt1 | contig 12852 bp, 10 predicted proteins | sample Kivu_160m_FD_185487 | JGI IMG/M metagenome (GOLD analysis project Ga0208828, IMG submission 185487) | Freshwater microbial communities from Lake Kivu, Western Province, Rwanda to study Microbial Dark Matter (Phase II) - Kivu_160m (SPAdes)... | ecosystem: Environmental > Aquatic > Freshwater >... | reverse complement strand
CTCAAGGCGTTTGTCCGGAAAGGCGGGACCCTGGTCGCCCTCGGAGGAGCCTCGGCCTTCGCGATCGAGAAGTTCGGCTTGCCCGTCCGCAACGTCCTGGCCGGAATTCCATCCAAGGAATTCTGGTGCCCCGGGTCGACCCTCCGGGCGAAATTCGACACGGCGAATCCTCTGGCCTACGGGATGCCGGCCGAGGGATGGATCGTCTTCCTCGGCGGAAGCCTGGCCTTCGAGATTGTCGCCAACGAGTCTAGCGAGCGCTACGAAAGGGTCGTCGTCTTTCCGGACCGCGACCTTCTCCAGGGGGGGTGGCTCATCGGGGAAGAGAAGCTGGCCCGGAAAGCGGCCATGGTCGCGGCCCGCTACGGGGAAGGCCTCGTCGTTCTCATCGGCTTCCGGACCCAGCACCGGGCCCAAACCCACGGGACATACAAACTTCTCTTCAACGCCCTGTTTCGCTAAACGATATCGCCCGAATACTTTGTCAAGAGCTTGAGCCGAAGCTCCCGGAACATCTTGACGACCTGCTCCATCCGGCCGACGGTCAAATCGGTCAAGTATTTCCTGGCCTGGGCAGGATCTTGGGCGATCATCTCGGCCGCCTTCTTCTCGGCCTCCGGCTGGGCGGCGAAAAATCCCTCCTCCAGAGGGTCGCGGGCGTCCTTCAAGTCCCTGACCGCGGCCTGCCAGCGGAGGAGCATCAGTTTCTCCACGAAATCCACCGCCCAGCGGGCCGAATCTTCGCTGTATTGGCTATAGTCGTAGTTCTTGTAATACGGAGAGACATCTGTCACTCCGGCATAGATGGGGACATAGGCGCTGACGTAGGGATTGTCGACGTAGAACCAATAGACGCCGCCGACGGCGTCCGGCAGCCAGGACCGGAGCTGGGCGACCATGCCGTATCCCTGGGTGGCGATCGTCCGGTGATGCCGGATTCGGAGGACGGATTCCATGTCGCGCGGCAGGAAAGGCGTCGCCATGGGGCTTTTTTCCATCTTCCCGCCCGACCCCGGGACCGTCCAGGCCGGATCCCAGGTCATGTCGTAGATCGTGTCCTCGAAGACGGAGCGCTGGAAGGCGATGACGTCCCGAACCGAGAGCTTCTTCTCGGGCTTGACCGAAAAGGGATAGAATGCCGCCCCCTCGATCGGCTGCCCGTAAAGGGTCCCCGGGCCGGCGGGGCCCTGGAGCCTCCGCCGCGGCCAGGCTTTGAGCGAAGGGGCGACACTGCTGTAAATGAGCCACAGCCGGCTCAAGCTGCCCTCCTGGATCGGAGGAGCATAGGCTTCCTGCCAGATGAATGGCTTGCCGCTCTTGGGATTGTGCCAACCGCGGTCGACGGCCTCCTGCATGTAATTCGGCGAAGCCAGGAAGTCGGGATCCTCGAGGTCGATTTCCCGAATCCGGACATAGTTCGTAATGGCCACGACATGGTCGTCGGGAACGCGGCGGGCCGCCCAGATCGCCCCCGGTTTTCCGCTCTCGGGAGTCCAGTCGGGGCCGACTCCGAAGATCTCCATGACCCAGAGTTCCTTCGGGTCGGCGATGCACAGGGCCTCCGCCCCGCCGCAGGACGGAAGGAATCCGTATTTTTCCATGAGGCCGGCGATCAGGCGGACGGCGTCGCGGGCCGTCCGGCACCGCTCGAGGGCGAAGACCTGGGCCTGCTCGACGGTCATGATCTGCCTCGTCACGCCTTCGATGAAGGGGACGTCGAGCTCGCGGCGCTCGGAGCAGGTGCTCTCGCCGATGGCCAGCTGGACCTCGTTCATCTGAGAATACCCCGTGTGAAAGTAGGCGAACGTCCGCTCGACCTGCGGGATTCGGCCGATGACCTTGCCGAATTCGCCGAGGGGAAGGGCGCGGCGGTCGTCGTCGCGGCCGAAATAGACCATCCCCCAATGGACCGGGGCCCAAGAGCCCGGCGGATGAGTCTTGGCCGGGATGACCTGGACGCGGCACTCGCTGCAGCAGTCCGTATGGGAGGTGATGACCGACCCGTCCGCCGTGGCCAGGCGCCCGACGCCGATCACGGTGCATCCCTCGGGCTCGGATGATCCGGGCGCCGCGGGAGACGGACGGATCGGCCCGGCCGTGAGGCTCAAGAAGGCCGAGGCCAGGACGGCCAGACCGAGGATCGATCCGGGCCGACGCCGATTTTCCTTTTTCATGAGGTCCTCCCTCCGTATCCAAGGCGTTCATCGCCCACGATACCACAAGGCCCGAGAGGACGGAATATGCGGAGAACCCTTTACCCTTCGCGAAAATTCGCTATGATAGTCTCCTCAATCCACGGACAGGAGAAACCGATGAAGGACGCGATGATGACAAAACGAAAAGCCTAGAACGGACGGGCGTTCGTCAGCTTGAACATGATGATCTCCTTCGTCGTCCTCGTCGTCTCGAGCGTCGTCCTCTACATCATGCCTCCGGGACGGGACGCCTACTGGACGCAGTGGCGGTTCTGGGGGCTGGACAAGGACCAGTGGGACGCCGTCCACACGGTCGGCGGCTTCGCCTTCCTCATCTTCGGCATCCTCCACCTTTTCGTCTTCAATTGGAAAACCTTCTGGAACTACGTCGTCAGCAAGCTGCGGAAGACGATGAACCGGAAGGTCGAAGTCGCCCTGGCCGTCGTCCTCAATGTCCTCCTCGTCGCCGTCTGCGTCGCCGACTGGTTCCCCTCCTCGACGGTCATGGGCTGGATGACGTCGATCAAGGAAAGCTGGGTCGGCCCCCGGCAGAGAGCCCCGTACGGACATGCGGAGGCGGAAACCCTGGAAACCGTGGCCCTCCGGTCGAACATCGACCTCGAGGCCGCGCTCAAGGGATTGGCCGAGCAGGGCTTGACGATCGACCCGACGAAGACGGTCGAATTCATCGCCACTCAGAATGGGAAAACCCCGGCCGAATTCTTCGAACTTCTCGCGCCTTACGCCCGGACTCCCCAAGGCGGCAAGTCCGCCGCATTAGGGATTGGAGAGGGCACGGCCAAGCCGGGAGTCCAGCAGGGCGGCGGATGGGGCCGGAGGACGGTCGCCGACGTCGCCCGGGAGGCCGGCCTCGAGGTCAAAGCCGCCCTCGAAAAACTCAAAGCCAACGGGATCGAGGCCAAGGCCGACTCGACCCTGCGCGATCTTTCGGGAAAATTCGGGCGGACGCCGACCGAGATCGCGACGATCATCCGCGACTGAACTGCCCGGCAACCTTTTTTCACGGGCGGGGGTATAAATGGGGGGAGAATCATCATGAAACGAAACATCCGTCCGGCCGGGGCCATAGTCTTCATCGCCTTCTTGGTTGTCACCTCGACCTCCTGCTCGAAGGGTCCAGCCGTCCAGGAACCGACCCACGGCGAATCGATCCTCGACCGGGTCGTCCGGCTCGAACCCGAGCTCGTCACGGCCGTCCCGGAGGCCTCCCGCTGGTGCGACCGGATCCGGGGACTCGACAAGCGGAAAATCGACGTCGGCGGGGCCGAGCTCTACGTCGAGCTCGAGGGCCGGGGGGCGCCCCTCGTCCTCATCAACGGAGGCCCCGGCGGGACCCATCATTATTTCCATCCCTGGTTCTCCAGGGCGAGGAAATACGCCCGCCTCGTCTATTACGACCAGCGCGGCTGCGGGCTGTCGGATTTCAAGCCGGGCGATAAAGGCTATTCCGTCGACCAGGCCGCAGCGGACCTGGATGCCGTCCGGAAGGCTCTCGGTTTCGATAAATGGGTCCTCCTCGGCTACAGCTACGGCGGCTTCCTCGCCCAGCTCTATACGGTCCTTCATCCGGAACACGTCTCCGGCCTCATCCTCCTCGGCGCTTCTCCGGGGATGCGGGCCGACCTCGGCCCGTCGCGGCAGAACGAGTTCATCTCGGAAACGGAAAAGGAGAGGATGGCCGAAGCCCGACGCCAGCTCAACGAATACTCCAAAACCATGAATCTCGACAGGCAAAAAACGGTCGAGCTCTCCCTCTCCAACGCTTTCCTCAACGGCGACTGGAAGCGCCAGCATTTCTACCGGCCGTCTCCGGAGCGTCTGGCCCAAATCGCCCGGTACGAATGGGTCCACGACCGGAATTTCAACTCGGTCGTGGGCCAGACCCAAGGCCGATGGGATTTCACCGGCGCGTTCGAGGGGAATCCCATTCCAACCCTGATCCTCGAGGGCCGCTGGGACCTGACCTGGTCGGAAAAGAAAAAGGACATCCTCCGGGGCAATCATCCCGGCGGCCGGATGGTCGTCTTCGAGAACGCGGCCCACGGCGTCTATGACGAACAGCCAGACGAGTTCTTCCGGGTTCTCGAGGACTTCCTCCGCGACCTTTCCCCCGTCGATGCGGCCGCCCTTGGCCGGTATCGATCGTTCCTCGAGGGCTGGACGGCCGGGATGAAGGCCCGCCCCGACATCGTCATCGACAGCCTGAGCTGGGGCTTGTTGGGCAGCCGGGAAATCGCGGCCAAATACTCGCCGGAATGGCTGGCCGGTCTCAGCGGACGAACGGGCTACCTACGGACGGGTTTCGCCCTCTACGACGTCGAACGGTACGCCGACGCGCTGGCCGTCTTCGAGCGGATGGAACAGGTTCTCGGCGGAAACCCGGAAAGCGAGGCCATGGCCTTGATCTGGCAGGGGCACATGCTCGACCTCATGGGAAAAAGGCCCGAAGCCTTAGGCCGCTATCGGCGCGCCGCGGAGATGGGGCTTTCCGACACCTGGCAACACGGCCAGTACGGGATGAAATACGAACTCAGCCCCTACGCCCGGGAGCGCCTCAAGACGCCCTTCAAACGGATCGAGAACGGCTCCCTCGATTGACGGCTTCCAGCCTCGGCCGGAAGAACACGGCTTCTCAAATCAAGAACTTTCCGTCCTTGGCGATCATCCTCCCGTTTGCCTTCAGCGTGACCTTGGCGACGAGGGCGTCGAAGTGGAACTTGCTCTTGTTTTTACCGAGGCCGTAAGAGTCGCCGATGGCGAAGTGGACGGTGCCGAAGGCCTTCTCGGCCTCGAGCATGTTGGGGCACAACCGGGCGCCCCTGTTCGTGCCGATGCCGAATTCCCCGATGACCCGGGCCGTTTCGTCCGAGCCGACCGTCTTAATGACCTCGGCGATCCCGCGGCCCTCGAAATCGACGAGACGGCCGCGCTCGAACTTCATCACTCCCCGGCCGAGCTTGTCGTCGATCAGGCGGAGGACGACCGTCCCGGTGAACGTTTCCTCGACGGGGGCCGTGTAGCATTCCCCGGCCGGGAGGTTCCCGTGCCTCCCCTTCCGTCCGATGTCGCCGTTGTCGTTATGCCAGGCTCGGCCCTTAACGCTGAAGGAGATCCGCGTCCCGTCCGGATTCTCGACGACGACCTCCTCGGCATCCTTCACCGCCCGGATGACCCTCTTCGTGAAGTCGTCCATCGCGGCGAAATCGATGTTCACCAGCCGCTCCATCATTTCCCGGGTCAGGCCGGGCATCATGCAGATCCGGCCGTGCTTCGACCCCTCGGCGACCATGAAGCCGCGGAAGGGCTTCTCCGGGAAACGGCCCTCGAGGAGATAGGCCGTCGCCGAGGCTCCGCGGATGAGGTCCTTGAACTGGCGGGTCGGTTCGGTGATGGGCCGCAGCGTCTCGGTCATGAGGTAGGTCGTCGTTTCGGCCCCGGCCCGCTTGGCCTGATAAGCCAGGGCCTCGGCGATCTCCAGCTTCTGCCTGTCGGTGACGAGGAGGAATTTCTCCCCCGGCTTGAGCCGAAGGGCCTGATTGACGGCCTTGTCGGCCGCCTGAGAGAGCTTTCTCGAAACCATGGGCGCTCCTTTCTTTTCAGCCCAGTCCGACAAGACTATATCACAATGACGGGCGGGGGATTTTCCTCCAGAAAGACGAAGGGCGGACGGCCCTTGCGGGCCATCCGCCCTTCGTTAGTTCTAAGCGCCCGCGGCGCTTTTATTCGAGCCGGTCGATAAACTCCTGAATGACCTTGTGGAAGAGATCCCGGTGGATCTGGGGAGCCGTGTGGCCGAATCCGGAGGGAAATTCATATTTTTCGGCGTTCGGCAGGTTCTTCAGCAACAGTCCGGCATCCTGGTGATAAGGATCGTCCGGGCTTGTGACGACGAGAGCTTTTCCCCTCCAACCGGGAAATGAATCCACGGTGTACCCGTCTTGTTCGTTGAAGGCGAAAGCCAACTTGAGAATATTGAGAATGTTATTCTTGGTCCAATAGGTATCGACCATGCAGCCTATCAGAGCCATGGCGAATCGTCGTCGTTCCAGAACCTCGGGCGCGAGCTCCTTTTCGAATGTCCCGAGACGGGAGACCTTGCGCCGGACGAGCGGTTTGAACCATCCCAACGGCAGGAGCTTGAGGAGGAGAAGAGCCCATTTTTTGCTCCGCTCCTTCCGGGGGGCCAAGGTGTTCGTCAGAATCAGGCCGTCCACACGGCCGAAATGCCGCTTAAAATAGGACTGGCCGATGATCCCGGTCAGCGATTGCCCGGAGACGACAATCCGGTCGACATGTTCGGCGTCCAGCACGCGGTTGATCCCCCGGCCCATATCCCCGGGGTCGCTAAAGGCGGAGACGTCGACGACGACGACCCGGTTGCGCAGCTCGAATCCGAGGACGGTCTCGTAAGCGAGCTCGATTCCCCCCCATCCTCCGGCGAAGGTCAGCAGCGTTTTCCGGCCCGCGCCGCAGGAATAGTAAGGAATCTTTCTGCCGTCCGCTTCGAGCCGCCGCTCCTCGTGTGAACTCAGGAAGGCCCGAAATCTCTCGGACTCGGCCGGAGAGACCTTCCTCAGGAACTCGAGGGTGCCTTGGTCGATCATTTTTCTTCGGTCGGCGGCGCACCTTTGAGAGAGGGAGGGCGGCGTTCGACGCCCCCCTATCAGCCGACCCGGGTCCGGGTGATCTTGGCCACGAGGTTCGCCGTGGGGTCGGGGCAGCGGACGTATTCCGTCGAGACGCCCTCGGGGTCGCTGACTTTCTGGTAGGGCGTGTTCTCGTACATCCAGGGAAGGGTGACCCCGAACTCCATGATCCGGACGAATTCGTTCAGGCTCGCCCGAAGCCAGGGGCAGAGCTTTCCCCAGTCCTGGGGGTAGGCGAACTTGTCCCCCTTTTTGTGGCACCAGGAATCCGTCCGGGCCTCGTAGATTTCGATTTCGAATTTGTACTGCGGCCGCTTCAGCCGGGGCGGGGCCGGGGTTTGGGTTTGCGCCTGCGGATCGGGTTCCGAGGCTATGCCGGGGACGGCCATCGCTCCGGCCATCCATCCGGCCAGTCCGCAGCCCGACGTGTTCAAGAAATCGCGTCGATCCATGGTTTCCTCCGAGTCATTTTCGGGTGTCATTGGCGAGTCCATCTTATGTCCTGCTGAAACGGAAAGGCAAGTCGTTTCACTTCTTGAGTATGGACGCCTCGACCCAGTAGATATCGCCTTTCAGGCGTTCGCCGGCGGTGAAGAAAAGATATTTTCCGTCCGGAGAGACGATCCCCTGGCCGGCGGCGAGCGGCCCGAGGTCGATCTTCCGCGGCTCTCCCCAAGTACCGTCCTGACCGCGGAAGGAAATGAGAAGCGCTCCGGCTCCGCCCGGCTTCTCCCTGCGGTTGAAGATGAGATAGCTTTCGTCCGGGGCGATATAAGGATAGTTGTTGATCGGCCCGAGGTTGACCGGAGTGCCAAGGACTTCGAGCGGCTGATAGACGCCGTCCTTCAATCGGGTCACGGCGATCCGGTTGTCAGCCATCCCCGCGGAAATGTCGGCCGTGTAGATCGTTCCCATCTTCGTCATTGAGATGAACATCGTCTTCATCGGGTTGAAGGGCGCTCCGGCGGACTTCGGTTCGCTCCAACGGTCGCCTTCACGGTCGACGTACCAGATGTTCAGGGACGGCATCCCCGAGGAGGCTGTCTGGCCGGGAACGGGCCGGTCGGACGAGAAATAGAGTCGGCGGCCGTCGGGCGTGACGATGGCCTCGAAAGACATCCCGCCTCCCGGCCCGCCACCCGCTGCCTCGTTGAACGGAGCGGGCGCCGGAGGCGTCCAGACGCCGTCGACGCATTTCGAAACCATGATCATTGTCCGGCTCTGGAGCGACTCCCGCCGGGTGAAATAGCACTCCATGCCGTCCGGAGTGAACGAACAGGAGAATTCGTGGGCGTCCGTCGAGACGATCCCCGGGGCAAAGACTTGAGGGGTCGTCCCCGGGGGCTTTTGCCCGAAATAAGGCCCTTTGAGGTCTTGTCCGTCCAATAAGTAAACGCCCGCGGCAAGAAAACAAATCAGGAACATTCTCTTCATCGGCTTTCCTTTCATTTCCTCACGACCTCGTCTTCAACAGGTTGCGTCAGCGCGAGCGGTTCCTTTCGGGCGGCCCAGCCCGGAGCGGAGCGCTGAAGCTCGATCGCATGGGGGTAGCAGAAACGCTGGTTCATGGCCACCGCGGCGAGGGAGCCGTCCAGCCTATCGCCGCGCATCTTCGCTCCCAGGAGGAGGATGTGGGGAGCGCGGGCCGTGTCCGCGGTCTTCAGGCTTGCCATGAAGGGGGCGAGGAGGACCCCGTCACGGAAGCGCAGCGAGCCGAGAGGGGTCGGCACGGTCAGGGCCGCGCTCTCCTGCCCGGCGATCTCCAGCCGAACGGCGCCCGCTTTTTCGACGATCAGTTTCGCCGGAAGGTCCCCCTCGGAGGTCCTGACCTTTCCCTCCCAGATTCCGACCAGGGACTCCGGCGGGACAAATGCTGCCGGCGCGGGCGCCGGAGCCTGTCTTTGGGGAGCTTCCGGAAATCCCGGAACGACCGCCTTGAAGATCTCCCACTCGATGTCCCAGAGGTCGGTGCCCTGCATGCCGGTCGAGGCGTTGGTCAGGACGACACAGGCCACGTTTTTCTCGGGGAGGAGGGTCAGCCTGGCGCCGACGCCGAACATGCCGCCGCTATGGGAGACGACCCGGATTCCCGATTGGGTGAACGACGACCAGCCCAGGGCATAGGCGCTGGCCGCCACTTTGGGATCTTTCCGCCTGTGCATGGACAGGATGCCGTCGGCGTTCAAAACGGGCTTCTGATCTGAAAGCTTGTTTCCCAGGTGGAACATGCCGAACCGGACGAGGTCATGGGCGCTGGCGAAAACGGCGGAAGCGCCGCGGTGGTCGAAATCGAAAAACGGAAAGGGCTTCTCCTGCTGGGTATATCTCTCAGCAACGTCGCCCTCGGCCCCGGGCTGGAGCAGCACGGCGCTGTAGGTCATGCCGAGAGGGCCGAAAATCTCCGTCTTCAAGAAGTCCGCGTAGCTTTTCCCGCTGACCCGCTCGATGATGCGCTCGAGGATCCCGTAGCCGAGGTTGGAGTAGGAGAATTCCTCGCCCGGCGGCGCGGTGAGGATGCCGTAGCGCCGGATCGTCTCGTCCATCTCGGGCCGCTTGTAGGGCTCATCGGCGAAGATGAGGTTCCAATGGAGCGGCAGGCCGGCGGTATGCGTCAGGAGGCGGCGGACCGTCGCCGATTCGGGGTCATGGCCGGTCAGCTTGCCGTCGCCCAGGTAGAGATTGGCGGGCTTGTCGAGGTCCACCAAGCCGCGCTCGACGAGGATCATCACCGCCGTCGCCGTGATCGGTTTGGTCGTCGAAGCCAGGGAGTACATCGTCCGGGGAGTCGCCGGGATTTTTTTCTCGACGTTCGCCAGGCCCCAGGCCTCTTCCCAGATGATCTTCCCGTCTTGGGCCACGGCCGCGGCCATCGAGGGCAGCCCCTCCTTTTTCATCTTTTCCAGGACGGACTTCCGGATGGGATCGAAGCGGTCCTCTCCCGCGGCCGCAAGACTCACCGCCGATATGACGAGCAGGCCGAAGATCAGCGCTTTTTTGTTCATCGTCCCTCTCTTGTCTCACCAGATTCCGGGGATCAGGCGGTATTTGACCCGGGCCATGTATTCTTTATAGCCGTCGAGCTCCCGGCTCAACACCCTCTCTTCGTCGAAGATCCTCGCGGCCAAAACAACCGGCATCAACCCGGCCGGGAGCAGGGCCCAGAATGATCCTAGGGCGAGCGGCGTGAAAAGATAAATCGGCAGGATGGCCGCGTACATCGGATGACGGATGACGGCATAAGGCCCGGTATCGATCAGCTTCTGCCCTTTTTCCACTTCCACGATGCGCCCGGCGAACCGGTTTTCATAGAGGACGCGAATAAAGCCGAGATACGCGGCGAGGACGAGGGCATCGGCCGCAAGGACCAAACCGGGCGGTACGGCCGACCAGCCGAACCGGCGGTCGAATCCCGGCAGGAGGAAGGTCCCCAGCATGGAGGGCCAGCCGAACAGAAGGACGAACTTTTGCCTGATCTCTTTCTCCTTCGTGCGCAGGCGCCGCTCGAGAACGCCCGGGTCTTTCCTGAGGAAATAGACGAGGACGCCGAACATGGGAATCAGCAACACGCCCATGTAGACCCACGCCTGCCAGTAGCGGAACGTGCCGGCAGGCAGGAAGAAAATCGCTCCCAGGACGAAGGGCATGAGTCCAAACCGGACGACGATCACTCTTTTCATCCGGCCGTCAACGGCCGCCGCGGGGCTTCGTTCTTGACTCATGGGCGTTTCTCCTTCCGCGGGTTAAATCCTTTCGAACTCCTTGACCGTCCGCTCGCTCCGGACGTTGCCGGTATGGGTCGTTCCCCGGGGCTCGACGACGAGGAGATGGACCTCCTCCCCGGGCGCGGTCCGCGGACAATGCTCGACGCCCCGAGGGATCAGGATGACCTCGCCTTCCTTGACGGGGACGGCACGGTCCTTGAACCGCATCTCCATCTCGCCCTTGACGACGTAGAAGAGCTCGTCGCCGTTCTCATGGGCGTGCATGACGAACTCGCCTTGAATCTTCGAGAGGTACACTTGCAGGCTATCCCCCTCGGCGATGACATGGGGATACCACTGCTTCGAGAACAGGGCGAGCTTTCGGCTCAGGTTGACGGCGTTCATTTTTTCTCTCCTTCGGCGAAAGAGAAGTGCTGCTGGACCATCGTCCAGCGGCCGTCCCTCCTCTCGAGGACCCCGGTCCAGCGGGTGTTTTCCCAGTTCGCGGGCTGGCCTTTCCATTCGTTGATGTCGTCGAGGAGACAGAAGAACCAGGCGACGTCGCCCGATTTCGAGAGCTTGACCCGGAGGTCCCGGATCTCGTACCGGACGGCCTTGAAATCGGGGCTCCCCCAAAAAGCCTCGGCCTTTCTGAACTCCTCGAACCCCTTGACGACCTTCCCGTCCGGGTGGACCTCGAGGAAATCCGGGTCGTTGGCGATCGTCCCGTAGAGCAGGGCGAAATCCTTGTTTTTCGCCCAGCCGATGCAATCCCTGATGGCCTGCTCGATCCGCCCGCGCTCATCGCCGTCAGGATCGCCGGCCTTTTTCCTGGCTACCATCCAGACATGGGGGGTCGGCGGACCTCCCCAATCGCCGGAATGGTCCATTTCCCGGTAGGTCAGGATCTCGAATTCACGGAACAACTCGCGGAGCGCGCCGGGGGCCAGGGCATGGACGCCCGGCGGAAAAGGATTCTCCGAGCGCTGGACGACGTGCTCGAAGACGACATGGCCGCCCGGGCGAATGGAGGCTTTCATGCGGGCCAGGAAGCCGGGCTCCTCCACGGGAGCCCAGGACAGGATCATGGCGACGAGATCCCACTGCTCCCGTCCGAAGTCGAAATCCTCGTAGGACGTCTTAACCGTCTTGACGTTCAAGCCGGCCTTCTCGGCGTTGGCCCGCATGACGGCCAAGCCCTGGGCCGAGAGGTCGATGCCGGTCACGTCCCAGCCGAGGCCGGCGAGGTGGACGGCATTCCGGCCCATGCCCGCCCCGACGTCCAAGGCCTTCCCCCCCGCCGGGATCGTCTTCATGGCTTCGACCAGAAAGGCATTGGGCTGTGTCTTGAATCCATCCTTCTCCAGGTCGCCGGTGAGGGGCTTGCCGTAGAGGGGATCGTAGATCATCTCGATCCCCTCCGGCTGCTCGGTGAACTGGCTGCGGAGGACCTGCAGACGGCGCCGGATCTCGGGCCCGGGGAGGCCTTTCGCCTCCAAGCTTGCCCCATAATCCCTCGGCGACGCCCGGTCTCCCGTGTTTTTCGTCCACTCCAGGTACTCCAGCCACAAGGCTCGGACTTTCTGCCGGTCGTGGGATTCCGGCGCGTCCGGAACGGCGGGGCGGAGGACGAATATGACGTCCTCTTTAATCCGTTCATCGATGACCGCGTCCAGGACGAATCCGGCCGCGAGAGCCTCCTTCCCCACCGATTCTCCGGTTAGGGCCTTGGCGTTGGGCTCGACATGCTCTGGTTTCGGCTCCGCCATCGCTACGATTCCCCAGGGCTTGAGGCTGGCCAGCAGGCTTTTGAGAAGGGGGATGGGATTGTCGACATGGTGATAAACGTAAGCCATGAAAGCCAGGTCCAGGCTGTTTTGCGGGAACCTGGCGTCGTCCGGGAGGCTGAGGATAGTCTCGACGTTGACCAGGCCCGAGCGCCGGCACCGGTCTTTCAGATAGTCGACGGCCGCGGGATCGGTATCGTTGGCGTAGACCTTTCCCTTGTCGCCGACCCGGGCCGCGAGATGGACCGTCACCCGGCCGTGTCCGGCCCCCACTTCGCCGATGACCATGCCCGGCCGGACGCCGAGAATGTTCATGATGAGCTCAGGCGGCTGGACTTCGTTGGCCCTTTTCTCCCCCGGTTCCGCCAGCCGGCTCAGATCACGAACGCTTTGGCGCGCATCCCCGGCGGGCCCTTTCGGTCTTACTTCCTCAAGGATTTTCGATGAAATCCAGTAAACATCGCCCGCCCGCGAGAAGAACAGATACCGTCCGTCGGGGGAG
>Ga0208828_1000841_pt1 | contig 12878 bp, 13 predicted proteins | sample Kivu_160m_FD_185487 | JGI IMG/M metagenome (GOLD analysis project Ga0208828, IMG submission 185487) | Freshwater microbial communities from Lake Kivu, Western Province, Rwanda to study Microbial Dark Matter (Phase II) - Kivu_160m (SPAdes)... | ecosystem: Environmental > Aquatic > Freshwater >... | reverse complement strand
GGCAATCATAATCTCAGCTTCGCCAGTGTGTTTACTTTCATCTTGCTCATAATAATCATCCCTGTATATGAACGCAACCAGATCCGCATCCTGTTCGATACTGTTATGAACTATTATATCATTAGCAATAAAATTATGAGTTTCAGGTACGGTAGCGTCGTAAACCTCTTCCATTTGTAAAGGAGAGATTGAAATAATCTCGTCCCAAAAAACATCAGAGTTAGCTAAGTTTTTTAGCTCCAAAGAAGGCATAAAATTCAAAACTTGAGCCAATCGGCTTCTACTGACTCCATTTTTGAACAAAGACGAACCACTATAAGACCTGCCGTAATTTTCTGCCCAACCCCGCCAACTTAATTTATAATCCTCTTTAATAAAAGCAATTTTTTGCCAAATTTCTTTCGGAATTACATCGACATTGGGATTAGATTTAATATTTTGAAGATATTCTATCAGTTGAGGAATAATTTTAGCTCGCTCGCCATAACAACCAATTAACTGTAAAAATCTTAATTGGTCGTCTTTACCCTGAATTCTTATAGTGTAACAAATCCGATAACCTTGCTTTTTAACTTCAGCAATTTTACTTTTAATACCAATCCTAAGCAAAAGGTGTTTTATTCCTTCTGCCATTTTTTCACTTGTTGTTGAGTAATAAATCGCAGCGTTTGGCTTTCTTTTTTTCAAATATCTAGCACTTAAATTGCCGTCAGTTGCCCAAAGGTGTTTTAGAAATAAGCAAAGATTTTTTTCGTCCAAGCCAAATATCTTTTGAGGGACTTCTTTTTTAAAAGACCTAACCCGTTTAATCCCTAACTTTTTATACCAATTAGTGATTGGATGATATTTTCCACGAGCAAGACGATAAGGACTTGGCAAGTAAACATGCCACCAATTCTTTTGACGAACAATTCGAGGTTCAATACTAAATAATTTTTTAGCTGTTTTTGCCACAATTTTAATATTCTCAATGTCAGCACTGGTATAATGGATTGGTTGATTTAGAAGCACACAACCGTCTCCTAAGAGGTGAGCTAGTAAGATAATTTCCTCTTTTGCTAATTCATTCTCAGGAGAGAAAGGCGAAAGTTTTCGAGGGGTAGCAATGAAATCCCCGGCGGCGAGTTGCTCGAGACGATACCACCCCTCAATTTTTCGAAAAGGATGATTAGCCGAAGCCTTAATTTTAAAACCGCTTTTAGTTTTTAATTCATATATCATCTTTTTTCCACTCGAAAATACTTTGGAAGTTTTTCTTTCTTCAATTTGCCAATTCTCATTAAGACTATGAACAGGAATATTACTTTGGCCAACAAGTTCTTTTATAGGAATTCTTTCTCCAGTATCGGCTCGGGTAATAAGGGTATTGCCAGCGAGACAACCCGATTCTCTTAAATCTGATAAAAGCGGTCTTTTTTTTTCTCTTTTTTCTACTTCTCTTGAGAGCTGAGATACTGCCACTACCGGAATATTTAATTCCTTTGCAATACCTTTCAAATTCTGCGATATCTCAGTTATTTCCAGAACCTTATTTCCCCTGTAATTAGTAGTGGACTGCATTAGCTGGATATAGTCAACAATTATTAGCTTTATGTTATTGGTACTGACCATCATACGGGCTCTTGATCTTAAATCCATAACTGTTAAAAATGCAGTGTCGTCAATATATATTTTGCACTCCGCTAATTTCTCAACAGCTCTTGCCAGCTGAACCCACTCATCATCTTTTATTTTTCCATTCCTGAGCTTCTGCAGGTTTATTCTTGATTCCGCACTCATCAGCCTTAGCGCTACCTGCTGTTTTGACATTTCCAGCGAGAAAATTGCTATTGGAAGTTTCTCCCTCAATGCAATATGCTTGGCCATACCCATGACTAATGAAGTCTTACCCATTCCAGGCCTTGAAGCTATAACAATTAAATCAGAATTTTGAAAGCCTGAAGTTAGGTGATCAAAATCTATGTATCCTGATGGAATACCAGATATATCAGACTTAGCCTCATGTAAAACTTCTACTAGCTCATAAGCCTCGGTAACTATATCTTTCATCATCGAAACTTTATCCCTGGTACTTCCCCTGTTCAGGTCTTTATATATGGAAAATATCAGCTGCTGCGCCTTGTCCACAGTTGAGTATAGATCCTCGGGAACTTCATAGCCCATAGTCGCTATCTCAGTAGCTGCATAAATTAATTTTCTTAAAATAGAATTATTTCTTACAATCTGAGCATAATATTCAGCATTAGCTGCAAGAGGAATATTACTTATAAGAGAATGAATAAAAGTTTTTCCCCCCACTTCATCCAGCAGTCCCTCTTTTTTAAGATTATCTGCTACAGTTATGGGATCTGCAGGTTCGCCTTTTACATACAGCTCTTTTATTGTATTGAAAACTTCCTGGTTGGATTTTCTATAAAAATCTTCAGCAGCTACAACTTCAATAACCGATATTATGGCATCTCTTGAAATTAGCATAGCCCCCAGTAAAGACTCTTCAGCTTCTATATTGTATGGAGGTATCCGCTCCAATTTACTGGTGTCAAGTGGATAAAGCTTTCCTTCTTTTTTTATTCGATCTTGCATATAAATTATTTATCTTTATCTTTAGATTTGATCCTGGTTTTTTTCTTATCTTCTTTTTCTACTTCCTTTGAACTTTCTTTACTTTTAGCCTTCTTCTTATCCCTTTCACCTTTTTCTTTTTCTTCTTCCACTTTCTGTTTTTCTTTTTCTGATAAGCTATCAGCTTTTTCTTTCTCTGCCTTATAAGCTTCAATTAATTCTTTTGATTCATCATCTGGCTCAACTATTACTTTTACAGAACTTTTAACTTCCTTATATAACTTTAGTTCTATCTCATATTCCCCTAATTCCTTTATATGCTCCTGCATATTAATTTTCTTTCTGTCTATTTCTATTTTTCTTTCTTCAGAGATCTTTTCAGCAATATCTTTATTGGTTATGGAGCCATAGAGTTTTCCTTCTTCGCCAGTTTTTACAATAAAGGTAACCTGGAGACCTTCCAGCTTTTTGGCAAGCTCTTCTGCTTCTTTTATATTTCTGGCTTCTAATTTTACAGCAGCTCGCTTGACCAGCTTCATTTGATTTATATTACCCTTTGTCGCAGGCACTGCTAATCCATTGGGTATCAAATAATTATTTGCGTAACCGGATTTTACCTCTACCGTATCTCCTACATCTCCTAACTTTTCATGATAATTGGTAAGTATAACTTTCAAATCTTCCTGGTTTACAAAACCCATCAAAAATAATGAGTTTTGAAGGTAGCCTTTCTTCTACCCGTTAAATGTTTAGTTAACACTTAAGTGCTCCTCGACCAGTTTTAGAGGAACAACTTTACCTGAAGGATTCTCACCTTCATAACAGAGGTTGTCATTTAACTCTTTTAGGTTAAACAATCTACTCTGAAGTCCTGTGAGGACGGTTTTATAGTTATCTCTTAATTTTCTCCATAGAGCCCAACTGTGAATTCGTTTTGTCTTATCTCCAACATGGTCAAAGACTATCTCCTTCACAATTTCTGATGGATACTTATAAAGAGATAATTTTTCATTAAAGCCCAATCCACGCCTGCCAATTACATAAGAGGCAGATTCATGGATAGGTAGATTATACATCTTTTGATATTTAAACTTTCCAATTACTGATGTGAAAGCAGGATTAACTTTTTTATATTGGATACCATTTTCAACACATTTTCGTTCAAGTAATGTAAGCAATTTTTTCCATACAAAATTACTCTTTATTCTGTTAAATTTTCTTCCCTGATTTTCAAATTCTTTTTTGAATTTTAAGTTTTCAAACACCACTCCTTTATTGTTTTCAAGAGCGTAGTTGATTACTTGCTTTACAATACAACCCATTTCATAATTTCTTTTAGCAGTAGAACCAAAAAACATCCGATTGTTTAGTAAGCTAATAGATTTTATCAGACTGCCATCGGGACTTATATTAGAAACGGCAATCCTGTCCGGATTAACATCCACTCCAATAACTCCACTTGAAAAATCAATTATTATGTTTGGATTTTCAATTTCATAATCAACAACAACTTTGTAATACTGTTTATTCTTCTTTAACAAGCGAACATTATAAGGCTTTTCAAGACCAGATAAAAACAACGCCTGCTTTTGGAACTTAGCAGGAACAAATAGTTTATACTCTTCAAACTTTCTATTTCCTATAGTTATTCTCAAATAAAAATTGCCACTTTTATTTAATAATCTAATATTTGGATTACCCTTCTTTGTTATATCTCCTCTGGCATAAATCTGATTGTCTCTTTTGTTTTTCCACTCCTGATTAGATATTTCTTTTTTAACTAATTTATTTTGGTTTTTCTTCCCGCCAAAAACAACTTTCTTGTTTTTAATCCTTTTATATAAACCCTGAGCCTGCATAACAGCATCACTTATTTGACGGGTGTTTAAAGATGGGTATTTTATTTTTGTTTTACTGCGGCACTCATCAAAAGATAGGTTGTCTTTTTGAAATCTACAAAAAGCAAAGCGATAACCAGAAGACCAATCTGACACTAATTTATTAAGATTATCAAAATTGGAACTATATATTTCGCCGTGTATTACTTTTCTCATATATCTAATTCCTCTTTTAATTTCTTTCTCCCACCTCTCTTACCGTAAAGTCTTGCTGAAAAAGAAGTAATTAAAGCAAGCATATCATCAACCAATTCTTTATTTTCATCTTTGGAACTCTTTGCATCAATAACCTCAATCTTACATCCTAATCCTTCAAAGAAATGATATATTAATCGTAATCCAAATCTTGATAACCTATCTTTATATTCAACTACAATCAAATTTATTTCTTTTCTAATCACGGAATCTATCATTTTATGAAATTGCCGTCTTTTATCATTTAATCCAGAGGCTATTTCAATAAATTCAATCGTCTCTTTATATCCTTTCCCCTTGCAGTATTGTCTTAATCTTTCAACCTGCCTATTTAAATTTTCCTCTTGTTTTCTGGTAGATACTCTGGCATAAAAAGCAGTCTTTGGTAAAACAATATTCATCTCCAAAAGTTTTTGAATATCTGATTCTAAATATCTTCTATGACCACCAGGGGTTTTATACGATGTTAAAAGCCCTTTCTTTTCCCATTCCTTGAGACTATTATGGGTTATTCTATATTTAGTTTCTATATCACTTATTCTTAGAAGCAAAAGATTTCTCCAACACTTTCCTTATATTTTTAAGCCACTTCTCAAAATCTTCCCTTGTGGGAAGTTCATCAAATGGCTCATCAAACCATATTGTTTCTTTACCAATTATTACATAGTCTTTAGTCAACTCTTTAATCTCCATTTCATACTCCTTATGGTATAATACAGTTTCTTTAAAAAATCAAATCTTTTTTGATTAGTTTTGATAGTTTTTGGTTAAAATTTAACAACTGTTCTCACCCTCCTATCTTCTGCTTCAAGAATAAACCAGTTATCTTCTCTTTAATCTTCTAAAATTAACCCATATATCAATTAATCCCAGAAATGGCAGGATTAATATAGCAAATCCAAAAAACAAACCCAGTATTATAAAAATGCTTATTCTCCAGATAAACGGAACCTTAAACCTTTCAAGTACCTCTATTTATCTTTTAAAATAAGGTATAAGAGCGATAACTCTTGCTCTTTTGATAGCCATAGCTATTTTTCTTTGATGCTGCACACAATTTCCGGTAGATCTTTTTGGTCTTATCTTACCCTTATCAGAAATAAATTTTTCAAGCAAACTTACATTCTTGTAATCAATATTACTAATATTCTCTTTACAGAAATAACAGAATCTTTTTCTCTGCCTCAAGTTAAGTATAGATCCAGTTGCACTTCTTAAATTCCTATCTCTTAGATTCCTATCTCTTAGATTTCTATCATTTCTAATATTTTTATTTTTCCTGGCCAATTAAGGTCTCCCTTTCTATATTTAAATTGACAACATTTAATCTAAAATGGTATATCCTCATCACTAAAGTCAGCTTCTTCAATACTGCCTTCAGCAGATGCGACTTCACCGGATACACTCCCACCGGATACCCCCTCTTCTGCCCTAGGATTTTTCTCAATCTTACAAGAAGCAAATTCCAGACTTGGCGCTATGACATTGGCAATAATTTTTACTGCCGATCTTTTCTGACCTTCCTTACTTTCCCAGCTATCCTGTGAAAGCCTACCCGAAACCAGAACTCTGTCTCCTTTGCTTAAGCTTTCAGCGCAGTTTTCTGCCAGTTTATACCAGGCAGTAACATTAAAGAAGTCCACCTGGGTTTCCCATTCACCAGAATTTTTATTCTGAATATTTCTGTTAACCGCAAGTCCAAAACTTGCTACTGCAGTGCCATTTGGAGTAAATCTAAGCTCAGGGTCCCTGGTTATATTTCCCAGAATAGTTATATTGTTAACACCAAAAGCCATAACATACCACCTTCTTTTGATTAACTTATAATCATTTAAGATTCATCGCTTTTTACAACCAGATGACGCAGTATTTTGTCATTGATTTTATTTATTCTATCCAGTTCAGAAATAACACCACTTTCACCATTAAAATAAACTATAATGTAATAGCCATTTTCCTGTTTTTTAATAGAATAGGCTAACTTTCGAACTCCCCATTTGTCGATATCGGAAACTTTACATTTTTCTTTTTCGAGTAATGAGGTAATTTTGGATAATTCTTTGTCAACAGTTTCTTCTTCAAGGGATGGATCAAAAATAACTATTAATTCATAATTTCTCAATCTCTTAATCCTCCTATGGACTAATTTTAATAATTAGGTTCTACCGGTACAGTAGAACAGAAAGATAACAAGCAAAAAAAGATATTTTTATTTTTTCACCTTTATTACCATTAGGGATATTATAACATTTGAAACCAATAATCAATAACAAATTCCAATAAAATTTATAAATAGAGGAGAAGTTATTTTAACCTTTATTTCTCATAATTCCTGACTTTAAATTTACCAGCAGACTTGATTTCTTTAATTTAATTTCTATTCCTGAGCCCGCTATAAATCCCAATAACTTTATCCTCGCTATCATCATATACAGGTTTTATATGGCCTGTATAATTTATTGCTGAAATATACGGGAACCCCTTGTCAATTACCACAATATTTATTGCCCCCTGACGCTGAATAATTGATTTCCACCTGGGTATCGGGATCTGAAGCCAATGCACCAGCAGAGAAAGTATCACTCCTCCATGAGTTACTACTGCAACACTGCTGCCATCTTCATTCTCATTTATTATATTATCAATTTCGGCTGCAGCTCTTTCCTGTACCTTTTTAAAACTTTCCCCTCCTGTAGGTGAATTGTTATATGGATCACCGAGCCAATTCTGATAATCATCATGAAACATCCTGTTTATCTCGTCAAATTTCATTCCTTCCCATTTCCCAAAATTTATCTCTTTTAAATTTTCTCTAGCAATTATCTTTAAATTTTTGGTTTTGTTTATGATATTTGCTGTATCTATAGCCCGCCTTAACGGACTGCTGTATATATTTGAAAAATCTACCTTCGAGAGGTACTTTACAGCAAGCCTTGCCTGCTTGAAACCTACCCTGGTCAGTCCGATATCCATATCCCCCTGATATCTTCCCTCCTTATTCCATAATGTTTGACCATGCCTGATTAAAAATAATTTTATGCCCATAAGATTCCTTCTCTTCTTCCCTTCTAAAGTTCTAAGAATTCAAATTGACCGATAACATTTTTTCTTATATCAGAAGCCTGTGGGAAATCATATAGTATTTTCCCTTCTTTTACTGCATCTATGAAAATATCATTACAAGTGCCATTGCACTCAACACATCTATAATCAGATACCTTCCTATCCTCTAAGATAATCCTGTCACTAAAGCAATTCTGGCATCTTATTACCTTCTTTGCCCCGGACATTTTCCCTCTTTTTGATATTTTCTTTCCTTCAATCTCTACAATGTCCAGTGAAAAATCCAGTACTTTTGCCCCGCTTATGGCTGTGCCAACTCCAAAGGCATCCACTATATCTCTCAACTTTAGAATATCTTCTTCATCCAGTCCCCCGCTTACAACCAGCTTTACATTCTCAAATCCCCTTATATCAAGTTCCCATCTTACTTCTTCCAAAATCTTTTTAAAATTTCCTCTTCTGGATGCAGGAGTATCTAACCTTATACCAAATAAAGCTTCTCCCAAACCTTCAGCAACCCTTATGGCTTCAAACTTCTCATCACCAAAGGTATCAATAAGAGAAATCCTTTTAATTTTTGGCTCAATTACCTTGTTAAAAGCCTTAGTAGCCTCTACGGTATCACCCATAATCAGAATCAGGGAATGAGGTATGGTTCCAACCGGTTCCTGGCGGGTAAGCTCTGCGCCAAGAGTGGTAGAGACCCCATCAGCTCCGCCAATAAAGGCGCTTCTTTCGACCATGGGAGTTATCGCTGGATGCATTCTTCTGGCTCCGAAACTATAAATTAATTTATCTCCGGCAGCCAGCTTGCATCTTGCTGCTTTTGTGGCTATTCCGCTTGCCTGGCACAAAAACCCTAAAATAGTTGTCTCATATATGCCAAAATCGAGATACTTACCTTCTATTACCATAACAGGCTGGAAATCCTTAAATACCATTCCCTCGGGCATACATCTTATTGATATTTTATCAATATCCGAAAGAAGCTTTATAGTCTCTTCTATTCCCGCCAGAATCCCCCATCTATAGCCCTCAGGAAAACCTTTCAAAAATATTTCAGCTTTCACTACAGGATTTTTACCAGTAGCTTTTAATATTTCTTCTGTTCTCTTAAAATATATATCTGTCAATCTGCCTTTTTTTATATCGTCAGCATTTGCTATATGGAACATTACATACTCCTTAAATTATATTTACCTTAAGCACGTTCCGCATCTGATCAAGTGCAAATCTGTGATCTCTTTTATTTAAACCAATTGTAGCATCTTTTACCACATCAACCCTGTAACCTCTCATCACCGCATCAGTTACGGTATGAAAAACACATATATTTGTAACATCTCCGGTAACTATTAATTTCTTCACCGATAATTTTTTTAATATCTCATCTAGATCTGTATTAAAAAAACCTGAGAAGGAGCTTTTTCTTACAATAATATCATTACCCTGTGGTTTTAGTTCTTCGATTATTTTTGATCCTTCTGTATTTCTTATAGCATGTGGAGGAAATATTTCAAACTCCCTGTCATCTTTATCATGACTATCGCACAGATATATTACCGGGTAACCTTCACTTCTGGCTTTTTCCATTTCTCTCTTTATGGGATCAATAATCCTTTCAATTTTAGGAACTTTTAGCGGCGCTCCATCCAATACAAAATCATTCAGCATATCTATTATAAGTAAGGCTTTATAACCAATCATATTACCACCTCGGTGAAATTTTTAAAATAATCTTTCATGAACACTAATTTTTATTATGATTTCTGACTGATAATTCTTTAATAGTAAATATTACAATAATGATACCATCTGAAGGCTATTTTTGTAATATTTTATGTTTACAGAATTTATATATTGTTTTTTTGTCTCCTCATCTATAGAATTATAAAAGATAAAATCAATTTATTAAAAAATAACAACTTTCAGGAATGGTTATAAGTCTGAAAGAAAATCAAATTGGCAATACATTTATAAAAGAAAAAAGGATTAAGGACAACGGTTTTTCATCCCGTTTTGTGCCTTAAGCGAAGCGAAAGGAATGGCTATAAAAATGAAAAAAAACAAAATAAATATAAAAAAGTTTCTTATCATCAGTACAATATCAATGTTAGCCATATTTCTCATGATATCACTGACTTCCTGCACCCGGAAGGTATCTTTATATTTTGCAGTATCTACTGATACCGATTTTTACCTTAAAGAAGAAATAAGGGAAATCCCGGTAAGTAAAGAGCTGTATAAAAGTGTATTAGAGGAACTGATAAAAGGGCCTGAAAACGACCAGCTTTCCCCCACTATTCCTTCCAATGTTAAAGTTAATTCAGTAAAAATATCTGACAGCACCGCTACCGTAGACTTCAGCAAAGAAATTATAACAAATTTTGAGGAAATACCTCACAGCTCTACTACAGAAGTTCTGGCCATTTTCTCTATTGTAAATACACTTACCGAGTTTGAAGAAATAAAAAAGGTAAAAATAACTATCGAAGGCAAAGATAGTGGGCAAGTAGATGGGCTTTATGTAGAAGATTTCTGGGGACATGTAGGTATTTATGAGGAATTTACCAGAAATGAAGTTATCATAAAAAGCTCATAGTCAATATGTAAATAATATGGCATTAATATGATACAGGATAGTAAAAGCACAGATAACCTGGATACAATAAAAAATAAAATAAATAATATTCCAGCCTTTTTTAAAAATACTTTATCCTCTACAGATAAAAGACCTCTGGTTGGCTGGTTCTGCACCTACACCCCGGAAGAACTTATTGTTGCCGGAGGTTTTATTCCTGTAAGAATCTTCGGAAGGAAAAAAATAATTAAATCCGAAAGTTACTTTCCTATAAATTTCTGCCCTTATATTAAATCAAGCTGGGAGAGCTTACTTTCCGGCGCTGACAATTTAAAAGCAGTAATATTCACCAACTCCTGCGATGGGATGAGGAGGTTTTTTGATACTGCAAATAAATATCTTAAAGATACTCCTTCTTATCTGCTGGATGTTCCCCACTTGAGAGGAGCAGGCTCTATAGATTTTTTTGCAAATAGTATAGGTAATATGAAAAGATTCATTGAAAATTTAAACGGGAAAAAAATAAGCAACAAAGAAATAAAAAATGCAATAATTCTTATCAACAATAAAAGAAGACTTCTGAAAAAATACAGCCAGATTTCTACTAAATTACCAGAGCTTATAAGCATATCTTCTTATTTTAAAGTTATGGAGCTGTCTATGATCTCAGCACCCGAAATCTTTACAGATGATCTGGAAAGATACATAAAATTCATCATGGAAGTCGATGCAGAAAATATGACTAATCTGCAGCCAAATTACAAAAACACCCCTGGTATTATGATTATTGGTAACTTTATCACCGAAGAAAAATTATGGGGTATGCTATCTACAATGAATCTCAAACTGGCTTCTGACGACCTCTGTATTTCAAGCAGATATTTTGAAAAGCAGATAGAGCTGGGTGATGATTCTGATTTTCTCAATCTGACAGCTGAAAGATATTTAAATAAACCCCAGTGTATGAGAATGGCCGACCACGGATTGAAATTAAAGGAGATTGAGAATAATATAATTAAAAATAATATAGAAGGTGTAATATTTATAAGCTTGAAATTCTGTGATACAATGCTTTATTCCTTTCCACTGCTGAAGCAGAAATTAAACGAGCTTGGGATTCCAGCTTTATATCTCGAGATAGAATATAATAATTTTTCAGAAGGCCAGTTAAAAACAAGGGTGCAGGCTTTTCTGGAAATGCTATAAATATAATTATTAAAAATGGGTATAAAAGACAAACTAAAAACCGGCGTACAGAGAAACTTAAATCAAAAGTATATCAGGAGGCTCCTGGATATTATCGCAAAAAAGCCTGTGCTTTATGCTTATGGAAGCACATTTTCCTCTTTATCTGATAAATACCTGAACATTTTTACCATAGAAAGCCTGAGAAATGCTTATTCTAATAATAACCATCCCGTGGGTTATGGATCTCTTTTTTTACCTTATGAGATGTTCCATGCACTGGGAATCACACCGTTCCTGCCGGAAGTTATGGCTGGATTTACAGCAGGTTTGGGACTGGCAACCCAGACACTTAAAGAAGCCTCTTCAAACTGGTACTCACAGGATCTGTGTACCTTTCATAGAAGTGCATCCGGCGCAGTGGAACTTGATGTATTTCCAAAGCCAGATTTTGTCATCACTACCAATCTGGCCTGCGATGCCGCGCAAAAATCATTTTATATACACTCGGTAAAATATAATATTGAAAAAAATTTCTATCTGATTGATGTACCTTACGAATATTCAAAGGAGTCTATCTTGTATCTGACCGGACAGATAAAAAATATCTGTATGGATATAAGTTCCAAATCAGGTATGAAACTTGACACTTCTAAATTTAAAGAAGTCATCAATCTCTCAAATGAATTTAGAAAATGGGCAATCAAAGTTAACAACTTAAGAAAAACTCTTACAAGCTATCCCCCTTATTATAATGGTCTTAATTTTATTTTACCTTTCCACGGTCTTGCAGGAACCAGAGAAGCCGTTATTCTTTATAATCAAATGTATAAGGAACTAAAAAAATATTTAGATAAAGAGGAGAAAGAAAAATCAGGTAAAAATAAATCACCAAAAAGAATTCTGTGGCTGCACCTGAAACCTTACTATAAAAATGAAATATTTAATATACTGGAAAGGGAGAACTGCAGAGTGGTATTTGAAGAAATAAATTATATTTACTGGCCTGAACTTGACCCTGAAAGACCTTTTGAAAGCCTGGCTAAAAAGATGCTTTCCCATTTTCTAGCGGGCAGGATTGATAACAGGATCAATGTAATTCTTAAGGCTGCCAGGGATTATAAGGTTGACGGAGCCATTTTATTTTCTCACTGGGGATGCAGACAGAGCAATGGCGGGGCAAGAATTATCAAGGATAGCTTAAACAAGCTTAATATTCCCACTCTGGTTTTAGACGGGGATTGTGTGGATCAAAATAATTCCTCACAGGGACAGGTAAAAACCAGATTGCAGGGATTTGCAGAAATTTTAAACTCTTAAAAAAATAGAAGAAAGGAAAAAGATGTATACTTGTGGAATTGATGTAGGATCAGTTTCAACCAAGGTAGTAATAC
>Ga0208828_1000837_pt1 | contig 12921 bp, 10 predicted proteins | sample Kivu_160m_FD_185487 | JGI IMG/M metagenome (GOLD analysis project Ga0208828, IMG submission 185487) | Freshwater microbial communities from Lake Kivu, Western Province, Rwanda to study Microbial Dark Matter (Phase II) - Kivu_160m (SPAdes)... | ecosystem: Environmental > Aquatic > Freshwater >... | reverse complement strand
ACCTAATCTGCGTAAAAAAACAGGGCGTCCTTTGACGACGCCCTGCGGTTTCAACGATAAACGGGATAAGGATTATTATTTCTTATCATCCACGACTTCGAAATCGGCGTCCTGGATATTCTCATCCCTGGCGCCAGTGGTGGATTCTGAGGATTCCTGACGCGGCGGTTCGGCGGTCTGTCCCGCGCCGGGCGGCGGGGTCTCAGTTTTGACGCGTTCGTACATCTTTGAAGAGACTTCGGACCAGACGCGGTTCAGGCTTTCGATGGCATCTTTCATGGTGCGAAGATTGCCGCTCGACTGCGCCCGTTTCAGTTCATCGAGCGCGGAGTTGATGCGTCCTTTTTCGTCGGGTTGCAGTTTATCGCCCAGATCCTTCATGTTTTTCTCGGTCTGGTAGATAAGCGCATCCGCCTGGTTACGGGTATCCACCTCTTCCTTACGCTTGCGGTCTTCTTCCTCATGCAGTTTGGCGTCTTTGACCATGCGTTCCTTTTCATCCTCGGTCAGACCGCTGGATGTCTGGATGCGCACGCTCTGCTCCTTGCCGGTGGCTTTATCCTTGGCGGAAACGTTGAGGATGCCATTGGCGTCAATATCGAAAGTGACTTCGATTTGCGGGATGCCACGCGGGGCCGGTGGAATACCGTCCAGATGAAAGCGTCCGATGCTTTTATTATCGGCGGCCATGGAGCGTTCGCCCTGCAAAACATGGATTTCGACGGTGGTTTGATTGTCCGCGGCGGTGGAAAAGATTTCGCTCTTGCGGGTCGGAATCGTGGTATTGCGTTCGATTAGCCGCGTCGCCACACCGCCCAGGGTTTCGATGCCCAGGGAAAGCGGCGTGACGTCCAACAACAGAATATCGTGCACTTCGCCGCCCAATACTCCGCCCTGAATGGCGGCGCCGACAGCCACCACTTCGTCCGGATTGACGCTCTTGTTGGGTTCTTTGCCAAATAATTCGCGCACCAGTGTCTGGACTTTCGGAATGCGCGTTGAACCGCCCACCAGGATGACTTCATTAATCTTGTCGGGGGTCAAGCCGGCATCCTGCAGAGCCAATTCACAGGGTCGGCGGGTTCTTTCAATCAGATCATCCACCAGCGACTCGAACTTGGCGCGGGAAAGTTTCTCGAGCATATGAATCGGACCGGCGGGACCGGCGGTGATATAGGGCAGATTGATTTCGGTTTCCAAGTTGGAAGAAACTTCGATTTTGGCTTTTTCGGCGGCTTCCTTGAGTCTTTGCATAGCCATCGGATCCTTGCGCAGGTCAATGCCTTCCTTGCGTTTGAATTCATCTACCAACCACTCGATGACTCTTTGATCGAAATCGTCACCACCTAAATGCCCGTCGCCGTTGGTGGATTTGACCTCGAAAACACCGTCGCCGATTTCGAGGATGGAGATGTCGAAGGTACCGCCACCCAGATCATAAACGGCAATTTTCTCGTCTTTCTTCTTGTCCATGCCATAGGCGAGGGCCGCGGCTGTCGGTTCATTGATGATGCGTTTGACTTCCAGACCGGCAATTTTCCCCGCGTCCTTGGTCGCCTGCCGCTGGGCGTCGTTGAAATACGCCGGGACGGTGATTACGGCGTCAGTGATTTTCTCGCCTAATTTTTCCTCAGCCGTCTGTTTCATTTTCTGCAGTACCATGGCGCTGATTTCCGGCGGTGAGTAATCACGATCGCTGATGCGCACCCGCGCATCGCCGTTCGGCCCTTCCACGACCTTAAAAGGCACTTCCTCACGTTCCCGGGATACTTCGTGATACAAACGTCCCATAAAACGCTTGATGGAGTAAACCGCCCGGTCATGGTTGATGACAATCTGACGTTTAGCGGTATCGCCGACCACCCGCTCGCCATCCTTTTTAAACACGACGACGGAAGGAGTGATCGGTCGCCCTTCGGAATTTTCTAACACCCGCGGTTTACCGCCTTCCATGACGGCAACGCACGAGTTGGTCGTTCCCAGGTCTATACCAATAATTCTGCCCATATTTAGCTCCTGTTGCTGATTGATTATCTCAAAGTTCGTTCAGTGAGTGACAAACGCTGTGCCAGAATGCGGATGGGACACAACGTCAGATTTGGCAGAAACAGGCTAAGGAATTACCAGCGAGCCTGCAATATTGACTTAATTATTAATCGTTTCGGAAGTGATGGCCGTCGGTAAAGGGAGTTCGAGCGTCGGCTGAGTAAAGACGATTTTACCTTCCTCTACGCCGACCGTGATCGGCAGACCCTTCTTTAAAGTTCCGTTCAGGAAAAGTTCGGAGATAGGGTCTTCAATCAGGGTCTGAATCGAACGGCGCAGGGGTCGCGCGCCGTATTCGGTTTTAAAACCTTTCTCGAGGATCAATTCGCGGGCGGCAGTGGTGACGTCCAGAGTAGTCGCGCTGACGGCCAAATTGCGCCGCAGATCGCCCAATTGCAGTTCGATGATTTTGAGGACATCCTCACGGGTCAGCGGATGGAAAATGATCGGATCGTCAATCCGATTGAGGAATTCCGGATTGAAAATCTGCTGAATTTCACTGATGATGCGTTTGCGCATGGTCTCGTACTCGCCGGCAGGGTCAGCTTTGGTGAATCCGTAACCACCGCTTTGGATGGCGCGGGTACCGACGTTCGAAGTCATGATGATAATAGTATTTTTAAAGTCCACGCGCCTTCCGAAACTGTCGGTCAATACACCGTCATCGAAAATCTGGAGGAGAATATTAAAGACATCCCGATGCGCTTTCTCGATCTCGTCGAAGAGCACCAGCGAATAAGGCTGGCGACGCACGCGCTCAGTCAGTTCGCCGCCTTCCTCATAGCCGACGTAACCGGGAGGTGCGCCGATCAGGCGGGACACGGCGAATTTTTCCATATACTCCGACATATCAATCTTGATCAGGGCCTCGGAGCCGGGGAACAGAAATCGGGCCAGGACTTTGGCCAGTTCGGTCTTGCCGACGCCCGTGGGGCCGAGAAACAGGAAACTGCCAATCGGGCGGCGCGGGTCTTTCAAACCCGCCCGGGCACGGCGGATAGCGGCGCACACGGTCTTGATTACATCATCCTGCCCGATGATATGCTGGCGCAGTTCAGCTTCCATCTCCAGGAGTTTTTTATTCTCGGATTCGGCGATGCGATTGACCGGAATGCCCGTCATCATGGCAACTACATCGGCAATATCGTCAGAAGTGACCGTGATTCGCTTCCGGTCATCGCTCTGCTCCCACTTTTTCTGCGCCAGAGCAAGTGCCTCTTTCAACCGACGTTCCCCGTCGCGCAACTCGGCGGCTTTTTCAAATTGCTGGTCTTTGACCGCCTGTTCCTTCTGCTGGCGCAGGGCGTCAATTTTCTTTTCCAGGTCAATAATTTCTTCGGGAATGATGACTTCCCGCAGGTGTACCCGGGAACCGGCTTCGTCCATCACGTCAATCGCCTTATCCGGCAAATATTTGTCCGTTATGTAACGGTCGCTGAGTTCGACTGCCGCCCATAAGGCGTCTTCCGCATAGCGTACACCGTGGTGTTCCTCGTAACGATCCCGTAAACCTTTTAAAATCTCCAAGGATTCCTCGCGGGTCGGCGGATTGATCATGACTTTCTGGAAGCGGCGTTCCAGAGCACCATCCTTCTCGATGAAGCGGCGATATTCATCCAGGGTCGTGGCTCCGATGCACTGCAATTCGCCGCGTGCCAAGGCAGGCTTGAACATATTGCTGGCGTCCAGCGAGCCCGAAGCGCCGCCGGCTCCGACGATGGTATGCAGTTCATCAATGAACAGGATGACGTCCCGGGCCTGTTCGAGTTCCTGCATAATGGTCTTGAGACGTTCCTCAAACTGCCCACGGTATTTGGTACCGGCTACGATGGCGGCTAAATCCAAATCAATGATGCGTTTGTTATACAACAGGCGAGAAACTTTCTTGTTGACGATCCGCAGGGCGAGACCTTCGGCAATCGCTGTTTTCCCGACGCCGGGTTCGCCAATCAGCACGGGATTGTTTTTCTTGCGGCGGGTCAGAATCTGGGCGACCCGTTCGATTTCCTTGTCGCGTCCGATCACCGGATCCAGTTGACCGAGACGGGCTTTTTCGGTGATATCGCGCGAAAAGTGATCCAGGGCGGGAGTACGGGCATTTTTTCTTTCCGGACGGTTTGATTTTTCGCCATGAGCTTTTTCGCCGGTCAGCGCCGTTCGGAAATTGGAATAATCCACTCCGAAGCTAGTCAAAATCTCACAGGCGGTCCCCTCGTCTTCGCGCAAAATGGAGAGCATCACATGTTCGTCGCTGACTACATCGGAGTTGAGATTTTTCGCCTCCTCGTAAGCATTACGCAGGACACGTTCGACCTGCTTGGTCATCGGCAGGCGTCCGAGGGTCAGGGTTCCGCCCTGCGCCTGTAGAGAATCATAGACCATCTTCTGCAATTGCCCGAGGTCAATATCCATCTGGGAGAGAATTTCTCCCGTTGTGCTTTTTTCCAGATTGAGGATCGCGATCAGTAAGTGCTCGGAAGCGATGGAACTATGGTTCAGGCGGCTTGCCTCTTCGCGGGCACCTTTCAGAATCTGCTGGATTTTCTTGGAAAAATTATCTTTCATGATCACCGCTCAAATTTAAGCAAACCACCTGAAAATAACCATGTACCGCCTGGCAGACCAAATCAGGGTATCTGATCGGTGACTGTCCCGTCGGTAATGGTCAGCACCCGGTGCGCCCGTGCGGCGATATGCGGGTTGTGGGTGGCGATAACGAATGTGCGTTGATACTGTTGATTCAGCTCCAAAATCAGTTCAATGAGCAGATCACTGTTTTTCGTGTCGAGATTCCCGGTAGGTTCATCGGCCAGTACAATCAGCGGATTATTCACCAGAGCACGGGCGATGGCAACCCGCTGACGTTCGCCGCCCGAGAGCTGCGCGGGACGATGTCGGAGCCGGTTTCCTAATCCGACCCGGTTTAGGATTTCCGAAGCCTGTTTCGCCGCTTTACTGCGGTCGAATTCATACACCAGCACCGGTAGCATGACATTTTCGAGGGCGGTGAATTCCGGCAAAAGGTGGTGGAACTGGAAGACAAATCCGATATGGGAGTTGCGGAATCGCGCCAGTTCCGGATCACTGAGGGTTAACGGATTCTGCCCATTGTACAGAATCTGACCGTCATCGGGTTTGTCGAGCGTTCCGATCAGGTTCAGTAAGGTGGATTTGCCGATTCCTGAAGGACCTATCAACGCGACGACTTCACCGCTCCGGACATCGAAATTCACTCCGGAGAGAACCCTGATTTGCAAACCGTCATTCCAGAAAGATTTCGACAGACTGGAAACTGACAACAGAGCTGCTTGTTCATTTTTCATATTGGATCGCCTCTAAGGGAAAGAGTTGAGCGACGCGCCGGCTGGGATAGACTGCTCCGGCATAGATCAAGACCAGTCCGGCAATAATCACCATCAACACGTCGAGAAGTTGCACTTGCACCGGCAGATAAGGAATGAAATAAACCGGCGGCAATGGCAAATAGCGATAATATTGCTGGCTCAGACAGAATGCCAGCGCCAACAGAACACCGACGGTCATTCCGATTGATCCGACGATAAAACCGAGCCGCATGAATACCCGGCGAATATGGGAGCGATTCAATCCCAGTACCTGCAACATGCCGATTTCGCGCACCTTTTCCATGATCAGCATGACCAGTGCGCTGGTCAAATTGAAAATCGCCACAATGATAATAAAACTGAGGGCGAGAAAACTGCCGTATTTTTCCAGTTTCATGGCTCCAAACAAGGACTGATGCTGGTCTTCCCAACTGCTGACATCGAACTCATTGGTCAGCGCTTTTTGCAGGCGCTCCTGGTATTGATTGACCGCATTATAATGGGAAAAAATGATATCAATCCCCGAAAAATTCTGACCCATTCCAAACAATGTCTGAGCCTGGCCGAGATCAATAAAAGCCAAATTCTCGTCATAGTCAAACAGGTCGAGTCGGAAAATGCCCGTGACGGCGAAGCGCCCGGAGATCGGCAGACTCAGGCTACTGGTCAACGTCAGGGGATTGATCACCAGCAGGGTATCGCCGGGATAGACGCCTAATTTGTCGGCTAAGCGGTAGCCAATGAGCATGCCGGGCAAATCGGAAGTGGCCGATTGCAGGTTCGCTCCGCCCCGGATAAGCGTCATGTTCGGTTCCAGGCGCCGGACAAGGGTCAGGGTATCAATGCCCTTAATGCGCACCACCGCGTCCAGAGTATTCGAGGACAGGATGGCCTTTTTCAAAACAAATGGATAGATAGCCCGCACCTTGGCTGTCGCGAGTTCGGCGGTGACTTGCCGTAAATCCTGTGGTTTTAAATCATTGCCGGACACCCGCAGATGAGATTCAATGTCAATCACCCGGCGCGTGATTTCGTCCTCAAAACCGTTCAGTACACTCAGGGCTACGATCAACGTGAAAGCACCCAATGCAATCCCGCAGATCGAGACCCAGGAAGTGAATGAGATCAGCCCGGTCTTTTTCTTGGAAAAGAAATAGCGAAAAGCGATCCAGTTCAGGAGTTTACTATTCATAACGCGTGGCTTCCGTGGGTGTCAGACGCAGTGCCTTCAGGGCGGGATAGATTGCCGCCAGGAGCGCCAGACCGAGCGCGGCGACGCCCATGATGAGAAAAGTCGGCACCTCCAATTGCACCGGCAGACGGCTCATGAAATAGACATCCTCCGACAGGGCAATCAGACCGTAGCGGTTCTGCAGAAAAGCCAGCCCCAGACTGAGGCAGAATCCCAGCAGCACCCCACCGCTCCCAATCATCAAACCGTCCCAGAAAAAGATCCGCTGCACCTGCCGGTTGCTGAGCCCCAGACTTTTCAGCACGCCGATGTCCCGCGTTTTCTCGATGACGATCATCATCAGCGAACTTACGATATTGAAGACCGCCACTACGGCAATCAGTCCAAAAATAATCAGGATCGGGAAACGCTGAATCCTGAGCCAGTCGAATAAATTGGCATGCAGATCGTTCCAGCTCAACGCCTGGTAAGGATAACCCAGACGGGAATTGAGCAGCTCGGTGACAGGCAGGGTGGCCTGGTTATCTTGGAGGAAAATCTGGAAGCCGGAGAATTGCCCCGCCATATCGAAAAGATCCTGGGCCGCGGTCAGACTGGTATAGACGAAGATGTCGTCATATTCGGCAATCCCGGACGAGTAAATGCCCGTGACCATAAAGCGCATGATTCGCGGACGTTTGAACATCTGTGGTGCATTTTGTAAAACAAACAGATAAACCTCGCTGCCAAGTTCAGCGTCCAACTGCCGGGCTAATTTTTCGCCAATGACGATTCCCCGGCGCCCTGGTAAGTCAAATTTTATGGCACCCCGCCGGATGAAGCGCCCGAGATCAAGCGTGCGGGGCAAATCGTTTTCCCGCAGTCCTTCGATGATGATCCCGTCGGTAGCACTTCCCTTGCGGATCATGGCGGCGGCGTGGATATACGGCACATAGGCTTTAATCTCCGGGATGCCGTTCAGTACTTCTTCCACGACCCGCGTCGAATCCAGCGCATCCTGATACATCAGACGCAGACGAATATGCGCGTCGAAACTCAGCAGTTTGGTCTTGATTTCATTTTCGAAGCCGTTCAGGATTGAAACCGTCAAAATCAGGACGGTCAGGCCGACGCCCAGACCGATGGTCGCGATGATGCCGATGAATGAGATGTAGCCGATTTTATGCCGACTGAACAGATGTCGCCGGGCGATAAAAAAAGGTAGCCCCATCCTAAGTGCGCATCTGCGGAAACAGAATCACGTCCTTGATCGAGGTTTGATTGGTGAACAGCATAACAACCCGGTCTATGCCGATTCCCACGCCTCCGGTCGGAGGCATGCCGTATTCCATCGCCGTGACAAAATCATCATCCATCGTCTGGGCTTCTTCATCGCCGAGATCACGCAGTTGACTCTGTCGTTCAAGACGTTCGCGCTGATCGAGCGGATCATTCAATTCGCTGAAAGCGTTGGCAAATTCACGTCCGGCAATGTACAATTCAAAACGCTCGACCAGATTCGGGTCCCCGGTGCGCTTGCTTTTTGCCAGCGGCGAAAGGGCTTTGGGATAATCCATCACAAAAGTCGGCTGGATCAGGTGCGGCTCGACAAAAGTATTAAACAGCAGTTCGATGAATTTACCATAATCATAATCCGGTTTCACTTCCAGCCCTTTCTGCAGACAAAGCGCTCGCAGGTCACTTTCCGCTAAACCGGCCAGGTCCTGACCAACATATTCCCGCAGCAGGTCGAACATGGTGCGCCGCTGAAAAGGCTGACTGAAATCAAGCGTGTAATCGCCGAATGCCACCTGCGTTTTCCCGACTTTTTCGCTCAGGAACCGAAAATATTGCTCGACGAAATCCATCATGTAAAGGTAGTCTACATAGGTCTGGTAAAATTCTAACAGGGTGAATTCGGGATTGTGGTTACGGTCAATCCCTTCATTGCGGAAATCCTTGGAGATTTCATAAACCCGGTCTAATCCACCGATGATCAGCCGTTTGAGATACAATTCATCCGCAATCCGCAAATAAAAATCGCGATCAAGGGCATTGTAATGGGTTTTGAATGGTCGGGCATTGGCTCCGCCGTAAATCGGTTGCAGAACAGGCGTTTCGACTTCTAAAAATTCGTGCGCATTTAAAAAATCACGGGTCCACTGAATCAATTGGCTGCGCTGGCGGAAGACTGTCTTGACTTCGGGATTCACGATCAGGTCTAAGTAGCGCTGCCGATAACGCTGTTCCTTATCTGTAAAGGCGTCGAAAACCACACCGTCCTTTTCCTTGACGACCGGAATGGGACGCAGGTTCTTGGCTAACAGGGTCAGTTTATCCACAAAAATCGTCACCTCGCCAGTGCGGGTCTTGAACACCCGTCCCTCGACGCCAATCAGATCACCGATATCGAGCAATCCGAATAACTGGTAAGCGGTTGCACCGAGCTGGTTTTCCTGCACATAGAGCTGGATCCGGCCGGCGTCATCCTGCAAATGGCTGAAACTGGCGCGTCCCATTTTACGAATCGCCATGATCCTGCCGGCCAACCGTACCGTGATTTTTTCCGCTAAGGTCGCGTAATTGTTCACGATGGCAACCGAAGTGTGGGTAGTTTCGAACTGATAGGCATACGGCTGAACATTCAGTTCGCGTATTTTCTGGAGTTTTTCCCGGCGCACCGCGAGAATCTCGGCGAGTGATTTGCCGGTGTTTTCTTCGTTACTCACGACGTCTGTCCCGCCTTTAATTGAAATAGTAAAAACTGCCTGATGAACGCATCAATGTCACCATCCATCACCGCCTGAATATTCGAGTTCTCGTATTTGGTGCGGTGATCCTTGACCAAGGTATAAGGCTGAAAAACATAAGAGCGGATCTGGTTCCCCCAGGAGATGTCCTTCTTGTTTTTCTCGATTTTGGCTTTCTCCTTTTCGCGTTCTTCTTTCTTCAGCTGGTAAAGGCGCGCTCGCAGAATTTTCAGCGCACTGTCCTTGTTTTTAAACTGCGAGCGTTCGTTCTGGCATTGCACAACGATCCCGGTCGGCAGGTGCGTAATTCTTACTGCCGAGCTGGTTTTATTAACGTGCTGACCGCCGGCGCCGCTGGAACGATAGGTGTCAATGCGCAAATCGTCCGGATTGATCTCGACTTCTATCTCATTCTCGACTTCCGGATAAACGAACACCGAAGCAAAGGAGGTGTGCCGGCGATGATTGGCATCGAACGGTGAGATCCGCACCAAGCGGTGAATGCCGGCTTCCACTTTCAGATATCCATAAGCATATTGACCCTTGACTTCGATCGTAACATCCTTGATGCCGGCTTCCTCACCATCCACCAGATCGATGATACTGGCAGTCATACCGTTGCGCTCCATCCAGCGCAAATACATACGCATCAGCATTTGCGCCCAGTCCTGGGATTCGGTACCGCCCGCCCCCGGATGTATAGTCAGAATAGCATTCTTGGCATCGTCCGGTTCGTTGAGCATCGTCTCCAGTTCAAGCTTGCTGATTCTGACGCTGAGGTCTTCGGCCAACGTGTTTAAATCGGCGAGCAGATTCTCATCTTCGTCCGTTTGCACCAAATCAGCCAGTTCGATCAGATCGTTATAGAGTTTCTGAACCTTCTGATATTGGTCAATCTCGTTTTCCAGCTGCTTTATCTGCTGGAGTAAAGGTTGGGTTTTGGACGGTTCTTGCCAAAAGGCTGGAGATTCCGTTTTCTGCCGCGCAGATTGCAGTAATGCTTGCTTCTGCTCGATGTCAAAGAAACCTCCGTAATTCTGACATTTGCGGTGCCAGCCGCTCAATAGTCGCGTGCAGGTCAGTCAACATACTCAGGCTGATCCTTTATGTGATAATTAATAGTCTGTGCCAAACTTACTTCTTCAGTGTGCTGGCGGCGGGTGTCAGCGCCGAAAATTCTTTGTAACTCGAAAGCACGATATAAGTGCGGGTCTGCAGGACGCCCGGCCAAGACTGAATTTTCGATAACAATTTTTCCAGCGCCGAGGTGTTATCCGTGACGACTTTCAACAGATGCGACCCTTCGCCGGTGATGGAATGACATTCCATGATGTCACTGACATCGCGACTGCGTTTCACGAATTCATCATAGTTGCTGGAGGGTGAGGTCATAACGAAAACAAAGGCGGTCACGTCTTTGCCGATCGAAGCGCAGTTAACCTTGGCATGGTAGCCTTCGATAATGCCCTTCTTTTCAAGTTTACGCATTCTTTCACTCACGGCCGGAATGGTCAGGTGGACTTTTTCGGCGATCTTGTTGCGTTGAATCCGACCTTCACGTTGTAGAATGTCCAGGATTTTTACATCAATACTGTCAAGCATTTCAAAAACTCCTATTTATTGTGTTTGTTTTATTTTCGGACACTGGTGTAAAAAATGATCATACTATAGACTGATAACAGGCTTAGGAATTGCTGAGTCCAAGATAACGACGTCAGCAGATATTGGGTAGGTTTGACCGGGACGATAATTGTGTCAGACGGTTTGATTTCCGGGATTGCGTTTTGTACACCTTTTTCAATGAAGTGCTTGACATTGATCGAGGAGACATATTCGTTGGTTTCGTTGACCGTCTCGTGGATGATCTTGACTTTGGAGAGGTTGGCACGCTGAGTCGGGCCGCCGGCGGCGGAAATTAATTCAATCAGGTCAGTACCGATAGGCACGTCATACAATCCGGGTTTTTGCACCTCGCCCCAGATTTTGACGGTCATCAGCAGGGCATCACCGGAAGCGGACAGGATATATTTGGAAGCGCTCTGCCGGTCGCCGAGGCGTGACGAACGCGGTGAAATCGTCTGAGTTTCCTGCGCGACCAGCGTCGTCACAGCTAATCCAAACAGAGTCAATACAAGCAATTTTCGCACAATAACTCCTTTAAAGTTGCACATTGAAATAGCACCAGGCGGATTCCGAGCCGGCGATTTCGTTGTTATTCCGGTCGAAGTTGTAAATGCCGTCCACCCGCCACCGGTAACTGTGGTTATTTTCAAGAGGGCGCTGGACGACCGTCACACTGCCGCCAAAAGCTTTGGTCTGCAGTTCACCCGGGATATACGATTGGCGCGTAAAATGACAGAGCCAGATGTTTTTAAGCGGGGAAATTTGTTCAACCCGAATTACATATTCGGTTATGCGCGTCCCCATGTCACTCCAGCGAAACACGGGTTGAGTCGTGGTAATTGTTCCGACCGGTTCCTGGGGCTCGGCCTTGGTGACCAAACAATATTGAATCGTATCGGATCGGGAGCTAAGGTTGCCCGCCTGATCGAAAGCCCGCAGAAAGTAAAAACAGGGTCTATCAACCGTCACTTCTTCATCAATATAGGTATTGACAATTCCGGGAATGGTGCTGGCATTGAATTCGGACAGTAACGTAAAGGGTCCATCCGCATCGGTTTCCCGGCGATAGATGCGATAGCCGGATAAATCTTCCTCGCTGCCGTTGAGCCATTGCAGAAGGATGACGTCGCCATTGGGATCGGCGTCAATCCCGGATTCCAAAGTATCGTAAGGCGCTGACTGGCTGATCCACTCCGGACGTGCGGGAGCCACCGGATCTTCCAAATTCTTCCCACAGGCGAACCAGTTCAGTCCTAATAACGCACTGAAAACTATGTTTTGGTAATTTCTGTTCATTTAAAAGACGATACTGCTGCCCAGGCGATGGCTGATTCCAAGGTCGTGATTATAGAAGGAATAGTCGACTTGTACTATTTTTTTCATTGCTTTAAAATTTAAACCGAATCCAGTTGTCAAACCAGTATTTTTTAAGCCAAACCGGCAGGCGATGCGCTCGGCATAGATAATTTCCAGACCATAACGGGCTTTCTCTGCGTAACGGTAATCTTTTTCAACGGCGAAATTTAACTTTGAGCGCCACCGATTAAGCGGTTGTTCAAGGGCAAAAGCCGCCGCGGGTGTGATGCGAATCTGATCCTGCCGGCGAGTGTTCCAGTAGATTGTCGTGCCGGTGATATCCTTCAATGCCAGACCAAGCGACAAAAAACCGAGATTCGAAATATCGAAGAGCTCCTCACCATGCACGCGGATACGTCCTCCGACATCTAGACCCAGTCCATAGCCTTCCAAATTGTACAGGCGTTTGTGAATTAACTTGAAATTCACCCCAATGGGAAAATCCACTCGGAACTTGGAATACCGCCAACCCAAATCCATTATCCCGCTGTTGAATTTTCCGACTGAGATAAACAGGGCATTTTCCGCATCGTTAAATGTCTTTAGGTGCGTATTCGCTAAAGTGACGATTGAATCACGCCGCTGTTCTTTGTCGGCTACCGTCCGGATTATGTCGGGCCGGATGGGTATA
>Ga0208828_1000833_pt1 | contig 12950 bp, 1 predicted proteins | sample Kivu_160m_FD_185487 | JGI IMG/M metagenome (GOLD analysis project Ga0208828, IMG submission 185487) | Freshwater microbial communities from Lake Kivu, Western Province, Rwanda to study Microbial Dark Matter (Phase II) - Kivu_160m (SPAdes)... | ecosystem: Environmental > Aquatic > Freshwater >... | reverse complement strand
CCCTCCACATCAAACCCGGAGTTGACCAGGGTCTGGGCAATGAGTGTTCCCGGAGCGGCACTGTTCGCCCAGCCGGTGACCTGTCCGGAAGAGGGGGTGGCGGTCCAGGTGAACTGCGTTCCTGCCACGTTGGATAGAAGGGAGATATTGGTGTTGACATTGTCGCATTGCTCCTGGAAGAGGGGAGTGTTGGTCAGCATGGCAGTGGGGAAGACGGTTACAATGAAGTCAGATTCAACACCGTCGCACCCGTTGGCAACAGGGGTGATCTGGTAGGTCACCGTCTGGGCGATGGAACTGGTATTGACCAGGGTATTATCGAGCAGGGTGGTTGGAATCAGTTGGTCAGCCCATCCGGTGATCGACGGGGAACTGGGTACACAAGTCCATGTGAACTCGGTTCCTGCCACGTTTGAGGCCAGGTTAATATTGGTGTTAAGCTCATTGCATTGTTGCTGCGAGAGCGGGGAATTGGTCAGATCAGGTACCGGATAGACATAGACGGTGTAATCGGTGACCGACCCCGGGCAACCGCTGTTCTCAGGGGTGATGTGGTAGACGACCGACTCGGTATCAAAGCCTGAGTTGACCAATACCTGGTTGATCAATGTTCCGGGGGCCACGCTGTTGGAGTAGCCGGAGATGAATCCCGAGGAGGGGGTGCAGCTCCAGGAGAACTGGGTGCCGGCCACGTTGGAGGTGAGGGTGAGATTGGTGCCGGTGTTGTTGCACTGGTTGTGGAACAGGGGGGAGTTGGTGAGGTAGGGCGAGGGGACTACCGTGACGGTGTACTGAAAGATGACCTCCCCGTCACACCCGTTGGCATGGGGGGTGATGGAATAGGTGACGGTTTCGTTGACATCTCCCAGGTTGACCAGGTTGTCGCCGATGTGGGTGGCAGGGGTAAGGTTGTCGGAAAACCCGGTGATGTTGGAAGAAGAACCAACGGCCGTCCAGGTGAAGAGGGTCCCCGCCACATTCGAGGTGAGGTCGATATCGGTGTTGTTGTTATTGCAGATCTCTTTGGAAAGGGGCGAGTTGGATACATCGGGCACGGGATAGACGGTCACCACGAAGGAGGTATCCACCCCGTCACACCCGTTGGCGATGGGGGTGAGGGTGTAGGTGACGGTCTCGATGTTGTAGCCTGAGTTGACAAGTGTCTGGTCGAGAAAACCAGTTGGAGTGACCTGGTTGGAGTATCCCGAGACAAATCCGGAGGAACCCACAGCTGTCCAGGTGAAGAGTGTGCCCAATACATGGGAGGTGAGAGTAATCCCCGGGGACTCCCCACTACAAATTGCTGCAACAGGTGGATCATTCTCCAGGTCGGGTACCGGGTAAACGGTGACCACATAGGTGGAGTCGGGACCGGTGCACCCGGACGAAAAAGGTGTGATGGTGTAGGTGACTGTCTCCACGTCGAATCCCGAGTTGACCAGGGTCTGGTTCAGCGAAGTGGTGGGGGTTGGCTGATCGGCATATCCCGACACGGACCCTGAAGAACCCACGGCGGTCCAGGTGAACCAGGTAACCGCTACATCCGACTGGAGGGTGAGCCCGGTTGGCTGGCCGTTGCAGATGGCCGTGTCTTTGGGTTGGTTGACCAGGTGGGGCAGCGGCTTGACCCACTGGGTGAAGGTGGTGTCGAGGCCTGTGCAGGAAGCGGTGGACGGGGTGATGGTATAGAGCACGCTGCCGGCGGTGGGATCCGGGTTGAACAACTGCTGGGAGATCAGGTCGCCTGTGCCGTTGGCAAATCCGGTGATGTTGCCGGTTCCAAGGCCAGAGGTCCAGCTGAAATCTGTTCCAATTACTGCGGAAGTGAGATGGATATTGGTCACCCCTTCCGAGCAGATAGAATCGTACATGGGGGAAACGGAGAGTTCGGGCACGGGGTAGACCGTGACCACGAAGCTGGTGTCCACTCCGTCGCAGCCATTGGCCATGGGGGTGAGGGTGTAGGTCACGGTCTCGGTATTGTAGCCAGAGTTCACCAGAGTCTGATCCAGCAGGGTGGTGGGGGTCAACTGATCGGAAAATCCAGAGACGAATCCAGAGGAACCCGTTGCCGTCCAGGTGAAGAGCGTGCCCAACACATGGGAGGTGAGTGTAATCCCCGGGGAATCGCCGCTGCAGATGGCTGTCACGGGAGGATCGTTGGCCAGATCGGGCACGGGGTAGACGGTGACCACATAGGTGGAATCGGGACCGGTGCATCCGGCTGAAAAAGGTGTGATGGTGTAGGTGACTGTCTCCACGTCGAATCCCGAGTTGACCAGGGTCTGGTTCAGCGAAGTGGTGGGGGTTGGCTGATCAGCATATCCCGACACAGATCCCGAAGAGCCTGCGGCGGTCCAGGTGAACCAGGTAACCGCTACATCCGACTGGAGGGTGAGCCCGGTTGGCTGGCCGTTGCAGATGGCCGTGTCTTTGGGTTGGTTGACCAGGTGGGGAAGGGGCTTGACCCACTGGGTGAAGGTGGTGTCGAGACCGGTGCAGGAGCTGGTGGAGGGGGTGATGGTGTAGAGCACGCTGCCGGCGGTGGGATCCGGGTTGAACAACTGCTGGGAGATCAGGTTGCCTGTTCCGTCAATGAACCCGGTGATGTTGCCGGTTCCCTGGGAGGCGGTCCATGAATAGAAAGTCCCGGACACATTGGAAGTGAGATGGATATTGGTCACCCCTTCCGAGCAGATAGAATCGTACATGGGGGAGACAGAGAGTTCGGGAATGGGATAGACCGTCACCACGAAGGTAGTATCAAAGCCGTCGCATCCGTTGGCTGCAGGAGTAAGCGAATAGATCACGGAGTCCTCCACCCAACCTGCCAGGACTAGTGTATGGTTGATGGCGGTGGCTCCGGGTCCGGGGTTGTCAGCCCACCCGGTCACGTTTCCTGATGCCTGGGTGCATGTCCAAGTGAAGGTGGTCCCGGTCACATGGGAGGTGAGGGTGATGGCGGTATTTTCGTTGTTGCACTGTTCCTGCGAAGGAGGCATGTTGGAGAGGTCGGGGGTGGGGAAGACCACCACCCTGTAATCGACGGAGTCGCCGAAACAACTGTTGGCCGAGGGCATCAGCCTGTACGTGACCGTATCGATGTTGTATCCTGAATTGACCAGGGTGTGGTTGATCGTGGTTACGCCCGCCCCGGTATTGTTGCTGAAACCCGTTGTTGTCGGTGCGTTGGAGAAGGCCCTCCAGGTGAAAGTGGTGTTCAGCACATGGGAAATGAGCGTGATCCCGGTCGGCAAATTGTTGCACTGCTCCTGCAGTACAGGGGAATTGGAGAGGTCGGGGGTGGGGAAGACCACCACACGGTAATCGATCGAGTCGCCGGAGCATCCATTGGCGGAAGGCATCAGGCGATAGGTGACGGTGTCAATAGTGTATCCCGCGTTGGTCAGGGTCTGGTTGATGGCGGTGATACCCGGCCCTGCATTGTTGCTGAACCCCGTGGTTGTCGGCGAGCTTGAGAAGGCCCTCCAGGTGAAGGTGGTATTCAGCACATTGGATGTGAGGGAGATGCCGGTTGACTCTCCATTGCACTGTTCTTGAATCGTCGGCGTATTGGAGAGATCGGGGGTGGGATAGACAATCACACGGTAATCGACAGAATCACCTGAACAACCGTTAGCGGAAGGCATCAGGCGGTATGTAACCGTATCGATGGCATATCCTGAATTTACCAGTGTTTGATCAATCGTAGTGCCCCCCGGGCCTGAATTGCTGCTGAACCCTGTTGTTGTCGGAGCATTGGAGAAGGCTCTCCAGGTAAAGGTGGTATTGGCAACGCCGGAAGTCAGCGCAATATTTGTAAGCTGGTTGCTACATTGGGTCTGGAACGTGGGATGGTTGGCAAAATCGGGAGTGGGATAAACAGCCACTTTATAGACAGAGGTGTCTCCCAGGCATGAATTGGCTTGCGGTACGATGGTGTAATAAACCGTGTCGATATCATATCCTGAGTTATGGATCTGCTGGTTGATGGAGGTCCCGGGTGAAGTGCTGTTGCTTTGTCCCGAAAGGAAGCCTGAACTGGCTGTAGCTACCCACGTAAAGAGGGTTCCGGAGACATTTGAGGTCAGCAAGATCCCGGTATATTGATCATTGCATTGGGATTGGCTTAATGAGAGGTTGCTCAGATCGGGACGGGGATTTACGGTGACCGTGAAGGTAACCGTATCCCCAAGACATCCATCTGCCTCCGCGGCAACCTTGTATGTCACGGTTTCAATGTCATATCCGGTATTGGTCAATCCCTGATGGATCACAGGACCGGTACCATTTGAAAAACCGGTGACATTGCCTGAGCTGGCATTGGCGACCCATCCGAAAACAGGGCCTGCCACCTGGGAAGTCAGCGGGATGTGGATCGTTTCGGGGGAACAAAGCGTAAAAGCTAATTGAGAATTGGTCACCTGCGGTTTGGGTTTTACGACCACGGTATAGATGGTGTCGTCTCCGTAGCATCCTCCGGAAACGGGGATGATGGTATATTCCAGGACGCTGTTGGTGGGATCGGTATTGATCAGCGTATGGGAGATCACTGTGCCGGATCCGCTGCTGGCTCCCGTGATATGGCCGACAGTGACGGTCGGGATCCAGCTGAAAGTGGCTCCGGTAATGGACGAGGTGAGTCCGAGCGTGAAGGTTGAATGGGAACAGATGGTATCCCGCATGGGATCGTTGGTCACATCCGGGAGGGGATTGACATAAAGGTGCACGGAATCAGAAGAAGGACATCCGTAGGTATTGTCAACGGTGACACGGTAGAACCCTTGCGTTCCGGTAGTGTATGTCTGGGTGCTGGCAATGTTGTTCATCCCCGTGGTGATGTTGTCCCACTGGTAGGTGTATCCCGATCCCGCTCCGGCATCAAACTGATGCGTGAATCCGTCACAGATCCATACATCCGGGCCAAGTTCCAGAACCGGACGCGGATTTACGGTCAGATGGATCATCTCTATGCTGTCACATCCGGTAAGGATACTGACATGTGTGATGGGGTAACTGCCTGTGGTTTTCTGGTAAATTCCGTTGATCAGGACGGAATCGCCATCACAGATCTCCACAATCGAGTCATAGGTCATGTCCTGCTTCTTGATGATCGTGACCGGAGTGGAACTTGTGCTGACGGCGTACCACCAGGTATTGATGGTTTTCTCATTTCCCACACTGTATCCCCAAGTGTGGCAACCTGTTGGGGTTGTACAACCTGCAAGGTTTGAACCTCCGCCACACAGAGAATCATTCCAGAACAGAGCCGGCTGAGGCCCCGACGGGCGGTCAAGGTCCACGATGTAACCGGTCCAGTGCGGATTGTAATCCAAACTGTACTCCGCGTCATAGAGCGGAAGGTGGGTCAAACCATTCAGATAGGAGACCGTGACATCGATCGTGGTCCCGTTCTCCACCGGTTGTCCATATCCGTCGAGGCCATTCCACGCTACGGCATTTCCTCCGGTTCCCGGGTAAACTTTTGCCGGAAGCTTAACATCCCCTGCATCGTATCCCGCAGGGGGATAGATGTCGAGTAAAATCTCTGCATTGCCCAGTTTATTCACCCAGATGGTGAATTCAACGTTTCCGTCACAATCAGTATTGTAGTCAATGGAATCAACCTGACCCAGGACACCTGTCGGAAAAGCAATGGAATCGGGGTCATTCAGGAAGATCTTGTACTGAGGATACAGATGTCTCCCCGGACGGGATTTGCGGTCTTCGACAAAATTGCCCGTTTGTGCACAACCGGTCTCATTGCAGGAGATATCAAAGGCATAGGGGCGCATCCCGTTGAAATCGACAGAGGTGCATATCTGGTCATCCGTATAGACATACATTGTGGCGCCGCACTGCTGCTGACCACCTGTTGTGGTTAACTGCCATCCCTTGGACCAAAGCCGGCCTGGGATCTCAGAGGTGTCGGCAGGATCGGCTACCGTGATATCAAGGAATTCGAACTCTTTATCTCCGATACAACTAAACTCGATGTAATAGGTTCCCACCGTCTCGGCAATCAGCACCAAAGGAGGATAACCCCCTGTCGTGATGTAATTTGGCCCAAGGCGTGCCTGTGTGACATCACTGATGTACCCGTTTCCTGATGTCGGGATCTGGGTTTGGGCATAAACAACGGTCCCTGAGGGATCCTTGATCCGGAAATAGAAGTTGTTGGTGACAGGGCCGTCATTGAAACCGAACAAGATCATCTCCCCATCATTGACAATTTCAATGTTCAGGCGGTCGGTCTCAGCGCATCCATACAAGGCAAAATCATTCCTGATCGCAGCATGGCTGAGGTAAAATTTGTAGTACCCCCAACCCACAGGATAGATCTCCCGGGTTCCCTCGGCAGCCACGTGTTGAACGAAATAAAATGGGAACAGGATTAAAAAAAATAATCCCAGGAAGAGTAGGTGTCTCTTCATAGGCCAGGTCCTCGTAATAGTTTCAGTTCAATGACAGGTAGAAAGCAGTTACTTCTCAGGCGATAAAAATACAATTTTTTTTGTTTTGTTTTTGCCCTAACTTTATAGACAAGAAAATGTGTGAGGGTTGCATCTCACTCTTTCAGGCACCTTACGGAAAAGGCATTGCTGTGAAGAGAAGGATATAAGGAGACGCTGGGGGTGTATTCTGTATTTGTCACCACTTCATTCATTCCGTGAGCGCAGGCCTTTTCGGGAGCATGCCTGGTGGAGGACCAGTAGAGTTTCGAACGCAGGATGGGATCGCTGGAGGAGAACTTCCACACGGAGTTGTGAAACCGGGTGCCGGTCATCAGGGCATTGAATCCGGAGTAACCGCCTTCCTTCAGCGGATTTCCGGCAAAACCGCTGGAGATGAAGAAGCTGAAGAGGATGTTCCAGTCGGCTTCGGAGGGAATGCGCCAGCCCGGAGGGCAAAGCCCCTGGGCGCCGTCGACGGAGGTGTAACACATCACCTCGTTCCACTGGTAGAGACCTCCGTAGGAGATGCAATTGGCCGGGTTGTCGTTGAAGCAGTACTTTTCGTTGATGCAGTTGTCTCTCTGCAGCTGTGTAGAGGCTATAGTAATGCCGTAGTTGAGGTTGTTGGCCATCCAGCACTGGGTGCCGATCAGCACGGTGGGATAGCGGGAGCTGTCGCGGGGGTCGGTCAGGGTGTCACCGCAATTGAAAATGGAGAATTGAAAATTGAGAATTGAGAGGGAGGCTGAGTCGACACAGCCGAAGTCATTAGTGTAGGTGTATTTGATCCGGTGTCTTCCGGGCCCGGCAACACCGGGATAGAAAAATGAGCCGGCTACACCTGTCCCGGAAAAGGTTCCCCCCGTTGGAATGGCTCCCTTCAGAAGGATCGGCTGCGCTTCGGTGGTGGTGACCGTATCAAAGCAGGCGGTAAAGGAGACCATCGGCAAGGGGTTGACGGTGACCACGGCTGGTTGGGAAGCACCTGTGCACCCGTTGGCTACCGGAGTGGCCAGGTAGGTGACCGTTGGCATAAGGTAGCCGGTGTTGGTCAGTGTCTGCTGAATAAGGTCTCCCGATCCGTTGGCATACCCGTGCACATCGGGGGAGCTCCCGGTGGCGGTCCAGGCGAAAGTGGTTCCTAAAATATCGGAATGTAGCGACAATGCAGTAGTTGCACCGCTACAGATGCTTTGTCCGCCAGGGCTAAAATACATTGAAGGCAAGGGCTTGACGGTGACAGCAAACGGGGTCGGGCTTGCCGCAGAGCATTGGGTTGAGGGTTCTGTGTAGGAGATGCTGATGATATAGTCCCCCGGAGAGGTCCAGGTCAGGGTAACGCTGTTATCATTGGTTGTTCCTCCAGCCGTCACGATCGCTTCCGGAGGAATTGTCCATAGATAATTAATTTTTCCGGATTCAGTTTCGTAGATATTTCCGGGGACATTCAGACATACGGAATCTTCTCCGGAGATAAACGTTGGAACAGGTAACGGTTTGACGGTGACTGTGAACGAGGTAGGACTGGCTCCGGTACATTGGGTGGTGGGTTCGGTATAATTCACGCTGATCGTGTGATTCCCCACCGTGTTCCATGTAATGGTGACACTGTTGTCGCTGCTTCCGCCTCCGGAAGTTACGGTTGCCTCGGGCGGGAGGATCCAGAGGTAATTCTCTTTTCCGGATTCTGTCTCATAAATGTGGCCGGGAGTATCCAGACAAACAGAATCTTCCCCGGATGTAAATGTCGGAAGGGGAAGCGGTTTTACAAAAACCGGATAGGAAGTAGGATTCTCCGCTGTGCATTGGGTAGCTGGCTCAGTATAATTCACACTGATGCTGTAACTCCCCAAAGCATTCCAGGTGAGAACGACGATGTTGTCAATCACGGTTCCTCCTTCGGTTACGGTTGCCTCAGGGGGAACGATCCAGAGGTAATTCTCTTTTCCGGATTCTGTCCCGTAGGTGTGACCTGGAGTATTGAGACAAACAGAATCATCCCCGGAAATAAAGGTAGGAACCGGGAGCGCTTTGACAAAGACGTCATAGGGAGTGGGACTGGCTGCGGTACATTGCGTGGAGGGTTCTGTATAATTTACGCTGAGGGTATGATTGCCAACGGAGGTCCAGGTGAGGGTCACCGTGTGATCGTTGGTTGTCCCGCCAGCTGTCACGGTTGCCTCAGGAGGGATCGTCCAGATATAGGTTGATTTTCCCGTTTCTGTGGCATAGACATTTCCAGGTATATTCAGGCAAACGGAATCTTCACCGGTCGTGAAGGTCGGAACCGGCAACGGGTTTACCGTAACCGCAAACGAGGTGGGGCTTGCTCCGGTACATTGAGTGGCCGGTTCGGTATAATTCACGCTCAAAGAGTAATTCCCCACCGTGTTCCAGGTCAGTGTGACGCTGTCGTCATTCATTCCCCCGCCGGATGTGGTTGTTGCCTGGGGAGGGATGGTCCAGAGATAATTCTCTTTGCCGGATTCTGTTTTGTATGTGTGGCCGGGTGTGTCGAGGCAAACGGAATCATCGCCGGAAGTAAATGTGGGAACCGGTAACGGGTTGACAGTGATCACGATGTCCTGAGCGGTGCCTGAACAACCGGCCAACGTCGGCGTCACGTGGTATGTGACAGTTCCGGCAGATGAATTGGTCAGGGCCAGGAGGTCGTTGATCAGCGTCTGGTTGTTTTGACCGGGAGGACATGTCTGTATGTTGGCCGTGCAGGTGGGAGGGGGAGTGGTCCAGCTGAAAAGGGCTCCCGTCGGATCTGACGAAAGCGTCAGGTTAACGCTTGTTCCGGAACAAATGGATTTCACAAAAGGAGGGGCTACGGCAGGTATCGGGAGGACCGTGACCGTCCGTGAGGAGACCGGGCCATTGCCGCACTGGGTATTGTATCCGTGCACGGTGACCTGTGCAGGACCCGGAGGGGTTCCAACAGGGAATGTCAGCACGGCTATGGGGGTCCCTGTTGTGTCTACTCCACCTGGCCAGCTCCAGATATAATTTTGGGAGTTTGGATCAGATGATACCGAATATTGTGCCGAACCACCCTGACAAACCTGGTTTGGACCAGTGATAACTCCCAGGTCCTCCGGGCTCCTTTTGTAGGTAATGGCTACCGGATCCGAACTGGTACTGACTACATACCACCATGTGTTGATGGTTTTAAGGTCACCCCAATCGGGATTCCAGGCATGACAACCGGTTGTGGAAGTACTGGTGCAACCGGGCGGGGTTGTAAGCACTGTTCCTCCGACCTGCGAATCATCCCAGAAAAATTCCGGATCGGGAATGGGAGGGATGGTTTGGGGCCGGACCAGGTTGACCTTGAATCCGTTGCTGTTTCCCTCAACATCCCACAGAGGCAAATGGGTCAGCCCGTTGTAATACCGCATCGTGAACATAAAGGTCGATCCATTCGGAACCTCCACACCGTTGCCATCCTTTCCATCCCAGACAATGGTATCGGTCCCTCCTGTAACCGTCTCAACGAGTATCCTGTTTACATAGGGAGCCCCAAGGGTGTTTAATTCAAGGGTTATCTCTGCCGTACCCAGGGCCGTGGTCTGAAAAATAAAATAAATGGAACCGGAATCGCAATTGGTAACGGTATATAATGAATTCGGAACCAATTGACCAATGATACCGCTCGGGAACATCACGGTATCGGGATTATTAAGAAAGATCTTATACTGAGGATAGTTATGCCACCCATAAGTTGATTGACGTGCCTGTTGCGCGTTGTGCGTAGGGCTGATGGGATAGCATCCTGATTCATTGCATGATACTGTGAACCACATCCCGTCGAATCCGTTGGGATCAAACCTGTCTACCACCCCGTCGTTGGTATAAACGAATAATTTTCCATAAAAGTAATGGCGGCTGGGCTCATTGGTGCTCAACTGCCAGGCACGTGAGTGGACACGCCCTTTCATATAGGTTATGGTTGTAGTATCTATAACAGAAATGTCAATTTTCTCAAAGATCCTGTAATTATTGTTGCTGACCTGAAACGTGATGAAGAAGTCTCCGTTCTCTTGGGGCTGCATGGCAATGGCGGGATAACCATGAGAGGGATCAATTTTCGTCGGTCCGGCATAGGCCTGGCTGAAATACCTGATGAATCCCTGCTGTCCTATACTCGGAGTGGTTCCGCTCGCGAGGACACTGGCATCCGGACGATGGATCCGCCAGGTCACCGCACCCCCACCCAGTGCGATGGCTCCAACCCCAAAATAGATCTTCTCTTTGGTGTAGTCCTGGACCCGGATATACAAACGGTAACTGGCATCTCCGTTGTACAGGGCAAAAGGATCACGCATGGCTCCCCCGGCGTTGCCGTTCGCGATCAGGATATAGGCTCTTTGGTTGTTGGCACTGTCGGGCATCAGCTCCTTGGTTCCCTCTCCAAAGGAAAGAATGGAAAGAAGAAGGATGGCGAAAACCAGAAAATGAGATCTGTATGACATCAGGATTGGCATCCGATACGCTCCCTAATAATTAGGTTATACAAATATACAAGATATTTGCCTGTTTAAGGGATCCGACTGTTCCTAAATTAATATCTGTGAGAATCAGGGAAAACCGATTCTTTTTTTTACTCTTTCAGACACCTGACAGAGAAGGCGTTGCTGGAGGAGGATGGGTAATAGGAGACGCTTGGGGTGTATTCGGTATTTGCCACCACCTCATTCATCCCGTGTGCCCAGGCTTTTTCGGGGGCGTGTTGGGTGGAGGACCAGTAGAGTTTCGACCGCAGGATGGGGTCATTGGCCGGGAACTTCCACACGGAGTTGTGGAACCGTGTGCCGGTCATCAGGGCATTGAAGCCCGAGTATCCGCCGTCTTTCAGGGCATTCCCTGCAAAGCCGCTGGAGATGTAGTAGGTGAATAGGATGTTCCAGTCGGTTTCGGTGGGGATGCGCCAGCCGGGAGGGCAGAGCCCCTGGGCTCCGTTGTCGGAGGTGTAGCGCATCACCTCGTTCCACTGGTAGAGCCCTCCGTAAGAGGTACAGTTGGCGGGGTTGTCGTTGAAGCAGTACTTTTCGTTGATGCAGTTGTCTCTCTGCAGCTGTGACGAGGCAATGGTGGTGCCGTAGTTGAGATTGTTGGCCATCCAGCACTGGGAGCCGATCAGCACGGTGGGATAGCGGGAGTTGTCGCGCGGGTCGGTCAGGGTGTCGCCGCAAGTATGGGAGACGGGATCGATGATGTGGATGGAGAAGAAGGCGCTGTCGAGACAGCCGAAGTCGTTGGTGTAAGTGTATTTGACCCGGTGGGTTCCCACCCCGGCAATGGCGGGATAGAACATTGTTCCGGAGACGCCGGTCCCAGCAAAGGTTCCCCCGGAAGGGGTGACTACCCGCAGGGTAAAGGGTTGTGCTTCGGTAGTAGTGAGGGTGTCGAAACAGGCGGTTGTGGAGACCACCGGCAGGGGGTTGACGGTAACCACGGCGTTGTTTTGTGTCCCGGTGCACCCGTTGGCTACCGGAGTTGCCAGGTAGGTGACGGTGGGTAACATATAACCGGAGTTGAAGAGTGTCTGCTGAATCAAAACTCCCGATCCGTTGGTAAAACCGGAGACCAGTGGTGAACTGCCTGTTGCCGTCCAGGTGAATGTGGTCCCGGTGATATTGGATGAGAGTGAAATACCGGTGGTCTCCCCACTGCAAAGAGATTCGGAAGGAGGCGTGAACACCACATCCGCCACCGGAAACACCGTTACCACGAAGTCGGTGGAGTCGCCGCTGCAGGTGCTGGCCGTGGCCGCTATGCGGTAGGTGACCGTTTCGATGGTGAATCCGGTGTTGACCAGGGTCTGGGCAATGATGGGCCCGCTGGAGGAGGAGAATCCCGACAGGGAGGCGGAGGAGGCAAAGGCCCTCCAGGCAAAGGTGGAGCCGGTGACATCGGCCTGCAGGGGGATCGAGGTGGTGGCGTTGTTGCACTGGGAGAAGGAGGTCACGCTGTTGGTGATCACCGGCCGGGGGTTGATGGTGAGCGCTACCGGCAGGGTGGTACCCGGTGGACAGGCATTGGCCACGGGTGTGACCTGGTAGGTGGCTGTTTCGGTGGTGGAGCCGCTGTTGGAGAGGATCTGTGCGATGAGATCCCCCGACCCGTCGGCAAAGCCCGTGAGGTTGGGCGAAGAGGCGGAAGCGGTCCAGGAGAAAGCGGTCCCGCTCACGTGCGACTGCAACGAGATGCTGGACTCGACGCCTTCACAGAGGGTCTCCCCGTTGGGCACGAAGAAGAGATCAGGTACCGGATAGACATAGACGGTGTAATCGGTGACCGACCCCGGGCAACCGCTGTTCTCGGGGGTGATGGAATAGGTGACCGACTCGGTGGAATAACCGGAGTTGACCAATACCTGGTTGATCAATGTTCCGGGGGCCACGCTGTTGGAGTAGCCGGAGATGAATCCCGAGGAGGGGGTGCAGCTCCAGGAGAACTGGGTGCCGGCCACGTTGGAGGTGAGGGTGA
>Ga0208828_1000830_pt1 | contig 12976 bp, 10 predicted proteins | sample Kivu_160m_FD_185487 | JGI IMG/M metagenome (GOLD analysis project Ga0208828, IMG submission 185487) | Freshwater microbial communities from Lake Kivu, Western Province, Rwanda to study Microbial Dark Matter (Phase II) - Kivu_160m (SPAdes)... | ecosystem: Environmental > Aquatic > Freshwater >... | reverse complement strand
TATATCTGTAGCTCCACTAACACTCCAACTGATAATGATGGGACTTCCAGCTATAAAAATAGCAGGGTTAGCTTTAAAATAATTTATCACAGGTTTCTCAATTTGGAGCTGTGGAACTGATGGCACGCTGCCTGCAACAGCTATTTGGGTCGTTGCCGTGGCAGTACCCCATGAATTGATCGCTGTCAAGATGTAAGTTGTAGTACCCTGGGGCACCACAGAAGTGGATCCAGATAACGCCACGCTGCCCACTCCGTGATCGATTGTCACGGCCGTCGCACCGGACACGTTCCAGGTAAGCGTCGAGGCTGCTCCCTGTGTTATGGCGGCAGGAGTGGCAGCAAACGAACGGACAACAGGTTTATCGTAGATTAAGGGTACATCCTGCGACAGGTTGACACAGGCAGTGAGCATACCGAATAACATCATTAAGGCTATCAAGAATCTTTTCATATTGAGGCCCCTGTGGTTCAGAGCTCAAACTCAGAAAATGAACTCCAAGCACTTATCAAATTACAGCTTCCCGTGTACTAATCGTTGTAAGTAACCGTCATTACCGCGTTGCTGAAATTAACGTAATCGGCAAGGTTATCGCCGTTTGTCTCCGAGGCAAAGTGCAGCCTGACCTGGAAGCGTGGGTCACCTGCAAGCGCCGCATTCTTGACATTGGTAGTAACATTAACCTCGGCGGGTGGAGCGCCGAACGCAGCGGTGAATGGCGCACTGGCAAGATTGTAGTCCGCAGCGTGTAAGGCGCCCATTCCATAATTCACCTTGCCTACCCACAGGCCGCCCAGATGGCCAAACGGGTCTCGGACGATGTTATTGACAGAGAAATTGAGCTTGGCATTGGTTACTTCTTTGCCGGCTAAAGCCGAGATGTCATAGCTGAAATAACAGCGGATGGCGATGTCGCCACTGGTGTCGCCCACGAATTTGGTCCCGGTTGCAACCGTCCCATCCTTATACACCGCACCTGTTTCAGCGGCCACCGGGCTCAGCACTATGGTATGACTTACCGCAGGAGGTGCCACCACACTGAACGTCCGCGTAGGCGACCAATCGCTCCAGATGCCTGTATTGTTCTGCGCCCTGACCTTCCATGTCCAGTTGGTCAGGAAACCGGGCGTTACCGCGCCTCCCACAGTTATCGAGTAATGTGAGGAGGTAGTATATGCGTCGATCACGGGACTCCCCGCACCCATCCTGATGACGTATATGTGATACCTCTGTATCCCGCTCTCGGGGTCGGATGAATCCGCCCAATCGAAATTCCACGGCGAACTCGGCTGCGGCAACGTTGCTCCTTCGGCAGGAGTCAGCAAAACTGGCACGCTGGGCGCGGTGGTATCCACTCCACCACCCCCACCTACGGCTACGGAGATTGTCTTTGAAACCATACCGCTGCTGTTTACGGCCTGCAATGTATAAGTAGTAGAGGCAACGGGTGCTGCAACTGTGCTGCCAGCCACATCAACCATCAGGAACGATCCCCCACCGGAGAGTATCGTTACCTGTGAGGCATTGGACACGTTCCAGCTGAGTGTTGTTGAACTGCCCAGAGGTATGATATTCGGGTTAGCTTCGAACAAGTTTATCACCGGTAATCCGCTGGGAGGCGGCAATCCCGCGACTGCAACGGTAACGCTTGATGTCACGTTTCCAGCCGAGTTAGACGCTGTAAGCACATAGCTGGTTGAGCCGGCTGGTGTGACACTCTGTATGCCAGCAATTGGGTTGACGCTGCCTATGCCCGGGTCGATTGTTGCCGTGGTGGCGTTTGATACAGTCCAGCTGAGCGTGGCTGAGCCACCCGCCGAAACCGTCTCCGGGGTTGCGTTAAAGGAGTTGATAACAGGCAACTGTGAAGATGGCGGTGCTGTCCCGGATACGATGACCTGGGTAGTGGCGGAAACCGTGCCGTATTGGTTGGAAGCTGTTAAGGTATAGATCGTCGTCACGGTCGGCACTACAATCCTTGTTCCCCTCAAAGCCACGGATCCGATGCTGTTATCGATGCTGACTGATCTTGCACCTGCGATGCTCCAGCTCAGCTGTGCGCGGCTGCCAGCTGAAATTGTTTCAGGATTGGCATCGAAAGTCGTGATTACTGGCGGCGTTCCTGTTTCCGTTCCGGGCGCGGAAGGCAGGTAAATGCAGCCCGAAGCAATCAGCAGTATCCCAAGCAAAGAAAACAATAGTTGCCTCATATAGTGACCTCCTCCGGATTTCTCAAATAGCCATTTTAATAGAGATAACGAAACCAGGCTCAGATAGTTTATCTTTGAATAAAACCCGTCTTTTTTAATCGGGGATTATATAACGGATAATCAGCTTGGGGTTGCCGGCGCCTATATCAATATAATTGGAATAACTGACATTGTATGCAGATTGAGTATAAGAATAATCCGGGCGGCCATAGTAATAATACTTCTCAAATTGTAACCGGATTTGGAAACGGTTACTTCTGGCATCTACCTGCTTTTGTACCGCATTGACAAAATCGGTATTAGAGAAGGGTTGCTGCGGTACATTTGTGGATGCGACGGTGTAATTCCAGCTATACAGGTAACCTGTGGGTACAATCACCATGTAATCGTTGCTCTTTAATGTAGGCCCGTACTGCTGGTTATAGATATTCAGAGAACCCTGATTGGGGAAGGGCGAACCGTAAACAACGACAGCAGTCAGGTCCAGATCAACACGTTTTATTATTGCATCGGGCGGGATAGCGGATATATCAAAGCTGAGAAAACCCTGCATCTGTACCTGTAATTCATTCTCTCCTACGAGGACTTCCCCCAATACTACCTTGTCCTTGCGCACAGTACCACCCTCGCCAGCAATTGAATAGAGAATCAAAGTATTAGTGGGCAGAGCGGTGACGGTTACCTTAGTTGTCGCGGAAACCATGCCCATATCGTTAGTGCCAAAAAGAGTGTAAACCGTATCCTGCCATGGGCGCACAGCCCGGCTCCCACTTGAGGACACGTTGCCTATGTCGGGATCAATCCTAACAGTTCCGAGGCCAGTCACTTCCCAGGTGAGTGTTGACCAGTCACCTTCCTTGATACTAGGCGATGATGCGGAGAAGATCTTGATCTGCATCTTGGCGGGACCACCACGTGCCAGAACGTTTACGCTGGTGCCCGCTTCCGTCGACCAGTAGCCGTAATTATTCTGCACCTTGAACCAGATTGTGTGAGCCCCGGCATCAAGAGTGTTGATTTCAAAGGAAGCCAGCTTGCTAAGATCGCCGTTAATGCTGGAACGCCAGTTGTAAGCCACGATCTCGCCATTGGTTGTAAACCCGTGCCCGGAAAATTTAATTTTATCGCCGACATAAATCTCGGATGATGAAACAGAATCTATATAAGCTAAAGGAGGTATCGCTACATTTACCGGCTTAGCACATCCCGCAACCAGCATAACCAGGACAAGGATGGGGATAGCCCAGTTCTTCAATTTAACACCTCCCGAATTATCATGTTTCTCACAATCTAACATTGTATTCAAAGCTTGTCAATATACTCACTTACTCATTTTCTTCTTGATATGGTTCATAACCTTAGTCATGGTCTCGCCGGCTTTGCCGTCGATGCGGACCTCAGCCTGCGAGTCCATGGGGGTCGCACCGATATTTATAATCACCAGTTTTGCCCCGGCATCCCTGGCATACGTAGGTATATAAGCCGCAGGGTAAACCACCAGTGTTGACCCGATGACTATGCAAAGATCACACTGGCTCGCCCGCTTGGACGCCTCGCTGAGCACCCTCTGGGGCAGGGCCTCTCCGAAAAACACGGCATCCGGCTTCAGTATGCCCTTGCAGTGCTCGCAGTCCGGCATTTCCTCTATTGCCAGGCGCGCGATGATCTCCTCCATGGGGAATCTTTTATGGCAGCTCATGCAGCGCACGAACTGCATATTGCCGTGCAATTCGAACACTATTTCAGGCGAATTCCCCGCAACCTGGTGCAGGTTATCGATATTTTGTGTTATCACGCAATCGAGTTTGCCTAATTTCTCCAGGCCGGCAACTGCATAGTGAGCTTCGTTGGGCTTGACGTCCTTGATCAGGCCGCCGTCGGCGAGCAATCTCCATTGCATCTTCCGCACGTCCGGCCTGGCAAGAAACCTCTGGATGGTGAAGTCCTCCGGATCAAGCTTGGTCCAGATACCGTCCTTGCCCCTGAAATCAGGAATTCCGGACTCGGTGCTAATGCCCGCGCCTGTAAAGACTATGATACGTTTCGACTCTACTACTAGATCAGCCACTCTCTCGGCCAAATATTCAATATCGGGGGTATTCATAGACCTCTCCTGTTAAATTTTCCTGCAGAACAGGAATCCGGCACATTCCGCTCAGGGGTTATACATAGTTTAACACCTCTGTTATATTATATCTATGAGCCACAAAACAGGTATAGCCGCGTATTTAAAAAAGAACCTGAAGAACTGTACCTTCGGGCATGAGATACACTATTTCCAGAGTGTGCCCTCGACTATGGACATCGCTAAGGGACTGGCCGATAAGGGCGCCCCTGAAGGGACAGTGGTTATCGCCGGGACACAGAAGGCTGGCAGGGGTAGACTGGGCAGGACATGGCTCTCGCCTGAAGGCAGCCTCGCCATGTCCGTCATTTTAAGGCCGGCCAGGAAGGAGATGCGCTACCTGCCTGCTATCTCGTCGCTGGCAGCACAGCGGACTATAACAACAATGGGAATACCCGCGCGGATAAAATGGCCTAATGACGTACTGATTAAAGGCAAGAAAGTATGCGGAATTCTCATCGAAAACGAACTTGCCGGTGGCGACCTGCGCTATTCCATCGTTGGCATAGGAATTAACGTCAATTTCAATACGGAGAAGTTCCCGGAGATCGCGGAGATAGCCACGAGCATTTCAGTCCACCTGAAAAAGGAGGTGCCGGTCGCTGAAGTGGCGCTTCAACTTCTCACTGAACTGGAATCCCTCTACGTAAAAATCAGCGACACACACCGCATAACCCGGGAATGGGTTGACAGCATGGAAACCATCGGCAGGCGTATCCGCGTGAACCTGGGTGATAGCATTGAGGAAGGCATAGCTGAGATAGTCAACCAGAAAGGCAACCTGATATTGCGCCGTGACGATAGCACCGTGCTGGAAATCGTGGCTGGCGATGTCACGCTTCTAAAAGATTGAAATTAATATAAAGGGGCGGATTACAGCACCCGCCCTCTTTACTTCGGCTTAAAATCTCTCCGGGGTTTCCGGCAATAATCAGCCCTTCTGCTTCTGCTCTCCACTCAGTTTACTTAACATCGGCATTATCAGGTCCATAGGCAGCGGGAACACGATGGTATTGGTTTTCTCTGTAGAGATGGTGACCAGCGTCTGAAGGTAACGCAGTTGCATAGCTGCAGGATGGCTGGAGAGGATTCTTGCAGCCTCGGCCAGCCTTTCAGCTGCCTGGGCCTCGCCGTCGGCATGGACGATCTTCGCCCTTCTCTCGCGTTCAGCCTCTGCCTGCGCTGCCATGGCTCTCTGCATGGTCTCCGGCAGTTGAATGTCCCTGACCTCCACCATGCTCACCTTGATGCCCCAGGGCTCGGTCCCCTCGTCGATGAGCGCCTGTAGTTTCTCGTTCACCTTGTCCCGGTGCGACAGCAGGTCTTCAAGTTCCGATTGTCCAACTACGTTACGCAGCGTTGTCTGGCATAGCAGCGATGTTGCCCTGATATATTGCTCGACGTTGAGTATCGCTGATTCCGGCTTCATAACACGGAAATAGACAACCGCGTCCACCTTGACTGTGACCGTGTCCCGTGTGATGCATTCCTGCGCCGCCACGTCCATGGTCACCACCCGCAGTTCTACCTTAACCATGCGCTCGATGAAAGGTATCAGGAAGATTAGGCCAGGACCCCTTATGCCCACGTATCTTCCAAGCCTGAAGATCACGCCACGTTCATATTCGTTGGCTATCCTGATGGATGCCGCCAGGATGATTATAAAGAAAAGCGCCAGTACGATTATGGGTATTATATTTGCCACTATTTCCTCCTCATTTCTTTCTGGTTACCAGCAATTTAAGGTTATTCACCTGTTTAATAATTACTTCTTCGCCCGGTTTGGCTGTGCCGTCGTCCAGTTCAGCAGCCCAAAGTTCTCCTTCCACGAGCACTTTGCCTTTGGGATTAAGCACGTCTTTAACCAGGGCAACCTGTCCCACCATACCCTCGCTGCCCGTAGTTACCTTCCTCTTCTGTCCTCTAACCGTGGCCCAGACAAGAAGCGCCAGGACGACAGCAAAAAAGATGGCTACAACTGCGATAAGAGCTTTATCTACCTGCATGGAAGCTTCGCTTTCGCTGAAAAGGATGAGTGAACCAATTACAAGTGATATTATTCCGCCTGTTGTCAGTATACCATAGGCGCCCACAAAAATCTCAGCTACGAACAATCCGATAGCAAGCAAAATAAGGAGCACGCCTGCCCAGTAAGCGTTTAGCACGCCGAGTGAATAAAAAGCGAGAAACAGGCAGATGCCGCCAATTACACCCGGGAAGATCAGCCCGGGGTTGGATACTTCCGTAATCAGCCCGATGGAAGCCAGTGTTAAAAGTATGTAAGCGATGTTGGGATGGCTTATCATGTGCAGGAACTTCTCTATGCCTGTCATCTCACTCCGGCTCACTTCGGCGCTCTCCGTGTGTAAGGTGACCTCGCGTCCGTCGGCCAGCGTCACCTTCGTGCCATCAAGTTTCTTAATCAGGCTGCCAAGATCCTCCGCCACGAAATCGACTAATTTGGCTTGCACCGCCTGCGAGGCTGTGAAGGATTTGCTCTGGCGCACCGCCGCCTCAACTAAAGCGGGGTCACGCCCGCGCTTCTCTGCAATGCTCTGTATCCACGCTGCGGAATATTCGGTGGCCTTCTTCTGCACATCTTCCGGCATTTGCTCCCCGACACTAACAGGGTGCGCTGCGCCGATGCTGGTGGCCGGCGCCATCGCCGAGAGATGAGCCGATACAGTAATAAATGTGCCCGCTGAAGCTGCCCACGCCCCATGCGGAGTCACGTAAACAATCACGGGGACTTTAGCATTCATAATGCGCTTTACTATTTTCTCGGTGGAATCTAGAAGGCCGCCGGGCGTATCCATCTCAATAACGCATGCTACGCTGCCCCGGTCCTCGGCCTCGCTTATACCACGGCTAATATAGTCGGCCACTACGGGTACGATATTACCCTTTACCTCGAGCACATGGATATCCCGTCCGTTGGCATGAACCGGATCACCTAAAACGCATAAAGCTAATCCGATCAATAGCAACGCGAGGTACGAAATGCGGATGATTTTCTTCAACATTGTCCTTATATTGTATTACAAAAGGGCGACGTCGGCATGGAGAAAGCATACCAGTACTAAAGGGTTATCGTATTTATTTCAGGCATGTAATAGACCGGGCTGGTGGGTTATATTGATACTCATTCCCATCGTCAATCTGATCATTTTGGGCATACTCGCCTTCTCGAAGAAATAATATTTTACTGGCAAGATCCTGCAGCGGGCACCAACCAACGGATGCCCGCTTTTTTATCAGCGCCCAAATTGAAGCTGTGTTAGTATTAGTGTAGAATTATGCGACTTCAAAGAGGACATAAATTATATGGAAAATCAAAGGTGTAAAGGTGCACGCGACCTGCTGCCGGAAGATATGGAGCGCTTCCGCCAGGTTGAAGACGCCTTCCGTAATTCCTGCATCAACTGGGGCTATAAAGAAATAAAAACGCCAACCCTGGAATATATACACCTGTTCACGGCAGCGGGTACATTGACCCCAGCAATGCTTGGGCGCGTCTATTCATTCCTCGATTGGGACGGCTGGGGAGGCGAGCGCGTCGTCCTCAGGCCGGATGGCACTATTCCAGTCGCCAGGCTGTTCAGCGAAAACATGGCAACTAATGAAATTGCCCGCCTTTACTATGTGACCAACGTCTTTGCCTTCGAGGAAACTGGCAAGGAGAACCGGGAGAAATGGCAGTGCGGTGTGGAGTTGCTTGGAGATTGCGAAGCGACCTCGGAAGCCGAGATCATCGCCCTTGCGCTCGAGGTGCTGAACACGCTGGGAGTCACCAAATATGCGCTCAAGCTCTCACACGCGGGAGTGCTAAAGGCGCTTATTGAAGAGATGCAGCTTGACTCCGAAGAGAAGGCAAAGCTCCTCGACGAAATACTAGAGGGCAACTGGCAGGCGCTTGCCAGCGTGAACGGCGGCAACAGGAAAACCGCGGGTATCATCTCCACGCTGATGAAGCTGAAGGGAAAATCCAGCGGCTTCCTGGTGAATTTAGGTGCTATGCCCGGGCTTTCGCGCAGCCTGAATAAGGAGCTGGACAGCTTCGTCAGGGTGGCGGATCTACTGGATACATTGGGTGTTAAATATATAATCGATTTCACCTCCGTCAGGGGCTTCGAGTATTACACAGGGCTGTGCTTCAAGATCACCACAAAAGGGAGCAAAATATGCAGCGGCGGCAGGTATGACAACCTGGTCAAGCTCGTCGGCGGGGTGGATATACCCGCCTGCGGTTTTGCCTTCTACCTTGATGAACTGGCTTCGCAGGTCAAGCCCTGGTCCAGACAGAAAGCGGAGAAGACGGTCGTCATCCGGGTGGGAAAGAAAACAACGCCTTCCATAAGCGCTTCTTTTGAAATTGCCAGCGCACTGCGCAACGCCGGGCTCACCGCTGAATTCGATTTTTGCGGCAGCCAGCTCGCTGCCCGCTGGAGCATCATGGTGACAGATAAGCTGGAAAGATTTACCGTCAAGGACGAATCGAGTGGCCTGCAGAGGAAGGTAAAGAGCATAGATGCTGTAATAAATATCATTGGGGGTTTCGATAAAATTGGGAAGTAAAGCTGCCGCTAAGATCAGGCTTGCCCTCCCCAAAGGCAAGATGCTCAACCGGACCGCCGAATTTTTAGACGTGATCGGCCTGGGATTTGATGACTACACATCAAAAACCCGCATCTACCGGCTGAGGTCACAGGCGTTTCCGTCTCTTACCGCCAAGATGCTCAATGAGAGGGACATACCGGTCCAGGTAGCCATCGGCAACTACGACTTTGGCATATGCAGTTCCGACTGGCTTCAGGAACTGCAGGCGAGATATCCTGCCAGCAATGTGCATAAAGTAGCCGACCTGGATTACGATAATGCTGGCATTTTCCTGGCCTGCGCGGTTGGTAACGAACTTGAAGCCGAGGTTAGAATCAAGGGTGGCGCCGACTGTCGTATTGTGACCGAATACCCGGCGCTGGCGGAGGCCGCAGCTTATAAAATGAGGTTGAGAAAATTCCGCATCTTCCCCCTCTGGGGATCTGCCGATGCCTATCCGCCGGAGAACGCTGAGCTTGCCGTCCTCCGCGCCGGCGACGAAAACGCCTTGCGCTCCCTTAATTTGACGCCTTTGAAAAAAATAGGCGCAAGCAGCGCCTGTATTATCGCCAACAAGCAGAGCCTGCAAGCCAGGGATTTTAGCAGTATGCTGGCCCGCCTCAGCCGCGCGCACGTGATCAAGGAAAAACCCGGGGGGAAAGAAGCTAAACCCGCTTCTTTACCAGCCAACAACTATGCACCCGGGACAACAAAGGGGGATATCTGGCTGGCCCTGGCCGACGGGCACCAGCAAGTACATACGGCCGCTTTCCTGGAAAAAGCCGGGATTAAAATGGAAGGCTACTCTATGGACGACCTGAGGCGCCGGCCGTCGTGCAGCATTGACGGCATAAATGTCAAAGTGATCAGGCCACAGGATATGCCCCAGCAGGTCGCAAACAGCAACTTCGACCTTGCCATCACAGGCAGGGACTGGATGCTCGATCACCTCTACCAGTTCCCTTCTAGCCCAGTCATGGAGCTTGTCAACCTCGGCTTCGGCAGGGTCATGGTGGTCGCCGTAGTCAGCAAGGGCGTCCTGTATGACACTATAGATGGCATTAAGGAGCTTATAAACAGGGGCAAGATGACCCCGCTCAGGATAGCTTCGGAGTACGTTAATATCGCGGATAAGTATCTGCGTGACAGGCACATCGCCCGCTACAGGGTGATACCCACCTGGGGCGCCACAGAGGTCTACCTGCCGGAAGATGCCGATATGCTCATCGAGAATACGGAAACCGGGCAGACGCTGGCAAGGCACGGACTCAAGATAATCGATACGCTCTTCGAGTCCACGGCCTGTCTTATCGGGAACCGCCGAAACCTAGCTTCTGCGGGCAAGAGGGCGAAGATAGATAAACTGGTAAGGATATTCAAAGAGGCAGCAGAGCAAAAATGAAGGTTATCAGAGATTTCAAACAGGCGAAAAAACTGCTCGAGCGGCCGCTGCCCTACAACGCGTCTTCTAAGGGGTCTTCAAAAGGGCGCTTCATCGAAGAATCCGTAAAAGAGATCATCGAAAACGTAAAGAAAGAAGGCGATAAAGCCCTCTTCGAATACACTGAGCGCTTCGACGGCGCCAAGCTCAAATTTCTGGAAGTGACAAAGCTGGAGATAACGGCTGCAAAGAAAACAGTCGATGCCGACTTATTGAAAGCCCTTAAGTTAGCCGCAAAGCGGATCGAGAAATTCCACAGGACATGCATGCAGAAATATGGCAAAGGCTTTTTCAAGGACGGGCTTGGACAGCAGGTGCTGCCACTGGAAAAAGTGGGGATCTACGTGCCGGGAGGTACAGCCGCCTATCCTTCTACTGTCCTTATGACCGCTATACCTGCCCGTATCGCTGGAGTGAAGGAAATAATCATGGTCACGCCCTGCGGCAAAGAAGGAAAAGTGCCGCCCAATACGCTGGCCGCCGCGGATATAGCCGGCGTGGACAGGATTTTCAAAATCGGAGGCGCCCAGGCTATCGCCGCCATGGCATTCGGCACAAAGTCAGTTCCCCGCGTGGACAAGATCTGCGGCCCGGGCAATATATGGGTAATGACCGCCAAGAAGCTGGTTTACGGCACGGTGGATATCGACGCTCTGCAGGGCCCCAGCGAGATAGTGGTTATAGCTGATGGCTCCGCAAACCCGGCTTTCTGCGCTGCCGACCTGATAGCACAATCCGAGCACGACGCCATGACTTCTTCCATTTTCATCACCTCATCGGCGGCGCTGGCTGAAAAGGTGCAGTTGGAGTTGAAGAATCAACTGGCGAAGCTGAAACGTAGCTCTATTGCCCTTAAAGCGCTCAATGCCAACGGTAAAATCGTGATAGTGAAAAACCTCGAAGAGGCGATAGAGCTTGCCAACCTGTACGCAGCGGAGCACCTTTCCATCATGGTCAGGGAGCCTAAAAAATATATAGGCAGGATCAGGAATGCCGGTTGTATCTGCGCGGGGGAGTATTCACCGGTTGTATTGGGCGATTACGCGGCCGGGCCGAGCCACGCCCTCCCCACGGGCGGGAGCGCGCGTTTCAGTTCACCGCTCATCGTTCAGGATTTCCTCAAGATCAGCAGCGTCATCGCTTTTAATGACAATGCCATAGATAAATTGGGTCCGCCCGCCATAACCATAGCGGAGAATGAAGGGCTAAGCGGCCATGCGCAGGCAATCAGGATCAGGTTGAGAAACAGGAAAAAAACTTAAAATGCTAACGAAAAAAGACGTTGAGAGCATGATACGCCGTGGCCTTAAGAGCATGAAGGCCTATACACCGGTCGATCCGGCCGATGTGCTGAGCCAGCGTGCCGAAGTACCCGGCGAGAAGACCATCAAGCTCGATGGCAACGAAAATCCCTACGGCTGCTCTCCTAAAGTGCAGAAGGCTCTGGCTGAGTACCAGCACTATCACAGGTATCCCGACCCAGATCAGCGTAAGGTCAGGATTGCGCTTGCAAAGTATATCAACATTGACACTCAATACATCGTTGCCGGGGCCGGCAGCGACGACCTCATCGATATCATCCTGCGCCTCTTCATCGAGCCCGGTGACAAAGTAATCAACTGCCCGCCTACCTTCGGCATGTACCCCTTTTGCACTGAGATAGCGGGAGGCAGGGTCGTGAACGTGCCGCGCAGCCAGGGCTTCTCGCTTAATCTGCCAGCTATAAAAAAAGCGGTCGCTAAGAAGACCAAGGTCATCTTCGTGGCTTCCCCCAATAACCCCACGGGCAACCAGGCAAGCGAGGCTGAGATCAAAGAGCTGCTTGGCATGGATTTGATCGTCGTTGTCGATGAAGCCTACGTCGAGTTTAGCGGCAACTCGCTCATCAACCTTGTGCCTCAATATGCCAACCTGATCGTGTTACGCACCTGCAGCAAGTGGGCCGGACTGGCCGGACTCAGGGCGGGATTTGGCATATGTCCGCTAAATATCGCAGCTTACCTTATGAAGATCAAACAACCTTATAACATCAACGCAGCGGCACACGTTGCTATCCTCGAGTCGCTCAAAGACGTAAACTACCTTCGTACCACGATAAAAGCTATAGTCGAGGAACGGGAAAAGCTTTTCGCGGGGCTGCGGCAGGTCAAGTGGCTTAAGCCTTATCCTTCGGTGGCTAATTTCATACTGTGCGCCGTTTTGGACCGCAGCGCCAGGGATGCTTACCTGCGACTTCAGAAGATGGGCATCTTCATCCGCTATTTTGAAACGCCCGATCTCAAGGATTACATCCGCATCAGCGTGGGCAAGCCCGAGGATACCGTGAGGGTCATTGCCGCGCTTAAGGATATGTGATACCCTTTTCCGCGAACGCAGCTATAAAAGAGGTTGAAAATGGCCGAAAGAAAAGCAACTGTCAGCAGGCGCACCAAGGAGACCTCGGTAAAGGTCGAGGTCAATATCGACGGCAGCAGCAAATTTGAGGTTACTACCGGCATCCGCTTCTTCGACCACATGCTCTGCCAGCTTGCGCAGCACGGCATTTTCGATCTCAAAGTATCAGCCAACGGCATGGACCAGCATCATGTTGTGGAAGATGTAGCG
>Ga0208828_1000828_pt1 | contig 12986 bp, 11 predicted proteins | sample Kivu_160m_FD_185487 | JGI IMG/M metagenome (GOLD analysis project Ga0208828, IMG submission 185487) | Freshwater microbial communities from Lake Kivu, Western Province, Rwanda to study Microbial Dark Matter (Phase II) - Kivu_160m (SPAdes)... | ecosystem: Environmental > Aquatic > Freshwater >... | reverse complement strand
GGCTGTCCCGGTAAAATCCTTTAGTATTTCCTCCTGCCAACGGAATCCCGCCGACACGGCCATGTTTTTCCACATCAGCTGGCGGGGGACGGTCAGCTTCAGGTCAATGCCCCAGGGCTCGCGGGCTCCCGCCATCACGCGCCCTTCCAAGCGGATGTTCCGTCCAAGGAAGTTCCTGTCGGCCAGGCCCGCCCTGATCGTCCCCTCGAGGGGGAATTCAAGGTTTCCGCTCAGGATCGGGGTGATCGTGAGCCCGTCGCGGGCAACCAGCACCAGGGCCGTGCGGTTGCCGGGGAGGGTGTCCCAGCGGTAATCCACCGAAGCGAAATTCTGGAGGTTCCAGATCTTCTTCAGCGAAAGGGAGAGGTTTTCCGGGGTGACGGTATCGCCGGCGGCAAACTCCAGTTCGGCCAGGATGATCGGGTCGCGCGTGCGCCAGTTGCGCTCGATGACGACCGTATCGGCCCGCCGGGGCGGGAAATCCTTCACCGGCACCAGCTGGGCCGGGCAGGCCAGGGGCACCAGCAGCAACGCCGGCAGGAACCGCAAGTGTTTCACCCATTTATTCAAGATATTCAAAGGTAAATGAATCAGAATAAATACTTCTTCACTACTTTTATACTGCTCAAACTATACAACCATGGAAATCATCAATCCTTCAGGCACGCAGGCCTGCCCCTCCTGCGGCCACCAGAACGACTAAAAAGCTTTTTTCTGCTCCCGGTGCGGCGCGGTGATCGGCAGCCAGGCAGGCCGCGGCCGGCGGTCCACATTGGAAGGCTATCGCGGAGAGGATGACAGGCCCCGCAGCGACATGATGCCTCTCTTTTCCCTCCTCATCACCCTGTTCGGATTCTTTCTCATCGGGCCGTTCGCCCCGATCATCGGCGTGATCATGGCCCATGTCAGCCTGCACCGCATGCGGCAATCGGGCAATTACCAGAACCGCGGGATGGCGGTCGCCGCCCTGGTGATCGGCTACGCGTGCCTGATCCTCGGGCTCGTGCTCATGACCCTGTTCGGGGTTTTCATCGGGCTGTCTCTGTTCCACGAGGGGGTTCCGTCCTGGAGGTGCTTTTAGGGCACCGGGGCGTATCAGATGATGATCCTTCTCAGTTCGCGTGAGAAGGTTTTCCTGAGCTCTTCGTAATGGCGCCGCTCTTCAAGCAGCCCGGTGATGAGATGCTCCTCGTCTTCCGATCCCTGTAGGTCGCGTATCTGTTCGTCGAGCGCGGAGATCATCTGCTTGACTTTCTTGCTGCGGTAGGAAGCCAGCGTTTCCGGGGCGATCTCCTTGAGCATCTGTTCCTCCGTGCGGACAAAAGCGCCGCTCCGTTCGTGGATCTTGCTGATCTGATGCCCGGGGGTGAGCAGGTCGACCGCCAGTCGGCTGATCTCCGGATCGGGGTGGTTAATGAAGAAGGACTGCAGGTTGATGCCTTCCCGTCCCCAGACCGACTGGAATTCCCTGAACATTTTGGCATAGAGCGGATTTTCGGGCACCAGGTTATCCGTTTCCATCTCCTGGAGGAAGAATTCCGCCACGGTGACCGTATGCGTTTCGCCCCGTTTTTCTCCCGCCAGTTCGTAGACCTTTTTATCGGGATAATTGATCATCAGGTGAAGGATCTCGCGCTCCTCGGTTTCAAACAGGGCCGCGCCCCGGGCCGGTTCCGGCACCTGGGGCACCTGCCGGGGCGCCGCAAAGCGCGGTTCGGAGGGCTGGATCCCCCCGCCCCTTTTCTGCTCCCACTGCTTGCGTTTCATCCGGGCGGCCTCGGTGAAGAGGACCTGTTCCTCCACACCCAGCATCCGGCTGCACTCCTGGAGGTAAACGGTCCGTTCGATCCGGTCGGGTATCATGGCCACCGAACGGACCACCTCCTGGATGAGCTGGGCACGCCTGACCGGGTCCTTCCCCGATTCGTCGAGCAGCAGGCGGGTCTTGAAAGTGATGAAATCGGTCTCGTTTGTCTTCAGGTATTCGATCAGTTCGGTCGAGCTATGGGAACGGGCGTAGGAATCGGGATCCTCCTTGTCAGGCAGCGGCACCACGCGGACGTGCATCCCCTGCTCGAGCACCATGTCGATCCCCCGTAGGGAAGCCTTGATGCCCGCGGGGTCACCGTCATAGAGGATGGTGATATTGGTCGTAAACCTCCTGATGAGGCGGATCTGGTCCTCGGTGAGGGAGGTTCCCGAGCTGGCGACGACATTCCCGACTCCGGCCTGGTGCATGGAGAGCACGTCGGTATAGCCTTCCACGAGGATGCATTTGTCTTCCTTCACGATGGAGTTACGGGCATGGTAGATCCCGTAGAGGGTGGCCGATTTATGGTAGATGTCGGATTCGGGCGAGTTGATGTACTTGGCGGCCTGGGCGTCGCTCCGGAGGATGCGCCCGCCGAAGCCGATGACCCGGCCCGAGAGGCTGTGGATGGGGAACATCACCCGGCCGGAGAAGCGGTCGGCCAGCCGGTCGGTCCGTTCGACGCCCAGGCCGGTCTTGAGAAGGAACTCATCCTTGTAGCCACTCTTGCGGGCTTCCGAGACGAACGCGTCGCGCTGCTCGGGCGAGTAGCCGAGCTGGAACCGGTCGATGATCTCGCGCCGGAGCCCGCGTTCCTTGAAATAGCTCAGCCCGACGTTCACGCCCTCATCGGTTTCGAGGAGCATCCGGATGAAATATTTCCGGGCAAACTCGTTGAGGATCATCATGGACTCCCGGTCGTTCTTTTGCTGCAGCTCCTCGGCCGACTCCTCGGTTTCGACGATATCGATATGATATTTTTTCGCCAGCCAGCGAAGGGCTTCGGGATAGCTGAGGTGCTCGTGCTCCATCAGGAAGTTGACCGCGTTGCCGCCCTTCCCGCATCCGAAGCACTTGTAGATGCCCCGCGAAGGCGACACGTTGAAGGAGGGTGTCTTCTCGTTGTGGAACGGGCAGAGCCCGACGAAGTTCGACCCGCGTTTGCGGATGTGCACGAAATCGCTCACCACCTCCGTGATCTCGGCGGCCTGGATGATGCGCTCGATGGTGGCGTAGTCGATCATGGCACTAAGGTAGCAAAAAAAGACGGGAGACGGGAGACGGGAGACGGGAGACAAGAGACTAAGAGGCTAAGAGACTAAGAGATTAGAGACCAAGAGATCGGAGCGCAGCGAAGATCCCGATTTACCGGGACTGAGAGATGGGGAGATTATTAGTATTATTTTAGTGAGCGGAGGGAAGCGGTGATGAAACGTTTGGTGGTTTTAACCGGTGCGGGCATGAGCGCCGAGAGCGGGTTGAAGACTTTCCGGGAAATGGGAGGTTTATGGGAGGAGTATGCGGTAGCTGACGTGGCCACTCCGGAAGCCTGGGAGCGGGATCCGAAGCTGGTGTTACGGTTCTATAACGAGCGGCGGAAAGCGCTGTTCGATGCCCGGCCGAATGCCGGGCACCTTGAATTGGCTGATCTGGAAAAAACTTTCGATGTCAGGATCATCACGCAGAATGTGGACGACCTGCACGAACGGGCCGGAAGCTCCCATGTGTTGCACCTGCACGGAGAGCTTAAAAAAGCCAGGTCAACCGTTTATCCTTTCCAGATTTACGATCTGCCGGGATGGGAACTGAACTGGGGCGACACCTGCGAGAAAGGATCGCAGTTGAGGCCGCACATCGTCTGGTTCGGTGAGCCGGTTCCGATGCTCGAAAAGGCCATCGGGGAAGTGGAGCATGCAGACCTTTTCGTGATCATCGGCACCAGCATGCAAGTGTATCCCGCTGCCGGGCTGATAGATTATGTACCGCAAAAGGCGCCGGTCTACCTGATCGACCCCAACGAGACCGCCCTGGGTTATAACCGAAGGGTGACATTTATCCGGATGAAGGCCTCGGAAGGGGTGAAGGAGCTGGCACGGATCGTGAAGGGTGATTGGGTACTCGATCAATAGTTTTTGTGACTCATGAATATTCTTGACATTTCTTCAACTCTTGGTCTATTACCCTCCTGTCTATATTCACCATATCACAAAATTCAGGTGACGGGTAAATCTGCCTTCGGACAGGGAATCCAACGATAGCTGGTCAAGCAGATAACCAGCATTTTCCGACCTTGATATCAGTGAGAACAAACCAATTCCTCCAGCTATATTGCTAACAGGAAGCCCCAAACGGTCGGAGGTAATTTCAAAGGATTCCATGTAGTCCCTGAATGATTCGGAAGCCGATGCTACAATAATATCGAAAGAATCGAATTTCCTGTAAATCACACCGACTTTATTGGGTAAAGCCTGGGCTAAAAGGCTCAAGAAAGAGTCACCATTCAGGATTTGAATCAAAGTTGAGGTTTCCTGATTGGCTTCCATGATCTTACCATCATGATTAAAGGATACCCGGGCTGAGACAGCCTCACTGCCCTGTTCGCAGAATTCAAGGTAATTGAACCTAATCGACACCTCGTAGGAAGTATAACCGTATTTATCCTCCCATTTTATCTGAATCGGTTCACCGTGATATAGATTCATCCGAGTATGGTGGCTAGGTGCAGGCAAAAGGATTTCAGGAGGGGTGTAATAGATCTGGCTGGCAGAACAAAAAACCTGGATGCCGGGAATGTTTACAATTAGCCTGACTGTGTAACCATCCGATACATAGTTCCGGAGACTACCGTTGAGGCAATACAGCAAGTTGGGTGATTCTATAAAAATGCCAGGCTTCTTACCGGGTCCGATCATTGGAATAAATGAGGCATACTTTACTGGCCATCCCAAGTCGGATACGACCTCGATGTAAACTTCGGCATTGTCAAAGTATAGTAGGGATGCATCCCTGGCCATAACTGATGCAGATTCCTTGCCGCTGAAGGATCGGGTCAGGTTCACATAATGCATGGTATCATCCGGATTGATCAAGGCATAAACTACCGGCAAGGACTCACCTGTAGTGTTGACATCCAGCTGATCGACGCAACCGGGGAGCACGACTGCCAAACCTGGCAATAAAAGAAGACCTGCGATAATAAACCGGTTACTCATCCTTGATGCATCTTACGTAGAAAGCATAATCCTTGGCCTGGACGGATCTTTGGATGCCACCGGAAAAGCGTCTTACCGTACGGACCCACACACAGCTTCCGGATTGAGTTGAACTCCAGAAGCCGGTTTCCGCATCCAATCCAAAGAAGCCCTGATTTGCTGTCAGCAAGCCAAACAGGCCTGCTTCGAATCCTGACTGTCCATCGGTTTTAAGATAGGTACCTGCCGGATCGCCACGATCCGGCGAAACGGATTCCAGCATATCTGGAAGGAGCCCTAATGCGGATTCAAGTTCCATCCATTCTGAATCGCCGGGTATATGCCAACCCTCCGGGCAAACACCTTTTGCGGGCTCAGTGGAATCATAGTTAACTGCTTCAGGCCAGCAGTATAATCCTCCGTAGAGCTTCCGGTTTGAAGATTGATCCTGATAGACAAACATCTCTGGTATATTGTTATCACTGGGAAAACCGCCGCTGCTTTTTAATTCACCATAATCCAGATTTTCGGCCATCCACCAACGGTTCCCGATCAGAACGATAGGATACTCATGGTTGTTCCGGGGGTCCAACAGACAGGAATACAAATTGGCTGTATTGATTACCTGAATCGTTTTACTTGCTTTTGCGGATGCGGAATCGGTATCGATGACCTCCATGGTGATGGTTGATTGTCCGGGTAAATCGAATACATGTGAACAGGTTACAGAAGAACCGAAATCCGTATCCCAGATCCCATCCGAATTAAAATCCCACCGAAAACGAAGAAAATCGATATGATCTTCATAATCCCATGATAATGAACCATCCAGCACAACTGATCCTGAAAGGCTGGTTTTTTTCATCGATAGTTTGAGATAGGGAAGAGGTGTTTCGTTTTCGTCATTGACAACGACCAGGTTTTGTAAGATAACTGATTTTCCCAAGGGGTCGATGGCTTCAGCCCTGACCGTATAAATGCCGGCTACCATGTACTTCCAGATAATTTCACGGTCATAATTAAAATCAGTTTCCCATTCACCGTCGCCGTTTAGGTCCCATCGGAATTTTAATGAGTATACCGGATTCTCAGCATCGGAACAACTTTCAGCGGTAAATAGAAAATGAGTATGAAGCGTACCCTCCTGCGGTGTCACAGCAAGTTGACATACAGGTGGCTGGTTCTTTTCACAACCGGTTGCAAACGAAACCAGCAAAAGAAACCAGAATATTTTAGACCTGATCATTTGCATACATACTTGAAACCAAGTACAGGTAAAACCGGAAGTTGATATTGAATCCGATAATTGGAGACATCAAAATAAAACAGATTATGCCGGTTATACGTGTTGTACAAACTGAAGCTTAACTCCATGAAGCCATGTCGTTTGACCGGAACAGTGCGCTTCACAGTGAAATCAAGCCTGTGGTAAACGGGAAGTCGGGCCGAGTTTAGTTCCCCGAAGAGGAGACCATAGGTATAATACTCATTCAACACGTCATCTGCCCCATAATTCCCGAAATCGATCTTGCCGTAATAACTGGTCACGGGTGTATAAGGAAATCCCGTTCCCAGGCTGAACCGGGCATTCAGTTCCCAGGGGGAATTTGCCCGGCCCAGGTAGTAGCTGACCAGGAGGTTTACGTTATGCCTTCGGTCGTAGTGAGGGTAATAAAATTGCATTCCGTCGAACTTACTGACGAATGCCAGGGAATAACCCAACTGTGAGTAGAACTTCTGAGAGGAATACTTAATGAGCATATCGGTTCCATAAGCCCAGCCTTTCTCGGCGAGGAACGAAGCCGTGTAAATATCCGGCACTGATGAGTGTAATGTGTTCGTGGAAAAGCGTTTGTTTCTGTTATACGTAATGGTTTGCGGAAAATACTTAGTATAAAACTCACAATTAACCTGCAAGGATTCCACAGGTTCGGTATCTATGCCGGCAACCAGATGCCATGCTGTTTGAATACTGTTGTTTGCCTGATAAATACCGAAACTCTGAGCTATGGTTTGCGGCTCAAGAATAAAGCCGGTGAAGTAGTTGACCACATCCTGATCGGATTTGACGCTCACCAGGTTTTGCGAGTAATAGCCCAGGGCGCCCTTGAGCCTGAACTTATCGGTTACGTTGATCTTACAGCCCAGCCGAGGTTCGGGGATCATAATCCCGGCAGTGGCATAGTAAGATCCACGTATGCCGATTTCAAGAATGATCCGCCGCATCATCAATTGGTACTTGAGGTAAACCGCCATGTCGGTGGTGTACATGTCTTCCTCAAGAGTATACCCGTAAAGGTTCTCATAATCGAGAAAGGAACTCATACCCATGGTCTCCAATCCTATTTTCAGCTCGCTGGGACCGAAAAAATTTATCGATTCAATTAAAAACCTGAACGATTCAATCTGGCTGGACCGGGCAGGCAAGTCGCTCTCCTGCCAGTTGATTTCATAGGATGAGTAGTTCAGGGCTGATCGGATCAACCCGTCGGAATGATTGGGCACAATGACCACGTTGCAGCCCAGCCCGTAATTAGTCCAATTATACGCAAGGGCAGTGTCTAAACTAACCTGGTCGGAGAATCTGAAGCCTGTAAAACTGATCTTGCTGCCGTTTGAACCCGATTTGGTCAGTTTTCCGAACAGGTCGGTGAATCCGTAAGGCAAACCCGTGCTTCCCGTATATGGATAAATGACGGGCGCAATAGATCTGATCAGGCTGGTTTTACCCGAAAATAGAAATGTTGAGTTTTTAAAGAAACCGTTTTTACTGAGCGGTCCCTCTATCTCCCCGTTCAGACCCAGCGTGCTCAGGGAGATTTTCCCCGATATTCTGGTGAGGCTCCCGTCACGCGTTTTTGTATCCATAACTGATGAGATCCTTCCTCCCAGGTCGGAGGGAAAGCCTCCGGAGTAAACCGATACCGACTGCAGTATATCGGAATCGACCACCGAAAAGAGGCTCAGTGAGTGGAAAGGATTGTACACCGGAATACCGTCCAGCAAAAAGCTGTTCTGGACTTCGGATCCTCCACGGATATATAATTGCCCTCCCTGTTCACCACTGTGGACAAAGCCGGGAAGTGTTTGCAGATACTGGGACAGATCAGGCTCGGCCCCAATCTGCGGTATCCTCTTCAATTCCCTGGGAGTAACCTGTTGCAGGGAAACCTGAACCTGGGATTTCTTCTGGTTTCCGGCAGCACTGACTACCACTTCGTTGATCGTTTTGACGGAGGGTCTTAGATAGACACTGAGGGTTCTGATTTCTCCGGGCTGCAAATCCAGTCTGACTGTATCGGACGTCAAACCCACTAAGCTTAAAACCAATGTGTACGGTCCGGATTCGAGCCGGGAAAAATGGAAATATCCGTTCTCATCCGTGGCCATCCCAAGGGTTGTGCCGATGACCTGGACGTTGCATAAAAAGAGGGATTCCCCGGTTACTTTTGCGTAAACATTCCCCCGGATAGTACTAACCTGGCCCAAAACTTTGCTGTTTATCAGCAATGAAATCAGAAGTACCGGCCAAAGAACTGACAGAATCCGGATGAAGCGCAGTTTATTCATACCAGGAAACGGCTTGAAAATTCAGATGTTTGACGTACTTGTTTTTTGAAAGAGCAACATACCAGTAAGGCAACATATAGATTGATCCGAGTGATTTCCAGTGAACCGAAGAAAAGATTCCTTTCCCGCCATTGATATTGGTGATCGGCTGAGCGGCCTGATATTTCAGATCCGAACTGTACAGGGTGTTCTGATAGTCAAAGAGCACTTCATCGCCCAAAATCAATCGAAAATCATACGGTTTTTCCCTGGCATAACGCTTGACACCGGGCATGGATTCGATGCTGTTACCGATATATTGCATAACATCAGGACGGTCGAGACTCAAAAGTTTAGTCGCTCCAGCTGCTTTTGATTCGTTGGTAAGTGTATGTTTGAAAAGGGGTATCCGGCGGTAGACGGTGTCAGTATCCGTTACTTCCACAAAGCTGAAGAACATCTCGGTCTGATAAAAGTAAACAGAATCGAGACTTTGTACGGTAACGCTCGAATAAGTATTATCGATTTGATAACGAAGGTCATCAGCGGCAATGGTGTAACAGGAAGCGGTGATGGTTTTGCCGGTTGCGTGATTGATGACAAAGAGACGGTATTTGAATCCGGGATCAATTATCCGGGTTGATGAATAAATGGTATTCTTTCCTGTTGCAGACAATCCCTGATCGATACCGGCAAAAGGATCGGGAAAAAATTGGATTGGATGGTCGATTCTTCCTTTTTCGTTCCATTTTTCGACCCATACTTCCAGCGGTTCTTCGAAACCTGCCAGGTCGGGATCACAGATGACACTGTCGAGTAATTCTCCATCGGAATTCAATACCGAACGCGTTATTCTGACATATTGCACCGAATCCTGCGGATTCAGGAGCCCATACACGATCACCTCCTCCTGATATGCCTTGTTGATCTCGAAATCAGGCTGGCAGCCGGGCAAAAATACGCCGCAGATCAGGTTTAGAAGGAAAGCCTTTCGTACACCAGACCTTAAAAAGTTTGTCCATATACAGTTCTGTTTAACCATGCTAAATAGAGGTCCTGTTAATAAATGCCTTAACAAATGTCTCAACTTTATCCAGATCCTCCTTTAAAGGAATGCAACAATTGCATAAACGATAATCTTTATCCATCACAGCAAGGAATGGTGAACCGGCTGAACATGCAGGAATATTTAGGTCAGAATCTTTTAGGTTGACCAACGATGTTTCCAGATGTATTTCTTTGAAATATACAATGATACTTCTAAAGTTCATGAAGGAGCAAACCACTATCAGGTCATTGCTGCAAATGGCAGGATACTTAGTCCTTAGTAAATCCAAAATATCGCCATAACAAGCACTGCAATGGGTTTGCTCGAGATACAATATGATCTTCTCCTGGCCATTATACAAGTCCCTCATGAAGCAACTGTTTCCAAGAGGGTCCTCAAAAGCCAGTGACCCGTACAATTGAAATCCATTGGTCAAATATTCCAGGTATTGAAAACTATTGCGCAGGGTGTCTTTTGTTTTAATTTCTTTTAAAGTAGCTGTGTAGGCTTTATCTTTATTCTTCCATGCTGTGCGGGAAGAAAGGTATTGATATAAACATAATCCTGTCGTTACTAACAGGACAAGAATAATCATGTTACAGATTCTATTCTTCATTTGATTTGACATGAAGAAAAATAAGTATTGGGTTGTCAATGATGCCTTTGTTCATTATTTGGTGGATTATAGTATCCGATTGCATCCTGTCTATAATGTGAAGAGAATCAGTTGGTGTTTCAATGAACTTTTTGGCTGACATTACGGTTACAACCTGACACAACAAACTATCATTCAACCTAAATGCAGGCCAAATCGGATAGCCGAAGGGATCCGGATTCTGAAATCCATAAACGTGCACATAGGGATTATTGACCGGTTCCAGCAAAATCAAATTACTATTTGATTTGTCGTAAACGTAATTAAAAAAAAGTCTGTTGATTATGGCATCAATAAAGAGGTATTGATTGGTTTCGATGAAATTCGCTATTTCAAAAGTGGTTTTGTCCGAATCGATAGGCGGCCCTGCTAACATTTCTTTTATTCGGACTCTTTTTTCATCGATGGTATAAACAATATTATTGTCAGCGGTAAAAAGGAACAAGGAATCATCCTGTTTGTAAAAAGTATGATATTTTATTGGAATATATCCACCGTTCGTAATAACATTGATTTTATCTCTAAAATGGAAGGATGATTGATATAACCCGAAAGTATCAATAATTCTGACTAAGAAATTCTTACCAGATTTTAAACAAGGCCTGAAAACGCAAATATTATCTTCTAAAAATGTCAGGCTAGTCGGATAATCCCTGGCAGGTAATTGTAAAAGGATTTTTCCAGCTAAATTATATATACCAATTTCTTGACTTAAATTATCCAGGATGATAATCCGGTCATTATCAAACTGAGCGGCACTCTGAATTTCCCGAGGAAAGATCTTTCTCGTCCTATCTGCCTGGATGACTGATATAAAATCACCATGGTTGTTAAAAACGAAAACCCTGTTCAGTCTACGGTCATGAATAACTATGTGATTATTAATAAAAAAAACAGATTTAATTTGAGAAAGTAATGATATATCGGAAGTTTGCAGAAATACATAATGAATGCTGTCAAAGAACTGATCATAGCTGATAACCACCGGTTGAAGTGTGTCAGAAAGCGAAAGAGTGGAATACACCTTTTCCGTATTGCTTGTTTTGCATTGCTGAAAAGCAAAAACTAATAAAAACAGAAATGTAAAATCAAGGACGATCACAAAGATATTTGTTAATCTTTTACACATCTCAATGCAGTAGAAGTAGTATTATGAATAACCATGGTCGTATCATAAAAGACATAATGATCTCCTAAATCGCAGATTAAGAAGCCAAAAGTGGGATCCTTAGGAATCGGGATATGTATGTTAATTACATAGAATAGCTTGACGAGAGTGTTGCACCGAGTTAAGAATCGCTTTTTTGTAGACCAACAAGAACCAGTCACATCAAGTCCGTCGAAATATGCTGTATATGGTGGATCTCGAGGAGCAGTACTGTGGTGACCTGAAAACTGAAGGTTGAAACCTGATAATCCGTCGGGGCCGTAATAGTCGACCACAAACTGCAGGGGAGCCATTATGTTTATGGATTGCCAATCGCTGAGCGTGGGCACTCTCCAACCTTCGGGACAGATACCTCGGTTGATCGTGTCATAGGTATAGTTCATCATTTCCTCCCAACTATACATTCCTCCGCAGACCGGGACATGCGACGGATCGTTGTCATAGGCGTAATACTCGACCACTCCATTGTTGGTCTGAGGTTCGCTGCTGTGGATCCGGATTCCATAACGAAGGTTTTCAGACATCCACCATTTTCCGCCCAGTTTCACAGTACGGTAATGTTGCTGGTCGCGGGAATCAACAAAAACGGAATCCGGGACCGGCTCGTAGAGGTAGATCGAATCCGATACCGTGTCTGTCAAATCATCTTGATCCTGTACTTCTAAGCGGATTCGGGCAGTGCCTGTTTCGGTAAAAATGTGATTGATAATTCTATCGGTGCTAAAATTGGAATCCCACTGACCGTCAGAGTTGAAATCCCACCTGCATTTCAATGTCATCGGGTCTCCATCGGGATCATTGGATTCTGTAGCATCGAAAGTGAATACCCTTCCCGTAAAACCCATGTGTGTACTGACATCAAACTGCGCAATCGGAGAGATTGTCTCTTTTTTACAAGATGACAATAAGGGCACAAGTAATAACAAATTGATATATACTAAAAAAAGAGATTTTATTAAGTTATCGTGTCTTTGCATATAGCAATAAATACAATAGTATAAAGATACGGAGCTTCCTAAATTAAATTAAGCCCAAGGGGAAACGAATTGTTCCCCTTGGGCTTAATTCTTATCTTGACAAGGCCGGATCAGGTAATGTGTCTGGTATCGGACCCAGAAGACACATCCAAGGTCTTTCAAGTACATCACAATACCATACAGTACACGTTGATCCTTGTTGAGCAATAAACACACAATCAATCTCTGGTCCTAAACAGGTCCATTTACCTTCGGCTAGTTGCCAGCAATATGTACCTTCAACCGGTTTGTACCAGCTATCATAATACCCACCATACATCAAGCAGGTTGGTTCGGATTTTGACGGGGTTGAGACCGTAAACGCCAAGGCAAGAAAACCAAGCATGCATATCAGTGGAAACTTGGTCTTTGTAAAATTAATAAAATTAATCATATTAAAAATATTTAAATCTATCCTACTCTATTCAGGCTTTTCGGAATGCGCCTTGCAGCAACCGGGTGATCGGTCCAGGATAGCTGCATCTAAACAAAGAACTTGTTCATTGTTGATATCTAAGTTATGATGATAAAGAAGGCGGTTGTGCCGTA
>Ga0208828_1000827_pt1 | contig 13001 bp, 8 predicted proteins | sample Kivu_160m_FD_185487 | JGI IMG/M metagenome (GOLD analysis project Ga0208828, IMG submission 185487) | Freshwater microbial communities from Lake Kivu, Western Province, Rwanda to study Microbial Dark Matter (Phase II) - Kivu_160m (SPAdes)... | ecosystem: Environmental > Aquatic > Freshwater >... | reverse complement strand
GATGTGGAGCCAGGGCAGGATGGTCCAATTGGACGCCCGTATCCAGCACGGCCACCACCACGCCGCTGCCGGTGCTCAATTCGCGGGCCAGAGGCAAGTCGAGGTGCTCGTTGGCGTACTGGGTCTGAGCCGGCGCAGGATCATAGCCGCCCCAGGCCCACATGTCATAGGGGTTGCCCTCCGGTGACTGGCTGACCACGTTGGGCTCGGCGTATTCGAAGCGCGAGTCGTTGCGCATGGCGTCCACGGTTTGCCGTTCGTTGGTGCCGGGTTGCAGCCCCAGCAGGTAGATCCGACCGAGCAGATGGCCTAAAGCCATGGCGTTATAGTCGCTACGGATGGCGGCCACATCGGCTTCGGGTTTCAAGCGAGCTATCACCTGGCTCGCCACGTAGTACTTCGTCGTCTCGATCCTGGTGGCATAGTTGACGCTCTCTAAAACGAAGTAGGTGACCTGGACATAGGCTCCTACTTGCAGCGGCCCGTGATTCTCTACGAACTCGGTGCTGGCGTCGGCTACAAACGTGGCTGTAAGGCCAGAGTTGCTGGCGATAACCCATGGGCCGACGAACGGGCTGTTGGGATCAGGATCGGGCATGGTCTGCACAAAACCATACAACTGACGTCTATCAAAGTGGACATGTTGCCAGGCCCTCTTGTAATAGTCAATGGCCTTGTCGTATCTGCGGTTGGCCATCTCCTTCTCGGCACTGACCATTTCCTGCTGGGCCAGGGCGATCTTGTGCAACAGCTTGCCGCAGTTGCTGCGATAACTGTGGGTGGTATAGCACCCGGCGGCCTGGGCCGTGGCGATGGCCTGGTTGATGGCGGTGGAGGCTAAGGTCCGGTCGGCGGCGGCTAGATGGCGGATGGCAGCCAGGGCGCTGTCCTTTATCGCGGGATCGGTATCGGCTGCCTCCCGCACCTTCATCAGGATCTCAACAGCCGCCTTCTCTTCGTCGAAGACTATCTTGCCCATGTCAGTCAGGGTCCACTCGGTGTCCCAAAGCTCGTCCTGCAGGCTCTTCCTGATGTGCACGATGGCTTTCCCGATGGGGTCGTCAGGCGAAGTATTGCCCGGCTCGACATGGACTTCGAGGATGTCCAAGGCTTTGTATTTTAGGTCCTGGGGGCTGTCGTCGTTCTTATCCTGAGCGTAGGAAGCCGTCCCCAGCAACGTCAGCAGGGCCAGCAAGATGCCAAGCACTCGCAGTAACTTGGACGATGTTAAGTTAATGTCATTGCGAGCGTAGCGAAGCAATCTCCTGCCCCCCACTGCAGGCAACGGTGGAGATTGCTTCGTCGCTCCACTCCTCGCAATGACACTTGGCGTGAAATCTAACATTGTCGAGAGTAACCCACTCCGTCGAAACATGATTTCCACCTCCCCCACATCAACTCAAGGCTGGCCCACCAGTACGAACGGGGCCCAGTAGTAAGGATGGCTCTTGGTGGCCAGCAGGGTCCGTTGGGCGGCCCGGAGAGCGGCCGCCTTGGATTGACCAGCCTGCAAGCAGCGGTAGAACTCCTCCATCAACTGGGCCGTGCTGGCGTCGTTGACCAGCCACAGGCTGACGATCAGCGACGCCGCCCCACTGCCCAGAAAAGCTCGCGTCAACCCCAGTAACTCGTCTCCTTCTACTACCCGACTGCGGCCCGATTCGCAGGCGCTGAGGGTCACCAACCCGGCCTGTAGCTCCAACTCGGCCGCCTCAGCTACGGTCAGCCAGCCGTCTCCCAGCCGTAGGGCGGAGAAGAGGGGGTTATCGGCCCGGAACAGCCCGTGGCAGGCCAGATGGACCAGGTCCAGACCTGATACGGACGCTCGCAGGGCAGGTATGGTAGCTTCCTGGCCCTGCAAGAGACGTGCGCCGTGGAGCATGGCCGCCACGGTCTCGGCCTCCTGGGCCACAAAAGGGATGCCGTCATCGGCGACGCCAACGACCAGGGCCTGTTCCAGCGGACGGCGAGGCCGGGCCTGACAGCGGGCCATGACGGTGGCACTGGTGGCGTAAGAAATCTCGTAGCGCTCAATCAGATAGCTCTGGCCGTCGTACAGGGCGTGAAAAGGCAGTCCATGCAATGGCCCGTAAGGGACAATGGTGAGCTGCTTGCCATCCAGATCATCGGCCAGGGGGCGTACCAGTCGGTCGTAGAGGTCTGCCAGGGCAGCGTGGGCACTCTGTTCCAAGACTGCTTTATGATGGCTCACGTACTCCTCGCCCAGGCGAAAGCGATTCCATTGCATTCCCAATCGGTCCAGGGCTGGCGCCAATTCGCCTGGCCTTGCCAGCCGGCGGTGGACCTTCACGTCACAATGAGGGCCGATAATAAAGGCCAATAGCTCGTCGTCCGCGATGTAGTAAACCAGCAACCGTGCTTCTGAGGGTAGTGTGGCCTGAACCGCCTCCAGCGACAGCGGTCGCGCCACATCGAGATAACCCAGGCCAGACGCTTCCAGGCGCAGGCGCAGGTGCGTGATCTCTTGCTCCACCTGGTGTGCCTGAACCCGGAGCCGGGCCAGGCGGAGGCCCCGCTGGCCATTCCCTCCCCTTCCCTCCTCAGGGTCGGGACAGGCCTTCTCGTCACCTGTATCGGCCGCCAACAGCTCGTTGTAGATCGCGTCCAGGTCGGCCCGCAGTGTCTCCAGCCGCTGCCGCAAAGCTGCCTGGGCCTCGTCGGCCTCAGCGGCCTGGAGCCGGACATCCACGCTGTCGGTCAACAGGTCTAGTAGCGCTCTCGACCGCGCCCGCTCGGCGACGCTGAAAGCCTGGCGCAATCCGTCCTCGTCGCCACGAGCCAGGTACAACTGGATCAGGTCCTCGTAGGGCGCCAACTTGTCGCGCAGAAAGGCGGTGCGCAGGGTCTCCTGGGGCAGCGTGGCCCGCAGGCGCTCGATTTCGTCTATGGCCTGGGTTAGATGGTACAGGGCCTGGTTGGTTTGTTCCTGGAGGCGGTACAGCCGTCCCAGTCGGGCGTGGGCCCGATAGCGCAGTTGGGGCAGTCGCAGTTCCTCGGCCTGAGCCAGGGCCTCCTCCAGGTGAGCTCGCGCCGTGTCAGGCTGTTGATCGGCCAGCAGGTCGGCCAGGCGGAGGTGGGCGTAGGTGCCCTGCACGGCCAGGCTCAGCCGCTGGCAGAGGGCCAGGGTGTCCTGAGCAATAGCCAAGGCCTCCTGAGTGCGTCCCAGCGATTGCCACAGGCCGGCCTGTTCCAGCCAGACGATGGCCAGCCATGGCTCGTTGCCCAGCTCGCGGAAGATGGTTTCCGCCTCGGCCAGGGCGGCTTCGGCTGCGTCCGGCTGTCCCAGGGCGGACAGGGCTGCCGCCCGGCGGACCAGGGCCTGGCCCTGCTCGTAAGGCATAGAGGCGGCGCGAAAGCCAGCCAATGCCGCATCGCAGGTGGCCAGCGCCTCCGGGTAGAGATTGAGGCCCAGATAAGCAGCGGCGGTGTCCAGGTCCAGGGTGCCACGCTCGATGCCTGGGCCCAACGCCTCAAAGGTCCGCCGCGCCGTCTCAAAGGCCTGCAGCGCGGCGCGATGATCGCCGATCAGCGACAGGGCTGCGCCACAGTTGACTTGAGCCTGAGCGGTGAGGAGGGTCAGACGTTTGTCGTGCAAGATAGACGTTGCTTCCTGGAAGGCCTGGACGGCCTCGCTTCCCCTGCCCAGGCTGAGGAGCACCAGGCCGCGATTGTTGTGGACGTGGCCGAGCCGCTCGGTCTGACCCAACTCCGCGTAGCCGCTGGCTGCCCGGTCGTAGGCTTCCAGTGCCTGGTCATAACGTCCCATCCGATGACAGATTGCCCCCTGGTTCTGAGCCACGAAAGCGACAAGGAGATGATCCGTTGTTTCAGCCAGGGCTTGCTCCCCAGCGGCCAATGCCTCCCGATAATGCCCCAGACCGGCCAGGGCGTGCATCTCGCCCACGCGGGTGCGGACGGCCTCTTGCGGTCGGCCAGCGGCCAGGAAGCCCTCACGGGCGGCGGCAATGAGGGGCAGGGCTGGGGTCCACTCGCCAGCCAGGGCGTGGGCCTGGGCGCGTAGATAGCGGGCCTGGGCAGCGGCCAGGGGAGCCGGCAGCCTAGCAGCCAGCTCCACCAGAACCTCTGCCAGTCGGGCGCCGCGGGCGGGATCATCCCGCACCAGAGCGTCACCGGCCGTGGCCAATTCCTCCAGGGTCTGGGCGTCGTATTGCCCCTGTTGTTGCAGGAAAGCGACCCTGGCCTCAAGATCGGGCTGAGCCAGCAGTTCGTCAATCAGTTCAGCCAGTGGTGAGGTCAACGTGCTCAAGTTCGATTTCTCCGTCCTCGGTCACCAGGACGAGCATGTAGTCACCGCGGGGGATGGCCTCGAAGATAAACTCGCCCAGGTCGTTGGTGCTGGTCAGGTCAACCTCCTGCTCTCCGGCCAGCAACTGCACCGGGCAGGCCGTCACGTCCAGGTCTGGGTTGCGGGGCAGGGCCTGTCCCAGGACGCGCACCCGATCTGGCCCCGCCGGCAGGAGGTGAAGCTCGATGTCCATCTGGTCGGTGGTGTAGAGCAGTTGACCAGGCTCGGTGGGTCCGGTTCGGATGCCGACCAGCGCCGGCTGAAGCCGGCTGTCGAAGGCCAGTTGGGCCACCAGTCGCTGGAAGAGGCCCGGCCGGCGTCGTTCTTCGGCCCAGCGGCGGAAGTAGGCCCGCAAAGCCTGGCGCACTCGGTCGGGTGGCGCCTCGAGGGGCATTGCCTGGCGGAAGGAGGCCAGGGCCTGCAGCCAGGCCAGGTCTGTCTGGGTGTATGGATCGGCGTCGGCCAATTGGCATCTCACCTCGGCTGCCTCGCTCTCGGAGAGGCGTCCGTCCACCAGGTCGGCCAGGGTTTCAAAAGGAATCCGTTTCTGTGCGGACATATTCTCCTCCATAGCGTCTCTCATTTAGTTATGCCAGCGGGAAGGGGGAATAAATACATCTCAGGGCTCCTCTTCGAGGAGGGCCTTGAGTTTGGCCAGGCAGCGGGCACGGGTGGGGCCGATGCTGCCCACCGGCATCTTAAGGCGGCCAGCTACTTCAGCATAAGAAGGTTCGAGGGGATCAAAGTAAAGGGCCAGCAGGAGTTGCCGGCAGCGCTTGCCCAGCCGGTTGAGGGCGTCGTGCACGGTCTGCAGTAGTTCCCAGCGGCCAACGGGGTCAGGGGACTGACGGCCGAGCAGGGCCGCGCTGTCAGCGATGTCTTCTTTCTCGCCGGGGAGCTCCCGGCCAAGGCGGGCGAAGGCGCGCCAGGTGTGACGGCGAGCCACAGTGGTCAGCCAGCCGCCCAGGTTGGTGTCGTCCGGCAGCCGGTCTATGCTTTGCAGCAGGATGACGAATACCTTCTGCACAACGTCGGCAGCGTCCTCGGTGGAGAGGCCGTGACGGCGGGCGATGGAAAACACCAATCGCTGGTAGCGATCAAGGAGGGTCTCCCAGGCACGCTCGTCGCCGCGGCGACAGGCGATGATGAGCTTGCGGTCGGTATCAGACATGGCATAGAGGGAAGGAGTGTAGGGCAAGATGGCATCTTGCCCTACGAGAAAAAGCCCAACGGCTGTGGCCTTGGGCAAATTCTAGCGTAACCCTGGCGAAGGTTTAGCAGCAACCTTTGAGCCGAAAGCGTCTTCCCAGACCGAAAGCTCTCTCATGGACAAGTCTATGCGCAACCTTCGCCAGGGTAGTGGCGAGGGGTTTTCTAGGGCGCCGTCGGCAGTTGGAAGTCTGCTCCGATGATGAGGCGAATGTCAACCTCGCTGTACGCCCCCGTATACTTTTGGATGTTGTTCTGCGGGATGTTCAGCAATCGAGCCAGGCATTGGATGGTGTATTCCTTGCCCGTGAAGTCCACAATCATCGTGGCGGGGTAGTCGAAGCGCTCGGCGTTGCCGAACTCTACCACCTGGAAGCCTCTATCTTTGAGGAAAGCGCTGGTCTGGGCGGCCACGTTGCCAAGGGTGGAGCCATTGTGGACAATGATCTTCGCCCCTTCCGCCGCCAGCTTCCCTCTCTCCTCGGTATCTTCCTCATCAGTGACTGGTTCCGCAGGGGTGGAGAAGACCTCGTCCACCACGGCGCGAATGTTGTCTGGGATAGGGATCAGCACCTGGGCCCCGTTGGGCGTGGTGGTAGGCTCCGTCATGGAGCTATCAATGACGGCGGCCTTGATGTGTTGGTCGTCTATCTGGCCAGCCAGTTGGATCAGGTTGCGCATCTCGTCGAGTTGGAGGTCTGTTTGGACCGCGTCGCCCACGGTCTTCAGCAGCTCAGGCAATTTGGGCAGCAACCCGGGCAACAGATCGAGGCGCAGAACCCTATCCCGCACAGCCATGATGACCTGTTGCTGCCGCCGCAGCCGGTCGAAATCACTGCCGCCGTGGCGGGTGCGAGCGTATTTGAGAGCCAGCTCACCGTCCATGTGATGGGAGCCGGCGGGGATGTAGAGGGGATCGTAGCCATAGGCATTGTCGGGGTATGTGGGGTCGTAGATGTCTTTTTCTACGTAGATGTCTATTCCACCGATGGTGTCTATGGCCTCGATAAACCCACTGAAGTTGACGCGGACGTAGTAATGGATGGGGACGCCGAGGTTATGCTGCACTGTTTTGATGGCCAGGGCGGGCCCGCCACCGGGGTGTTTCTTCAGGTCGCCGGTATAGTGGGCGGTGTTGATGCGATTCTCCCCGTAGCCGGGGATCGTCACCCACAAATCACGGGGGATGGAGAGCATGCCCGCCGTATTGCTCTCCGGGTCGAGGGTCAGCACGATCATGGTGTCGGTGCGCCAGGGTCCATACTGGCCTTCCCTCTCGTCAATACCTAAGAGAAGGATGTTCACCCGCTCCTTCTTGTGCCAATCCGGCAGGGGCTCGCCACCGGTGCTGATGTTGGTCTTTCCTTCTGGCCGTTGGCCGATGATGGGGAGGGAGAAGTCCACACTGGGTAGCATGGGAAGCTGAGCATGGGCTACGAGCTCCCTTACGGTGACATAAAAGAAGTAGCCGAAGTAGATGCCACCCAATATGAGGATCACGGAGAACATACCCAGCAACAGCCTGGACCCGGAGGAGGGGCTGTTTCTCGATTTGCGGCTCATGTAGTGGCCTCCAAAAGCAGAATCGGCGTGTATTATAGCACATTTCCCCCGACAGGGCAAGAAGAAGCGGAGGGGATATTGGTGACATAAAGCTTGTTGCCGCTGACGAAGTACAGTAGGCTGAACTCCTCGATGGCCCAGAGGCCCTGCAAATCGTCCAAAGCTTCGCCGGTGGCGGCTGTGAGTTGCTGCACAAGGCCCCCTTCTTTGGTGAGCTGCACGATGCGCTTGTTGCCCGCATCGGCCACGTAGAGGAACGCAGCGTCTTCACTGGTGAACAGGGCGGTGGGATTCTGTAACGGCTCGTACAGTCCTGTTATCTCGAAGGGTGCTGGCTGGCCGTGATCGAATTGGAGAATGTGCCCGTCGGCGTAGAGGAGGTAGACCTGGCCGGCGACGGCCATGTCCACCACGCCTGCCAGGTCTAGCCCTTCGGGGGTAGCCAGGTAGTCCCCAGGCGACCCATCGTAGTGAGGCTCGTAGCGCAGGATCTGATTCAAACCCGAATCCAACAGATAGAGGTTGCCTTGCTGGCTTCCCAGTATCTGTGGTTGCCTCCACCTCTCTCTTCCGCCCACAGGCAGCACGCTGATGCCGTCCTGCCGAACGGGGTCGTATTCCAGCAATGAGCCTCCGCTCTCCAGCACCAGGAGACTGGGCCTTGACCGTCCTCCCTCTGCCTTCGCCCAGGCCATGTCTACCAGGTCGCCCACTATGATAGTGCCCCGTGGGTCTCCCTTGCGCAATAGCACCGGTTCCCCTTCCAGTTCCTGCAGGGCGTGCATGGTCTGGTCGAGGAGGTGTTTGTAGACCCGATCGAGGCTCTTATCCAGCACGTAGACGTCAATGTTTTTGGCCACGATCACCCGACCGGGTTGGCCGTCTGGCTCACCGTACTCCCATAGGGGTTGTATCCACTGAAGCTCGCTCACCTTGTCTATCTTCTTCAGTATGTATTCAGTTTGCTCGCGCAGTTCGTTCACCTGGGGGTCGCCGGGCCTCAGTCCCTCGGCTTCGGTCATAAGGTCGAGGGCGTTCAGTAGATAGCCCCTTGCTGCCGCCTCCTCTACCTGCCCGGCGGTCTGCATTTCCTGCTGAGCCTGGGCCACCAGTTGGGCAAAGCGCCTTTGCCTGGCTACGCCCTGCTGCCAATAGACGGTGGCCACCAGAATAGCGACGACGATGGGGAGGGCGATGGCGATGCCCATCCAGAGGTTCTTGCCCCTCTCCGCCGGTCGAGAGGGGGGGCGCGGAACGCGCTTGCCAGGAGGTGGAGCCTCCTCTGGCAGAAGTCTCTTCAGGAAGTCGGCCGTCGTCTTCAAGGCCCTGGCCAGCCACGAGGACGCCCTGCCCTTCAGCTCACTCCAGTCGGGGCGCGGAGTGCGCTCCCTTAGTGGTACTTCAACCCTGGGCCTGGCGGGCCGCTTCACCGCTTTGGGCTCAGCTTCTCGCCTGGCGGGCCGCCTGACCGCTTCAGGTTCCAATATGGGCCGCTCCTGCACGGGGGCAACTCGGATCAGCATGGCCGAGGCGTCTCCTTCGCCAGCCAACTCCTCCAGGTTGGCTAGAGCCCGATCTACATCTTGCCCAACGACGGCCTGGGCGATCTGTTCCAGGGTGGTTTGTTGAGCGAGGAAGCCACTGGTCAGGAGAAGGACATCTCCTACGCCCATTTTGCTGCGGTAAAAGCGGATCGGCAGCCCTGTCTTAAAGCCCAGGGGCGTGGCCTCCTCAGCGGTTAGCTCAGCGATAGGGGTTTCAGGGAACGACGCCAGCTTCCCTTGATACGACACATAGGCGGTGGTGGGCCCCGCCTGAGCGATGTAGACGTTGCCCTCCTTGAGCACGGCGCACGTGACACCGCCAGCGCGTTGCTCGTGGGGAAGGGCGCTGACATTCTCCTGCAATAGAAAGGAGTTGGCAGCTCCTATGGCCTGGCGCAGCTTGGTCGTCACGCTGCCGCGCACCTGGAAGTACTCCTCGCCAATGATACGGATCATCTCCCTGTAGACCTGGTCCCGCCCCACGGGCGTGCCTGTCACCTCCAGGATGATGTACAGGCTCTCCTTCTTGCCTCTGCGGAAGACGGCACGAGCTGGCTTCGCTGCGGCCACATTCACAACCCGTTCCTGCCTGACCCCATTGACCAGGCTAAGTTTGCCCATTATGGTGCGCGCTTTCGGACTCATAGTCGGCCCTCTATTTTTTGAATTCTAGGTTTTCTTCGATCGCCGAAGGTCTCTGACCGAGGCGAACGGGCTCGGTCGGAGACCTTCGCCCATCGGGTCGGAGACCTTCGCCCATCGAGGGATTTTGAACTTTGAGCTTTGGATTTTGAACTTCATCCCTCTTCTAACTCTCGAAATATCTCCTCGGCGTGCTCCAACAACAATTTGATGCGCTCAGGGGGCGTCTGTTTCACCTGGAAGTATCGCTCCAGTACCTGGCCTGGCGTCATCTCTTCGACGCATTGATTACCCAGACGCAGCCGCACCTTGCGCTCCACGTCCTTGACGATGGCCGCGATGTGGAAGGCCCCTGCCAGGGCGCGACGGATCTCGTCCTCGTTGATGAGGGGCTCCTTTTCGGCGACGGTATGGACAATGATCCGCACCACAGCGTCCTCGATCTCGTGGGCTGCAATGGCCTCCAGTATCTCGGCGGTGGGATCGTCACTTCGGGCATCTACCTCGACGGTGACGAAACAGCGGGCGTCGGTTTTCACGAACTGCCAACTGGCCCGGCCTCGCTCCACCTCGGCCACCACGAAGCCCTTGTCCTCGCGCTCCTCGCCGAAGTCAATGCGCTCAATGCTCCCGGCGTAGATCACCGGCGGCTTCTCATTTAGAACCTGGTGTTTGTGGATGTGGCCCAGGGCCACGTAATCGAAGGCCGGGTTCCTGGCCAATCCCGGCGGCAGGATCACCTCCTGCCCCAGCATCACGCTCCGCTCCGAGCCGTAGACCGCTCCCTGGACGGTGGCGTGAGCGGCCAGGATGGTGGGCACAGTGGGGTCCAGTTGGCTGATCAAGCCATCGGGCCCTTCGACGATGTTGGTGATTTTGTCCAGGATAAGCTGGTTGATCTCCTCCAGGTTCTTGTTCCTATGCTCATCGCGGGCTAGCAGCGTGCTGCGGGTAATCCAGGGCAGGGCTACGACCTGCACCGGGCCGTCCTTGGTCTCGATGGGGATGAGTTCTGGCTTCCGGGCCACGTAGACGTTTTCCACTTCCAGGGTGGCAAAGATCTCTACCGTAGTAGCTCGGCCTGCGGCGTGGGGGGTGTCGTGATTGCCCGCTACCAGCACGGTGGGGATGCCCGCTGCCGAGAGGCGCCGGATGCGTCTGGCGAACTCCCGTTCGTAGGTGGGGCTGGGGTCGCGGGTCTTGTAGGCATCGCCCGCGAAGACCACCAGGCCGACGTCGTTTTGCAGGACATAGTCCACCACCTGGTCGTAGGCGCGCAGGAAGTCCGTCAGGCGGGTGCTAAGCCCCGTAGCGGGATCTATACGCCCATAGTTTTCTACCCCCAGGTGAAGGTCGGCGAAATGGAGCAGTTTGACCATTTGTCACTCCCCGCTTATTTTACTACAACCTGGCCGATGTTGCAAACCCGTTCTTGTCAAGGAAGGCACTATGGGGTATAATTGGTTATCAGGAACGAGGCAACGAGGAACGAGGAACGAGGAGATTGGATTGCCCCTGAAACTAGGCCCCATCAGCCAGCAAGTGGATAGGATGGCCGCGTCGTTTGTGGCCGATGAGCATCGCGCTCTGCTGAGGGAGGCTCGCCAGCTTCTACATGCTGTGGACGCCGAGGAGTTGCGGGCCAAGGTGCGCGACCGTCGCGAGAAATATCCCTGGCTGGTGGCCATCCCCGTCCACACCCTCAGCCAGACCTTCTCACCACCGCTGCCTCCCGCTGACTTCAGCGTCGTCGGCTCGGACGGCTCCTCGATCCATCCCGACCGCCACAGCCCGCTGCGCTACTACGTGATCAACACCAGCCACGCCGTCCTGACCTACGGCCGCCATCCCAACGCCGATTTGGATTCAGAGGGGCAGCTCTATTTCGAGGATGACGACCTCTACGTGTTGTCTGGGCAAAAGAGCATCCCCATCGAGGGGGAGCGCCTGGGGGTGAAGATGCAAATCGCCGAATTGCAGGCGGCGTTGAAGGCCGCCCAATCAGCAACGGACCCGATGGTAGCCCTGAGGGACGGCACCCTGATCCTATGGCAGTTGCAGAATGAGGAACGGGAGGTCAGGGAGGAATTCTTGGGCCAGTTTCTGAGGTGCTTGGATGGGTTTCGGGCGGCCAGCGTGCCGGTGATCGGCTACATCAGTTACCCCGGCAGCCACGACGTAGCCAACGCCCTGCGGGTCTCTCTCTGCCGGGATGATCCTTCGGACTGTGAACATTGTTCCCTTTCCGAGGAGCAGCAGGTGCTCTGCGATTTCCTTAGCAGAGCTTGGGATCGGCAGTTGTTCGAGGAGCTTCTGGAGGAAGGCCGGCGCTCCGATGTCTTCGAGAGCACTTCGGATATCCTGAAGAAATACGAGAGCCACCACATCCAGTTCCTCTATCTCAATGTGGGCGGCGAGGTGGTGCGCATCGAGGCCCCCCAGTGGGTCATGCGGGATGGGGGGATGTTGGACCTGGTGCACGCCCTGGTCTGTGACCAATGTCAGCGCAGCCCAGACTATCCACCCTATCCCCCGGCCTTGCAGGAGGCCCACGAGCAGGCGGTCATCACCACGGCGGAGGGGCGGCTGGTGGAGGAGTTGGTGGAGCGGTCCCTGGCGGAGCGGGGCATCGTCTACGCCCGCTCGGCCAAAGACCGCAGTAAGCGAAGGCGAGCGGTATGACGTGCAGGGTTTCTTGCCTCAGGGGAACTCGGAGGAACTTGGGGGAACTGAGGGGAACTCGGGGGAACTTATGACCAAGGACGATTTGACCGATGAGAATAGGTGAGATTATCGAAACGGGGACGACGGGTTTTGTGGCCGAAAGCCTGGAGCTGAATCGGCCGCCGGCCCTGGGCAGCCTGGTGAAGGTTGAAGTGGGGGAGGGGGGCTGCGTCTACGGCGTGGTCAGCCATGGCACCACAGCGGGTTTGGACCCTGGCCGCCGCGCCGTGCGGCGCAGCACCGCTGAGGTTTACGACGGGGCCATCTACGACGAGCACCCGGAGCTAAGGCACACCCTGCGCACCGAGTTCAGCGTCCTGTTGGTGGGCTGTGTGGAAGATGGGGCCATTCGCCAGCACCTGCCCGCCCAACCTCCGCCCCTTCACTACTCCGTGCATCAATGTACGGAGGAGGAAGTGCGGGCCTTCAGCGAGCGGCTCTACTACCTGCGTCTGCTCCTTGCGGCCCCTGGCGAGGCGCCGTCCGAGCAACTCCTGGCGGCGCACGTCCGCCAGGCCTATCGTCAGCGGGGCCAGGACAGGGAGTGGCTGGAGCGGGCGGCGCGGGGAATCGCCGCCCTCCTCAAGCACGACTACGAGCGGTTGATGACCGTGTTGTATGCGATTGAGCCTGAGTAAGCTCGGATTACATGGATTGGTGCAAAATGACGCCCTCAGTGAACCCAGTGGAGTTCAGCGAACTCAGCGGTTTCCATCGTTTTGACCCCACAAGCGGCCTAGCATCTGCGAAACGTTAGCAAACTTGAACGTTACGTGAAAGAGCACTAGCGATGAATCTTAACGAATCCACGTTTTTCCATATCGCTTATCTCTGCTTCGTTGTTTCTGCCGTCGCCTACGTTGTTCACCTCTCGAGGTCAGGCAGGGGGGTCGGCTGGATAGCGACGGGTGTGAGTGCTGTTGGCTTGGGGATGTTGACCCTGGGTTTGGCGGTGCGCACCGTCCAGGTGGATCACTGGCCCCTGGCCAATA
>Ga0208828_1000825_pt1 | contig 13017 bp, 14 predicted proteins | sample Kivu_160m_FD_185487 | JGI IMG/M metagenome (GOLD analysis project Ga0208828, IMG submission 185487) | Freshwater microbial communities from Lake Kivu, Western Province, Rwanda to study Microbial Dark Matter (Phase II) - Kivu_160m (SPAdes)... | ecosystem: Environmental > Aquatic > Freshwater >... | reverse complement strand
CATAAATATTTTAACATGGTGACGCAAAAAGTAAAGGAATTATTCCTCCTTCCAATTCAATCTCCTAATTACTTCGTCTAATTCTCTGTCGCCGTAAATCTCAATGATAATTTTCGATTTTCCGCCCCTTTTAATGATTTTTACTTTTGCGTTCAAAATTTTGGATAATTGCGACTCTTTTTCAAGAATGGAATTATCCAGTTCGATATTCCTTCGAATCCGTTTGCCGGAAATTATTTTTTCCGTCTCCTTAACCGTCAAGCCCAAACCTAAAATCCGCTTCAAAAGAACTTTTTGTTTATCTTCGTCCTGAATCGAAACCAGCGCCTTAGCGTGTCCTTCGCTGATTTTTTCTTGTTCAATGGCTTGTTGAATTATTTCCGGCAAGGCCAAAAGCCGCAAAGTATTGGCGACGCTTGATCGGGCTTTGCCTAACCTTTGACTCACTTGTTCTTGGGTCAAATTAAATTCATCCATTAACTGCCGATAACCCCTCGCCCTTTCCATAGGATTAAGATCTTTTCTTTGAATGTTTTCTATTAAAGAAATCTCCAATTTTTGATTTTCTTTAATTGACCGAATGATTGCCGGCACGGTTTTCAAGCCCAAAAATCCGGCGGCGCGCCAGCGCCTTTCACCCGCCACTATCTGGTATTTAACCTTTTCTCCAGATTCGGACCGCTCTGTCTCAAATTTACTCTGGCGTGGCGCCAGAATCAACGGCTGAATAATACCTTGTTCACGAATGGAATTGATTAATTCTTCCATTTCCAAATGGGAAAAATTTTTTCTGGGCTGGTCCGGATTAGCCTCAATAAATTCAATCGGAATGTCCAAAACTCCTTCTCCGGTTTTCGCCGTTTCTTCGTCTTCTCTAATTATTCGATGGGGAATCAAAGCCCCCAAACCGCGTCCTAAAGACATAAGCATTTCGCTAAAGTAAAAATTAAAAAATTAAAACCCAGAACCCTTATCAGTCTTATTATATTTTCTAAATAACGACTGGCCAAACTCTCACCAGTAAAGAAATTCCCGAGCTAATCTCTGGTAGGCCCTTGCTCCTTTTGAGTCCGGCGCGTATTCCAAAATCGTCTGGCCGTAACTCGGCGCTTCAGCTAATGAGATATTCCTGGGAATTACGGTGCGAAAAATCCGATGCGGAAAATGTTTATACAATTCATTCCAAACTTCTTCTGAAAGGTGACTGCGGGTGTCATACATCGTTAAAACCGCGCCCAAAATATCCAATTCCGGCCGCAAATTTTCTTTAACTAAATTAATAGTCTGCAATAACTGCCCCAATCCCTCCAAAGCGTAATATTCCGCCTGAACCGGAATTAAAACATGATCGGCCGCGACTAAACTATTGACTGTGGTTAGGCCGAGTGAGGGCGGAGTATCAATAAAAACGAAATCGAAATCTTTTTTTTCTTCTCTATACAAATCGCCATTCAAGAGCGAGTCAAGTTTTTTGGCCAAAATGGATTCTCTTTTCTCTACTCCGACCATTTCAACGTCGGCCCCGGCCAGATTTTCATTGGCCGGAATGAGCCAGAAATCTTTGCGCGCGCCGACTAAACTTGATTGAAATGGAATTTGTTCGCTTAAAACTTCATAAATTCCTTGTTTTGTTTTTTCCACGCCCAATCCTGAAGTAGCGTTGGCTTGCGGGTCTAAATCTATTAAAAGCACTTTTTTGCCAAAATAAGCAAGATAAGCCCCTAAATTAATGGCGACGTTTGTTTTTCCCGTTCCCCCCTTCCGGTTGCAAATGGCGATAATTTTAGGACGATTCATCTATTTTAGAATTCTATAACTAATTTTTTATTAATAATATTATAACAAACTTAAAATAAATAAAAAGACCCGGGTGTTTAAAAACAAACCGGGTCTAAGAATCTTTTTCCTTTATTTTTTCAGTGTATTTTTCGACAATCTCCACGTAATACCAATCCCGATTATACGCATAAATGGCTTTTCTGTTTACGGTGGAATCGCCCATTTTCCAACCATGTTGTTTTAAATAATTGGCTACGCTATAGGCGCCGTCTTCCAAATCAAAAAGGTTTATTTTCCCGTCATTATTGCCGTCAACGGCGAAATGTTGATAACTGGTGGGAAGAAATTGAGGCCAGCCAAAAGCGCCCCAATTCGACCCCTTGATTGAGAAAGGATCCCAACCATTTTTTTTGCAAATAACCAAAAAAGAAATTAATTCTTGGCGCGCCCATTTCTTTGTTTCTTCTCGCCAATGCATTGAAAAAGCCGTGTTATAGACCCCGAAGATACTGTATCCGCCGAAGTGTCGGCCAAAATTCGTTTCCACTTTCAAAATCGACACCACGGCTTCTTTATCCACGCCGAAAGTATTTTCAATCCGTTGAAGCAAATCTCTGTGGGCGAGGAGAAAATTTTTCCCTCGGCGCACCTCTCTTTTTCCTAAATGGTAATCGAGACACGTCTGTTTTTTGATTTTTTTCTTTTCTCCTACTTCTCCGGGTTCTGACTCTCGGTAATAAATATGAGAATAAAATCGGACCCTTGAATCGGAAAAAATATCTTCCAACTCATATTCTTGGTATCCTCGTTTTTTCAAATCATTAAACAAAATCGCGTATTCAGCCGCATAAGGATCTTTTTGCCAATATCGAAGATTTTTCTCGCTTGATTTAGCGGAATTTTCCGCGTTTCCCACCAAATTTATTCCTGACATCCTTAGAAAGGAAAAAATAAATAATAAAACCGCAAAAAACAGAATTACTTTCTTAAACATTTTACCTCCAATTTTCGAGATTTTTAAAGAACTATTTTTAATCTATTCGTTTTTAATCTAACACTTATAAACCAATTTGTCAACCTTGACTTTTATCTCCAAATCTGATATTCTTAATTCATTCGATAACTAAATATGGAGGGAAAATGTCTGCTTTAAAACATATCTTTTTTAAAACAGCCGAAAAAATGTCGGAGATTCCGGATGGTAAAGCCCAGTTGGTTGTCTTAAGTCCCCCTTATCTGGGACATCACTCGCGAAAAGAAAAAGAGAGGGAATTGGAATTTTTAATCCGATTACTGAACGAATGCCGAAGAATTGTTTCTTCCGATGGCGTCATCGCTTGCGTCAATACCGATTTTAAAGATAAAGGGATGATTTATCTAAGACATCTGGCGGTAATAAAAGCGGCGGAAACAGTCGGACTAAAGCCTCGAGACGAAAAAATATGGGTACGCGGATTCAAAAGGAACCAATATCGGAAAAAATTTTCTTTTATTCTAATTTTTAGCAAGAATAAAAAAATCTTTAGGAATCAGGTACCGGAATATGACATTGATAATTGGTTGTTGACCAAACCGCAAATCATTGGCGATTTTCGCGATGCCATCGCGCCCGAGATTCCCCTGATTCTTATTAAAAAATTCACTCGAGAGAACGATTTAGTTGTTTCGTCTTGTGCCGGAACTGGCACCGTGGTTATTATGGCGCTCAGACAAAATCGTCGAGCCGTCGGCTATGAAATAAATTCGAAAATGAAAAATATTATTAATCAGCGCGAAAAAAATATCGACGATTACTTTTCAAAATAAAACCGTCGCCAAAAAGGCGACGATTTTATTTTATTAAAATTTGATCATCAATTATCGACAAACTAGCGCCTTAAATACCGGCCGTATAACCTCCATCAACCACTAAAGCATGACCAGTTAAATAAGAAGAAGCGTCCGAAGCGAGATAAATCGCCGCGCCAATCAGCTCTTCTGGCTGGCCATATCTTCCTAAAGGTACTTTATTTTTTATCATTTGCACAAAATTTTCATCTTTAAGAAAATTTTTTGTCATCGCCGTGGCAAAAACCCCCGGACAAATGGCATTGACGCGAATATTGTGTTTTCCCCACTCTATTGCCAGGGTTTTAGTCATTAAAATAACTCCAGCTTTACTAGCATTATAAGCAGCGGTTTGGGCAAAAGCGGCTAAACCGGCAATACTGGCGACATTGATTATTTTCCCCGATTTCTGTTTAATCATTTGTTTGCCGACTTGCCTGGCACAAAGGAATTGGCCTTTTAAATTTATTTTCATGACCTTGTCCCAATCTTGTTCCGCCATTTCTTCGGCTGGTGCCGATTTCAAAATCCCGGCATTATTAACCAAAATATCAATCCTTCCGAATTTCTCAATCACCTGATCGACCATTGAAGCCACACTTAATTCTTCGCTGACGTCAACACTAATACCGATAGCTGTTCGTCCGATTTTTTTTATCTCCTCAACCGTTTCCGCCGTATTCAAAACATCCGCTACGGCCACATCTGAACCGGCTTGAGCCAGTCCAAGGGTTATCGCCTTCCCTAATCCCCGACTGGCGCCGGTGACTAAAGCGATTTTTCCTTGCAAGTTAAATAATTTATTTTCCGTCATATAAATATAAATTAATTATTTATTATTTTATTCTTAATTAATTAGCATTTTCGCACTCTCTTATTATTCTGTCAATAAACAAAAAAATAGGGCCGAATATTCCGACCCCATCTCCAACTTCTGACTACCCTATCCTCCGAATATCATTGTTATTCCCCAGTAAAGAAAAGCTATACTAGCAATCATGAAAAATAGAACTACGGGCAATATTTTAATCTTTAATGTCCTGATTTTTTTCAAACATTCAACGAGCCCATATAAACTCATTAATGTCACCAGCGCTGAAAAACATATTCCCATAGTTATGATCATAGCCGCCTCCTATTGTTGAATTTTAAGAAATAATAAAATTTTTACCACGGTAGTAATAGTAGCATATTTTTGGATTTTTGTCAAATTAAACAATAATAAAAAGAGCGTCTAAAAAGCGCCCTTTTTATTATCAAAAAACCGATTTCAATTAATCTCGTAAGTAATCGTCACTTGAACCTCTATTTTATTTTCTCCGGTTTGTATTTGAGGAATTCTTCCTCCCGCCTCGTCAGCCGCCATAAGTTTTGGTGCGTAACTTTCATAATACCGCGATTCCCCGCCCTCGCTAAAACTGGTAATTCGCACCAAATTAACCCCGAGTTGGGAAGCTAATTCTTTGGCTTTGTTCTTGGCTTCGTTGATAGCCCGTTCCCTCGCTTGTTTTTCCACTTCGTCGCGCTGATCAATAGTAAATTGCAAATCACCAACTTGATTGGCTCCGTTTTCCGTCGCTCCTTGAATAATCTCGCCGATTTTATCCAAATCTCTAATTTTAACCTGCAAGGACTGAGTAATTTCATAGCCGACCAAAGTTCTTTTTCCTTCGGGACAAGGAGGAACGCAATTCGCGCTTTTAAGCCATTCATATCGAGGGTAAATGTAAAAATTGGTGGTTTTTAAGTCTTTGTCTTTAATCCCTTGCTCTTTCATAAAAGCAACGATGTCGTTCATTTTTTTCGTATTTTCCTTCATCGCTTCGCTCACGGTTTTTTTCTCGGTTAAAACCGTAAAATTAGTCAAAGCCAAATCTGGTTTAGCGTAAATTTCGCCCGTGGCGGAAACCGTAATGCTGTTTTGGCTTTCAAATTCCTGTCCGATATATCTCCCTTGTTTGATTTTATTGCTGACGCCGGCAATAACGTAAACGGTTAAAGAACAAAGAAAAATCAAAAAAACCGCCGCAAAAACGGCAATAAAAATTCCTTTTTTCTCCATAAGTTTTTCGCTAAGCATAAATTAATAATTAACCATTTATTAATATTTTAACCTTTGTTTCCGGCTGAATCTTTTGCCGGGAATCTGGATTATATTATAAAGGAACTCGGAATAATGTAAAGGACAATTTTAAAAATTTACTAAATGCGAGGATGAATATATTTTAAAGGACTTATCCTATTAGTCAGATAAGTCCTTTTGATTACGCCGCTTCAACCTGCTCAAAAACACCGCTAAAGGCGTAAAAGCTATTATCATTGCGCCGGATAACATCCAAGCGGACCGAATACCTAAACTATTAGCGACCCAACCGGTTAAAAGCAATCCTAGTCCGGCGGCGCCGTGTTGCATCATTGAGACAAAAGAATCGACCGTCGCCCGTTTATCCGAAGGAATATTTTCCTGCAAAACGGCGTTGGTATAAGGCCGATAAATACCTCTGACCAATTCGTGAAGATAGAAACAACTCAGAGAAACAAGAAGCGGAGAGACAACGCCGGCTAAAAATATCAGTAGCCCGACGATCCAACCCAAGGACAAATAAACCGTCCTGACGTTCAAAGAATTTGTTCCCAGTTTTCCCGCCAACTCATTACCCAAGATAGTGAATAATGTTATCCCCGCCCAAATAAATCCGAAATACCGATTATCGGGTAAGAAGGGACGATATTGCGGCTGCCAATACATATTCAAAGCCTGAAATCCCAGCATAAACACCACGGCGACGATCATCACTAAAAAAATTATCTGATTCTGCAATCCATAAACAACGCCATCCCGAATAACCTGTTTAATATTATAAGTGAAATTTCGGACATTGTTCTTTCTCTGAAAATACTGTTCTCTCATTAAGGCGCATGACAGAAGAGCCAATAAACAGAACCCGCCTCCGGCCACGGCAAAAGGAATTGATAAATTTTTCACTCCCAAAAAAGCGCCAGCTAGACCTCCAACCAAATTAGTCAAAGTGATTGCCCGCCCTTCCAGACGAAATATTTTAAGCAATTTCCCGTTCCAATTGACAAAATGCAAGGAATCTACCAGCCAAGCTTTTAGGGCTCCTGAGGCCAGACTCACGCCTAAAGCGATTACCAGTTCAGCGGAAACAAAACTAAGAAAAGTGGTGGCGGTGCTGTAAATCAAAAACCCAATTCCGTTAGTCAGACAAGATAGAATAAAAGATAATTTTCGGCCGTAAATATCCGCCACCGCTCCCGTCGGCACTTCCAATAAAAATACGGCAATCATAAAACACAGATTTACCAAATTGACTTGCAGCAAGTTCAATCCTCCCGCCAATAAGTAAGTCACGTAGACAGCCGAATGCAGGGCAAACAACAAAGTCGTGATTATACTGACCATCAAATAAATAGTGATTATTCTTTTAGTCATAAACTCCTCCTATTGTTTATTAATTATTAATTATTGATATTTACAAAAGCCCCCTGACTTTTTCTCTAATTCAGGAGGCTTAAAAAAGAAAATAAATATCCAATTATAACTAAGTCTTTAAACAATTATCATTATTTTTAGATATACAAACCGCCTGAATTAGAGTATTAATAGTGGAGAAAAGATAAATTTCCTCACTATCCATCACGACGTGGGCAACACGGCCTTCTCTAACCAACGGCCAATAATTAAATTGTTTATTTTTGAGACATTCCATTTTGATTGGAACTTATTTTTTATCTTCTTTACAAGTAAGACGAACCAAGAGAATATTTGTTACAGTCCAAATAATTAAAAAAACCGAAAAAATTCGGTTTTTAATTATTTGCCTGCTTTTTTTATTCTTGGCCGAGTTGGATGGTTTTAGCGGTATAACTGCCGTCCGGATTCTCTTCGCCACCGACAGTAATCTGCCGGCCAATCTCGATTTCAGTGGCCGAGCTTTTTACAAATTCCCTAACATCCGTGAACTCGGAAAAAAATACGATTTTGGAACCGCCATCTTTTAATTCAAGCGTCAAACTTTCATTGTCTTTTTTAATAATCTTGCCGTTTAAAAAAATCTTTCCCGCCACCGGTCTAAAACTGCCGGGGAAATTCTCTCCGCCGCTCCGACTGACAAACTGCTGGCGCTGCTCCGAAGATAATCTTTGAAAATCTTGAAAAGGATTCTTACTCTCTCCGTATTTTATTCCGCCATAAAACGACACACCGCCAACCACTAAAACCACAATGATGAAAATTGGCAATAATTTCTTCATAATTTTACATTTTGATTTTTTAATTTTACATTTTTATCACTCGTATCTCAAGGCCTCGATCGGATTAAGATTAGCGGCTTTACGAGCCGGATAATAACCAAAAACGATACCAATGGCCGCTGAAACTCCAAAAGCCAAAAAAACAGACCAAGCGGTTATCGCCGTAGTCGTTCCGCTGAATTTCATCACTAAAATTGAGGCCCCCCACCCCAAGAGAATACCTACTAAACCGCCGACAAAAGTAAGAGTAGCCGATTCCGCCAAAAATTGGAAAATAATGTCTTCATTTTTTGCTCCTAATGACTTACGCAAACCAATTTCCCTGGTTCTCTCAGTAACAGTTGTTAACATCATATTCATAATTCCGATGCCGCCAACAATCAAAGAAATTCCGGCAATCGCCCCCAAAAGAAGAGTCAATGTCCTTGAAACGTCTGACATGGTCTCCATAATATCCGCTTGGTTCATAATGCCGAAATCCGCATTTAAAGGGTCAGCGATATTATGCCTTCTTAATAATAAATTCGTAATTTCTTCTTGTGTCAAAGACATAAAATTTTCTTTTTCAACCTGAATGTTAATGTCGCTAACCGAATCGCTTCCGATTAAATAACGCTGAGCCGTGCTAATGGGTATATAAACAAGATCGTCAGCGCTGCCAAAACCCGTCCCGCCTTTTGATTTTGTCACGCCGATTATTGTAAATTCCATTTTCTCGATTTTAACTTTTTGCCCGATCGGATTTGCGTTCTCGCCGAATAAATCGTCTCTGATTGTGGGTCCTAAAACTGCAACTTTCAAATTTTTATCTATATTTTGGCCAGATATAAAATTCCCCGTTTCTATTTCGACGTTTTTTACTTTGGCGTAATCGGGAGTGACTCCCCGAATACTCGTATTCGTATTATTGCTTTTGAAAACGATTTGTTTTCTTACGGAAACCTCCGGAGCAACAGCTTCCACGTGGGCGATTTTTTCGGCAATCGCTTCAGCGTCGGCAATCACTAAAGTAGTGGCCGATCCCAGTCCGCCGCGGACTTGCGACCCGATGCCCCTTTGTGAACCAGGTATAACCACTAATAAATTCGAGCCTAACGACTGAATATTTTTCGAAATATCGCTGGTTGCGCCCTGTCCGATCGAAATCATGGTCACGACTGAACCAATACCAATAATAATCCCCAAAACCGTCAAGCCGGATCGGACTTTATTCGCCAAGATAGCAAAAACTGTTTCTTCAATTAAATCAATAAAAAGCATATTATTCTTTAACTTCCTTAAAAAATTCTGAATTATCGCCGGCAGTGTCTTCAATAATTCGGCCGTCCTTAATAGTGATTATTCTATCCATATGCTCGGCGATATACCTCTCATGAGTGATTAAAATAATCGTTCGACCCTGCTTATTTAATTTTTTAAAACTTTCCAAAACAATTTCTCCGGTCTTGCTGTCCAGATTTCCTGTCGGCTCATCGGCTAAGATAATACTCGGATTATTGACTAAGGCTCGGGCAATCGCCACTCTTTGCATTTGCCCGCCCGATAATTGGTTTGAAAGATGTTGAAAATGGGACTCGTCGAGTCCCGCGTCGCGCAAGACCTTCTCCGCGATTTTTCGCCTCTCCTTTCTATCAACCTCGGCGTAAATCAAAGGAAGAAAAACGTTTCTTAAAACAGTGGCGCGAGGCAAAAGATTGAAGGACTGAAAAATAAAACCAATTTTATTCTTGCGAATGTCGGCGAGTTGATTATGACTAAACTTAGAAACGTCACGCCCGTCTAATAAATATTCGCCACTTGTAGGAACATCAAGGGCTCCCAAAATATGCATCAGGGTTGACTTACCCGAACCCGACGGACCAACAATCGCCACAAATTCCCCGTCTTTAATGGAAAAAGAAACATCTTTAAGTGCTGGTGTTTCTATAATCCAGCCTGAAGCGTCCGAACCGTCGCTTTTATAGATTTTTGTGATTTTTCGGCACTCAATCATAATTAAAAATTAACGCATGATTCGCATAAACTGCATTTCGCCGCCCGGACCGTAATTCCTTTGTCCGGACGAAGTGCCGGCGGAAACGGAATTTCGTCCCACAATAATTTCCATCCCTTCTTCCAACCCGCTGACTATTTCAGTGGATAAATCGTTTGAAATTCCTATTTCAACTGTCTGAAGCGAAATTTCGCCTTGTTTTAAAACTTCCACATATTGTCTTTCTCCTTGCTGTTTAATAGCCGAATTAGAAACAGTCAAAATATCCTGTCTGACATCAATAATAATATTTACCGAAGCGCTCATCCCCGGTTTAACTCTTTCATCCTGAGTATCAAGGGCTATTTTGACATTATAAGTCACCACTCCTTGAGAAACCGCGCCGACCGCATCGATTTCCGCCACTTCTCCGGCCACGGTCAAATCTTCAATCGCGTCAAAAGTTACGGTTGTTTTTTGACCTATTTTAATTTGTGCCACGTCGATTTCGTTAAAAGAAGCGTTAACTACTTTTTGCGGAGTAATTAAAGTCAAAAGTGTCGTACTGGACGAAACCGAATCGCCTTCTTCCGCCGCAATCTCAGCGACGACGCCTTCAAAAGGAGCCTTAATAAAACAATTGGCTAAATTTTTTTTGGCGTCCGCCAGCGCATCTTCTTTTTGTTTGACGGTTATTTTTTGAGAGCGGATTTCGATCTCGTCGGGACCGGCTTTCAAATCGACCAATTTTTTCTCTTTTTCCTCCACGCTCCTTTCAGCCGCCGCCAAATCAAGCGGCTGCTCCTGCTGCATCTGAATCAAATCGCTTTCGGCGTCAATTAAAGAAGTTTTATTATCCTTAATCGCCTGCTGGCGACTTAAAAGATTTGAATAATAAGTATTAACCTGCGTCAAATAAGTTCCCAAATTTGATTGATAAGTGCTGACGACCGTTGGAACCCTAAATTTCTTTTTTTGGATGTAATCAATCGCATAATCAATGACATTTTTCTCGCTCTTAATCGACTGGGCGATCGCTTTTGCTGTTTCCAAAGTTTCATTTAAAAGAGTTTCTATTTCCGGCTGGGAGGCATACCGGCTCGTTTTCTTATAATTCGCTAGATTAGGAGTATATTTTGACTCGGCTAAATTGTAATCGCTTTCGGCATCCTCAATTAAAAATGATATTTGATTGCTGTCGCTATAATCATAACCTCCGTAAACACCGACGTTCAACTGGTTTTCATTAATTGTATCGTCATAAAGGATTTCCCATAAAGCAGTCATGATAGTCGGCGTGTTAAAAAAAACTGTTTCTACGGTGTTAAAAGCGTCCTCGTAACCGCTGGCAATATCATCAATCGCCTTTTGTCTCGCTTGCAGAGTTTTTTGATAGTTTGTTTCCTGGTTAAATTTTAATTTAGTCAAAGCGTCTTTGGCTTGAGTTAATGAATCTTCGGCTTGAAATATGGTCAACTCGTCGGGCGGACTCAATAACTCATCTAACTGAAGATTCGCCGTTTCCAAGTTCGTTTCAGCGTCGTCGACCGCTTTTTGGACGTCGGCTGTGTCTAAAACAGCAAGAAGATCATTGACCTTTACTGTCTGCCCTTGTTTTACTTTAATTGAAGCGATGTCTCCGGAAATTCCTTTTGGTTTGACATCGATTTGATTTAAGGAGTCAACCTGGCCGCTTCCGGAAACGGAAACAATTAATATCCCTCTTTTAACCGTCGCGGTTTCATAACTAACGGTTTCTTCGCTTTTATTTTTAAAAGTCCGGTAAACGAAATAAGCAGCGACGATTAGAATAATTAAAACTAAAAAAAATATTTTTTTTCTTGATATTTTTCTAAACATAGCGCAAACAATAAGGTTTATTTAAGGCCCAATTAAGGCGGGTTTAAAAAAATGGCATAAATGGTTTTGGCGGCGGACCCGGCGGAATTATATTCGTTTCTCCGGAACTAAAAAGACGAATAAGACGGGCGTTTATTTGCCCTTGGTCGTTCTGCGGACCAATAACCACAATTTTATCGTCGACTCTCAGGCCGTCGGCTCCGATTTCCTTTTTGCCGGAAAAAATTTTTGTTTCTTCGGTTATCAAAACGATCCTTTCTAGATCTCCCGCTCCTTTAATTGCTAAACTGTTGCCGTTAATTTCGACAATTAAACCGAAAGTGCCGTGACCGGAAATAAAATCATCTCGTCCGAAATCGCGCCAGTTGCCTAAAAACCCTCCTCTTGGTCCGGCAAAATTCTTATGATAACTTTCGGCCCAACGATAAGAAAATTTCGCTTTTGTTTCGCCGATGACCATGCCAAGACCAAAAATCAAAAGCACCACCGCCACCACAGCCAAAACAACGCTAACCCGTTTAAGAATTCCGCTATAAACTCCATTTCGTTTTTTCGGCAAGCGCTTAGGAGTATCATCACTTTTAGCCGTATCGTCAGCGGCTAATAATTGTTTTTTTTCTGTCATAAAAGATATGCGCTCGCTCCGTCCTTATTATATGGACAAAGGCGAAGCGAGATTATGCTAATTTATATTATTTGCTTATTTCGAATTTTTAAATCGCGTGGCATTTTTTTTGAATTCTTGCCACGATGTCAGGGTTATCCGAAGTGATTATTATTTGCGCTTCGTTAATAAATTTAGCCATCCCATAAATTAAAATTTGACCGCTCAATTCCCTTATTTATGCGCCAAACAACCGAATGAAAATTTCTTTTTATATAAAAATAACTGTCGAAGTGCAAATAGAAAAATTGCCAAACTGAATAAAATAGCGACCAATCCTCCCGTTGGCAATAAATCAAGAATGACTAAAGTAAAATCCTGCCAAAAAGAAAAGAAAAGTCCGATGTCGCTGAGCGCCGTCGAAATAAAATAAGAAATGCCTGAATCCTTCACCTGATTCATAAATATCATCCAAGAAAAAGGCATGGTAAAAAAAGAAATAATTAAAAGAAACAAAATTCCTAAAACTAATCTTCTTTGGCGGTTGATTTCTTTTTTCCCAATTTCAAAAATAATCTTGTCAAAAAGACCATCCGAGGGTTTTTCAAATTGCTGACGAAAAAATATTTTTTTAATTTCATTCTCTATCATAGAATTTTTGTTTCTGCGCTTCTATCTTCTATTTATAATACGATTAAAT
>Ga0208828_1000820_pt1 | contig 13044 bp, 11 predicted proteins | sample Kivu_160m_FD_185487 | JGI IMG/M metagenome (GOLD analysis project Ga0208828, IMG submission 185487) | Freshwater microbial communities from Lake Kivu, Western Province, Rwanda to study Microbial Dark Matter (Phase II) - Kivu_160m (SPAdes)... | ecosystem: Environmental > Aquatic > Freshwater >... | reverse complement strand
CCTGCGTTGCCGGTGGCTATAACAACAACGCGGGCGATCCCTACGTCTTCATCGGTGGCGGCCAGAACAACGCAGCAAGTGGCAAGTACGCAACGGTCGGCGGCGGTGCGCGCGACACGGCCAAGGCTCTCTATGGCGGCGTGTTTTCCGGCTACTCCAACCTCGCCGGCGACTCGCTGATCGACACCGCTGCCTGCGTGGCCGGTGGCTACGATAACGAAGCGACGTCGCCATACGCCTTTGTCGGCGGCGGGATCAGCAACGTTGCTTCAGGATGCAGGGCGTCGGTTGTGGGCGGCGGCATCTCAAACAGGGCTGGAAGCAGCACCAGCGACACTGCAGTGACGATCGCCGGAGGAGCAGGGAACCACGTCGGTGGTTCAAGCGGGTCTCCGTCCGCGTTCTCGGTGGTCGGCGGCGGTTCGAGTGATTCCGTCATCCAGGCGAAATACTCAGTCGTCGCGGGCGGGCTACGGAACAAGGCCGGCGCGGTCGGGACAACAACGTCGGGCGTTGTTATCTCCGGCGGAATAGACAACAGGAACATCGGCTCCCGCACGACCATCTGCGGCGGCGAGAACAACTCCATCAGCAACAACGTCAGTCACGCCACGATCACCGGCGGCGCCGACAACTCTATCTCATACGCCGACTATGCGTTGGCCCACGGCAGGAAGGTTGCGCTGGCGTATCCTGCCGCCAGCACCTTCGCCTTCGGAGATTCGTTCACGACCACGACGGCGAATGCCGTCGTCTTCTGCCATACCGGCCAGATAACGCGGGTCGGCATTGGCGTGCCGAACCCGACGCACTGGATAGACGTTCAGCCCGGCGCTTACTGCGATGGGTCGAACTGGGTTAACGCGAGTTCGCGGGAGAAGAAACGCGACATCAGCGAGCTCTCGGCCGACGAACTGCGTCAGGTACTGGCCCAGCTCGACCAGACCCAGGTTGTACGCTACCAGTACAAGTCGGAAAACACCGGCGAAGAGCACATCGGCGTCATCGCCGAGGACGCGCCCGAAGCTATCACCACGCCGGAGCGTGACGGTGTGAATACCGGCGACGCCATCGGCTGGCTCATCGCCGTGGCCAAGGCCCAGCAGGCGGAAATCGAGGCCCTGAAGGCCGAACTCAGGAGGAGGTAGACAGTGAAGTACCTGACACTAGTGTTGGTCGCGGCAGGACTGGCGTTCGGCCAGTCCTACCGCTGCGACTGGTCGGTGAACGGCATCGGCGGCGGGGAGATGTCTGGAAACTACAAGTGTGGCTCGACCGTGGGCCAGACTGCGGCCGGGCCCATCACCGGCGCGAACTACTGGGCGCTCATCGGTTTCTGGCAGACGGAGGCGCAGACCGGTGTGCGCGAGCAGGCTTACTCGCCGGAGGGCGGCCCGCTCACGACCCGGCTCTATCGTCCATTCCCGACACCCGCCGTCGGGGCTGTCACCATCCGCTACACGCTTGACGCCGAACGCCGGACGCTGCTACAGGTCCACGACCTCGCAGGCAGGGTTGTCCGGACACTTTGTGCGTCGAGCATGAAGCGTGGTGCGTACAGCGTCACCTGGAACGGCAGCGACGACCGTGGTCGCGAGCTGGCCCGTGGCGTCTACTTCTGCCGGTTCACGGCCGGCCCGCCTGCCGGAGCGCGGGCAGGCGACTACCGGCAGACCGAGAAAATCCTGCTGGCAAGATAGGAGAGAGAGGTAATGCGAATCTGCACACTGCTCGGGCTGGTCGCGGCGCTCGCCGCCGGCCAGTGGCTGGAGACGACAATCGTGCTGCCGGACTCGGCGTATCCCAATGCCGTCTGCTACAACGCGACGGACAACAAGGTGTACAGCGCGAACTACAAGCACAAAGACGTGACCGTCATCGACGGCGCGACCAATCAGATCGTCGCCACGGTCCCCGCCGACAGCGGCCCCTACGCGCTCTGCTTCAACCCGGTGTCGAACAGGGTCTACTGCGCGAACCACTGGAGCGGCACCGTGACCATCATCGACGGCGCAACCGACTCGGTGATTACAGCCGTCCCGGCCGGTGAACGGCCGGTGTTCTTATGCTGCAACACGGTAAGCAACAAGGTCTACTGCTCCAACGAGAACAGCGACAACGTCACGATCATCGATGGTGCCACCGACTCGGTCATCACCACGGTCGCGGCCGGCGACCGCCCCTACTACATCTGCCACAGCCCGGTGAACAACAGGCTGTACTGCATCAACAACACCAGTGACGACGTCACTGTGATCGACGGCGTGAGCGACTCGGTGGTCACCACGTTCCCGGTGGGCGACGGATGCTGGGCGGCGTGCTACAACCCGACGGGCAACAAGGTCTACGTCGGCAACGACCAGGGCGACAGCGTCTCCGTCATCGACTGCGCGGCGAACACGGTCATCGCCACCGTGCCGGCCGGCGATGCACCGCAGGGCGTCTGCTACAACCCGATTGACAACCGCGTTTACTGCACGAACTACAGCAGCAACAACGTGACGGTGATCGACTGCACGGCAGACACGGCCGTCGCCACGGTCCCCGTGTGTACGGGCCCGTGGCCGATTCTCCACAGCCCGGTCAACAACAAGGTCTACGTCGCTGGCTACTCCAGCGACAGCGTCACGGTCATCGACGGTGCGACCAACGCGGTGTTGGCAACCATCGGCGTCGGCGACGGCCCGTCCGATATGTGCTGCAACCCCCAGCAGAACCGCGTGTACACGGCGGACTACCGCGGCTGGACGATTTCAGTGCTGCACGACTCGATACCGTCAGGCGTTGAGGAAGGCGTTGAGTTGCAGGCCTCGAGCTCCAAGCCCGGACCAACGATCGTCCGCGGTGTGCTGATGCTGCCGAGGGACATGACTGAAACCGCCGAGGTTTCGGATCGTGTCCCAAGGCCAGTCCTGCTCGACGCGGCCGGCCGGAAGGTCCTCGACCTTCATCCCGGCGCTAACGACGTGTCGCGACTGGCGCCGGGCGTCTACTTCATCCACCAGGCATCTGGCGTCATGGGTGATGCGTCAAGCACCACCAGGGTCGTCATCACGGATTAGGAGGATGGAATGAACCGCATAGCCGGCCTGCTCCTGGCAGGCATCATTCTGACTGCCTACGCCGCGCCGGTGGGACGCTATGGCACCGAGTTCCTGATCGATACCACCAGCACGCCGACAGCGTACCTGCAGAACGACCCGGCGGTCGCGTTCGACGGCACGAACTACCTGGTCGCCTGGGAGGACTGGCGCAACAGCAGTTGCGACATCTACGCCGCGCGGGTGACGCCTGCAGGGGCCGTGCTCGACCCGACCGGGTTCCCGGTTTCGACCACGGCCGACCAGCACGACGACCCGGCGGTCGTCTTCGACGGCACCAATTTCCTCGTGGTCTGGAGCGACTGGCGCAACGGTCAGCGCCCGAATATCTACGGCGCGCGGGTCACACCGGGCGGCGTCGTGCTCGACTCCGGCATCGCCATATCGACCGCGGCGGACGACCAGAACGAGCCGGCAGTCAGCTCCGACGGCACGAACTGCCTGGTCGCCTGGGGTGACCACCGCGACGGTTCTCAGTGGGACCTCATGGCCGCACGGGTGACGCCCGGCGGCGTCGTGCTCGATACGAACGGCATCGTTGTCGCGAGCGCAACGCGCAACCAGGGACGGCCGGCGGCCGCATTCGACGGTGCCAACACGCTGCTGGTCTGGGGCGACGGCCGGAATACCGGCACCGCGAACGACATCTACTGCGGCCGGGTTAGCCCGGACGGGTCAGTGCTTGACCAGGACGGCATCGCGGTCTCCCGGGCGCCCCGCGCCCAATGGTACGCCGGGGCCGCCTTTGGTGAAAGCCTCTTCATCGCGGCCTGGCAGGATGACCGGGTCAGCAGCACCTACGACATCTACGCCTCGCGCATCACGTCCGATGGCGGTGTGCTCGACAGCGCCGGCATCCCGCTCTGCACCGCGACCCGCCAGCAGAATAACCCGGTGTTTGCCTTCGACGGCATCGAATTCGTGGCGGCGTGGGAAGATGCCCGTAGCGGCGCGAACGGCGACATCTATGGCGCGCGAGTCACGCTAAATGGAGAGGTGCACGATGAACAGCCGCTCGCGGTGCGGGCTACCGGCAGCCGCTTCTGCCCGGCGCTGGCGCGCGGTCCGGGCAGCCAGGTGATGCTGGTCTACCAGGGCTACGTCGACACGGTCGGGGGGAAGACATACAACACGACGCGTATCTGGTGCAAGCTCGACCCGGTCACCGGCATTGCGGAAGCACCGGGCGTCGAGGCGCGAACCCCGACCCGCGGCGCGACCATCGTCCGCGGCGTGCTGAAGATAGGAGACAGGGGACTGGGGACCGGAGACCGGGCGGAGTTGCTGGATGTCTCCGGCCGCAGGGTGATGGACCTCGCGCCCGGCGCGAACGACGTCCGTTTCCTCGCCCCCGGCGTCTACTTCTGCCGGTTCACCGCCGGCCCGTCTGCCGGAGCGCGGGCAGGCGACTACCGGCAGACCGAGAAGATATTGCTGACAAAATAGGAGAGGAGAATGATGCGTATCTACACACTGCTCGGGCTGGCCGCGGCGCTGGCTGCGGGCCAGTATCTTGAGACAACAATCGAATTCCTGCCCGGCACGGAGCCGGGCACGCCGGTGGCCATGGTCTGGAATTCGACAGACAACCGTATCTACGTCGGCGACCAGTACGACCGCAACCTCGCCGTCATCGACGGCGCGACCAACGACAAGCTCGCGCCGGTCGTGGCTGCCAACCGCGTTGTCGCGCTCACCTACAACCCAGTCCAGAACAAAGTCTACGCGCCGTCCGAGAACTCGGATACTTTGGCGATAATCGACGGCGCGACCGGAGCGGTGACCTTCATCACCGCCGGCGGCTCGATGACAGACATCTGCTACAACCAGGCCAACAACCGGGTGTATGCGATGGCCTACGGCGGCAGCACGGTCGAGGTCATCGACGGCGCGGCCGACACGGTCATCGCCCACATCCCGGTCGGCTACACTCCCCAGCACATCGTCGCGAACCCGACAAACAACAAAGTCTACGTCTCCGACTGGAACGACCAGAACCTGATGGTCATTGACTGCAGCACCGACTCGGTCACGGTCACGATGGATTTCGAAGAGAACTGCGAGTGGCTCTGCTACAACCCACAGGAGAACAAGGTCTACTGCGCCCTGCGGATGAACAACCAGGTGAAGGTGATCGGCGGCGCAAACGACTCGGTGCTGGCTACGGTCAGCATCTCCGGCCGGCCGGGCTACATGGCCTGGAATCCTCGCGACAACCGCGTCTATTGCGCGGCAGTCAGCGGCGACTATGTCGCGGTTATCGACGGAACGGGCGACTCGGTCGTCGCCGCGATTGACGTCGGCGACCAGCCCGCCGCCATCGCCATCGATACCGCGGCCAACAAGGCCTGGGTGGCCAACTTCGCCGGCAACTCGGTCACGGTCATCGACTGCCCCACGCTGGCGGTCGATACGACCATCGCGGTCGGGCGCGGCCCGGTCGCGCTCGCCTATAACCCGGCGAACGGCAGGATCTACACGGCCAACAAGAACGACACGAGCGTGTCGGTGCTGCGTGAGAGCCTTTCCGTGGGCGTCGAGGAAGGCTCCAACTCGCAAGCCACAAACCGCAAGCCGGAACCGACGATAGTCCGCCACGTGTTGATGCTGGGGCTTGGGACACGATCCGGATTGTCGCACAATCCGGTCATGTCCGGCGCAGTGCTGCTCGACGTCAGCGGGGTGAAAGTGATGGACCTCGCGCCAGGCCCGAATGACGTGCGGGCGCTGTCGCCGGGGGTGTATTTCCTGTTCGCTCCAGGAACCTCGAACCAGAGACCGAGAACTACGACCAAGGTGGTCGTAGCTAGATAGGGGACAAACAGTCGCAGAATTGAGCGGGGGTGGCGGAACGCCACCCCCGCTTCTTCTCTTCCCCGTGCTTACGGTGCGATCGGTGCGCTGACGTTGAAGACGTCGGTGCGGATGGAGTAGAGCACGGACTGGGTCAGCCCGCGCGCCACCCACTTGGCGATGAGCGTGGCCGCTTCGATGGCCAGCGTCTCACCCGAGATCTCCTTGCGCGAGAGCGCCCAGAGTTCCCGGCCGAAGTTCAGGTAGAACGGTATCTGGATGACCGTGACTCCGGCTCCATCGCAGACCTGCTTCACCTGCAGCTCCATGGCGGTGATCATCGGCGTCACCGCCGTGACGTTCGCGAGCATGTCCGGACGCATCGCGTCCAGCGTCGCCTTGATTCGCTCAGTGTTGTACTTGACGTTCCACTTCGCGATTCGCTTGGTGGGGTCGATCATAGACCCGCCTTTCTGTGCGGTTCCCCGCACGGTTTCGGACCTTTTCGGACTTCGGGGCATCGGCCGGAAAACAGGGGACAGTCCCACGGAGCGCCTGCGTCGGACTCAGCGCGGTACAGTCCCCGTTTTCCGGCCTGCCCCTTCACATATCTATGTGGACACCGAATGGTGATCTGCTCAGTTCTGGTTCCTCCGTCCATCTGCGAAAACAGGAGACAGTCCCACGGAGCTACGTTTCCCCCGCACCCCTTGCTCCTCAGGGGCTTTCGCCCCCTGACCAAAAGCGGGGACAGTCCCTCGGAGCGCGAGGACGCGCGGTACAGTCCCCGTTTTTCGCTAATCGTCCGGAAAAGAAAGACGCCGGCCTGCGCCGGCGCCCTCAGGCTACTTGTCTACTGCCTACTGCCTGCCATCTTCCGGGGGGCTTGGGACACGATCCGGATTGTCGGACAATCCGGTCATGTCCCCGCCCGCGTCCGGGTCGACCGGCAGTTCCGCCATCGCCGACGCGGTCCAGTCGTCATCGTATCCGGTATCGTCGGTGCCGTACCGGACCATGCCGTAGTGTGGCTCGCTTTCGACCGGCCGCACGTCCTCTCGCCGCAGCCGTTCCCGCAGCCAGTCGTGGCAACGGTCAAGCTGCCGGCGGACGCTGATGAGCGGCTTGCCGAGAACCTCGGCGGTCTCATCCAGGGTCAGGCCTTCGACGTCATAAAGCGCGACGCTCAGCCTGCCTTCACCGGCAAGTGCCTCATAGGCTTGCCAGAGCCGGCGACTGCGCTCCTTCGCCTCGTGCTCTTCGGCCGGACCCGGCCTGGGACATGCACGCCTCGGGTGCATCTCCTCGTCGAAGTTCTCGCCGAGAGCGACGTACTTCCGCCTGCCGCGCGGGCCGAGGCGATGCAGGTCGCGTCGCTCGATGGTGACTTCCCTGGCGACGTTCAGCGACTGGACTTCCATCCAGCGCTGGAACGTGGCGCCTCTGCCTGAGTTGTAGAGGTGGATGTGGCGCAATACGTACTCGTGGGTTCTGATGGTGACCTCATCGACGAAGTCATCATCTACTGACAGGCCATGTCGCCGGGCGACATGCAGCCGAAGCGGTCCATCCGTCTGTTTGTGTATTACTTCATATGATTCCACATCGCCGCTCAACACGCGCCGGATGGCCGCGGTGAGCGTGGGGCTCGTCCCCTTGTCGCCAGTCATTGCTGTCCTTCTCGCTGCTACTTGAGCGCAGCGACTGCTTTTTTGTCGGACCCGCGAGGGTCCGCCTACCGTTCATTTCATCTGACGCGATATGCTCGGACCAGGCCGAGCCAACCGCATCCATTCTCATACTCGTAGGATATTCAGAATGCAGGCAAAGTCAACGCCGAAAAACAGGCGGCTGAATTATCTTAAGTTATTGGTTTTAGGTTTGTTAGTTCTCTACCTCTGCCTCCGCCTTCTCCTGGTCCTCGACAGGGCAAGTAAACATGCGTTTACCATTGATTTAGCCGATTCTGGCCTGCGTCGCGCTTCGGGCCGGCCGTGTCGTGGGGCAGTCAGGGTCTGGCGTGGTTGGCCGGCGATCTGGCACGAGGCCACTGATTCAGCAGGTCCGGGTGCTGCTCGCGCAGCCAGCCGACTACCAGGTCGCGGATTCGAACGGCCAACTCCTGCATCTCCACTACCTCGCGCTCCGAAACTGCGCCGGCGACCTCGTAGTCACTCACGTGCCGCTTCTTCTTCATCCGCTGCAGCAGGTCCACGTCCCGGCCCGGCGCCTCGACCGTGTGGCGCAGCGACTCCACAAGGCGGTAGTGGTGTCCTTTCTCGCTCGGTGACACGCGGAAGCCGGCTGCGGCCAGCGCTGCCTTGGCGGCCTGAAGCGCGGCATTGTAGGCAATCGCCAGCTTCCAGTCATCGGCCAGACCCGGAGTCTGCGCGGTGGCGATGTCGCGTTCGACCACCGACAACAGGTCGGCGATCTCCTCCGGGCTGGAGGCGTGCCGCTGCAGCGACCCGCTACTTGCCCAGGCGTCTAAGGTCGTGCTCATTGCCGAACAGGAACAGCTTCTCTCGTTTGGTCACACTGCTGAGAAAATGGTGTCCGGCCGTCAGCTTCTGCCTGAACTCGCCCGGCTCATACACGGTCGGGTTCACCTCACGGTCCAGCCTGCGCTGGGCCGGCGCCAAAGCCTGCGTGACCGCGGCGAACGACGCATCGCCGACGACCAGCAGATCGACGTCGCTCGCCCTGCGCTCCTCGCCCCGCGCGACCGAACCATACACGAACGCGACGTCGATACTCGCGGCCAGCGGCGCCAGCGCCTCGCGCAGCACGTCGGCGACTCCGGCCGTCTTCACTATCAGGCTCTTCAGCTCGGCGAATATCGGACTCGCGGCATTGGCCTGAAAGTAGACCTGCCGGCCCTGCTGCCTCCGCGTCACGATGCCGGCCTCGGCCAGTTGCCCCAGTTCGCGGTGCACACCGCCAGCGCTGAGCCCCGTCTCGCGTACGACCTGGCGCAGATGATACGCCTCGTCGGCATGGCCGAACAGCAGCGCCAGCACTCTCCGCCGGGCCACACCAAAGAGGACCTCGCCCGGCCCGGCCGGCTTTGTTCTCATAGCGTGAACAATTGTACGCATAATGCGAACGCCGTCAAATCGAAGACGAGCTCGGGGAGGAAGGCATCTGGAACAGGTAGGACCAGACGGCGGGCCTTGAAATCACAATCTGTGATCTCAAGTTGGTGCGCGAGGATTCATTCAAATGCTCTGCCGCAGGCAGGTGCCGTCCGACGGCTCAACCGCATGATCCGGCCGTCTCGCTCGCGGTCCTAGGATTGGTCTCCGGGTCGAGAAACGAAGAACGATGAACGAGTCTACGATGAACGGCGGCTCGCTCGGGCGAGCCCGCCGGTTGGCCGCTTCAGAATCCGCGGGCGTGGCGGGTCAAACGGCGGGGATGAGCTTCGTTCGCAGGGTCGCGCTAGTTCCGGTGACACAATAAAAGATTCCTGAGTCGCTGGGCCGCATCTCCCAACTCCAAGCGCCGAACGCCAAACTCCGAACGACGAATTCAGGCTTTGATAGATCCCAATCGCGGGGATGGCACGGACCGGCTGATTCCGAAGCGGCGTTCGCGGAACCAGACAAACCAGAATTCAGAAACCAGAGAGCAGAATGCAGAGTTGCGGACCAAGAGTGGGTAACCACGAATGGACAGGGTTGGCAGTCAATGTGTGCGTTAACTATCTCCCCTCCTGCCGCGTCGGCGGCGGCTGGTAGCGCGGATGGACAAGGCCTGCGGTCCTGCCAGTGGGCTCCCCACTCTTGGGCGCTCGCTCCGAGCACAGGGGCTTCCGGAGTTCCATGTGGTTGGACTCAGTGCAGTGCTTCATCCAGGACACGAGCGGTGGGGCATCGAGGCTCACAGAATCGCGGCTCCACCTCGGAACCGAGGCGGCCCGTAGCTCATCCGTTCGTGACTGCCCCACTGGCTAGGAACTGTTCACGCTGTCGCAGCTTGCCCGGTTCCTACCGGCGGCAGCGCGCTATAGCGACGTCCATCCCTGACCAAAGCGAAAAGCAACCGTACCAGTCGGCAACACAGGGCAACCAAGGCCACCAGCCTGGGTTTGCCTCGTCGTATCAGCTCCGCGTAGTACGGATAGAGTGGTGCGCCGGATCGGGTGTGCTGCAACACGGCGAAGTACAGCGCATGGCGCAGCAGCGGTTGACCACGCCGGGAGATGTGTCGCTCACCCCGGTACTGCCCCGAGCTGATCTGGTACAGGTTGAGGCCGGCCAGCTTCAGCACCGCCGCCGCGCAACTGTACTGTCTCAGCCCGCCCGTCTCTGCCTCGATGGCGGCGACGGTCATAGCGCCCATGCGCGGGACGCTGGTGAGTATGGCGGCTTCATCGAGCTCGGCCAGCAGGCGGCGAATCTCGGCTTCGATCACTCGCAGTCGTGCTTCCAGCGAGTCCAACTCCCCGAGCGTATCCTTGAGGGCCACGACCAGCCCGGCGGTTCCTTCCCGGACGCCAATCGACTGCCTGGCTGCCGCCGCGAGCGCGATCAGCTTCCTGCTACCGATACGTACTCCACCGCCTTTGAGCTCGCGGTGCATCTCGTCCGGCGTGTGTGCCAGTACCGCGGCCGGAGTAGGGAAACGCTCGATTACACGCCGGGCACTCGGTAACGTGATGTCACGAAAGACAGCGGCAAACTCCGGAAACAGGAGATCGACCGACTGATGCAACAGACTGCAGCGGGCGCTATGCTCTTGCTTGAGGCGCAGCCTCAGTCGCACCAGTGCCCGCAGGTCCGCATGCACGCCGGCCGGTCGGACGAAACCGAGGAACTTGCCCTGCGCAACGAGGTCGGCAATAAGCAGAGCATCCTTGCCGTCGCTGGTCCCGCGGGAGTTGTCGAGCAACTCCTTGGCCCGGTAGACATGCAGGCCGCTGACTTGGACTACCTGACAGCCGTGCTCAGTAAGCCAACCGGCGAGATTGATCCAGTAGACGCCGGACGACTCCAGTCCGACTATCATCGCCGACGTCACCGCAGGTTTCCATGCTGTAAGCTGTGCCTGCAGCGAGAGAAACCCCTCCTGGCTGTTGGCAAACACAAACGGACGGGTCACCGCGCCACCCGGCAGCACAGCCCGGGCAACATGGCTGAACTTGGCGACGTCGATCCCGACGACGAGGGTGTCGGGCTTGATTGCGGCGCGACGCCGCATTAGGCTGTGGGCGTTCATAGCTGTCTCCTCTCGATAGTAGGTCTTAACGGACATATCATTCACTACCATTCGAAGGTGAGACAGCTTCTTGTCAACCGACGCCGCTATCACTACCACACCACTAACTCTATAGCACTCACCGATGAACACGGATCGTCCGATCCGGGACTTCTGAGTTCGTCTGCTGTTCCTCATCTTGGTGTCTTTGTGTCTTGGTGGTTAATTCCTGTCCCGGTCTTGGGCCGAAGCCGGTTTGACTTCGCCGCGCCAATCGGCTATTGTTGAACATGCTCCCACTCGGCATCCTTCTGCTCGTATCCGCTGTCGCTCCGGCCGATTCCGGCTACCTGACCGTGAAGTCGAACTCGATCGGAATCGCTGTCTACCTTGACGGCGACTACCTTGGCCGGACCCCGGTCGAGATGCACCGACTCAAGCCCGGCTCGTACTCAGTGTCAATCATCTCCAACGACAGTCTGGAGAACGTCTACTGGCGCATCCGTCAGGGCAAGGTCGGCGCCAAGCTCTCCGCGCTCTGGCGGCTGGCGGCTGTCAATGCCGGCACGAACTCGGTTCGGGTCGAGAACGGCAGAGTCACTGAAGTGATGATTGACTACGGCAGGGTGCTGAACGCGCCGACCGAGGCCAAGCTGATTGCCTGCGGCTCCGTCGGCGGCCTGTTCCTCGTCGGCGCGGCCGTCGGTTTCCTCATCGGCTGGCTCTCGTTCCATTGATGGTCCGCTCTGCCGTCCTGTTCCTGCTCGCGGCGCTGCTCCTTGCGCCCGGCTTGAGGGCCTCGGGACACGATCCCAATTCCCCGGCGGAATTGGGTCATGTCCCTCAGCGCGAGGCCGATTTCTACCACGAACTGGGTAACAAGCTGGTTGCGTGCGACCTCTGCCCGCGCCGGTGCGTCATCCAACCGGGCCAGCGCGGAATCTGCCGGGTAAGAGAGAACCGCGACGGCAGGCTCTACTCGGTTGTCTATGGCCATCCCTGCTCGGTCGGCAAGGAACCGATTGAGAAGGCACCCCTGTTCCAATTCCTGCCCGGTCGCCGGCGAATCACCCTCGCTACTGCCGGCTGCAACCAGTTCTGCAAGTACTGCCAGAACTGGGAAATCTCACAGGCCCGGCCCGAGGACGTACAGAGCCGTGACCTTTCGCCCGCCGATGTAGTCGCGCTGGCCGTGAGAGAGAAAGCCCCCATCATCTGCTTCACCTACTCTGAGCCGATTGTCTTCTACGAGTACATGATGGACATCGCCAGGCTCGCCCGGGCCAAGGGCATGCGGACCGCGGTGGTCACCGGCGGGTACATCAACCCGGAACCGCTCACGCGTCTCTGCTCGGCGGTAGACGCTATCAAGATTGACCTGAAAGGCTTCACGCCTGAGTTCTACCAGAACGTCTGCGGTTCGACCCTCGAACCGGTGCTGGAAGCATGCAAAATCGTAGCGCAGAGCCGGACCCACCTTGAGCTCGTGAACCTCGTAGTCCCGGCCCTCAACGACGATACGGCGACGATCCGCAAGATGTGCCGCTGGATTCGGGAAAACATCGGTGACACGGTGCCGGTCCACTTCACCGCCTTCCATCCCGAGTATCGCCTCCAGAACTCGCCGCCGACGCCAATCGCGACTCTCGAACGGACCATCGCTGTCGCCAGATCCGAGGGCCTCAAGTTCACGTACATCGGTAACGTCCCCGGCCACCAGGCTGAGAACACGTACTGCCCTGCCTGCGGGAAGCTGCTCATCAAGCGCAGCGGCTACACGATAGTCGAGAACAAGCTGAAGGACGGCAAGTGCCCGTTCTGCGGCACGCACATCGCCGGAGTCTGGAAATGAGCGCCGTCGTCTATTTCGTGCCGCCGGAGCGCGCGACCGAAGGCGTCGGAGCAATACTCGAGGCCTCCGGCTACTTCAAACGGCTCCGGCCCAGGAAGC
>Ga0208828_1000818_pt1 | contig 13058 bp, 10 predicted proteins | sample Kivu_160m_FD_185487 | JGI IMG/M metagenome (GOLD analysis project Ga0208828, IMG submission 185487) | Freshwater microbial communities from Lake Kivu, Western Province, Rwanda to study Microbial Dark Matter (Phase II) - Kivu_160m (SPAdes)... | ecosystem: Environmental > Aquatic > Freshwater >... | reverse complement strand
CGAAGCCTTGACGCTTATAGTGTGCCCGCCACCCTTCCAGAACCTGTGACTAAAAGACTTCCGGTCTGTATCCTGCGCGTCGCCGTCCACCATCCAGGTATACTTGGCTGAAGACGGAATGCCCGAGCTGACCGCTTCGAATGTATATAGCTCTCCCAGCGTTCCCAGCTCGCCTCCGGGCAGATCAGGACCTTTCACCTTGAGCGAGGGTATATCTCCCACGTTGATATCAAACGTGTTCGGCCCGCCGCCGAACTTGGTCACCAGTATGTACAGTGCATCGCCTTCGTTGAGATCGACCTGGCAGATGGGCTTGGGCCATTTATCCTTTTCTTTATCCCAGGTCCCGACAACTACAAGGTTTCCAGCAGTGCGCATGTCATTTTTCAGCTTGCAAACATCAACCCAGCAATACTCGGGCTGGACCTCCGGGGCAATCTGCCGCAGGTCGACCACTAAAGTCCGCTTCCCGCTGTCAGTGTCGATGGAAGGTTTAATGCCGATGTAATCCGCGGTCATACCGTGGCCCAGGTTGACGGCCAGAAGCTGCATGGTCATATCAAGCGGGCGGTCCTGCGCCTTCAGAGACCCCTTGTACGGGCCACTCTCATCGAAAATTACCGATTTGACCCATTCATGGTACATTGCGTACAGGCCGAGCTTGCCCGGTGTCTTCTCCTTCAGGTATTCATCCAGCGCCAGCTTGGTGCGGTAAGACGAATCAACCACACCAAACAGGTCCGAAAAAGATATTCCCTGCTTTGCCAGAAAATCGAAGAAATAGGCCACTTTGTACGGGTGGTTTTCATCAGGATTCCCATCCGAGAAAAAGTCCTCTTTAAAAAAGTCAGGGTCGATTGCATGATTGGTTGGCTGGTCGTATTCCTTGACGATTTTAAAGGCGGCGTAGTCTGCCGTGGACTCATACCACCACAGGCTCTGGGGAATGATCAGGCCGAAAACCGCACCCGGCTGCCTTACCAGTGCGTAATGGTCCATGCTCTGTACTGCGTGGAAAAGCTCATGCGCCATTGTCACAGCCAGGCCGGTCATGCCGCAACTCGCATTGGTATGCACGTTGATATGCCCGATCCAACCGCTCTGGGAGGATGCTTTTTCCCCCGGATCTATGATGGCCATTAGCTGTTTGCCCTCTTCCCATTGTTGTTCCGTCTGTTCCCCCACCGGGGTGGCAAAGGGCGCCGCCGAGGTATCGGTATTTTGTGTGGTCTTTTCGCTCACAAGTATGTCGGGATTAAGCTCCTTGCCCAATTTGTCCCGATAAGCAACACGGGCCCGCTCGAGCGACACTCCGGTGTCCACCACTTACTTAGGATACTTGCTGTAAGTGCTGTAGATTCCCGGGTCCAGGCAGCCCTGAAAATCTGCCAGCGGGTTCTTAACCTGGGTTCCTCCACTGGACTGCGCCAGCTTATTATATTTTTTAATCAGCTCGTTCAGCTGTATCCGTTCTTCCTCGGTTAGATTGTCGGAAGTCCTCTTCCTCTTAAGGGCCTGCATCTCGTCTTCCTCTTTTTGCGTCCATGCCGAAGCTGCGAAATCCGAATCCCAGTAGCGTACATCGAACTTGCCGTACTGGAACAACTTAGAAGAGCCTCCATACCACCAGTACCTCCATATGCTGGCATGCGGTGTGCTGACAATAACCTTACGGCGCGACTGGTCCGCGCTGGCCGGCATATCGATCCAGGTCTTGCCATCGGCAGCCAGATAAGAGGCGCCGAATTGCGGTTGCCCCGACATCTGCGACTCGATTTGAGCAGGATCGTAGGCGAATTCAAGTGTCAGGGGCTTGTCGAAGGTGGAGCTGCCCGCAAAACTGATGCTGTATATCCCGACGTCGTTGCGTTCCGAATAGTCCCAGCCGGGCGCACCGGTAACGGATGCTATAGTTACGGAGTCCTGCTGCTTCAAAGCTCCGCCAGGCACCGTAACCGCGACCTTGTCTTCATACTCAACCGTCTGGTCGGTATTGGAGGGCTGCAGAGTCTGAGTGACCAGGGTACTGGTTTGATAAATTGGCTGAACCGGTGTAACGGGTGCAGGAGGCTTGACCTCAAGGGTTTCCTCCCCGGAGGCGGTATTCTCTGCAGCCTGTGCTGCGGTTGTGGCGCTGCCGGATGTGTGAGTGGAGGGAGCCGTTGTGGACGGTGGCTGTGTCTGGACTGATGGTTGAGTTGCAGTCAATCCGGACTCCGGAGGTGGAATCTTGCTCTGTTGCAGGCGGATCCCGATGGCGGGAGCGATAACCGTAGAAAATACGACTATGGCAGCTACAAATACCTGCAGGGCGGACCAGCCTATCCCGCCGTACAGCATATACAGTGACACAGCGGGCTGCTTCGCCTTGTTGAATTTCCAGGCTACGATGCCTCCGATCCATCCACACAGCGCTACAGCCACCCACCACAGGGGATTTATACCGGCCGATTTGTCCGACACCTTACCGGTTGTCGGCGTCTGGGGTTTAGCAGCTTCTGCTGCAACCTTCGCTGTAGCTGCCGCAACGGGAAAAGCTCCTACAGGTTCAGTGACGGTTACGGGCGGCACGGCCGTTTCAGGCACGGTGGCCGGCGCAGCGGTTGCCTGAGGCGCCGCTACCTTCTCACGCACAGTGGCCGGAAAGAGCTTTTCAACACAGACGTAGCAGTACGCCCTCCCCTCAACCTCCCTGTGGCATGCGACACAGACCAGCTTGCCGCAGTTACTACAGGCGCCTACAGACTCTTTACTCGCATGGTATGAGCACGCCGACATGGTGTACCGCCTCCTTACCTGTGGTTGCTTCAGACATATGAAGGATCTGGTTACTCTGGATTTGAAAGACCGACAGGACTCCTCTGAAATCATCCCTGGTCATGGTGAAAGTTTCAGGGTTAAAACTGCGAATGGAGAACAGCAGGAATAACAGGATTATACACAACAGGACAATCAGTCGATTCAATCCTCGCTACCTCCATCAAGAATACGTCATGAATACCCTGCAGTGCGGTATTTGAGATTGCTAAGGTATTTTACCTTTTATTCATATAAAGCAAAAGGGGGTTGTCAGTCCGGTGGTTCTGGATGCACAAGGCGGTCCGGCAGGGGCATTATATTACCATATCTGCCGGACCGCCTCCATGATTTGCCGTATCGCTCATTGCTTATAGCAATCTATCGGCACACAGCTATGCAAAGATACCCGCCATCCGGTTCTGTGTATCCTGGGCTTCCTTCATAATGCGATCGAGCAGCTCTTTGACCGTAGGTTCGTCCTTGATCAGGCCGGTGCACTGCCCTACCGGCAGCACGCCCCGCTTGAGGTCGCCCTCTTCCGTAGCGCGCTGGAAGTTCTTGGAGGCGTTGGCCAGGAAGGCAAGCTGTCTGGCATTCTTCCATCCGGAGAGCGCCGCGCCTATCATGAGCTTATAGAACGGCAGGTTAATCATCTTCGCAATATCCTGTCCATTGACAAATGCAGCGGGCAGATCAAGACCTTTCTTCTCTACCCGTTTGGCAGTATCGGTCTTGAGCACGCGGCAATACAGTCCGTCGAAACGCTTCGAGTATAAAGTGTCGGTGACATCCTTGGTGCGGGACAGGTCTTTGTAGTTCTGGTGCAGCGGGCTTTCCCTGGTGGTCATGAATCTTGTGCCCATGGCGACGCCTTCCGCGCCCAGAGCCAGCGCCGCAGCCAGTCCCCTGCCGTCCGCGATTCCTCCGGCGGCGACGACCGGTATGGAGAGAACGTTGACCAGGCTGGGAATAAGGCAGAAAGTTGTGACGAATTCGCCGTGGGCTGCGGCTTCGTTGCCCGTGGCAATGACGGCGTCGCATCCGTATTCTTCGGCCCGCCTGGCATGGCGGGAGCTTACCACGGTGGCAATGACCTTGCCGCCGTATTTATGCGCCTCTTTGACCAGCCAGTCTCCCTTGCCCAGAGCGAAATTGATCACAGGCACCTGCTCCTCCAGAAGCACCCTGGCGGATTCCGCGGCGCCCGGGAACATCAGGGCAGAGTTGGCGCCGAAGGGCTTGTCCGTGAGCTTGCGTATCTTCTTAACGGCATCACGCACCGCATCCTTGTCAAGGGGCCCCGTAGCGAGGATGCCCATTCCTCCCGCGTTGGAAACCGCGGCTACCATCTCGGGAGTACTGATCCAGCTCATCCCCGACAAAAAGATCGGGTAGCGGATCCCCAGCATCTCCGTGATTCTTGTTTTCAAATTACTCCTCCTGATAGTTAATTAATCCATATATTGTAACAATCTCTTACTCTTTAAGTAGGCTGCTAATTCCGCCGAGCATGAACGATATGGATCTCTGAGCAATAGTATCGATGTCCTCCGGTGGATTCTGCCACAGGAAGTAGTAGCAGGCTATTCTTTCGTATATCCCGAGTATGCATACGCCAACCATCTCGGGGATTAAGTCGTCAACGGGATCTATCCCCTGTTCCCTGCTTGCTTGAAGAAACGCCTCCTTGATATCATCCGTAAGCTTGAAGAACAGTTGCCTCCTCTGTTCTTCCACTTCCACGCTCTGGCCGACAGATTCCCTGAAAAAAATTGCGATCCACTCCGGGTGACTCCCGCAAAAATTTTTTAAGAAGGCAAACGATATATTCTTAAATCTGTCAAAGGAAAATCCGGTTCTTTTAAACTCATCGGCGAGCAGTTTCCTCAATTGATGCCCTATTTCCTGCATCAATATGATCAACAAGTCTTCTTTGTTCTTAAAATAGAGATATACGGCGCCCGTGGAAACCTCGGCCAGATCAGCTATCTCCTCAATGCTGGTCTGATGGTAACCCTTTTGCGCAAACAGAGTCTCGGCAGCCTTGAGAATGGTATTATACTTCTGTTCCTTTTCTCTCAGTCGCCGCAATGCACTGCGTGAAGGTATAATTTCTTGATCGCTTGATTGTGCCATAGACAGCCCCGTTACTTTAAAAGCCCTCAATCCGTGATACGATCTCAAGCATGACCTCATCCGCGCCACCGCCGATGGACATAACCCGGACGTCCCGGAAATAGCGCGAGATGAGCGTCTCGTTCATTAACCCCATCCCGCCGAACATCTGCAGGCACCCGGTGGCAACTTCAGAGATCAGCTGCCCTGCCAACAGTTTACCCATGGAAACTTCCCGCGTAGCGTCCCGGTCTTCCATCTTCAACCGGACTATGTGGTAGGTGAGTTGTCTCAGAGCTTCATTCCTGGTAATCCAGTCCGCCAGTCTGTGCCTTAAGACCTGCTTGGTGATCAGGGGTTTACCGAACACTATACGCTGGCGAATATAGTCCACCGTCAGGGCGATCATATCCTGTACGGCCGAACAGGTCCCGGGCAATACGGCGAACCTCTCATGCTGGAACTGCTTCATCTGGATGATGAAACCCTCCCTATCATCGCCGATCAGGTTTTCCGCAGGCACTTTAACATCGTCGAAAAAGAGCTCTGCCGTATCGCTGCTCCACAGCCCGATTTTATCCAGTTTCTTGCTCACCTGAAAACCTTTTAGATTGGTAGGGACCACGAAAAGCCCGAAGGAATGATACCCTTCTCCCTCATCTGTCCTGGCAAGCAGGGTGAGGAAATCAGCCTGCACACCGTTGGTGATGAAGGTCTTCGATCCGTTCAGGAGATAGTAGTCGCCTTTCTTCACCGCTTTGCTCTTCATGGCCCGGACATCGGAGCCTGCATCCGGCTCGGTCACGGCAATGGCACAGACCATATCACCGGCGATGGCCGGCCTGAGATAGGTCTCTTTGAGGTACTCGCTCCCGGTGGCTGCGATTGCCGGTGTGGCCATGTTCGTCTGGACTGCGATGGCTGTGGAAACACCCATGCCCCTGATATGCCCGATCTCTTCCAGCATGACCGTCTCAAACCAGTAATCCAGTCCCCCTCCCCCATATTTAGGATCGTAGCGGATGCCCAGGAAACCCAGGTCGCCCATCTTCTTGAAAAGCTCGTGAAGGGGTGCTGTCGTCTTTTCCCACTCATTCATGTGGGGATTGATCTCCTTATCGACAAACTTCTTTATCGATGCCCTGAAAGCATCATGCGTCTCGTTGAAATACATGGATTATTCTCCTTATCCAGACGGTATTTGGTGCGCTGAATTTATCTGAGCGCCTTTTTATCCACTTTACCCACAGCGGTAAGGGGTAACGCCTCCATAAATACAATCATTTTGGGGACCTTGTAGGGCGCCAGGTCTTCCTTGCAATACTCGAGTATGTCCTTTTTAACTTGTTCCTGATCTTTGGCCTGCGCATCTTTAGTGAGCTGGATAACCGCTTTCACGATCTGGCTGTCGGGACGGTCCGGGTTGACTATCCCCACGATCGCGCACGACTCGACTGCCGGATGCGCGCTGAGCACTTCCTCCACTTCGCGTGAGAACACTTTGTATCCGCCTACGATCAGCATGTCCTTTGTCCTGTCTGCAATATAGAAGTACCCGTCCTCATCCATCCTCGCAACATCGCCGGTATAGAGCCACTTAGCGCCCTGGAATTCTCTCAGGGTATTGTCCGTCTCTTCCGGCTTGCTGTGATACCCTTTCATCACCTGGGGTCCGAGAACGATGATCTCGCCGACTTCACCCAGGGCGACCTCTTTCTTTCCGGTTTCAACATCGACCAGCTTAACATGGGTGCTCTGGAGAGGTACTCCAACCGAGAGGATCTTCTTCTTCCCCTTTAAAGGATTCATCGTGATGATCGGGCTGGCCTCGGTCATTCCGTAGAGCTCAACCACCTTGCCCTGGCCCACGATAGCTTCGAGGGCGTTGATGGCCTCCTTAGAAAACGGCGATGCGCCGGAAATGCAGGCCTTACAGGAAGAGAAATCGATCTTGGAAAATGCCGGGTCGTCTATCAACATCTGGTAGAGAGACGGGACCATGAGCATCATCATCGGAGGGTGCTCCGAGATCTCTTTACATATATTCTTGGTGTTCCTGGGATCCGGGATCAGGCACTGGGTGAAGGCCAGCGACATGGAGACCATGCCGAAATAGAGTCCCGCCATGTGGAAGAAGGGGAAGCCCGAGCAGACGGTGCCGCCGTTCATCTGAAGGTCGAGCCACTGTTTTCCCTGTGTGAGATTGGAAACCATATTCCGATGGGTGAGGACCGCGCCCTTGGGAGTGCCCGTAGTGCCGCCGGTATACTGTATCAGGCAGGTATCATCGAGCTTGACGGACGGCCTGGGAATATCGGGCAGACTATTCGCGATAAGATCTTTGAAAGACACTACCTCTTTTCCCGTGATCGGCTCCACTTTTCCGGAGGGAATCTTCTTCAATAATTTGCCCAGGATGGCCTTGACCGGGGGGAGATAGTCCGCGATGTTAGTTGTTATGATGCAGGTTACTTTGGGTATATCGTTTTTTATCTTCTGCACGCGGTTTTCATAGATCGCATCCAGCGTTACCAGCACTTTGGCGCCTGCATCATTTAACTGGTAGGCCATCTCCTTGGGAGTGAGCAGGGGAGAGACGCCGGTGACCACGCACCCTGCACGCAGGGCCCCCGCCAGGGCGATGAGATACTGAGGAAGGTTGGGGAGATTGATTCCCACCACATCACCCGGATTGCATCCCTGTTTGCGGAGATATGACGCAAACCTCATCGAGAGCCGGTCAAGCTCTTTATATGTGAATTTAACCCCGAGAAAATGGAAGGCCACCACCTCCGGCCGGAATTTCAGTCCCCTCTCCAGCATATCCACGTATGTCTCATCCACTGCTTTTATCTCCGCGCTTAACGGCGGATCGTACCACTTGCCCCACGGTTTTTCATCGTATACTGTCATCTAACAACCTCCTTTCCTGCCGGGCGGCTTCTTGCCCTCCGGCAATATTTTATCCGCGATGAGTGTAAACAATCATGGAACAATAGACTGCGGCGCCTCGATAATCCTGGCGCGCAGGTATTCGCCCAGGGTCTTGGCCTGGGGATCGCTTCTCAACGAAGCGGCCACGCCCTCGCCCAGGACGCCTCTGATGTAGAAGTTGACGGCGAGAAGATTGGGAAACTCGTAGCGTTCAATCTCATATCCACTCATGTCCTTGAGCAGTTCCTTCAGCTTTTTTACAGTCAGGAAACCCCTGAGAAAGGCATATGCTTCGGGCGTTTTTCCCCACACGCCCAGGTTGGCATTGCCGCCCTTGTCCCCAGAACGAGTCGCGTAGATGCGGCCGAAGGGTATCTTCACCTTCTTACCCGTCGGCACCGGCGCTACCGCTTCTTTCTGCGCTGGAAGAGGCTTAACCGCAGCCCCTGATGGAGTAAAACCGACAGAAAACTCGTCGCCGTTGATCATAATTTTCTGGGTGACCTGGCTCTGTGGAATGAGAGCCGGCCAGTGGATAATCGCCATAGTCCCCTTGGCAGGTGGGGCCGTTAAGGTGAAGCCCGGGACGTTTGCCAGCGCAAGCCCGATGACCGCCGAAGAAAACCGGTCGACCTTCTTCTGGTCGCGGTCCATGACGGATATCCGCAGATAGGCAAAGGCCTCTTCATTTATCTCGGGATTGTCCCTGTTGGACCGGGCGAGCTGCACATCTTCGAGGGCGTACTGCCCCCTCCCGCCCAGGCTGTCGAAGACCGCATCCTCGACTATTCTGGCCTTTTTTTCGATGTCCAGACCGGTCAGTACAACGGTCGTTGAATTCCTGTATCCGCCCAGACAATTGATGCACACTTTGGTGGTCTCCGGGGGAGGAGCGCCCAGCACACCGGATATGCGGACGCGGTCGGGCGCCTCCTGGGATATTTTAATGGTATCGAAGCGGGCCGAAACGTCGGGAGTCAGATAGCTGGGGTCCTTGACCTCATACAGTAGCTGCGCCTTCACGGTGTCAACGGAAACGAGACCTCCTGTGCCGGGATGTTTGGTGATGACCGAGGAACCGTCATCAAATATCTCGGCTATGGGATAATTCACCTTGAGGAATGACGGCACCTCGTCGAAGAAGGAATAATTCCCGCCCGTGGCCTGGGCCGCGCACTCAACGATGTGCCCTGCCACCGCTGAGCCGGCGAGCTTGTCCCAGTCATCGCGCTTCCAGCCGAACCACCAGGCCGCAGGACCCATAACCAGCGAAGCGTCGGCGACGCGGCCGCTTACCACGATATCGGCGTCTCTTTCAAGGGCCTCGGCGATACCCCAGCCTCCGAGATAGGCATTCGCGGTGATGGGGACCAGACCACCATCTTTGAGTGAGATACCTTTATCAAGGTGAACGAGGGACTCACCTGCCTGCTGAAGTTCATTAATCCGCGCCATCAGATCATCCCCCTCGATGCAGGCGATCTTAGGATGGAGACCCAGCTTCTCCGCTATCTTGCGGAGCTCCACTGCCAGCCCGCGGGGATTCAATCCGCCGGCGTTCGACACGACCTTGATCTTTTTATCGAGGCATTCTCCCATAATCTCTTCCATCTGTTTGAGGAAGGTGGGAGTATATCCAGCCTCGGGGTTCTTCATTTTCAGCCGGAAGAGCAGAGCCATGGTCAGCTCCGCCAGGTAATCGCCTGTAAGAACATCGATGGGCCCCCCGCGCACCATCTCCGCCGCGGCGGACAGCCGGTCACCGAAAAAACCGCTGCAGTTGGCAATAATGATCCTGTCCTTACCCTTTCTATTTTCAGAGCTCATGGCAGTTCTCCTTCCTTCACGTGTATACATTTGTTATAGGTGGGATTACCACTATTTTCCCGTGAATTTGGGAGGACGCTTCTCGATAAAGGCGGTAATCCCCTCTTTAGCGTCCTCCGTGCCGGCGATGTCCTTGATCCTCTCAGCCAGATATTGCAGGGCCTCCTTCAACGGCATATTGGCCGCAGCGTAGAAAGCCTGTTTCCCCATCTTCATGCCGATAGGGCTCCTGGAGGTGAGGATCTCGAGCACTTTTTTTACCTCCGCATCCAGTTCGCCTGCGGGGACCACCCTGGTGATCAATCCCATGGACAACGCCTCCTGCGCCGTCATTCGCTCTCCCAGCAGTATCATCTCCATGGCTTTTTTCTGCAGCACGTTGCGGAAAATGAGCGCGCCTATCATCATGGGCCACAGGCCGACGTTGACCTCCGGTGTGCCGAATTTGGAATCGTCGCTGGCGATGACGATATCGCAGGCCAGCATGAATCCCATGCCGCCCGCCAGGCAAAATCCCTTGATGCGGGCAACGGTAGGCTTGGGGAAGCTGACGATGCGGTTGAGCATGTCCGCATAGCTGGCGAAGATATCCAATCCGCCCGTATTGACCCCGGCGCTGAGCTGCGCCCCCGTGCAGAAGGCCTTGTCCCCCGCGCCGGTGACCAGCAGCGCATGGACATTTACGTCCTTTTCCGCCTCATTCAGATATTGATGGAACAGAGCGAGCGCCTCGGGAGTTATGGCGTTCCTCTGCTGTTCCCTGTTGATGGTGATATATCCCACACCCTCTTCGACACGGTAGAGCAAGTGTTTGTCTTCCATCTTTTACCTCCTCGTATTTATATCTTGCTATTATGTGCATGGCCGCAATTAGCTACTGATTCGGGGGTTCTGCGTCCCGATCGATATCGATCAGTATCTGGCCGGGCATGACCTTGTCTCCCTCGGTGACATTCACCGCCTTTACCTTCCCATTTGCCGGAGCGGCCAGAGTGGTCTCCATCTTCATGGATGAGACGACGATAACGCCGTCGCCCTGCTTCACACTGTCCCCCGCGGAAACAAGTATCCGGACCACCACCGCGGGCATGGGCGGTGTGACCTCCTGCGGTATGACCTGGTCTCTTTTCTTTCCTCTAGAACGGCTGTCGCCGGCATCGGCGTCAGCGATGTAATAAGGGACACCCCTGATCACCACCATCCTAGTATTCCCGTCCCGTGCAATGAACACATTCAGCGGACAGCCGTCCACCACGAGGTGCTGGTGGTATTCCGAGACCATAGTGTACTCGATTTCGTACGTGCGGCCGGCATGGGAAAGGACCATACTGCCATCCTTCTTTTTTTCGGCCTGCAGTGCGATGACTTCTTCGTCAATTTTAAGCCGGTAGTCCATATCTCAATCTCAATCTTCATACTGCCTTTTATTACCGCCCCCAGAGTCCGAGGGTCTGCCAGGGCGACATCTCTGTGCCCGCCTGCCCTGTCGCAGCTTTGGGCTTAACTGCGGGGTTCAGCTCATCGATGATGTATGCGGCGCAGGCGGCGTCGGCGTAGCAGCGGTCCGGCTTCCAGCCGCAGAAATGGGTATCGATGAAATCGGTGGAAGTATCGCCTTTTATGAATGCCTCGGACTTGAGCACATCGATGAGGAAGTGCACGGGAGTCTTCACTCCCAGGATGATGTAGCTCTCCAGCGCCTGTATCATGCGCTTTATGGCCTGGCTCCTGTCTTCGGCATAGACGATTAGTTTGGACAGGATCGGGTCGTATTCCACCGGCACCTGAAAGCCCGAGTAGATACCACAGTCGTTGCGTATGCCGGGTCCCGACGGCTCCTCCATATAGATGATCCTGCCTGGGGAGGGATAGAATCCCTTCTCGGGATCTTCTGCGTAAATACGGCATTCAATGGCGTGGCCCCGGCCGCGCACATCCTCCTGCCTGACGGGCAGGGGATTGCCGCAGGCCACTTCCAGCTGGATGCGAACGATATCGAGGCCGGTGGTCATCTCGGTGATGGGATGTTCCACCTGCAGGCGTGTGTTGACCTCCAGGAAATAAAATTTCTTATCCTGGTCCACCAGGAATTCGACCGTGCCGGCGTTCACATAACCGGAAGCTTTGGCCACGGCGACGGCGGCTTTGCCCATGCGCTCCCTCAGCTCAGGCGTCATGATAGGCGAAGGCGTCTCCTCGATGATCTTCTGATGGCGCCTCTGTATGGAGCATTCCCTTTCGAAGAGGTGGACAACGTTCCCCTGGCGGTCGGCGACGATCTGGAACTCTATATGCCTTGGCCGGGAAAGGTACTTCTCCAGGTAGATGGAGCCGTCGCTGAAAGCCCTCTTTGCCTCGCTGGTTGCCGATGCGCAGGCTTCATTAAAATCTCCGGGCGAAGTGACGACGCGCATACCCTTGCCCCCACCTCCGGCGGCAGCCTTGATAAGCACGGGATAACCGATCTTCTCAGCCTCGCCGGCGAGCACACGGGTGTCCGATTCGGGCTTATTCATGCCGGGTATGACAGCGACACCGCTCCCCATGACTGTGCGGCGTGCAACCGTTTTATCCCCCAGTTCACGTATGACTTTGGAGGGAGGGCCGATGAAGACTAGGCGCTCACTTTCGCAACGCTCCGCGAAGAGAGGATTTTCCGCCAGAAAGCCGTATCCCGGATGGATAGCCTCCGCTCCGGTCTGTTTGGCCGCGGCGATGATCTTATCTATATTTAGATAGCTTTCGGCGGGATCCGAATCACCCAGAAATACGGACTGGTCGGCTCTGAGGACATGAACTGCTTTACGGTCCGCCTCCGAATACACGGCTACGGTAGAGATGCCCATCTCCCGGCAGGTGTACATGACACGCCGGGCGATCTCTCCCCGGTTTGCCACCAGTATCTTTCTGAATATAGCGGGACCTCCTGTGTAAACCTATCCCTTTATCTCATTACATACGGAATATGCCATAGCCGAACACATCATCCGGTATGGGCGCGTTGAGCGAGGCTGAAATAGCCAGTCCCAGGGCATCACGTGTATCCACGGGGTCGAGGATGCCATCATCCCACAGTTGCGACGTGCTGTAGAGGGCATTGCTTTCCTTTTTCGATGCCTCGATGATGGGATTTCTAATAGTCTCCTCTTCCTCTTCAGTCATGGGAGGCAGCCCTTCCTTCGTCAGCTGATCCTTGCGCAGCGTCACGAGGACGCCGGAGGCTTGCTCGCCGCCCATCACGGCGATCTCGGCATTGGGATACATCCAGAGAAATCGTGGATTATAGGCGCGGCCGCACATCGCGTAATTGCCCGCTCCGAAGGATGCTCCGACGATAACAGTGAACTTGGGTACTGTTGCACAGGCCTGGGCCATGACCATCT
>Ga0208828_1000817_pt1 | contig 13067 bp, 10 predicted proteins | sample Kivu_160m_FD_185487 | JGI IMG/M metagenome (GOLD analysis project Ga0208828, IMG submission 185487) | Freshwater microbial communities from Lake Kivu, Western Province, Rwanda to study Microbial Dark Matter (Phase II) - Kivu_160m (SPAdes)... | ecosystem: Environmental > Aquatic > Freshwater >... | reverse complement strand
GTATATACCTTGAAAACCTTCCGAAAAAGCTTTGCAACTCATTATGCAAGTAAATTGAATATTCAGGATGTTGCATTACTTCTCGGGCATGATAATGTTTCCACGACAAAAGGTTATTACTCAAAAATAAAGACAGAAAATGTCAGGAAAGAGATGGATAAACTTGGTGATATAATTCCGATAGAAAAATTAACTGCAGAAAAACTGCAGAAATTTTAAAATTGAAGAAAACTTAACAATTAAAAAAGCCTTGTAAACTACTTGTTTACAGGGCTTTATTTTTTTTAAAAAAAATAGATTCGAACCTCAGGCCTCTTCGGTGTAAACGAAGCGCTCTAACCAACTGAGCTAATCGCCCTTATCGAAAAATTTAAAAATATGCCTTTTTTATTGTATTTTCAAACCAATTTGAATTCTGAAAAAAAGGAGAATAATTAAAATTTTTTCAACACAAAGACACAGAGCATATAACATATTGCATATAATAAATAGTAAATAGTAAAAAGTAATTAGTAAAAAGTAAATTAGGAGCAAAGTGTGAGGGGTGAAAAGATTCCGAACTCCCGATATATCGGGATGAATGCATTATATTTATATTTAAGGTTATTCACAAGTTCCTAAAGGCAAGCGGAATGACAGAGCGGGTGAGATGTAAAAGTGAAGTCCGATAAGGCGGTTTTCAGACTTTGTGGTACATTTTTTCTATTAAGTCCGAGTATTGTTCTTCGACGAACTTTCTTTTGATTTTAAGGGTCGGAGTCAGTTCACCATTTTCGATTGAGAAAGGTTTTTCTATAAGCGTAAATTTTCTGACTTTTTCATGAAGGGCAAGGTTTTTCTGAATTTCGTTTATGTCTTTCTCTATTTTTTCCAGAATCTTCTTGTTTCTCAGAAGTAACAGATAATTGTCCTCTGCAATACCTGTTTTTTTCGCAACAGAAATCAGTTCGTCTTTATCCGGAACAATCAATGCAGTAACATACATTCTTTCATTTCCGATAACAAGAACCTGGTCAATGTACGGTATTGTTTTTATAAGGTCTTCAATATGTGCAGGAGCAATATATTTTCCGCCCGATGATTTAAACAGAGATTTTTTTCTGTCCGTAATAATAATATGTCCTTCTCCGTCTATTTTTCCGAGGTCACCGGTATGCAGCCAGCCGTTAACAATCGTTCTTTTTGTTTCTTCTTCGTCGTTGTAATATCCTTTCATAACAAGTTCGCCTTTGACAAGTATTTCGCCGTCACGTGCAATTTTCACTTCAACACCATCAAGAGGTTTACCTACAGTTCCATATCTGTTTTTTCCGGTCACGTTAACTGAAATAACCGGTGAGGTTTCGGTCATACCGTAACCTTCGAGTGTTTCAATTCCTATATAATCGAAAAACAGACCGACGGATTTATTCAGGGCACCTCCCCCGGAAACAAAAAATCTGATTTTTCCTCCTGTTTTTTCTTTGATTTTTTTATAAACGAGTTTGTCTGCAAGCAAATATTTAAGCGAACTTTTTCCCGACTTTTCGGGACAAGTTTTATCGGCTCTTTTTTTTGCCATATCTATTGCATATACAAAAATCTTTTTTCTGAATCCGTCGGGCATTTCATCGGCGTTTCTCATCAGTTTATTATAAATTTTATCCAGTAACCTGGGGACTGTAATAACTACAGTAGGTTTTGCCTCAAGCATTTGTGCTCCGATAGAGTCGATGCTTTTTGCGTAATAAATCTTCGAGCCGCTGAAAAAAGCAAGATAGTAACCCGTAGTTCGTTCGTAAATATGGGAATACGGAAGGTATGAAAGGAATGTATCATTCTCGTCGATACGCATTGTTTTCCGGCAGGATTGAATATTACAATAAAAATTTTTGTGAGTCAGCATAACTCCTTTTGGTATTCCTGTAGTTCCCGAAGTATATATAATTGTAAGCAAATCTTCTTCGTTGACACGTTTCCATATCTGTTTCAGAATATTTTTTATATAAGATTCATCATATACACCCCTGTAATTCAATATACGGTCGAAGTACAGAACATCGTTCTGTGAAACATCAAGGTAATTGAAGCAGATAATTTTTTGTAAGTCTGGCAGTGAATCTTTTACCGAAAGTACTTTTTCGAGCTGAAGTGCGTTTGAAACGAAACAAAATATACATTTTGAATCGTTAAGAATATATTTAACCGATTCGGAACTTAGTGTTGTATAAATCGGTACATTAACTATACCCGAAAACCAGCATGCAATATCAGTAATTATCCACTCGGTACGGTTTTCCGATATAATAGCAATTTTATCCCCGCGATTTAATTCGTTTTTCTTAAAAAATTCCTCAAGGCTCAAGGCTTTACTCAGAATTTCGAGTCGGTTTACAGATGTATAACGGTTATTTACTTTTGTAAATATTACTCCTTCACTATTTGTTTGTTTTTCCAACGCATTTATCAGCAGTTGTATTAAGGTTCTTTTTTGCATTACTTTCTAAGGTTTTAACTTAAAGTCAAACTGGGAAGATTTAATATAAAGAATTAATTTAACTTTTAAAATTATTAATTTTTTCATAATAGAAAATTTTAATTGTAACGTATAGTCAGGATTGAAAGTCAGGTATGATTACAATTACAGTTTAAAAAATTATTAAAAAAAGTTATTTTAAAGGAACATAAACTCAAGACTGAAAGTCCTGACAAAAGTCATAAAGACAGGCAGGACTGAAAGCCAGGCAGGAGTAAATAAATTAACTGAAAGTCAAGTTTGATAGAAACCGGCAGGAAAAAGGAAAAAACAGTTCTTGTTCTTTTTGCGGAAAAGCAGAAAAGGAAAACGCATAATTATCCCGGATTATCGGGACAAGTCACGGAGACTCTGCACGAATTGAAGTTTCTTGCAGAAACAGCAGGGGCAATAGTGATGAAAGCATTTTTTCAGGAAAAGGAAAAAATTGACAGCAGGTATATGATTGGAAAAGGAAAGGCGCAAGAAATTTCTGATTACGTCGACCTGAATGAAATATCATTAGTAATATTCGAAAATGAACTGTCTTTTACTCAATTAAGGAATCTTGAACAGTTAATCAAATGTAAGGTAATTGACAAATCAACTTTAATTCTCGACATCTTTGCAAAAAATGCAAAGACGTCGCAGTCAAAACTACAGGTAGAGCTGGCACAACTCGAATATCTTCTTCCGAGGTTAACAAGACAGTGGACACACTTATCCAAACAATACGGCGGAATAGGAACCAAGGGACCCGGAGAAACACAGATAGAAACAGACAGGAGACTGATAAAAAAAAGAATATCGGTTTTGAAAGAAAAGCTGAAAAAAATTGACAATCAGAGAAAGACTCAATCGCAGGAAAGAAAGAACTTTATCAGAATTTCACTAATAGGATATACAAATGCAGGAAAGTCAACCCTTCTGAATATTTTAACGGATTCCAATGTATATGTTGAAGACAAGTTATTCGCCACGCTTGATACTTCCACACGGTTGTTAAATTTACCTTCAGACACAGGAGAAAAAACTCTTTCGAGATATCCCAAAAAAGTATTGATATCCGATACCGTGGGTTTCATTAAAAATTTACCTCACGACCTGATTGAATCATTCCGTTCAACGCTGGCCGAAGCTGTGGAGTCGGACATTTTACTTAACATAATTGATGTATCGAATCCGAATTATGAAGAACATACAGAAGTTGTAAACGAAACACTTAAAGAAATCGGAGCGGAAAATAAATTTATTATTAATGTATTTAATAAAATCGATAAACTCGAAAATTCCGAAATATTAAAAGACATAAAAGAAAAGTTTGAAAATTCGGTTTTTATCTCTGCTGCAAAAGGAATCAACATCTCCTCTTTGCTTGATATGATTGCCGGAAGGATTAAAAAAGAGCATTCCGAGAAGTTTATAAATTTAGAGCCGGACGATTACAAGAGATTAAGTTATTTGTTCGAGACTACGGAAGTAAAGGAAGTCAAGTATTTAAAAAAAGGGATTAAAATAAAAATATCAAATTAACAACAGATGAGCGCTAAGGCAAATTTCAGACATCCCGATTATTTTCTTCTGGATGAATTACTTACTGACGAAGAAAAAGCAATCAGGGACACGATAAGAGATTTTGTAACTCAGGAGGTTTTACCTGTTATTGAGGAATACAATCAGAAAATGGAATTTCCGTTTCATTTAGTATCCAAAATGGCGGACCTTGGAATTTTCGGTCCGACGCTTCCGCCCGAATACGGAGGAATGGGAATAAACAATATTTCATACGGGCTGATTATGCAGGAACTCGAACGCGGCGACAGCGGAATCAGAAGTTTTGCATCGGTACAATCGGGGCTTGTTATGTATCCGATTTACACATTCGGCTCGGAAGAGCAGAAAAAGAAATGGCTGCCTCTGCTTGCTTCGGGAGAGAAAATTGGTTGTTTCGGTCTGACGGAGCCGGATTACGGAAGTAATCCGGGCGGTATGCTCACAAAAGCGGAGAAAGCAGAGGGTGGATATAAAATCAACGGTACAAAGATGTGGATAACTAACGGTACGATAGCAGATATTGCGGTCGTATGGGCAAAACTTAACGGTAAGGTTCGGGGTTTTCTTGTTGAAAAAGGAACGAAAGGATTTTCAGCACCCGAGACAAAAGGCAAATTGTCGCTGCGAGCATCGGTTACAAGCGAACTGGTTTTTGAGGATTGCATTATACCGGAGGAAAATATTTTGCCTGAGACTGCAGGATTAAAGTCTGCACTGATGTGTCTGACTCAGGCACGGTACGGAATCGCCTGGGGCGTCATCGGGCTTGCGATGGAATGTTATAATTCAGCGTTAGATTATTCGCTTTCAAGGATTCAGTTCGGAAAACCAATTGCCGCATTTCAGATTACCCAGGAAAAACTCGCATATATGATAACGGAGATAACAAAGGCACAGTTACTGAATTATCGTCTTGCTGTATTGAAAGACAACGGAAAAATGAGACCGCAGATGGTTTCGATGGCAAAAAGGAACGGCTGTGAAGTTGCAAAAAATATTGCTTCGATGGCGAGAGAAATTCTCGGTGCAAACGGAATACTCGACGAATATCCGGTGATGAGACATCTTAACAATATTGAGTCAGTTAAGACGTATGAAGGTACACATGAGATGCATACTTTGATTATAGGAGAGGATATAACCGGGTTTTCGGCATTTGAATAAGACACTTATTTAATGTTAAATGTTAAATTGCAAATGTTAAATTATAATAATTAGTGATAGGTGAAAAAAAAAGAAGTGAGAAAAGTGAAAAGTGAATATACAGTTATAAATGTTCAGTTTTCAGTTTTTAAAAATATAGAATTAAATAAGTGAGATGTGAAATGTGAGATGTGAGAAGTTAAGAGTTAAGGGAGAGGTGTGAAGTTACTTATCGTTGTTTTTTATGTATTTTTCGTAAGCATCTATGATATCCTTCACAAGTCTGTGTCTGACAACGTCGCTTTTATCAAAATAGACAAAAACTATATCTCTGATATTTTTAAGTATATGTTGTATTTCCACAAGTCCTGAATATTCTCTTTTAGGCAAATCAATTTGTGTTATATCACCTGTAATAATTGCTTTGGCATTAGCCCCGAGTCTGGTTAAAAACATTTTCATCTGCATAGAAGTAGAATTCTGGGCTTCGTCGAGAATGACATAGGCATTATTCAAAGTTCTTCCTCTCATATACGCAAGCGGAATTACTTCGATGACTTTTTTTTCGATATGAGATTGGAGTTTTTCGAGGGGAATCATATCCTCGAGTGCGTCATAAAGCGGTCTCAGGTACGGGTCAACTTTTTCAGAGAGGTCGCCGGGCAGAAATCCGAGGCTTTCACCTGCTTCGACAGCAGGACGTGTCAGAATAATTTTATTAACCAGTTTGTTTTTCAGAGCAGCAACTGCAAATGCAACAGCAAGATATGTTTTTCCCGTTCCGGCGGGTCCGATAGCAAATACGATATCATTTTCTTTAACAGCTTTATAATATTCAGACTGGTTTTTCGATTTGGGTTTAATATAACTGCTTTTCGTATAGAGAATTATATTTTCTATTTCACCGTTACTTATACCGAATTTTTTTTCAAACGCAGTACCGGAATCTTCCGTACCCAGAACCAAATCGAGTACAAGTTTAACATCGTTAGCAGTAATTTTTCCCTGTCTTTTATATAGAAAACTTAATTCGTTAAATATTTTTTCGAGTAATAAGATTTCTTCTTTATTTCCTTTCAGGAACAGTGTTTCACCCCGTAATACAATTGCGGCATCGAAATTTTCTCTTATCATTTCGATATTTTCTTCTCTCAGTCCGGTAAACTCAGGAATATTAATACCTGTAAGATTTATGATTTTTTCTGTTTTCCCCAATTTAACAAATAAAAATAAAAACCCCTTTATACGGCAGTGTACAAAGGGGTTCTATATGATTTTTTAAAATCAATTATTTCTTATCGTCTTTCTTTACGTCTTTCTTTTCATCTTTCTTTACGTCTTTCTTTTCATCTTTCTTCACATCTTTCTTTTCATCTTTCTTCACATCTTTCTTCACATCTTTCTTTTCGTCCTTCTTTACATCTTTCTTTTCATCCTTTTTCACATCTTTCTTTTCTTCTTTCTTTACGTCACCTTCTTCTTTTTTCACTCTTTTCTTCTTGTACATTTTCTTTGCTTTATCCAGATAAGGACTCTTCTGAGCATCGGCGAGTGCAGGAATCTTTAGAATTTGTCCGGGATAAATCAAGTTCGGGTTGTGAATAGTTTTGGGAACTTTCGGAGGTGCTGAGACTACTCCTTTTTCGTTAGCTTCCCAGATTGCGGGCCATAATTTGGCGTTGCCGTAGATTTCTTTCTTTTCTGCGATTTTGTACAGGCAATCACCTTTTACAACCGTATATCCTTTGGGCTGGACTACAACTTCTTTCATATTTGCAACCTTAGTCTTAAGGTCTAAATATCTCTTATTGTATTCCGGCAGGCAATGCATCTTGTCTTTTCCGATATCAGCCAATAATTTTTCGGCTTCATCTTTATTCTTATCATTGACTGCTTTTTCCAAGGCATCGAGTTTTTTCTTAAAATCGGCTGCACCTGATTTTGTTGTTCCGACTGCGGCATAAAGATCGTCTTCAGCTTTCTTTAATTCCGCATCTTTTTCTTTGTTGGTTTTTTGAAGTCCATCAACTTCTTTTGTTAAAGCGTCTAATTTGCCTTCTAAATCTTCTTTTTGCAATCTCAATTCATCCATTTGTTTTTGCCATTCTTCCATTGTCATTTCTTCCTGAGCGAATGAAAGTTTTGCAGCAAAAACTAAGGAGAAGGCGATGAGTAACATTAATATTTTGTTGAGTTTCATTTATTGTCTCCTTTTAAGTTTTTAATTTTTAAAAATTTTTAAAAATTTAAGTTACAGTTATTTCATTTCGGATACGCATTTCTTTGCAGCATCGGTGTCTTTTTGCAGCTGCTTTATCTTTGCGTCTTTATCTGAAATTTCTTTCTGCAACTTAGCTTTTTCAGACTCCTTCGAATTAACAGTTGTTTGGAGTACTTCCATTGCAGCTCTCAGATCGTTCAGTTGTTTTAATTCCTCTTCACCCGCATAACTTGTGCAACCGGTTATTACTGCCGAACCGGATAACAATGAGACGGCAAGAAGAATGAATAATAAATTTTTTAATTTTGCCATTGTTCTAATACCTCCTGTATTTTTTGGCGTTTATTAAAAAAAAGTTAATTAAAAAAGATAAGCAAATATATGTTTAAAATTTTGTTTTGTCAAGTCAGTTTCTAAAAAAGTATACATTGACTTTTATGTTTTTGTATAAAAAAATAGACACTCTGTCAATGTTTGTTTTTGTAAACTATTATTGCTCCTTTTGCCGGTTCATATACAGGTTTTTCAATATTTAATCTGTTCTTGTATTTTTTATTAATTTCATCCTTTAGTTTATCCGAGAGAATATTTTTACTTTCCAGAATACTTCCGCACAATACGAGCTTGAGAGGAAATTCGATTTCAGGTTTTCTGATGAAAATTTTTATATGATTTATCAAACAAGTGACCGCATTTTCAACAATTTTGATGCATTGAGTATTATGTTTTTCTGCATATCTAATTATTGTTTTTGCAATATCTTGGATAGGGTAATTCATTCTATAAATTTTTTCAATAAGGTTTTCAGGGATTAATCCATGTTCTTTTTTTAAAATTCTGCAAAAAGGTCTAAATTTCACATTATCATCTATTTCTTTAACAGCATTCTTTAATGCCTGAATTCCTATCCAATAACCGCTTCCCTCATCACCGAGTATTTTTCCCCAGCCGCCGATTCTATAATATTTCCCTTTACAGAAACCCAGCAGTACAGAACCTGTTCCGCTTATCAATATAATCCCGTCTTTTCCGCCTAAAGCACCGAAAAGAGAAATAACAGCATCACTTTCAACAATAATTTTATCGAAATTCAATTGTTTATTTAATTCTTTGTATATTGCATTTTTATCATTTAGAGACCTTGCACCTGCTATTCCGATTCCAATACCGCAGCAATGATTAATCTTAAGTCCGGATTTTTTCAATACGAACAATATCTTATCATTAATAAATCCGGAAAACACTTTTGCACCAACCTGCGTATAGTGTATTGATTTAAAATTAAATTTCGATTTAATATTAAGCAACTTATCAGTTACTATTATTTTAGAGTTTGTGCCTCCGGAATCAATTCCGATAAAATAATTTTTCATTATGATTTTTTCTTAATTTATCAATTTTAAAAATTTTTAAAAAGGTCTTTATAAAATAACAAAGCAGGAAATCACAAAAAAGAAGTATCAGCTAAAAAAAACACTTGAATTTATTAATTCAGTAGTTTATATTTGTTTTAGTATATGAAAGTTTACCTGAAATATGCATTAATATTTGCAATTTTATCGATATCGATTATTGCATACGCAGAGTTCGGACTTGAGTTTTTCACTGCAAAAACAGGCAGCGACGGAATTTTTATTGAATGGAAATCGCAGGATGAAGACGGGGTTGTTTACTATGAAATCGAGAGAAGCGCCGACAATCCCAACAGTTACTTATATTTAAAAACAATAAATGCAACAGGAAACAACTCATATTATTCCTACCTTGACAACAATGTTATGATGAAAAGCTCCTCGACAATATACTATTACAGGTTAAAATGTGTCCGAGGCAACAATTCTTATTTTTATACAAATCATATAACCGTTGTCCATTCTGTTTCGGGTATTAAAGAAACATGGGGCAGCATAAAAGCAATTTTTAGATAAAACATCTCCGTGAATTTTTCCTCATTTTTTAAATCCGGATTTTTATTAAATTACCCGTTATTTTATTAACAAAACAAAAATTATATGGAACAACAACCCTACGGACCACCGGCTTCACCTCCCAAAGACTGGTTGACAACTTTACTGCTTTGCTTATTTCTCGGAGGACTTGGTATTCACCGCTTTTATACCGGACATACATTAATCGGTGTCATACAGCTGTTAACCCTCGGTGCATGCGGAGTCTGGTCACTCATTGACCTTATAATAATCATAATGGGAAATTTCCGGGATGCCGACGGAAATTTATTACAAAAAAACTAATTGACCGATAAAAACAAAATTTTTAAAAGAAAAAAGGTTAAATCTGCTGGAATACTTATTATCGCAGTTTTAACTTTTTCTGTTCTTTATTTTTTCAACAATTCCGAATTACAATCCGCTCTGATATTTTACCCGCTCTGTCTGTTTAACACACTAACAGGACTTTATTGTCCCGGCTGCGGAGGGTTAAGAAGTTTTCATTATTTTTTTCACGGGGACTTTTGGCTATCACTGCGTTATAATTTATTGCTTATTCCCGTGTTAATGCTTACAGCATACTATCTTTTTTCTGAATTCATATTTTTATTTTTTTCAAAAAAACTTCCGAAATTTCAATTTCCTGCCTGGCTGATTATTACTATTTTTATAATTGTAATCTTTTACTGGATTATCAGAAATCTGCCCGGATATCCTTTTTGTTATCTTCGTCCTTAAGGGTATAGAAAAGAATTTATTTAAATATAGTTTTGTTTTTATTAATTTATATAAATTTGTTTTTCCGATTTAAACATTTATAATATCATTTTTGACTTTTGAATTTATAGTTTTTAGCATATTTTCAACCAAATAACAGTATTATGAAGAGAGTTTTTATATTAATATTTCTGTTAATTATAACACAATATACTTTTCCACAAAAAAAAACAGAAGTCAGAGGTAATTATAATTACCAAAGAAACTCTGCAAACATATTTGTTCAGACAAATAATCAGATAAGAATATACTACACGGAATTTGCAAGTTTTACCATATACCCGGAAACAAGAATATTCCCGAGCAGCATAAATCAAAGTGAGATTTCCGCAGGTGTTTATCTGAACTCACCAAATATAATATTTGCGGGTGCAAATACAGACAAAGGACAGGGATATTATTACACTCTCGACGGCGGGCTTAACTGGAACGGCAGCGATAGTCTTCCCGGCTCGGTATATTACTCTTCTAATCCCTCGGTTGCTTATGATAATTCCGGTTTATTATTTTTTAATTATCTGGACGATTATAATGTTGTAGACAAATCTTCAGATAACGGTGCAACCTGGTCAGGAAGGGTTATAGTACCGTCATCCGGCAATTTTGATAAAAGTTTTCTTAGCGTTGATAATTTTCCTTCGAGTCCTTACTCCGGAAGAATTTACAATGCCTGGTCAAATTTCAATTTATCACAACCCGCAATTTACTTTTCTTATTCAAACAACAGCGGAGTTTCATTTGTAACATCTCAACAGATTGGAAATCCCCTTTCCGGACATTACGAGCAGGGAGTATCTATTGCGACAGGAACAGCAGGCGAGGTTTACTGTATATGGGCTGCACCAACTTTGATATATCCATATACAGAGGATTATTTAGTTTTTTCAAAATCAACAAACGGAGGTATTAACTGGACAGTTCCGGCTACGGCAATTGACATTAACGGGATTAGAGGAACAATTCTTTCAACAAACATTAACGCAAACGGTTTTCCTTCAATTGCAGTCGACAGAAGCGGGGGTATCAGAAACGGATATATCTACGTAACTTGGGCACAACGAAATCTTTCTCCGGCGGGAAGCGATGCGGATATTTGTTTCGCATATTCGTCAAACAGCGGTTCGACATGGAGTACCGTTAAGAGAGTGAATGATGATGCTCTTAATAACGGAAAACAACAATTCCATCCTTATATTACCGTTGACCAGAGCAACGGATTGATAGCAATCGTTTTTTATGACACAAGAGACGTTATTTCAGAGGACTCCTGTAATACTTACATCGCTTTATCAAATGACGGAGGAAACAATTTCATCAACATAAAAGTCAGCAATACCGCACAAAAACCTGTGCCCCTTCAGGGATACTCCGAGGGTTATTACGGAAATTACATCGGAATAACAGCACAAAACGGATTAATACTGCCGTTCTGGACTGACAACAGAACAGGAAAAGCACAGATTTTTACATCAAGAATAACACCAGGACCATACATCCGTCATACTCAATTGCCAAATACAGAAAACACAACAGGACCTTATTCAATTAACGCATCTATTTTCACATTCGGCAGCGGACTTGTACCTGGCAGCACAAAAGTGTTTTGGGGACGGGGAGCAATAAACGACAGTATAGCAATGACATCATCTGGCGGAAACAACTGGACTGCCGGCATACCCGGCAGCGGAAATCCTGCTGTCTACAAATATTACATAAAATCAATTGATTCGCTCGGCAGAACAGCTTTACTTCCATACAATGCCCCAACAGGATATTTTACTTTTTATGCAGGTCCGGATACGATAAAACCTGTAATCACTCATACTCCTATTACAGATTATCCGAGACTTTACTGGCCGGCTACAGTAAATTGCGTGGTTACCGACAATATCGGAATAGATTCTGTTTGGGTCAGGTGGTACAAGAATAATCCAACCGAAATAAAACATTTCGCTCTGATGAATACCGCAGGCAGCATATATTCTGCATCGTTTAATTCAACAATACCCGAAATCAATTTCAATGATTTAATTTTTTACAGAATTTTTGCTCAAGACAATTCTTCAAATCACAATACGGATTCTTCCGATTTGTACAGTTTCAGAATAACCGAAAGGAATTGTTATCCCAAAACCACACCGCCAAAAGCAATTTACGATTATCAATATACTTACGATACCATAACAGTAACAGGCGGTACGGAATTTACCGTAGATGTTAATGTAAAGTTAATAAACATTCAGCATACGCACATAAGCGATTTGTACATATACCTTTTCAAGGGCAGTGACAGCTGTAAATTATCCTTAAACAACGGAGGAGGCGGACAGAATATAATCAATTGTAAACTTGATGATTCGTCTTCCGTATCCATAAAGAACGCCGTTGCTCCGATGACGGGGACATGGAAGCCTGAATCACCGCGCCGGAAACTGGATTCTGCGAATCTACGACGGTTTTGTTTTTGACGAAGGCACATTGGTTGACTGGTGCATTGAAATTACTTATTCAACGGTTTCGGGTACTGTGAATAAAATCGAAATACCTAATAAATATAGATTATCGCAGAACTTTCCGAATCCTTTCAATCCGAAGACACGAATAGAGTTTTCCATTCCAAAACAAAACTACGTCACTTTGAAAATTTATGATATACTCGGGAGGGAGATAAAAACGTTGGTGAATGAATTAAAGAGTCCCGGAATATACATTGCGGATTTAGACGGTTCGGAGTTTTCGAGCGGAGTTTATTTTTACAGGATAGAAGCAGGAGATTTTACAGACGTGAAGAAGATGATTTTAATTAAATAACGACATTTGTCGTCTGAGAAATGCTTATTTTTACAAAAATAAGTGAAAGGAAAGACGACAATGAAGAGAAAAGAATTAGAAGAAAGATTTAACAGAAACCAAATCAAAACATCAGAGG
>Ga0208828_1000814_pt1 | contig 13087 bp, 19 predicted proteins | sample Kivu_160m_FD_185487 | JGI IMG/M metagenome (GOLD analysis project Ga0208828, IMG submission 185487) | Freshwater microbial communities from Lake Kivu, Western Province, Rwanda to study Microbial Dark Matter (Phase II) - Kivu_160m (SPAdes)... | ecosystem: Environmental > Aquatic > Freshwater >... | reverse complement strand
CATATATGATGAGTACGGGTGACGAAAGCATCAACTTACCGGCTGAATGGAGGGTGCGTATCTGAAGGGCCCTATCGGAATCTTCTTCGACGATGTACCATTTGGCCACTACTGAGGCGTCCACGACTATGGTATTCAGCGAGAATTCCTCGCTTCTCGGATGACTTTTACGCTGTTGAACTTCACGCCTCTTGTCTTCTCTCTCAGATCATCCATGATCTTGCAGGCCTGCTTCATTCGCTCAGCATTGACCTTCTCTTCTATCGCTGCTCTCAAGTACTCTGCCCAATCGAGGTCGAGTCTGCTCATCTCTTCCTTCAGAGCCCTAGGGACGCGAACAGAGACCACTTCCATCGACGACGACCCGTAGGCGATTACGCTCACGCTTACGGATAACGTTTTCGGAGCGCGCTTACGAGCCAGTATACGGCAGTCAGCTCGGCCATGAATCCGTTGCGATAATCTCATAAGATCTCTCAGAAAGCCATCGCGCAAGTGAACTGTTGCCTCCTTGTATTCGTGGCCCGGACGCGGCGTGTTTGCGTGTCTATTGAGATTAGCAGGAATGCGACGGCGGAGTAGGAATCCATTTATAGAGTAGGATCAGGTTTCACGCTCCTTGGAGCGAACCTTGGGCGTTGTTGTGAAAGTCACTAGAAGAGGCCAGACAACCCTTCCCGTGGAGTACCGAATGAAGCTTGGGATCAACGAGGGTGATGACTTGCTGATTGAAGAGACGCCGCATGGGCTTGTGGTTCGTCGTGTGCCTGACCTACTGGACCTCGCAGGCGTGGACGCCAAGTACGGTAGTCCGGAAGAGGGGAAGAAAGCAATCGAACGGATGAGAGAGGAATACTAGAGGCTTGGAGATCGTCGATTCGCGATTCCTCGTCGAGTACTTCTTCTCTGACAGTGAGAAGATCAAGTCGAAGGCCTCGAAGCATCTGGCGCACCTCGTGGAGACGAAGACTGGGGTTCTCCCCACAATCGTTGTGACGGATACAATGCGATATGTGTGCGATAAGCGTGGGACAGAGGAAGCAAAGATCAGGCATGTATCCCTCACCAGAAGCGGCCTCCTGATTGCCGATCTCACTAGCGAGTTGGCTAAGGAAGCGGGTCTCCTGAAGTGCCTGCATCCAAACATCCCAACGGGAGACTGCATAGTGGCGGCCACCGCGCGAGCCAGGAAAGCCAAGATACTGTCAGATGACAAACATTTCGATGAGATCAAGGACGTGTCGCGAGTTTGGTTTCAGGCGACTTGATCCTGATCTCGTGAGCAACTGGCTGTACGTGGCGTGTGACTCAAGATTGTCGACACTGAGAGTTGCTCTTCGCCGAGTTGACCATAGCAAGGCGAGCGCAAGCTCCCGTCTTTAGGCATGCAGTAAGCGAGCCCTCAACAGTTTTGGAGGAGTGTGTGGCATGAAGGTTCGCACAATCTCGGAAACCTACACAGGCCAGACATCCCCATGCTGAGAGCTGACAGCTGTCTTGGAAGCTGATTTCCTCGGGTTTTGCAGTATTGCGGCACTATTGATGCTGAACGTGACCGAGCTAGGAAAGACGCACGCATGAGCCTACTCATAAGTGATCCTTCAGGCTTCAGGATTGGCTCTGTTTGGACTCGGGGATTCAAACTGAACCGCTGGCTCCGAGCGGGAACTCCTATTGCTTGCTGACTCTTTCTTGGAGCGAGCGTCTTCTCTATCACTCGATCAGGTTGTTGAGTTTGTGAGTCCTACGAGTTTGTCGGCTCCCTCTCTCTCGCGGACCACGTACCGGTGGAGTTCCAGCTTCGCCAGTAGTCTGCTCATTGCGTACGGCTCGATTCCAAGCAGCTCACCGAGTCGACTCTGCCTCATCTGGCCTGATTCTTCGAGATGCATTAGTAGTCGCACGGCTTGGAGTCGAAGATCACTGTGCTTCGGAAAGAGCTCCACAAGCTCAAGCTCCATGTCCTCCGCCAAACGCTCGGCCGTCACAGCCTTCTTCACTGTTGCTGCGTCGATCGATCTAGGAGGCTGAGATCCGGTTGACCACAGATCAAGCGTTAGCGAGATATATCGCAGGAACCGACGGAATATGCCCCGACTCATACGAGCGACCGTGAGGAGCGCATCATCAGTGAATGGCTCCGTCGTCTTGAATTGCTTCACATACGCTTCAATCATCTGGCTAGACAGCAGAGGCTTCAGCTCTATCCTACTCATCTTATCGAAGAAGAAATGTCCGCTGAACATCTCCTTCTGAATAGCGATGACAAGGTTCGGCCCTGGCGTTGCGTCGGTTAGACGCAGCGAGTTCCAGAGCCAGTATATCTCCTCCAGATCCTTCGCCATCAAACGCCGATCCGTCTTGGAGTAGTCAGGCATATCAATGAAGATCGTATGCTTACTCCGAAGAAGATCGTGCCAGACATATTTGCGAAGTCGCACTATCTTTGCTCCGCCTACCCGCTCCGCTCGATCGATGGATACCCCCTCCAATTTGCGTTCATACTCAGACCGGAACTCGACTGACGCTTCATGGTCGTACTCCATCAGCGATCTGAAGAGATCGGAGGTTCTGCGCCATTTGAAAAGGATGGTCTGCAAACTTTGCGATTCTGCCGTCTTTGGTTCGCGTGAGCCAGTGCTCAGAGCGAGCAGGGCGCTGCTCTTCCCAACCCCTTGAAACCCGACTAAGCCAATCAAGGCACCGTGAAGGGATTGCAGTTGAGTTGACAGATGATCCACATCAGCAGGCACGACGTAGGCGTCCCATATCCAGCGAGGATCTCGACTCTCTGAAGCAAGTAGACTCGCCCACGAGCGAACCTTGGGAATCAAATCCGCGAGTCCTCGCTCATGCGCCAATAGAATGTACACTACCCCAGCCGGTCGGACGAGCGAGGAACCAATGAACCTGGGGTGCCCACCCTCGACTACTGATGAGTGAAACTACTATCACATGAACCCAAAACGATCATCCACGAGCCATCGTCCTTCTAAGCGGATCCTTGGGCTTGGCTACGCGTTTCGCTTCGAGATTTCGAAGAATATCATGAGATTTGGCCCCATTACCACATCCGCGCTCCATGAGGCCAGCCTGTCATTATGGACTGGATTCATAAGAAGCATCGGCGGCCGGATGCTCGATAATGGCGAGCGCCTGTTAGAGAGAAATCAAACGACGAACTCCTTTCACCCTATCGAAATCAGTGTCGTGCGAAAGGACGTCACTGACTGCATACTTCTTCATGACAACGGTTGTGACCACGTCGGTTAGGCTCAGCTTGCCATTGTAGGCGGGATAGGCTGAGAGTGCTGCTTTGAGAATGCTGTCATCTACGAAGACTGTGAAAATGCGTGGCGACTCTAAGATGGCTCTGCCAGTCTCCTTAGCTGCTCCTGCACCAAACCCCTTGCGCTTTCCAAGAATCGTAACAAGTTCATCAATGACGAAGTCCGTGACGAGGCCGAGCGGAGTTTTTCCCGTCCTTACGGACTCTACGATCTCATGAGATGAGTCGTGGAAATCATCGTTCAGGTCAGCGTCGCCTACCCAGACGGTTGTGTCGATGAAGATCAAAGTTCTCCCGACTCGAGCCTCTCTAGGTCTTTGAGGACATTATGCCGGCGTGAGGAACGCCCTATCCCACAGATCCGAGTCAGCGGATCCTTGTTGGGAGGACAAAGTCCGCCCAGCAGACGCTCATACCGCTTGATGTATAGTTTCAGCGCTTCCTCTCCCTCTGCGCTAAGCTCAAGTTTGCCATGCTTCGCAAGGACGATCCTCTTGAATTTGTCAACAGTATCTTGGGAGGCCAGAATCTTGACCTGGGCCATGAGTCACTCAGGTACCAGAGTACCGGCAGCTCCTATAGGCCTTTCTATGTCCTTCCGAATGTGAGCTATCCACCCTGATGTGTCCCGGAGTGTGTCATTTGGGCAGAGTCGGGGAAGAGTCACGTGATGGATAGAACCGAGAAGAGACGACGTTGGATAGCCCACAGACGACTGGAAGGCTGGAAAGTCCAAGATATCGCAACAGCGCTGAGAAACAGCGAGAAGACAGCCGACCGATGGTGGAGCGTCTACAGGAAACATGGGTGGGCGGGGCTAGCTGTCAAATCCCATCGACCACACACAATCCATCGAACTCCACAAACCACAGTAGACCTCATACTCCAGCTGAGAAGGACACGGAAATGGGGACCATGCCGCATCGAAGGCTATCTACGCAACTACAACAAACGAAAAAGAGCAAGCCACACAACCATCCACAAGCTCCTCATCCACGCGCCTGCCATCGACATGTCTCAGGAAAACGTGACTGCCCTTCTGTCTAACAGGGACGAAGCCTACCTTAGCTAAGGCCTTGATGATTTCTTTTCCTGATAGGATTGGCAGTCTCTTAGACAATGATGGGTATCAGCTTGCCGCCTTCCTTCTTGGCTTCGGCCTCGTACTCTTCGAGGACAAGTTCAAGGGCTTCTCTCAGGTTCGTAACGGCCTCTTCCTCGGTCTTGCCTTGGCTGATGGCCTCAGGCAGCTCGACGCATCTAGCTGCATAGTAACCCGTTTCCTCATCCTTCCTAAGACGAACAGTGAAAGTGCGCTGACCCATTCTCAATCCGTTTCCTCTATGTTGCAGGCGAGCATATCCACATGTCGTCTACAGATCCTTCTAGCTTGTCGGCGTATGGCTTCTATTATGTTGATTTCAGAAAGCGCGTCTACAGCCAGCGGTCAGAATTCGCAGCCGCCACACCGGCTGACCCGCTTCGTTGCCACCGCCACCATGCTCAAACTGATTCCCGATAGATACGCCTTCTATGCCCGACGGTGAGCAGGATCGCCCTCTCCTCCTGTACCAAGTGGATGACTCTTTACTCTGCAGCTCTGAGAGAATAGACGGATTTGCATTCGCCTCGAAGCAACTTCCCTGCATACGGATTCTCTGTCAGAATCTGCTGCTCTCGAAGGATTCTAACTTGAGTCTGCTTCTCCAAGCTTCTGAATCTACGCTCGAAGCGTGGCGTGAATTCAAGCTTGAACTTCGCTTTCAAGATTCAGCTCCATCACGAGATCGCGTAGGGGACGAGTTCTTCCCTTTCTTGCCTCTCTCTGAGCAGCCTCTATGTCCTTGACAAGTTCCTTGTCTTCGGTAACCTCAACGGTCTCAATGAGTTGCTCCATCAGTCCAGCTGCCTTGGACAATAGTTCCTTCTCCTCAACCGTGAGTAACTACCGTTTCATTACCATTCGGAAGCACTCCTGTCAGGAGATCTATCTGTAGTTTCTCCAACGTCAGCCGAGAGATCCTGAAAGCCCTGTTTCGCTCGAAGGACCGAGGGAGACAACCATCGTTCCGCTGAGCAACCCGAGGACTAGGGCATACATCGATCGTGTGTTTCGCTAGAAGGTATCAGGAAGGTATCAAGAACGTATCTAGCGCTTCGCGGGGACAACTATGCCCTCTCTGGAAAACGTGAAACTCGTCTTGTCAGCTGACAGAGACATCGCCCCTAGGACATGTAGCGAACCGCGCGGGTTCCCTTCTGAGTCTCGTTGGGCGAAAGTTCAAAGATCCGAGGCTCCACCAATCGCTCCTCGAATACTGAGAGTCTAGAGATCATTCTTCAGAGCCTAGTTCTACCTGTCCTCAGCTTGAAACTCGGTATCGTTATTCCAACCAACCCATTCTCTCTGACTCTGTAGATGACATCATTGACTTCCTCGCTGTCGTCCGCCGGTTGGGGTTTCCCGAAGCTCAAATAGAGAACGTCGGCCTCTTCACCATAGTCTATGTCCACCGTCTTGTCCTTGGGAATGCTAGCCGCGATCACTTCCTTCGCCATATCACTCCGCCCTTGACGAGTTTGCTCACCCCCGAACCAAGACGCGCCGTAATGATGAAGATGAATCTCCCGACTATCAGTCGCGGAGAGAATCAAGCTCAGGATCAAGTGATATCGCGTTTTCTCCAGGGATTTCCCGGCCTTCTAGGCCGTGAGTTCCTCAGGTTTGGTCTCGCTTGAGATCCGAGCGCGACAGTGTCGCTTGATCCAACGGGAGATTGCATAGTGGCGGCCGCCGCGCGAGCCAGGAAAGCCAAGATACTGTCAGGTGACAAACACTTCGATGAGATCAAGGACATATCGCGAGTTTGGTTTCAGACGACTTGATCCTGATCTCGTGAGCAGCTGGCTATACGTGGCGCATAACTCAAGGCTATCGACACTGAGAGTTGCTCTTCGCCGAGTTGGCTAAGCTGGAACGCGGTCAACTCATAGCAATATGGAGCTAGAGTGTCGGTATCTCTGGCGCCCAGGGGAAGCGGGCGTTGCGTATCTGTGGACCATCGAGGAGTTCTAACGATCCGAGCATCAAGTGTCTTGCATGGTGGTCAGGATCGTGCGCAGCGTTGGGTCCTACGAAATCCACTTTGTCTTGATCTTGAGCGCTCGCATGTGTTCGTCATCTGTGAAGCACGCTAGCTTGTTCAGTCTTGCGGTAGCGCCTATGATGGCATCAGCCAACGGAAAATCTCTGCCCTGTGCAACCTTGATCTCAGCGGCCTCACATGCAATGTCGGAATCTACATCGACGATCTCGAAGTCTCTTTCAATCGCAGTCTTGCGTATCCTTGCGATGCTGCGGCCCTCCTCTTCGAGACTGACACGGTACACCTCATGCACTGTAATTGCAGAGGTATAGCGGCGCTCGCGCCCCACTAGCTCTGCTCTCAGTCTTCTTTTCAGTGAGGCCTCTCGTGCTGAGTAGAGCGCAAGGAAGTAACGTGTATCGTAGAGAATGTCAGGCATCTTCTCGTCTTATCTCTTCCAGGCGCTTCCTGAGTTGCTTGTATGTTCTCTTGCTACTTCCCACCAAATCGTTGGTGGAGGGGGCTTTCTTGAACAAGACGCCATCGCCCGCATCTACCACGTCGAGTCTTGCGCCTTCTGTCAAACCATACTTCCTTCTTAGCTCTTGAGGAATGGTCGTCTGACCTTTCCTCGTCACTACCACTGTTGTCAAGGTGTTCATGGGGTGCTGCAGTGTGGTAATAAAGCGTTGAGGTAGTACCGTCACATACCGTAGTACTGGAATCCTTCGCGGAGGACGCGTGTCCCAGACGAGCCGCAGGGTCATTTTGCGACCAGATTAGGCGCTGAGGTAGCTGATGAGCTCCATATGTCGCTCGATGCCGTTTCAGATGCAATGCGCGTGGAATAGCGAGACGATGTTTCTGCACGTACGCATATTTGAGGGATGTCAACGGGATCCGATAGCCATCCAAGCCGGTGAGGATTCTGATCGATGGGGCATACGTGGCGACAGTCACCAGGAACTCGATCGGACTCACCTCCTACGGTGGGGCTGGTCCTACAGGGAGCCGCTCGCATATGGTAACGTTGATCTCCGACGGCGACTCCACGTACGCACCATCACAGGCGAGTCAAAGCTACAACCTATGAACGCCCTACCGTACTACTCACGTGATCTTTGCAGGGTTCAGACAGAGTGACCATAATTGGGCGAGCGCAAGCTGCCGGCTTCAGTCGCGGAGAGAGTCAAACATAGCACGAACGACTACGGACCCATTCAGCTTCCCAAGGAATTAGCACGGAGGCTTGTTACGAACAGGGTCCATGGAAAGAGGCATACCGTTGCCTGGGGAGGCTGCGCCCAGCCAAGGCACGGGCGGCTGGCCACGTCGGCCGGTTCAAACCAGCATCCTACAAGTCAAAGTATGATGCAAGGTTCCTTGGAGGACAGCTGCCGAACAGTTCTTGCAGTTCTGGAGAAGGAGGAGAAAGGACGGGTCTAGAACATCGGCCGAGGAAATGAGAGAAAGAACATCGAGATCGCCAAGGAGATTCTTCGTTGTCTGTCTCTTCCTGAAACGATGATAGAGCTCGTTTTCTCATGTCGAGGAGGACGTGCGCTTGTGTTAACGGATCGGCTATCCCGGTTATCATAAAAGCTACTGACTTGGTTACTGTAGCATCGACACATGGTGCAGGTGTGTGTGAGGATGGTATGCCACTCTGCCTTGGACAAGAGACCCGTGCCTTTGGGATGTTCAGTCATGGGAGCGCCGCCAAGCTGTGATGCGGCTGAGGACGTATTCATTCATGACGTCTTACCGAGGCAAGGCGAAGCATAATAAGGTTGTACGGTATACCTTCTAGATGGTGGGCGCTCTTGGCGACTGTTAAGACGACACTTGTCTTGGACGAGAAGATTTGGAGCGAGTTCAGGAGGTTCGTGGAAGAAGCTTACGGGACGACGAGAAAGATGAGCGCAGGCGTTGAGGAAGCTCTACGCAGCTTCGCCCCTGCAGCGGTTCTCGAAGCCTTTGCGTCTAGCGCTGGAATTGTCTTGGACTCGTATCCTTCATCTCAAGAAATCATAAGTCATAGGCCGAAGGTCAGGGTGTCGACGGCGAGAACGATCAGACGGATGAGAGATGAGCGCAAGAAACGTGTATCTTGACACAAGTACCATCGTCAAGAGGTATATCGAAGAGAAAGGATCCAAACTCGTTGACGACGTCTATGGCCGAGCCGAGGTAGGTGCCCTTAGGATATCCTTCTCGATGTGGAATGTGGGCGAACTGATAGGCGCACTTGACCAACACCTCTCTAGGAAAGTCATCTCGGAGACCCAGTTTAGGACTAGCACTGGGGATTTTGTCGCAGAAACGATAAAGCTGTTCAGGCTTGGCCACCTCAACATACGATCTCCAACCGCCAAGATATTCGCTGATGCTTGGTATCTGATCTTTTCAAGCCACATCTACGAAGCCGACGCTATCCAGATCGCAACGGCGAAAAGCCTCAAATGCGATCTCTTCCTCAGCGCAGATGCAGAGCTAATTGAAGTCGCGAAACAAACCAATCTGCAAGCAGCTAACATCGAGACAGAGGCGGAGAAGATCCTGAATCGCCTACCGAAGGGGAAAGAGCGCTGACCATAACTGGGCGAGCACAAGCTTCCGACTTCTGGTCGTGGAGTAAGCGAGCCCTTGCAGCTTGAATGTGTGGCACACACCGGATCTGCTGGGCCGAATGAGACAATCCCGGAAGGGACAGCAGGCTCAGATGTGGTTGAGATGTCCGAAGACTCGAATAAGGCTCTCAACCGAAAATAGGCGGGGAAGGTTCGAGTAAGCAGAGGCATCGTGAATATGGCGGCTCGCGGCGGCGGGTACGCTGTCAGGCCAATGGCTTGACCTATGCTTCTACACTGGGATGGATGCGGGTGGAACCGCAACAACGGAATGCCCACCCCGGAGAGGAGCATTGTGGAAGCATGAATCCCCGCGACTTCAGTCGCGGAGAGAGTCAATTTGTGAAGATACAGAGTCAGAAGGAGTCGGTGTTCAAATGGTGGATTCGAATCCCGCTCCCCCCCGAAAGCGTGTGGGTTCCGATCGAGCTCCCACATGAACAGGAACCATTGCTCAGGTATGATATCCGGGAATGCAAACTCCTCCGAGATGGCGCGAGATGGTTCGTGAACATAACGCTCTAGAGGGAAGCCAGACAAACGCAGGTATGCAACACTCCTCCCAATTGACGTGGGCATACGGAAGCTGGCCACGACGATTGAGAGCGGTAAGCCTGGATTCTATGGGAAGGAGATTCGGCGGGCAGGAGGCAACCACTTCAGGTTGAGGCGCTCGGCGGGCAAGGCGCGAATCATCAAACGGTGGAAGCATAAGGAACGGGGCATTTGACGCCGCCCAGAACTCTGGGAGGATGGGAGCCATGAAGAGGCCTCGATCAAGCCCAGAGAATCCCCCGACTTCAGTCGCGGAGAGAATCAACAGCAAGATGTGAGTTCCTTGCTCCATGCCTTCAACATAGCCTCCAAGCTTCAAGCAATCATGCGCTCGTAATGCCCTGTCCAGTTCTGTCGAGCTAGACCTGTTTCATGTCAGCTTAGCGTGCGCTGAGTCGGTTTTTCTTTCTCTTGCGTGCCCTTTGAATCTGAAGAAACTCGGACGCGCTGACTATCCTAGCGTTCCCGTATCGGCCAAGTGCAAGAAGATGGCGATCACCGGAAACGATGAATTGAGCATGCGCTTCTATAGCGCAAGCCAGCACGTGATTGTCTGAAGGGTCTTCTACTACCACGTGAACCTCCGTTTTCACGTCGACTATCGACGCTAATCTGGCGATCGTTCCCATGACGGTGCTTGATCTTGTTCGACTTCGCTTCAGTATTCCGATTATCTTCTCGTACTGTAGGACGCGGTTGATTTCGTCCAGCATTTCGAGCGAAGCAAACACGTGTACTAGTCCATCTTCTGCCATATGAACGATTTCTGATGGTGGGCCGTGGGACAAGAAGGCGGATACCCAGATGTTAGTGTCGAGAACGAGCTTGGGCCTTGGCTTCATCGATGAGTTCGTCCAAATCATCTCCTGAAAGCCCCATCGCTCTGACAGTCCGCCAGATAGGTCTAGCCACTTCTTCGAAGGTCACTGCTGACAGTTTCTTCAGGACTATGGTATCGCCTATCGCAACAACCAGCAGATTCTCTCCCTCGTGCATTTTTGCTGCCTTCTTGACAGCCTCGGGTATGACAACTTGACCCTTCGAAGAAACTCTCGTGGTAGCCGCCCGCAAGCCCAATCGACTTCTAATAAGAACGCTCTTACTTTAATACTTCACGCAATGATTCGCCCTTGACCGTTTGACCATATCACGGAGAGCGCAAGCTCTCGACTTAGTCGTGGAGTAAGCGAGCAAGTCGACGAGTCTGATCCCGTATATTGCCCCGGTTGCTGGATGGGTGAACGTTTGGTGGACGTAGAAGGGGGCGTGTTAGATGTGTCGGGAACCGAGTGTCCCGCTTATATACTATGGTGAACCGTCGTTCACTTCGTGGTACGCACGTGATGTATACGTAAGCGTGTGTACCCGTGAATATAGGTGAAATTGAAAATTGAATAAGAAAGTTTTGGCAATAGCAATAGCAAGCCTAATGATACTAGGACTATTCACAGCACTCACACCAACAGCACAGGCCCAGCAACCACGAACATGCACACTCTACGGTGTCTCCCCATTCTGTGTCTACCTCCACCCAGGAGTTGAAGACAGCTACAAGACTGGATGGAGTCACACAGTCGACACCCTCTTCGGCAACCAATCCGCTCCGGTACCTGGACAACCAGACACGAATCCTCAGACTCGCCAAGTCTTCGACAAGTACCTTGACTACGCGATTCTGGCAAGTGCTTCCGACAGCATCGGCGACCTACAATTCGACTTCACAATTCCAGCGGGAGGTTTCATCCGCCGTATCGAAATCTGGGTACCACCAGAATTCGAATGGCTAGCCCCGACACGTGAGGAAGCCATCTGGACTGACATAACCAACGACTACCAATACATCTGGACCAGCAGGAGAAGCAGCTACGACAGCTTCGGACCAAACTGGGTCCGAGTCAGAGTCGGCATGGATCAGTGGTTCGGTAACCAGTTGAACATAACTGCGGGAACCTACCACATCCGCCTGTTCGACTTGAAGGCTCCTTCGACTGCGGGACTCTACTTCTTCAAGATCCGCACTGACCTAGGAGACATTGGACTTGGCAACTACCCATTCGTCATCGTGAAGAATGAGCTGAACCCAGCGTGGGTCCAAGTGACCGTCCGCACGCACGCATTCGCGGCCCCTCCGTTCGTGTCGGGTAGCGTGCTTGCTGAGGGAACAACCCCAGAGGGTCGCTCAGTCTCTGCAATCGGATGGTTCAGTGCCCCCAACTGGATCGGCAACAGTGTCGTTCCAGGCGAGCTCGGAGCAATGTATAGGCTCTACCTGTTCGGTCTTGCGGAAGGAACCTACACACTCAAGGCTGAGGCCTCAGGCTTCAACCCGACAGTGACTGACAGATTCCCAGTCTACGCAGGCCAATCCTACCACCAATTCATCGTGATCTATGATTCGCCAGACGTGTACGTGACCATATGGTCAAAGCACGGCACTGGAGCAATCCCATGGCATAACCTCTGGAACCTGCCCTACGGCACAAACAACCCATCATTAGCCCCTAACAATGGAGCCGGCCAGCCTCGCAGAGACATGCTCATCGACCTCTACGACGCTGAGGGCAACCTGATCGGCTTCTGGGCATCAGACTTCAACGGGAACAAGGACATTCCATTCCCCAACCTGCTCGCTGGACTACACGACGATGGCGCATGCATCCCAACCTCTACACAGTACTATGCTCACCTCGTTGACAACAGAGACCCGTGGTTCGTCCCCAGATTCTACCCGTCGACTCACTGGGACGGACACGTTCCAGCACCTGCTGCGGACTACATCGCGGGCTGGCCGAATGGCCAGTACACCGTCGAAGCCTATGTGACAGGCTACATCATGGATGAGGCTGATGCGTATCAGCGAACATTCACGATGGTAGGAAGCACCTACAGCCTACAGTTCGACCTACGCAGGACGAACTGGGTCGAAGTCACGATGCACTTGCCCAACAACGTCTTCCTGTCAGGCTTCACATCAGTCACCTTGACTGTTGAGGATGCCGCAGGAAACGAGAGAGGCGCAATCGCATTCTACGCTACAAATGCGATGAGTCTCGACGGCGATCTCGACGGTCTAGACGTAAGCGCATACGCTGGTGGCCTAGTCATCGAAGGATTCAGCAACATCTTCCCGAACACTATGGCCCTCTCAGGTGCACGTAGTGACGACAAGAAGGACTACGGATTGAACCCGACCGCTTCCACACACTCGATGGGAACAGTCAGCTTGGCTGGCAACCCATACACAGTGAAACTGTACATGGCAGACATGGGTCTACCATGGGCACGAGTGAACGGAACCGGCTGGTACAACATCATCGGCGACCCAGTCACAACAGTTGCACTCTGCAACAGCCCACAACCATTGAGCTTCAAGATAGTGAACGCGTGGCTCTGGATCAGCCTCCGCTCCGTCGACTTTGAGGTTCCAGCCCACTCTCGACCCTGGACATTCCCAGGCAGCGAGATCTGGGTTGACTTCGTCAACGAGGCAGGCGAGTCCACAGACATACTAGACCCAACACTCTACG
>Ga0208828_1000813_pt1 | contig 13088 bp, 13 predicted proteins | sample Kivu_160m_FD_185487 | JGI IMG/M metagenome (GOLD analysis project Ga0208828, IMG submission 185487) | Freshwater microbial communities from Lake Kivu, Western Province, Rwanda to study Microbial Dark Matter (Phase II) - Kivu_160m (SPAdes)... | ecosystem: Environmental > Aquatic > Freshwater >... | reverse complement strand
CCTACAAGTCGACCTCGACTCCGGGATCGCGGGCGCCAAAAACCGGCGCCTCCGCGGCCGGCGTCTCCTTCGCCGGTCCACCGCAGCTCGCCGCGCCGCCCAGCGAAACGATGGCCGCGGCCGCTCCGCCCTTCTTCAGACGATCGATGAATTCCCTGCGCCTCATGATCCCCTCCTCGCGGCGCCGGCCGTTGGTCCGCGGCGTGCTCGTCGACTTTAAGACCGGGGCACCATCGAGCATAGGCCGCGGCCCGGCGGGATGTCAAATCCTTCGGGGAAATATTGGGGGGCGTGGTTGCCTTGCCGCCCATCCGGATTTTCCCCGACGAAGAATGCCCCCTTAACATCCGCTTTGAAATGCGGTAATAATGAAATCAACAAGGAGCGTTCCGGTGAAAAAATCCATAAGACTCGCCGTTACGGTCATGGCTTTAGCCGGGGTGGGCGTCGGCTGTCGGCGAACGGAAGCCCCGCCCGCACGGCGTTCCTTCGATGAGGCCGGAGGAGGATCGGCTCGATTCGTCGTCCCGGCCGAGCCGTTCAAGTGCCGCTATGTCATCGACGCCCGGATCGACCCCGGACAGGGTCTCGTCGAGGGGAAGGAGAGAATCGTCCTCCGAAATTCCTCTCGCCTCCCGATCCGGGTGATCGCCCTGGATTGGCGTTCCGGTTCGGCGACTCCGCTCGAACTCACCGCGGCCGGAAAGACGCTGCCTCGCCGGGAGGATGCGGGTGCCCCGCCCGGAAGACCGCCGATTTTCTACTCCTTGCCGACGGCTCTCGGCCCCGGAGACGCGCTCACGTTGGAAGCGACATTCCGTCAGAAGAACCCTCCGACGTCGGGCGGCGCCGTCTGGCAGTCGTCCGCCTGGTATCCGCGCCTCTGGTGGGACGGCTTATCGCAGCCTGACTCATTCTCGGTGAAACTCGACGTCCCGGACGGATATGCCCTGGCCGCGACCGGACGCCTGGACGAAAAGACGGGGCGGTTCGAAGCTCCCTCGGCCCGGACGTTCGGCGTTTTTCTGGGCAAGGGAATGAGGGCCGAGAGGCGCGAGGCGGACGGAGTCCGGATTACCGCCGTCTTCACGGAAAAAGGAGCGAAGGCCGCCGGGATCTGCCTCGAAACCGCCGTCGATGCCGTCGCTTATTACAAGAAATGGTTGGGATTCTATCCGTTCCCATATTTGACCATTATCCCCGGCGGAACGGGTCGGTGGGGAGGGTATCCCGTGGCGACGGGCATCGTCGCCATTCACGGCCTGGAGACGGACAAGGACGGCGAATCCGCCCAGCACTGGCAGCACATCACGTCGCACGAAATCGGGCACGAGTACTGGGGCGAATGGGTCCTCGATCCCGACGATCCGGCTTGGCTCTGGATCGCGATGGGGATCTACGCCGATACGGATTACATGATCGCCCGCGGATACGATCCCGACCGGAGGACGAGCTGGATGGGCAATTATGTCCGCGGCATCTCGATGCACTACGATATGACCATGGATATTCCGCCCGCCGCGGCGGATCGGATCTTGTACGACCGCAACAACACCGTGATCCATAGCAAGGGACCGGCGATCATCAATGCCCTCGAGGTCGTTCTCGGCCGGCCGGAATTCGAGCGGATATACAAAAAAGCGCTCCTGGACTACGGCGGAAAACGCCTTGGCTGGAGGGAATTCCGGAAATTCTGCGAAAAGGAGAGCGGCCGGAATCTCGGGTGGTTCTTCGAGGCTTGGGTGAGGTCAAACGACTATCTCTGCTACGTCGTGGAGTCTCGGGAATCCCGGCCCGAGGGGGACGGATTCCGGACCGATATCCGGGTTAAGAAGCTCGGAACGATGGCCATGCCCGTCCCGGTCAAGGTGATTTTCGAGGATGGGACGGTCCAGTTGGCGGTGACCGACCGGACCAAAGCCGTCGATGTTCTTGTCTTCGCGAGCCTGGCGAGACTCAAGGAGGCCGTCCTCGACCCCGAGAAAAAGTTGGCCATGGCCGCCCGGCCTTTGCCCGCCATTTCCAGGGATGCGTCGGCGCTTATCGGCTATGGCTGGGCCGCCCGTGATGCTCCGAAGATATTCGAAGCCCTCCGCAATCAGCCCCTCGCCTCGTCCGACCTCTGGTATCGTTTGGGGATGGAGCTTTACGAGGTGAACCGGACGGCGGACGCCTTGACTTGCTTCGAAAAAGCCTCCGGCCTCGAATCCGACCCGGTGACGGCCTTTGCCGTCCAAGGATGGCTGGGACTGCTCGAAGACCTTCTCGGCCGCCGGGCCGCGGCCCTGGGGCATTATCGCCAAGCCATGAAGCTCGACACTGGAAAGTCCATGAGCCACGGCCAGCTGCGGATCGAAATGAATCGGGCCTGGGTCGAGGAGCGGCTCAAAACTCCGTTCACCAGCCCGGGAAAATAGTCCGACGGTTCAATAACCGGCCGCCCAGCCGTCCGAGCTTCGCGGGTCGCAGGCCCCCCGCAGCCGCGTGCTCCCCCCGCCGATCCCGATGATCATGGCCGGGCCGAAGAGACCCCGAAAATCGACAACTTTATGTCCCATGGCTTCGTAAAGCCGGCGCGAGTCCAGGGTGGTGACGCCCTTCTGGAACAGGGTTTCGTCCGGCATCCAGCCGTGATAGATCCGCGGCGCGGCCACGGCCTCGGCGACGTTCATCTTGAAGTCGATCAGGTTGAGAATGACCTGGACATTGGTCGAGATGATCGTCTTCCCCCCAGGCGATCCGAGAACCCATACCGGCCGGCCGCCCTTGACGACGATCGTGGGAGTCATGCTCGAGAGCGGCCGCTTCCCCGGTTCGATCAGGTTGGCCTGTCCGGATCCGTTGGGCCCGACCCGGTTGTCGAAATCGGGAAGGCTGTTATTCAGGACGACGCCGGTGCCTTCGGCGACAAGGTAGGCGCCGAAGTCACCGTTCAGGGTGTAGGTCAAGGAAATGGCGTTACCGGCGGCGTCGACGACCGAGAAGTGCGTCGTCTGCCTCTTTTCTCCGCCGCGTGCGAACGCGGCCGGGTCATCGCTCCGGGAGGCCCGTTCAAGGTCGATGGTCTTCCGGAGTCCGGCCGCGTAGGCCTTGGAAGTCAGGCGCTCCACGGGGATATCCGGATTGAAATCCGGATCGCCGAGATAAAGGGCCCGGTCGCGATAAACGCGGCGCATGGCTTCGGTCAAAACGTGGAGATACCGGGCGGAGTTGTGTCCCATCGCCCCAAGGTCGTAGCCTTCCAGGATGTTGAGAATCTCGGTCTGGGCGACGCCGCCGGAGCTCGGCAGGGGCATGGCCAGGATATCGTATCCGCGATACTCGCCGCGGGCCGGCCGACGCTCGATGGCCCGATAGCCGGCGAGGTCGTCCAGGGTGACGATCCCGCCGTGCTTTTGAATATCGGCCACGATCCGCCGGGCCGTCTCGCCCCGGTAGAACTCATCCTCCCCGTTTTTCTGGATCCGCTTCAGGGTCCGGGCGAGGTCGGGTTGGACCCAAACCTCCTCCGGTTCGTACACGGCGCCGTCCTTCTTCAGGAAAAATGCGGCCGAGGAACGGTATTTCAGGAAATATTCCCGCGAATCCCGCATTTCCCGGCTCAAGCTGGAACTGACGGGGAAGCCCTGTTCGGCCAGCTCCAAGGCCGGAGCGAGCAGGTCGGCCCAGGGGCGGGAGCCGTACCGGCGATGGGCCAAGGCCAAACCCGCAACCGTCCCGGGGATTCCGACGGCCAGGGGGCTGTCCGTGATCGACAGCCCCTCGACCGGGGATTTTCCTGGCCCCGTCCCGGCCGCATTGAGGAACATCTCCGGGCGGGCCGCGGCCGGGGCCTGGAGGCGGAAATCGACGGCCGTGGCGAACCCGTCATTTCGATAAAAGAGCAGGAATCCCTCGCCTCCGATGTTGCCGCACGAGGGATAGACCACGGCCAGGGCGAAAGCCGTGGCGACGGCGGCGTCGACGGCGTTGCCGCCCCGTTTCAGGACCGCCAGCCCGGCCTCGGAGGCGAGGCGCTGGGTGCTGACGACCATGCCGTGGGAGGCCTCCCTCGGGATCAAGGCTTGCCCGGCGGACAGGGCGGAAGACAAGCCGAGCCAGAGGGCCGTCCCCGTCCTGACCAAGCGACGTTTAGCCTTTTTCGCGCTCAATTCGACCCTCCTTGGCTTTTTGGAGGCGGTCTTTAAAAGACATACTCAACGGAGAAGAAAAAGGTTTCACTAACCGGTCAGTCTTTCGGCGAGGGAGCGTGGTCCCAGAGTCGCAGACCGGGAACGCGGCCGAAATGGACATCGAAGGTGACGAGCGAATCAGCCGAAGCGGCCGGTGATGTAGTCTTCCGTCCGCTTGTCGCGGGGACGGGTGAAGATGTCGGTCGTCGTCCCGAACTCGACGAGCTCGCCGAGGAGCATGAATCCCGTCTCGTCCGAGACGCGGGCGGCCTGCTGCATGTTGTGGGTGACGATGACGATCGTGAAATCTTTCTTGAGGAGGCGCATCAGCTCTTCGACCTTCATCGTCGCCATGGGGTCGAGGGCCGAGCACGGTTCATCCATGAGGACGACCTCGGACTTGACGGCCACGAGCCGGGCGATGCAGAGCCGCTGTTTCTGCTCCAGGGTCAGTTTGAGGGCGTTGTGCCGGAGCCGGTCCTTGAGGGCGTCCCACAAATCGACGGCCCGGAGGCTCTCCTCGACGAGGCCGTCGAGCTCGGCCCCCCTGGCCTGGTGGTGGACGCGGGGGCCGAAGGCGACGTTCTCGAAGACGCTCAGAGGGAAGGGATTCGGCCGTTGAAAGACCATCCCGACCTTCTTTCGCAGAGGGGGAAGGGCCGTATCGTCGGCGTAGATGTCCCGGCCGTCGACCCGGACCGAGCCCTCGACCCGGACTTCGTCGATGAGGTCGTTCATCCGGTTGAGGCAACGGAGAAGGGTCGATTTCCCGCAACCCGACGAGCCGATCAATGCGGTGATCGTCTTTTCGCGGATGGCAACGTTGACGTCGATGAGGGCCTGGAAATCGCCGTACCAGAGGTTCAGGCGATCGACTTCGATCTTTGTGTTCATCCGAACCGTCCGACGACGTAGTCTTCGGTCCGCTGGTCCCTGGGGGCGGTGAAGATGTCCTCGGTCGGGCCGAGCTCGACCATTTCCCCCATCAGGAAGAAGGCCGTCCGGATTCCGACCCGGGCCGCCTGCTTGGTGTTGTTCGTCACGAGGACGATCGTCCGCGTCTTCCGGAGCTCGCGCATGGCCTCCTCGACCTTGGCCGTCGAAATCGGGTCGAGGCCGGAGGTCGGTTCGTCGAAGAGGATGACCTCGGGGTCGAGGGCCAGGGTCCGGGCGATGCAGAGCCGTTGCTGCTGGCCGCCGGAGAGCTTCAGGGCCGGCTGTTCGAGCCGGTCCTTGATTTCGTCCCACACATAGGCCGCCCGGAGGCTCTCTTCGACGATCCGCTCGAGGCCGGCTTTGTCGCGGAGGCCCGACATCCGGGGGCCGTAGGTGATGTTGTCCCGGATTGAAAGGGGCAGGGGGATGGGCAGGGCGAAGATCATCCCCACCCGTTTGCGGAGGTCCTCGGGCGTCAGACCCCGGCGGATGTCCGTTTCGCCGAGTCGGATCGAGCCATTCACCCGGGCCTGGAGGTCGAGGTCGATCATCCGGTTCAGGCAGCGGAGAAACGACGTCTTCCCGGAGTTGGAGGGGCCGATGATCGTCAGGATTTCGTTCTCGAGGATGTCGATGGAGAGGCCCTTCAGAGCTTGGACCCGCCCGTAGGAAACGGCGAGGTCTTGGACGGAGATTTTCGGCCGGCCGGCGGTCATCGTTTCTTCCTGTATTTCGACCGGAGGACGCTGGCCGCGATGTTCATGACGAGGACGAGGCCGATGAGGACGAGGGCCGTGCCGTACCGGTAGCCCTCGGGAATCCCGGGAATCTGGGTCGTGATGACATAAAGGTGATAGGGGAGAGCCATCGCCTGGTCCGAGAGCGAGGTCGGCAATTTGGGAAGATAGAACGCGGCCACGGTGAAGAGGATCGGGGCGGTCTCGCCGGCAACCCGGCCGACGCTCAGGATGGCTCCCGTTAGGATGCCGGGCAGGGCCCGGGGGAGGACGGTGTGGCGGACGGTCTGCCAGCGCGATGCTCCCAGGGAGCGGCTGACTTCCCGGTAGGACTGAGGCACCGCCCGAAGCGCCTCGCGGGTCGAGGTGATGATGACCGGCAGGGTCATGATGCCCAGGGTCAGGGCGCCGGCGACGATCGACACTCCGAACTTGAGAAAGACGACGAACAGGCTCAAGCCGAAGAGGCCGTAGACGACCGAGGACACGCCCGCGAGGTTGATGATGGCCAGGTTGATCGTCCGGGTCAGGGCGTTGTCCCTGGCGTATTCGCTGAGATAGATCGCGGCCATGACCCCGATCGGCAGGGAAAAGGCGATCGACACGAGGACGAGATAGAAGGTCCCGACGATCGCCGGAAAGATTCCCCCCGCCCTCATCCCGTCGAGGGGCATGGTGAACAGGAATTTCCAAGAGAGGGCGCCCCATCCCTTGACGAGGATGAGGACGACGATGGACAGGACGGGAACGACGACGACGAGGGTCGCCAGGAAAAGGACGCCGAAGCCCATCTTCTCCTTGAGGCCCTCGTTCCTCATCGCTTCTTCCCCCTGTGGAGAAATAGGTCGGCGGTCAGGTTGATGGCGAAGGAGATGACGAAGAGGACGATGCCGATGGCGAAGAGGGCGAAGTAATGGGGCGTCCCCTTGGCCGCCTCCCCCATTTCGGCGGCGATCGTCGCCGTCAACGTCCGGACGGGAGCGAAGAGCGTCTCGGGGATGACGGCCGCGTTCCCGGTGACCATCATGACGGCCATCGTCTCTCCGATGACCCGGCCGATGCCGAGCATCGAGGCGGCGATGATTCCGGGGAGGGCCCCATGGATGATGACCCGGACGAGAGTCTGCCAGTGGGTCGCCCCGAGGGCGATGGCTCCTTCCTTATATTCCCGGGGAACGGCGTTGATCGCGTCTTCGCTGATGGTGATGATCGTCGGGAGGGCCATGAAGGCCAGCATGAGCGAGCCGGCGAAGGCCGTCAGCCCGGTCGGGAGCCCGAGAAACCTCTTGAGGAACGGGACGAGGAGGGCGATTCCCAGGAAGCCGAGGACGACCGAGGGAATCGCCGCCAGGACCTCGACACAGGACTTGAGGACGGCCCGGAGTTTTCGCGGGGCGACCTCGGCGATGTAGAAAGCGGCCGCGATCCCGAGGGGGACGGCGATGACGATGGCCCCGGCCGTCACGAGGAGCGACCCCAGGATGAGGGGGAGGATGCCGAGCCTGGCCGGGTTCGATATCGGGTACCAGAACTTGCCGCCCAGAAAGGCGCCGAGGGAGGTGTGCTTGAGGACGGCGACGCCTTCCTGGAGAAGGAAGATGAAGATCAGGGCGACGAAGACGATCGAGGCGATTCCGGACAGGAGGATGAGCTTCTCGATCGCGAATTCCCCGGCTTTCCGGAAGGACGACTTCATCGGGGCTTCACTTGATGGGGACGAAATCGGTCTTGACGACGATGTCCTGCCCCTCCGGAGAGAGAGCAAACTCGAGGAAGGCCTTGACCGCCCCTCCCGGCTCGCCCCGGGTGAAGAGGAAGAGGGGGCGGGAAATCGGGTAGGTGTTCGTCCGGACGGTCTCGATTTTCGGGGTGATGAAAGGCGAGCTCTCGTCCTTGGCCACGGCCACGACCTTCTGGCGGGGGCTGATGTAGCCCAGGCCGTAATAGCCGACGGCGTTTTCGTTGTGAGCGACCTCCTCGGCGATGGCGTAGGAGGAGGGCATCATCAGGGCCGCCGGGGCGAACTCCTCGGGGCCCTTGGCCTTCCCCCGGCGGAGGACGTGCTCCTTGAAGAAGATGTGGGTTCCGGAATTGACCTCGCGGGAGAGGAGGACGATCGGCCAGTCCGGCCCTCCGACCGTCTTCCAGCGCCGGATTTCGCCCAGGAAGATCTCGCGGAGCTCCTCCATCGTCAGCGCCCCCACGGGGTTGGAAGGATGGACGACGACGACGATCCCGTCGAGGGCGACGACCTCCTGGCGGATGAGAATCCCCTTGGCCTTCGCCTGCTGGAGCTCCTTCTCCTCGAGGGCCCGGGACGACTCGGCGATGTCGCAGGTCCCGTTGATGAGGGCGGCGATCCCGGTCCCCGACCCGCCTCCGGTGACGGCGATGTTCGTCTTGGGATGGCGCCGGACGAAGGCTTCAGCCCAAGCTTGGCCGAGGTTGACCATCGTGTCCGACCCCTTGATCTGAAGGGCCGCCTTCTTCTGGGAGGGGGCGGCGCCGGGGTGGACGAGGGTCGTCATGAGGAGGAGAAAGCCGAAGGCCGTCTCCGAGGCCGGCCGGCCAGTTTTTTTCTTTCCTCTCATCCTCTCCGGGATTATATGAGGCCTTTTCGTGCCCTGTCAAATTCATGGACGATTCATCCGGTCTTCATCCGTTCTTCACCGGGCCGCGGTATCGTCATCCGGGGCAAGGACTTGCGCCTCGGGGAGAATTATCCGACAATGAGGGGCACGTCCGGAACGGATGAACGGTGGAGGCGACCATGGAACGGCTGTTCGACGAAGAGCTGAAGAATCTAAAGGAAAAGCTTCTCCGGATGGCGGCCTACGTCGAGGAGGCTGTCGAGCTGGCGATCGAGGCCCTGACGGAGCGGAAAGAGGGGCCCGCCCGCGAGATCCTGAAGCGGGAGGAGACCGTCAACCTCCTCGACGTCGAGATCGACGAGACCTGCCTCCGCCTCCTCGCCCTCCGCCAGCCGATGGCCGGCGACCTTCGCTTCATCACCTCGGCCATGAAGATCGGCAGCGACCTGGAGCGGATGGGCGACCTATCGGTCAACGTCGCCGAGCAGGCCCTCGAGCTGGCCAAGATGCCGCTCCTCAAGCCGCTCATCGACATCCCCCGGCTGGCCCGCCTCGTCCAGGCCATGGTCCGCGATTCCCTCAACGCTTTCATCAACCGCGACGAGGCCCTCGCCCGGAACGTCTGCGAGCGCGACGACGAGATCGACGCCCTCGACGACCAGATTTTTCGCGAGCTTCTGACCTCTATGATGCAGGACCCGACGACGATCGCCCGGGCCGTGGCCCTTCTCCTCGTCAGCCGGAACCTCGAGCGGATCGCCGACCATACGACGAACATCGGCGAGGACGTCGTCTATCTCGTCCGGGGCAAGACGATCAAGCACCACATCGACAAGAAGAGGGAATACGGCTGCCTTCCCGTCCCCCCGCCGCCGAAGACGACAGTCTGACCCTCATCGCCTTGACTCCGGCCGGAGGAAGGCGATATGATCTTTTCCAAGAGAGATGAAGTACACGATGATCGTCGTCGGGGGGCTGGAGACGAACTGCTATCTCGTCTACTGCGAGACGACGAAGGCCTGCCTTGTCGTCGACCCGGGGGCCGAAGCCGAAAAGATCTTCCCCGTGATCGCCGAGGAGGAGCTCCACCCGATCGCTTTGATCAATACCCACGGGCATATCGACCACATCGGGGCGAACCGCGAAATCAAGGATAAGTTCCGCATTCCCCTCTACATCCACGCCGCCGACAAGGAGATGCTGACCCGCCCCCAATCCCTGGAGCTCTCTCTCTTTCTCGGAGCGCACGACTCTCCGCCGCCCGACGGCTTTTTAGCCGACGGCGACGAAATCGAAGTCGGCCTCGGCCGCCTCCGCGTCCTCCACACGCCGGGCCATTCGCCCGGAAGCATCAGCCTCCTCGGGGAGGGATTCCTCCTTTCGGGCGACACCCTCTTTTTCGAGGGCGTGGGACGGACGGACCTCCCCGGCGGCAACCAGAGGCAGATCGAAAAATCGATCTGCGAAAAGATCATGACCCTCCCGGACGCGACCGAAGTCCTGCCCGGACACGGCCCCCTGACTTCGGTCGGCTTCGAGCGGCAGAACAACCCCTGTCCATGAGCCCGGCCTCCCCTCCCGTGGACCTCCGGGAGGAGTTTCTCCAGTTCCTGGCCGTGGAGAAAGGCTTGGCTCGGAACACGCTGGAATCTTACGGCCGCGACATCGCCAAGTTTTTTCTCTACCTCAGCAAGGAAAAAACGTCCTGGGACAAGGCCCGCGACGCGGACCTCGTCCGCTTCATCCAGGACCAGAGCCGGGCCAAGCTCTCGGCCCGGTCGAGGGCCCGCCTCGTCTCGGCCTTGAAGGCCTTCTACCGGTTCCTCATCCTCGACGGCCGGACGGACAGGAATCCGACCCTCCACCTGAGCTCGCCCAAGGCCTGGCTGTCCCTTCCCAAATTTCTTAACGTCGAGGAGGTCGAGCGCCTCCTCGCTCGGCCCGACGTCTCCACGGTCCTGGGATGCCGGGACCGGGCGATGCTGGAGGTCATGTACGCGGCGGGATTGCGCGTTTCCGAGCTCGTTTCCCTCCGGACCGACGACGTTCATCCCGAGGACGGTTTCGTCCTCTGCCGGGGAAAAGGGGGAAAGGAAAGGATCGTTCCCTTGGGGGCGTCGGCGGTCGAGGCCGTCGGCCGGTATCTCGCCGAGGCGAGGGCAAAGCTCGCCGCCGGCCGGGTGTCTGAGGTCCTCTTTCTGACCCGTCGCGGCGGGCCTTTCACCCGCCAGGGATTCTGGAAGGGTCTCCGCGGCCACGCCGCGAAGGCCGGCCTCGGGGGGAAGATCCACCCCCATATCCTCCGCCATTCCTTCGCCACCCACCTCCTCGAACGCGGGGCCGACCTCCGCTCGGTCCAGATCATGCTCGGCCACAGCCAGATCACGACGACCCAAATTTATACTCACGTCAGCCGGGAACGGCTCCGCAAGGTCTACGATAAGTTCCACCCCCGGGCCTGATTCCCGCCCTTGGGCGTGATCGAGACCTTGACCTCGGCGGCGTGGGCGCTCGTTTCGAGGACGGTCCGGTCCTGGCGCTGGACCCAGTTCCGGCGCTTCCACGTCCAGCGGAAAGTCTTCCCGACCGGCCCGGTCGATGTCGCCGGCTCCTCGAGGACGACGGCGTTGGACCCGGAGGAGACGGAGAGGTTGTATTTCAGGCCGCCGGGATTCTCGCCGTTCTCGGCCGAGGCGGGGAGGTGGAGGTAGAAGCTCTCTTCCGGAACGGTCAGGGGGACGTCGAAGCCGCGGACGATGAAATCGACGTGGAGGCCGTCCTCCATCTTCAAGACGTAATTGACCTTGAGCTCGGGCCGGTCGGGAAAATCCGTAGAGGACAGGACCGTCATCCGGTCGGGGGCCGAGGCTTTCTCCTCGGCCGACCAATCGACGATTTTCGTCTCTCCGTGGACGAGGAGGTAGTCCTCGTCGTCGACCTGGAGGACTCCCCGCCAGGCGAGGATGAAAGCATAACGGCCGTCGACCCGGACCGGCCCTCCCTCGAGTCCGTATTCCCCCCGGGCGGAGACGGTCAGTCGGATGTCCCAGGATGTGGGGTCCGGCGACGGGCGGGGAGCAGCGGCCAAGAATCCGGCCACGATACCGACCGCGGCCAGGCAGGGGCGAAGCATCTCACTTATTCTACGCTCGGCCTCGGCGTTTTTCTACCGATGGTCAGCCGGCTAAGCTCTTGACACGGCGACCCGTTTGGGTTATCCTCGTGAACTTAACTTATACGTTAAACGTATGAACTCTATGGTATAGGAATTGAACGGAGTCGATAGCCATGGCCAATTCTGACATACGGACGGTCCGCGAGGCCGAACGGCGCCGGGCCAACCGCGAAGCCATCCTCCGCGCCGCCGAGGCGGTCATTCGGCGGAAGGGCCTGACGGCGACCTCGATGGACGACGTCGCCGCCGAATCGGGTTTTTCGAAGCCGACCCTCTACCGCTACGTCCACAGCAAGGCCGAGCTCATCTTCGAATTGAGCCACCACCATCTCGAGGAAATGGACGTCCGGCTCCGGGAGATCCTGAAGAGGCCGATCGACCCCAAAGACAAGCTCCTCGAGTTTCTGAGAGCGGTCTTCCGCCTCCAGGCCGAAAAGGAAAGCCTGACCCGCCTTTTCCTCATGGACCGCTCCTTCCTCAAGCTCATGCATGTCTTCATGGCCGACAGCGACAAGCGGGGACTGGAGGCCGAGAAGCAATTTTTCCGGAGGACGATCGCCCAGCGCCGCAAGATCAACGAGGCCGCCGCCGAACTCCTCCGGGAAGGCATCGCCAAGGGCGTTTTCCGTCCCTTCGACGTCGAGAAGGGCGTCGGCTTTCTCGGCGCCGTCGTCATGGGCTACATCGCCGACCGGTTCTGGATGATGGACCAAAAACCAAATCTCGAATCCGACGTAGATATCATCTACGCCTTCGTTCGACACGGCCTCGATAGGCTCGAACCTCCCCAAGGAGCGACATCATGAAGCGTTTAAGGCAAGGCATCGCCCTCCTGGCCCTGGCGGCCTTCCTCCCGGCCGCGGCCGGGGCACAGGAAAAGCTCGTCCTAACCCTCGAGGACAGCATCCGGCTGGCCCTCGAGCAGAATCCCTTTTACCAGGCCGCCAAGACCCGGGAAGACCAGGCCTCGGCTCAGGTCCGGGAAGCCGTGGCCGGATTCTTTCCCTCGGTCAACGCCCAGGGGATGAACGTCCTCGACAAGAAAGTCTTCACCATCGAGTTCCCCAGCTTGGTCCCGGGAGAGCCGCCGCAGAGAATCAAGTTCGACTTCACCCGGGCCTACCAGTTCACGGTGAATTTCAGCGTGCCCCTTTTCACCGGGGGGAGGCTCATTTCGGGCTACAAGTCGGCCAACTACAACCTCGAGGCGACCCGGGAGTCGATCCGCCAGACGCGGCAGGAGACGATCTTCGGCGTCAAGGCGGGGTTCTACGGCGTCCTCCTCGCCCGCGAGACGTTGGCCGCCACCCAGGAGGCCGTGACCCTGGCCGAGGATTTCAATAAGAACGTTAAGAATCTCTACGACGTCGGGATGTCGTCCAAGTTCGACCTTCTCCGCTCCGAGGTCCAGGCGGCCAACCTCAAGCCCCAGCTCATCCGGGCCCGCAACGCCCTGGAAGAGGCCGAGCTCCGGCTC
>Ga0208828_1000812_pt1 | contig 13098 bp, 9 predicted proteins | sample Kivu_160m_FD_185487 | JGI IMG/M metagenome (GOLD analysis project Ga0208828, IMG submission 185487) | Freshwater microbial communities from Lake Kivu, Western Province, Rwanda to study Microbial Dark Matter (Phase II) - Kivu_160m (SPAdes)... | ecosystem: Environmental > Aquatic > Freshwater >... | reverse complement strand
CCATTCGGCCGAGGACGAGCGGCGCTGGATGGAGGAGCAGGGGCCGGCGAGCCCCGACCTCGTCGAGGCCGTCGCGGCCGACGAGGAGAAGCACGACCACTGGGTGTTCTTTACCTATCTCTACTACAACACTTACTGGGGGCTCCGGGCGCTCAAGGCGAAAAAAGCGATCCTCGTCCCGACCGCCCACGACGAGCCGGCCCTCCGGCTCGACCTCATGAAGGAGGTCTTCGAGCGGCCGGCGGCGTTCATGTTCAACACGCCCGCGGAAAGGGCCATGCTCGGAGCCCGGTTCGATTTTTCGGGGAAGTACGAAGACATCGTCGGGGTCGGGGTGGACGAGCCCGACCCTTCGTCCTTCGCCCCCTATCTTCCACGCTACAAGGCCCTGGGACCCTACATCCTCTACGCCGGCCGGATCGAGCCCGGCAAGGGCTGCCGGGAGCTCGTCGATCATTTTTTGCGCTTTTCGGGCCGCTTCCCCAGGCTCAGGCTCGGCTTCATCGGGAAGCTCCTGATGAAGCTGCCCGAACATCCCCGCCTTCACTACCTCGGCTTCGTCCCGGCCGAGGAGAAGAACGCGGCCATGTCCCGGGCCGTGGCGACCGTCCATCCCTCCCGCTACGAGAGCCTCTGCATGGCCGCCCTCGAATCCCTGGCCGTCCGGACGCCGATCCTCGTCCAGGAGGCGGCGGAACCCCTCAAGGAACACTGCCTCCGGGGGCAGGCGGGCCTCTACTACGGGAATGCCGCGGAGTTCGCCGAAGCCCTCGAGCTCCTCGTCGCGGACCGGAGGCTGAGGGCGGTTCTGGCCGAAAACGGCGCGGCCTACGTCCGAAGGGACTACACCTGGCCGCGGATCATGGATAAGTATGATATACTCTTTCGCTCCGTGACATAGATGGCCTTCATCAATTACACGACCAGCGCCCTGACGGTCAAGATCGTCTACTACGGACCGGGCCTTTCGGGCAAGACGACCAACCTCCGTTATATCTACAACAAGCTCGACCCGTCGTCGCGGGGCGAGCTCGTCTGCCTCGAGACGGAGGCCGAGCGGACCTATTTCTTCGACCTCCTTCCCATCAAGGCGGGCTACATCGGCCCGTTCAAGGTCGGCTTCCAGCTCATGACCGTGCCCGGCCAGGTCTATTACGAGGCCTCCCGCCGCAACGTCCTCATCGGGACCGACGGGATCGTCTTCGTCGCCGACTCCCAGATGGCCCTCCTCGACGCCAACCTCGAGAGCTTGGACAGCCTGCGGCGCAATTTCCAGGAGCGGAGGATCGACCTCGCCGCCGTCCCCACGGTCTTTCAATACAACAAACGGGACCTCTCCGGCCTCATCCCCGTGGAGACCCTCGAAACGCTACTCAATCCCGCCCGGCATCCCCACCTCGAAGCCTCGGCCGTCAACGGGCGGGGCGTCTTCGAAACCCTGCGCGAGATCGCCCGGCTGACCGTTCCGGTCGTCCGGGAGAAAATCTTCGGCCGCGACGAGGAAGCGGAGGGGGCGGGAGCGGGAGCTGAGGCCTCGGCGAAGAAAGACGACCTCGAAGTGATATAAACACGGGCTTGGCGCCGTCTCTTCTAATGGCGCCATGCTTGTCACAACCTCCAGCGCGGCCCTCATCGGGGTCGAGGCTTACGTCGTCGAGGTCGAGGTCGACATCGCCACCGGACTTCCCGACTACATCATCGTCGGGCTGCCCGACGCCTCGATCCGGGAGAGCAAGGAGAGGGTCAAGGCGGCCCTGAAGAACGGCGGCTACGAGTTCCCCTCGCGTAAAGTCACGGTCAACCTCGCCCCGGCGGACCGGCGGAAGGAAGGGCCTTCGTTCGACCTGTCCATCGCCCTGGGGCATCTGGCCTTTCTTGAGTTCGTCCCCGTCGAACCCTTGCGGGACTACTTGTTCATGGGAGAGTTGGCCCTCGACGGACGGCTGAAGCCCGTCAAGGGCGTCTTGTCGGCGGCCCAACTCGCCCGGCGGCTGGGATTCCGGGGTTTGGTCGTGCCCAAGGACAACGAAAAGGAAGCCGCCCTGCTCGGCGACCTGGCGGTTTATGGATTCAAGGACCTCGGCCAAGTGGTCGGATTTTTGAGAAATCCGGAGGGGACGGCGCCGTGCCGCTGCGACCTGGCGGATCTCATGGGGGAGGAGGCGGCCGAGCCCGATTTCCGCGAAGTCAAGGGACAGCATCATGTCAAGCGGGCGCTGGAGGTCGCGGCGGCCGGGGGGCATAACGTTTTGCTCATCGGGCCGCCGGGAGCGGGAAAGACGATGCTGGCCCGGCGCCTGCCCTCCATTCTGCCCGGCATGTCCTTCGAGGAGATGGTCGGGGTCACCCAGGTTTACAGCGCGGCGGGATTGCTGCGGGGCCGGGGGGCCGTCGTCCGGAGGCCGTTCCGGGCTCCCCATCACACGGTCACGGACGCCGGGCTGATCGGTGGGGGACTCGTCCCCCGGCCGGGGGAGGTCAGCCTGGCCCACCACGGCGTCCTCTTTCTCGACGAGCTCCCGGAGTTCAGGAGAAAGGTGCTTGAGGATTTGCGTCAGCCCATCGAGGACGGGATTGTGACCATCGTCCGCTCGGGGATGAGCGCCACGTTCCCCTCGGCCTTCATGTTCGTCGCGGCGATGAATCCCTGCGAGGATGTCTTCAGGGGGATGCGGGGAGGGGCGGGAGGAAGAGGCGCGAGCGGGGAGACCGAGCGTGATTGCACCGAGAGCCAGAGGTCGCGTTATTATGCGAAGATCAGCGGGCCGTTGCTGGATAGGATAGATATCCAGGTCGAGGTTCCGGCGGTGAAGTTCGCGGAGATAAGGAGCCGGGCCGAGGCCGAGCCTTCGGCCGCGATCAAGGCGCGGGTTGAGGCGGCGCGGGAGCGGCAGCGGGAGAGATTCCGGGGAAAGAAAATTTTCTCCAACGCTCAGATGGGGGTGAGGGAGATCAGGGAATTTTGCAGGATCGACGCGGAAGGGGAGAAGCTCTTGGAGACCGCTGTGTCGAAGCTCGGCTTCAGCGCCCGGGCTTACGATCGCTCGCTCAAGGTCGCCCGGACGATCGCGGACCTCGCCGGAGAAACCGAGATTTCCCCCTCGCACCTGGCCGAAGCCATCCAATATCGAGCGATGGACAGGTATTACTAAGCAATGGGCACTTTATAGGGATGTTGACAACAGGCACACAATGTCATAAATTTATGACGGAAAAACGATTCTTTGGGATGAAGCGAAGAGCGAATGGCTGAAAAAAGTGAGAGGCATCAGATTCGAGGAGGTTGTGCTTCTGCTTGCCGGAGATGATCTTTTGGACGTTATCGAGCATCCCGACTCCAAGAAATATCCCGGGCAGAGGATCTTCATCGTTCGAGTCGGAGATCGAATCGTATCCGTTCCTTTCGTGGAAGACGAAGAGAAGGTATTTTTTAAGACAATTATCCCGAGCCGGAAGCTGAAGAGGATCTATGAAAAGCGAAAAGGCCGCTAAGCTTAGCCGAGAGGAAAAGGATCTATTGAAATCCATCGAGAGGGGGGAATGGAGAACCGTCCCCGATATCGGTCGACAAAAAGAGAGATATCGCCGATACGCCCTCGCGGCTCTTCGGAAAGACAAGCGCATCAATATCCGCATTCCGGAGAGTGACTTGATGCTTCTCCAGCAGAAGGCATTGGAGGAAGGCTTGCCCTATCAGACGTTGATCTCGAGCGTCCTCCACAAATACGTTTCCGGCCGCCTGCGCGAATCAGCGGCTGAATAGAAGCAGGATCGACTCCCCTTCCCATCTTGCCGAGGCGATCCAATATCGGGCGATGGATCGGTATTATTGATTTCGCCCTCGCGCGGCGATATGATTGAAAAAAGCCTCCGATGAGAAGGGGAAAGGAATAAATCATGAGACGCGGATTGGCCCTATTCATGTGTTTGCTTTTCTTTGGCGGATGCGGATCTCTGCCGCCAAAGAGCGGTTTTGTTCCCAAACCGTTTACGGATGTCGATGCTTACATGAAGGCCAGGGAGAAGCTGATCCAGTCCGAGCTGGCGATGCGGATCGATGCCGGGCTCGAGCTTTCGCCCGAGGAGGAGCAAGCCGACCGCCGGTTGATGTCGCTGAAGCAAGGGGAACTCAAACGGACTCGCGAATATTTTCCCCTGGCCCAAAGCTTTTTGAAATCGGAAACGAGACGACTCATCGACCAATCGCCTATTCTGGAAGTCATGAAACGAATGCCAAAAGGGGGAATTCTTCATGCCCACGGTATCGCCATGGGAGACTTCCGCTGGCTCGTGAAAAACGTGACTTATCAGCGGAACTGTTATATCTACCAGGGAAACGAGGAGCCGCCCCGCAAAGGGGCCATGAGGATCTCGCCGGAATCTCCCGGAGACGGCTGGCGCCTCGTGAGCGAACTCCGCAATGCAGCAGACAATGTTGAGGAGTTCGATGAAGAGCTTTATCGGTCCATAACGCTGGGCGAAGAAGACCTTGGTCAGCCGGATATCTGGGCTGAATTCCGAAAATGTTTCGCCAGGTCCAGCGGCCTGATCCGGAGCGAGTCCTTTGACGGCTTTTGCCGGAAATTGCTGAGGGATGTGATCGCGGAAAACGTGCAGTATGTCGAAACCCGGAGCGATATCGGGAGTCCGGAAATCATCGAGGAGATCCGGCGCGATAATCCCGAATTCGAGGTCAAATTCATTTATTCCCCCGCACGTTCCGCCACTCGGGAAGTCCTCGCCCAGCGGTTGGCCCGGGCCCTGGACATGCGGGCGGAAAATCCGTCTTTCATGATCGGCTTTGATCTGGTGGAGGAAGAGGACGATTACCACTCAAATCTCTATTTCATCAATGAGCTTCTTGAAGCGCGCCGTGAGGCGAAGCGGCGCGGGATCACGCTGCCCTTCTACCTCCATTCCGGCGAAAGCAGCTGGGCGGAGAACGAGAATGTCCTGGATGCCGTCTTACTCGATGCCAAACGGATCGGCCATGGCCTTTCTCTCTTCAAACATCCTCTCCTGATGCAGAAAGTGAAAGAACAAGGCATCGCGATCGAGGTCTGTCCGATCAGCAATCAAGTTCTCGGCTATGTCGCCGACCTTCGCAATCACCCCGCCGTCCTCTATATCAACAGCGGCATACCGGTTGTCATCTGCCCTGATGATCCGGGTATCTGGAAATGCACGTTTTCCTATGATTTCTACGCGGCCTTCATGGCCTGGGGATTGGACCTGAAATGTCTCAAGAAGCTGGCGATGAACTCCCTCCTCTACTCCGCGATGGATCCCGAGGAAAAGGAGAAAGCCCTGGAATCGTGGCGAGCAAAATGGCGGAAATTCATTGCCTGGTTGAATGAGGCTGAGTTTAAATAGATCGATTGATTGTTGGAGGTCATCATGAAAAGCGAGGCCGCATTCGTTTTCAGCTTGTTCTTCGCCTTCGTGGTTGGAGGATTCGACCAGGAAAAGGCGGAGGAGCCCCCTCATTGGAAAAGCGATGTGTCCTTGGGGGTATCGCTGGCGCGGGGGAATGCACGGTCTACGAATTTCTCCTTCACGTTTTCGGCCGGCGGCCCCGTCGGCAAGAACCTGACCTGGGAGAGCAAGGGCCTCTATCTGTTCGGCGAGATGGACGGCGGGTTCGACGAGGTCTTCACGAAGTATCACGACACGGGAGAGTCGACGGCCTTCGCCGCCCTGAAATGCGGAGGGGGACTCGTCTGGAAGATCTCGGAGACGGCGGAATTCGACGAAAAGGCCGAGCTCCTCCCCGAGCTTTCGGACCTGGGCCGCTTTTTCATCCGTTGGGAGGTCAACGTCATCGCCGCCCTGGCGAAAAGCGGGGCAATCAAAGTGAGCTTCATCGACAGCTATGACCGCAAGCCAATCCCCATGGGTCGACCGGATCAGTCCCCGAAATAATCCGCGGCGAAAAAGACAAGCACGGCCGCGACTTTTCTCTTGGCTTCGTGACCGGGACAGCCTTCGGCGACAGATCCCCAGATCGATCCTCCCTTGCGGATTGTCCCGTCGTCTTCGATACGGCCGACGATCGTCCCCTCTTTTCGGAAGGTGCCGTCGGCCTCGATGTCTCCGACGAGTGTTCCGCCCCGGCGGATCTTGCCGTCCGATTCGACCCGGCCGGCGATCGTTCCGTCCTTGCGGACCTCGCCGTCGTCTTCCCAGCGTCCGACGAGACTTCCCTCGATCCGGATCTGGCCGCCGGAGTCAATCTCCGCCCAGAGGGAACCGCCACGGCGGATCGTCAACTCCTGCTCCGCGGACAAAAAGCCCGCCGATAGCAGGAATATGGCCAAAGCCACTCCCGAAGTCTTCATTTCTTGGTCTCCTCGATTCGGCGATAGACCATTCTATCATTCCATTCCCGGTTTTTGGATTCCGGGACGACGTCGTCTTGACGCTCGCGGGTTTTCCCGACATAATCCGGAGGCGTTCGGTAAACCGCGAAAGGCGCGAGAGGCTCGGCATGAAGAAAACCATCCCCATTGTTTTCATCCTCGTTTTTCTAATCGGCGGAACCGCCGTCGCGGCGGCCGGCGAAGACATCGTCGTCAAGGAAGGGTTCCATCTCCGGCTTCCCCGCGAGCTGCAGCGTTCGGTCCTGGCCGTCGATCCCGTGGAGTTCGCCATGGCGGCCGGGACGTGGCGGGAGCCGAAGCCCGCGGAGAAGGCGGCCTCGGCGAGCGACGAGGCCGTCTCTTGGACCCAGGTCGCCGCCGACGCCAACGGCTGGTTTTCCCTGCAGGGCGACGGATATCTCTACGCCTCGCTCGCGAGCGACCGGGAACGCGTCGTCATCCTCAACGCCATGGGCGCTGCCTATGCCGGCGTGAACGGCGAGCTCCGGATGGGGGCGAAATACGCCGTCAAGGAGACCTACGAATCCTGGGAGCCGCATTTCGATTACGGCCAGGTTCCCGTCCTCCTCAAAAAGGGGGAGAACCGGCTCCTTTTCCGGGCCAACCGCGGCCGGCTGAAAGCCGTCTTTTCGCCTCCCCCGGCTCCCGTTTTCATCAATGAAAAAGACTTGACCGTCCCCGATCTTCTTGTCGGCGAGAAAGTCGAGGCCTGGGGGGCGGTCGTCGTCGTCAACGGGACGAACGGCATCGTCAAAAATTTGACGATCGCCGCCTCCGGAGACGGGCTGGATCCGTGGGTGACGCCGGTCGATCCCTTGCCGAGGATGAGCGTCCGGAAGGTTCCTTTTCTCGTGAAAGGCCCCGCCCCTCGGAGTCCTTCCCGCCTCTCCGTCAAGGTGGCCCTCCGCGAGGCCGCGATCTCGTCCGAGACCGCCCTCCACGTCGTAGCCTTCCCCCTCGAGGTCAAAGCCCCGGGCGAGAATCACAAGCGGACATACCGCAGCGCGGTCGACGGCAGCGTCCAGTACTATGCCGTCAATCCCGCCCGGAGTGCCGACCCCGCCTTCAAGCCGGCCCTTGTCCTCTCGGTCCACGGCGCGGGAGTCGAAGCGACAAACCAGGCCGGGTCGTACGCGGGCAAGGATTGGGCCCATATTGTCGCCCCGACCAACCGGCGGCCCTACGGCTTCGACTGGGAGGATTGGGGACGGATCGACGCCCTCGAGGCCATGGCCGATTTCCGCGGGCGCTACCCCGTTGATCCCGCCCGGATCTATCTGACCGGTCATTCTATGGGCGGTCATGGGGCCTGGATTCTCGGCGTCCAGTTTCCTGAGTTGTTCGCTGCCATCGGCCCGAGCGCCGGCTGGATCAGCTTCCGGACGTATGCCTCGCGCCAGAAAGACGAGGGGACGGCCGAAATAGGCAAACTGGCCGCCAGGCCTCTCCTCCAAGGCGATACTTTAGCCCTCGTCCGGAACACCCTCAACCGGGGTGTCTACATCCTCCACGGCGAGAAGGATGAGAGCGTTCCGGTGGCCCAGGGGCGCCAGATGGCCGAGGCCATGGCCGCGTTCCATAAGGATTTTATCTATCACGAGGAAAAGGAGGCCGGGCACTGGTGGGACAAGTCCGACGAGCTCGGGACGGATTGCGTGGATTGGGGGCCGATGTTCGACTTGTTCGCCCGGCGCGCCCTGCCGTCATCCGCCGAGGTCCGCGAGGTCGAGTTCGTGACCGCCAATCCGGGAATTTCGGCCCGCTGCCACTGGGCGGCGATCGAAGCCCAAATCGAAGCCATGACGCCGAGCTCGATCCGGCTGCGCGTCGAGCCGGGAGCACGGCGTTTTTCGGGGACGACCCGGAATGTCGCCCGGCTGTCCCTCGATCTTTCCGTCCTCCCGGGGAGCGGGGAGATCGCCGTCGAGCTCGACGGCCAAAAGATGAAGGCGGCGGCCGTCGATAAAACGTTTTGGCTCTATCGGGAGGGAGAAACGTGGTCGGCGGGGGAGAGGCCCTCGCCCTCGCTCAAGGGGCCCCATCGGTCCGGGCCGTTCAAGGACGCCTTCCGCAACCGGATGCTCTTCGTTTACGGCACCGCAGGGAACGCCGAAGAGAACGCATGGGCCTTCGAAAAGGCCCGCTTCGACGCCGAATGCTTCCAGTATCAGGGCAACGGCTCGGTCGAGATCGCGGCCGATCGGGATTTCGACCCCGCGGCCGAGCCCGACCGGGGCGTTATCCTCTACGGCAACGCGGCGACCAATAGGGCTTGGGCGCCGCTTCTCGGAGGAAGCGACGTGCGCGTCGAAAGGGGGGCCGTCTTGGTTGGAGAGGCGCGCTTCGCCGGAAAGGACCTGGCCTGCCTCTTCCTGAAGCCCCGGCCGAAGAGCGACGTCGCCTGCGTCGGCGTCGTCTCGGGGACGGGAATTCTGGGGATGCGGCTGACGAACACCCGGCCGTATCTCTATGCCGGCTACGCCCTCCCGGACCTCATCGTCTTCGACTCCGGGGTCGCCAAGGCGGGCGGCCAAGGGATTAGACTCGCCGGTTTCTTTGGGCCGGACTGGAAGGTCGAGTCAGGGGAATTTCTCTCGGAGGAGCCCAAAAGCCCACATAAATAGGGGGACAGCGTATCACGTCCCTCGTTTTTTCTCATTTGAACCGCCCCTTCTTCTCGGCTACAATACCGCAAACACGATGTTCTCCATCCAGGTCGGAAAAGAGGAACAATCCATGGACACAGCTCCCGCGACGGCCAAGGCCCTGCCCCGAGTTCTCGGTCTTTGGGACATCGTCAGCATCGTCATCGGCGGCGTCATCGGGTCGGGCATCTTCCTGGTGCCCAAGGACATGGCCGCTGCCGTGGGAGGTCCGCTTCTCATCCTGGCGGTCTGGATCGTCGGCGGCCTCTTGAGCTTCTTCGGAGCCCTGTCGTTCGGCGAGCTGGGGGCGGCGATGCCCGAAGCCGGCGGGGTCTATGTCTACCTCCGCGAGGCCTACGGCTCGGCGATCGCCTTTCTTTTCGGCTGGACCCTTTTTCTGGTCATCGATTCCGGGGCCATCGCCACCCTGGCCGTGGCCTTCTCGTCGAAATACCTGCCTCATTTCTTCGCCCTTTCCCCCCTCGCCCAGAAGGCCGTCTCCGTGGCCCTCATCCTTTTCCTCGTGGCCGTCAACTATGTCGGCGTCCGGGCCGGGGCCAACCTTCAGAACCTCTTGACGGTCATCAAGCTCGGCGGCCTCGTCGGGGCCTGCGTCGTCATTTTCCTCTTCGCCAAGGGATCCACGGCCAATTTCGTCGGCGGGGGAGGGGCGACCTTGGGCGGCGGATTCTGGAGCCGGTTCGGCATCGCCCTCATCGCTTCGCTGTGGGCTTATAAAGGCTGGGAGGCGGCGACCTACAGCGCCGGCGAAACGAAAAATCCGCAGCGGAATCTTCCCTTGGGGATTCTCATCGGGTGCGGAGTCATCATCGCCCTCTACATCATCGCCCAGCTCGCCTATCTCTACGTCATCCCGGCTGCCGACATCGCCCGCTCCGACCGGATCGCCGCCGAGGCGATGAATTTGGCCATCGGGGGGATCGGGGCCTCGCTCATCTCCTTCATCATCCTCTTCTCGATCATGGGGGCGACGAACCAAAATTTCATCTGCTCTCCCCGGGTCTATTTCGCTATGGCCAAGGACGGGCTGTTCTTCCCCCCCCTCGCGGCCGTCCATCCCAGGTTCCTCACTCCCCACGTCTCGATCATCGCCATCGGGCTCTGGAGCATCATCCTCAGCCTCTTCTTCGGGACGTTCGAGCAGCTCTTCACCTACGTCGTTTTCGGGCAATGGCTTTTCTTCGGCTTGACCGTCGCGGCCGTCATCGTCCTTCGCCGGAAGCATCCCGACTGGCCCCGGCCCTACAAGACCTGGGGATATCCGGTGACGCCGGTCATCTTCATCCTCGCGGCTCTCTACATCGCCGTGAGCGCCCTGATCAGCCAATTCAAGAACAGCCTGGCCGGACTGGGAATCATCGTCATCGGCCTGCCCTTCTACTTCCTCTGGAAGCGCCGGGCCAAGACCTGAGCAGATAACACTATTTCCATTTGACATCAGTGCTGTCCAGTTATAAGTTGAACAAAAGCAATTGGTTACAGTCGTTGGGCATCGATTCATGATCGCTCGTTTCCGTAAACAGTTGATTCAATGGAGTTTTCTCGAAGGCCATGATGCTCAAAATCTGGAAAAAAGTGTAGAGCGGAACCTGCAGGTTCAGTTTCTTCTTGATGATCGCGACGAGCGCGTAAACCGTAATCGCCACCCAGATTTGCGTCCGAACGGCATTCTCCGAGGTCCCATAGAACGATTTGATCCGAAGGTTTTGTTTGGTCCAACGAAAGAACAGTTCCACCTGCCAGCGAAGTTTGTAAAGCTGGGCGATCGTCAAGGCGGGCAGAAGAAAGTTGTTCGTCAGAAAGGTCAAGTACCGATCGTTCTCCCGGTCGTAGAATCGGACCCGGCGGATCGTATCGGGATATTCGGTTTTGGATTTGGGGCCGGTCAAGACGATCCTCTGGTCGCTGGTCAGATCCTTGGTTTTGTCGACAGGGTGAGACGAGATGCGGCGCGACTTGAGATTCGATTTGGCCCGGATGACGAAAAAAGCCTGATGCTGATGGAGCGTGTAAAGTCGGGAGAAGTCCAGATATCCTCGATCGAGGATATAGAAGGATCCGGGTTCGAACAAAAGATCGTCGAGGATGCGGACGTCGTGCGTTTTTCCTTCTGTGATATGGATAAAAGTTGGAATCGAGCCTCTCAGGTCGAGAAGGGTATGGAGCTTGATGGCGCCCTTGTGTTTGCGAAACCGTGCCCAAGGAAAAAGCGACAGACAAAGGTCGATCGTCGTGGAATCGAAGGCGTAGACCGTATTTTCGAGCTCCAGGCCGATGTCTTCGTCGCGGTAAAGTCGACGGGCTTCGGTGATCAGCCCCTGAGCAAAATCGGCATAGATCCGCCAATCGCGCCCTTCGTTGGCGTTGGCCAAATTGTTTCGAGAGACGCGGCCGCGGATACCCATGTGGTAAAGCCTGCTTTTCATGGTTTTCAAGCAGGAGACGATATCGCGGAGGCTTTCCCGATAAGTCAGTTGGGCGAAGGCCAGACAGAAGAACTGATCGAGGCAGGAAAATTTGCGGACCTTGTAGTCGCCGTTGTAACGCCGGACACATTTCCGAAATTCGTGAAGAGGCAGGAAGTCCATGATCTGGGCGAAGACGGTCGGCAGAGTGTTCATCGGTCGCTCCTCGAAGCGTGGAAGAGCGCCGATTATAGTAAATCGCGTTCAAATCGATTACGGTATAAAACGCCTTCATCTTATTCATTATGTATGTGATGGAGAGAATTCATAATTGCTTAACTGGACAGCACTGGAGTCAAATAATGGAAAAGAAACGTTTTAAGAGGATCGTATTATCCCTTTTGATGGTCTCAATGGGGCTCTTCTTCCAGCGGTGTTCACAATCCCCGCCGCCCAGGATCGACCCGTCTCCCTGGATCGATGACCTGGTCAATGATTACGTCGCCCATGATCAATTCATGGGCACCGTCCTGGTTGCAGAGAAAGGCGAGGTCGTATTCGCCAAGGGATACGGGCTGGCCGACGTCGACCGGAATAGGCCCAACACTCCCGAGACAAAGTTCAAGATCGGGTCCATCACCAAGCAGTTCACGGCCATCCTGATGACGCAGTTGCTGGAGAATGGCAAGATCAGGCTCGAAAATACCATTTCGGATTACATACCCGATTTCCCTGCGGATATCGGCAAGGTGATTACGGTTGAAATGCTTCTGAACCATACTTCCGGTTTGCGCTTGCCGGAAGGGATCGAGAAGTACTACTCCGCGTCGAAAAATGAGGAGTTTCTCCAGGAATTCATCAAGCAGCAATCGGAAGAAGGGCTCCGCTTTGAACCCGGCAAGGGCTATGCCTACTCCAATGCCGGCTATCACATCTTGGGGCTGATCATCGAGAAGGTCACCGGAAGATGCTACGAGGAGGTTCTCCGAACACAGATACTGGACCCGCTCGGCATGGCGGATACGGGATGTTCCCGGAAAGGAGAAGTTCTGGAAAACGAGGCCGTCTCCTACGCCAAGCTCCCGGACCGCTACATCACCTGGAACGAGGAGATGTATTCCTACGATCCGGCTGTCGTTCAGTTCAGCGCAGGGTCCATGTATTCGACGGTCGGAGATTTGCTCAAGTTCAGCATGGCGATCTCCTCCCATAAACTGCTTTCTCCGGCCTATACGGATATCTTCCTCAAAATGAGAAACGTCAAGTCGGACCCTCCCATTCCCTCCATCAGCCAAGAGCTGGCGCAGGAGTTCTTCGGAACGTACGGCAACGGCTTCGCGGGAGAGATCTCCGTGGTCGAAGACCCAGAGACCCGGAAAAAGCAGACATTCTTCTGGCATGATGGAACATGCAAGCTCTTCAAGGCCTTCCACTACCATTTCAGCGGAAACGACCGGATCATCGTTATCCTCAGCAACAGCGGCTTTCTCTGTCAGGGAGATGAGATGGTCATGAAAATCCATCGCTTGCTCGACACTAAGCCCTACGATCACATCCGCATCAAGCACAGCCTGTCGCAGTACATCTCGGAGGAGATCGCCATGCACGCCGGGATCCCGGCGTGCATGGCGATCTCCTCCGAGATGT
>Ga0208828_1000808_pt1 | contig 13160 bp, 8 predicted proteins | sample Kivu_160m_FD_185487 | JGI IMG/M metagenome (GOLD analysis project Ga0208828, IMG submission 185487) | Freshwater microbial communities from Lake Kivu, Western Province, Rwanda to study Microbial Dark Matter (Phase II) - Kivu_160m (SPAdes)... | ecosystem: Environmental > Aquatic > Freshwater >... | reverse complement strand
GGCCGGATTCGATTCCGCCTTCATGTTCAAATACTCCGAGCGGCCGCTGACCCTGGCCGCGGAAACCCTGAACGACAATGTTCCGGCCGAAGTCAAGGAACGGCGGCTCAGGGAGATCATTGCCCTGCAGCAGCGACTTTCCCTGGCAAGCAACCGGCGGGATATCGGGAAAAGCTTTGAAGCGCTCATCGAGGGGACTTCTAAACGGTCTGACGACCATTATTCCGGCCGGAATTCCCGGAACAAGGTGGCGGTATTCCGGAAAACGAAGGACGGCCCGGGGTCGTATGTCATCGTGAAGATCTCCGGCGCAACATCTGCCACCCTGCTGGGAGAAGTTGTCTGAAAAATATGTACTTTTGCCAATTCAATTAAAAAACGGAATGAAAAAATCGATCCCGCCCTTTATTTTCCCATTACTCCTTCTGGTTCTTACGGTACTGCTGTTCTCCTCATGCGTTCCCCAGAAAAAAATCAAGTACTTGCAGCAGAGGCAGGAACAGGACACCGCTGCCGCCAAGGCAGTGAAACGGGGCACCGACTACCGGATCCAGCCCGGGGACTACCTTTACATCCGGGTTTACGCGCTTGATGAAAAGGCGTATCTCTTCTTCAACAAGCTTTCACCGACGAGCTCCTATAACGACTGGGCGAACGACGCATCGATCTACCTGAACAGCTATTCCGTTTATGACGACGGGACCATCGATTTCCCGATCATCGGGATAGTGAATGTAAAGGACAAGACTGTTTACGAGGTGAAGAATGACCTGCAGCAAATGATCGGGGAATTCCTGAAGGAGACCACCGTCGTCGTCAAGATGGTCAATTTCAAAGTGACCCTGGTAGGCGAGGTGGCGAGGCCGGGCGAATTCTCCATCTACAAGGACAACCTGAATATATTCGAGGCGATCTCCATGGCCGGCGACATGACGGAGTTCGCCAACCGAAACAGGGTGGCGCTCATCCGGCAAACAGGAGGTCGCTCCAGGGTGCATTACCTCGACCTTACCAGCAACGATATCCTCGTTTCGGAGTTTTACAACCTTCAGCCAAACGACGTCGTTTACGTATCACCCCTCGGCTACAAGCGCTGGGGGCTGGGTTCGACCTTCCCGTGGGCCATCGTGCTCGCATCCGTCAGCACGACACTTCTGCTGATCAATTACTTTCAAAAATAGGATGTCCAGTGAATACCCAACCCCAGAGCGCACCGCAGCAACAAACCGTTGACTACAAGGTCATCCTTTTCAAGTTCTACCGTTTCTGGTACTTCTTCGCCCTCACCATCTTCATTGCCCTTATCCTGGCCTTCATCTTCAACAAATACACGAAAGAGGTGTTTGAAGTGAAGACCACCGTGCTCATCAAGGACAAATCGGAGAACAAGATAAACCCGCAGGACCTGCTCGGCATAGGCTTTTTCAACAACATGCAGAACCTGCAGAACGAGATCGGCATCCTTTCCAGCTACACCCTTTCCTACCGTGCCGTCACCAAACTCGGGTTCGAAGTTTCCTACTTCAAGGAGGATAACTTCGTCACCAAGGAGCAATACCTGGATGCCCCTTTCAGGGTGGTCATGGACACCGCCTTCTCCCAGCCTTTGAACATGTTCTTCCGCATCAAGCTGCTGTCGCGCGATAAGTTCAGGCTCGAGACCAACGACGAAGCCATCAGATTCTTCAACTTTTCGACCCGGAAAATGATCGAAGGAAGGAAAGATAACGTCGTAGTGGACCAGGTCTATTCCTTCGGACAGGAGGTCCAGTCGAAGTTTTTCAGGTTCAGGGTATTCCTTACCGACAAGTTCGATGAGCAAGCGGATGTTAAACATTCGTTTTCTTTTGTCTTCAAGAACTACGATGCGCTGGTGTCGGAATTTAAGACCTTCACGATCGAGCCGATCAACAAGGAGGCCTCCATCGTCGAGATCAAGCTCCGGGGAGGGAATGTCGACAAGCTGGTGGTCTTCCTGAACACCCTCACCCAGGAGTACCTCGCCAAGGGTCTGGAGAAGAAAAACCAGGTTGCCTCGCGCACCATCTCGTTTATCGACAGTGAGTTGCGCGGGATTACCGATTCGCTCAACGCCTCGGAGAAAGCACTGATGCTCTTCCGGACCAACAAGGAGATCATGAATTTGGACGACGAAGCCCGCCAGGTATTCGAAAAGATGATGGATCTCCAGGATGAAAAGGCGGTGTTGATGGTGAAGTCGAAGTACCTCCAGAACATGAAGGAATACATCGAGAAGAACCAGCAACTCGATGATCTGGTGGTACCCGCAGCCATGGGCATCGACAATTCTGTGCTCAACGACCTCACCATGCAGCTCACCGGCCTGTATATGAGAAGGACCGAGACGCAGCAGTTCTCCAAACTGAAAAGCCCGACCCTTACGGCCATTGACCAGCAGATCGCCACAACGAAGAACTCCCTCTATGAAAATGTGAAAAGCGCGATCAACTCGAACGACATCACACTCAAGGAGGTCAACAACCGGGTTTCGCTCATCAACAAACGGATCAGCAACCTGCCCGAAACACAGCGTGTCCTCTTCGGCATCGAGCGCAAATTCAAGCTCACCGACGCTATTTACACTTACCTGCTCCAAAAACGCTCGGAAGCGCAGATCTCCCAGGCAGCCAACCTGGCCGACAACGAGATCGTGGACGATGCCTCCGCCATCGGGCTGTCACCCGTTTTTCCGAAGAAAACGCTGAATTATATCATCGCCCTGATCCTGGGGATCTTCGTACCCATCATCTACATCCTCGGAAAGGATTATTTCAACGACAAGGTAATGGAGCGGGAGGACATTGAAAAGCTGACCAGGCTCCCGATTGTAGGTCATGTCATCCACAGCGAAAAGCAAACCACCGTCGTGGTGCTCGATGCGCCAAAATCTTCCATCGCCGAATCGTTCAGATCGGTAAGGACCAACATCAACTACCTGCTGCAGGGAAAGGAGAAACAGACGATACTGATCACGGCCGATATGGTGAGCGCAGGGAAGACTTACGTCTCCATCAACCTGGCCCTGATCTTCGCGCTTTATAACAAGAAGACGCTGCTGATCGGATTCGACCTCCGCAAGCCCAAGATCTTCGAGGATTTCGGCCTCACCAACACGGAAGGCATCAGCTCTTACATGATCGGGAAAAGCAGTCTCGACGAGATCATACAGACCTCGAAGATCGAAAACCTCGACATCATCATGTCGGGACCCGTCCCGCCGAACCCCGCCGAGCTGATCGCCTCGGAAAGGTGCGCGGAGATGTTCACACAGTTGAAGGAACGGTACGACTACATCCTCATTGACACCCCGCCTGTGGGGCTGGTCACCGACGCCTTCCTGCTGATGAAACATGCCGACGCCACCCTTTTCCTCGTGCGCCAGGGATATACCCATAAGAAGATCTTCGGATCGATCATCCGCGACATGGAGCAACGGAACATCCCCGGTCTGGCCATCCTGATCAACGACGTAAAGCTCAACCGCAGCTCTTATGGTTACGGCTATGGATACGGCTACGGATATGGTTACGGCTATGGATATGGTTACGGATACGGTTCGGGATACGGATACGGATATGGTTACGGATATTACTCGGATGACAAGGAAGCATCCAATAAGAATAAGTCATTCCTTCAGCGGTTGTTCGGAAAATCTTAGGAGGTAAGGGGAATGGAGAATCATCATCTGACGCACCTCAGGGAGCTGGAGGCTGAAGGGATTTATGTGCTGAGGGAGGTAGCCGCGCAGTTTGAACGGCCGGCGCTGCTCTTTTCAGGCGGGAAGGACTCCATCGTCCTCGTCCACCTCTCCCGGAAAGCCTTTCACCCGGCCCGCATCCCTTTCCCGCTGCTTCATATCGACACCGGGCATAATTTCGAAGAGACCATTGAGTTCAGAGACCGCCTGGCGCAGGAACTGAATGTGCCGCTCATCGTTGGCTCGGTGCAGGAATCGATCGACAACGGCCGCGCGGTGGAGGAGCAGGGAATCAATGCCAGCCGGAACGTGCTCCAGACCGTGACCCTGCTCGACACCATCGAGGCTTACAAGTTCGACGCGGCGATCGGCGGAGGGCGGCGCGACGAGGAGAAGGCACGGGCCAAGGAGCGTTTTTTTTCCCACCGGGATGAATTCGGGCAGTGGGACCCCAAGAACCAGCGTCCGGAACTCTGGTATATTTTCAACGGAAAAAAGAGACTGGGAGAACATTTCCGCGTGTTCCCGATCAGCAACTGGACCGAGATGGATGTATGGCAGTACATCCTGGCGGAAAACATTGCGCTCCCCAGCCTCTACTTCACCCACGAGCGGGAAGTCTTCATCCGCGACGGGGTATGGCTGGCCGCGGCCCCCTTCATGAAGCTGAAGGCGACTGAAAAAACGGAACGCCGCAAGGTGCGTTGCAGGACGGTGGGCGATATCTCCTGTACCGGTCTTTCCCTTTCATCGGCCGACACAGTGGAAGATATCATCCAGGAGATCGCGGCCACCCGCGTTACCGAGCGGGGCAGCCGATGGGACGACAAGCGTTCGGAAGCTGCCATGGAAGACCGGAAAAAGGAGGGCTATTTCTGATGGAACAGGCATTTTCCTCAAAGGCATATCTCGGCATGGAGCTGCTGCGCTTCACCACAGCCGGCAGCGTGGACGACGGCAAAAGCACCCTGATCGGCCGGCTGCTGTACGACAGCAAATCGATCTTCGAAGACCAGCTCGACGCAGTGAAACGTGCCAGCATCCGGAAAGGGAGCGAGCACCTTAACCTCGCCCTCTTCACCGACGGGCTCAGGGCCGAGCGGGAGCAGGGGATCACCATCGACGTCGCCTACCGCTATTTCGCCACCCCCAACCGAAAGTTCATCATCGCCGACACACCCGGACATATCCAGTACACGAGGAATATGGTCACGGGGGCCTCCACAGCCAACGCCGCCATCATCCTTATTGATGCCCGGAACGGCGTGACAGAACAGACCCACCGCCATGCCTACATCGCATCTCTGCTGGGGATCCCCCATATCGTCGTATGCATCAACAAGATGGACCTGATGGATTTCAGGGAAGAGATATTCAACGGGATCAGGGAAGATTTCAGAACCTTCGCCGACCAGGTCTTCCCGGGAAAAGACATCCGTTTCATCCCCATCAGCGCCCTGAATGGCGATAACGTGGTCAAGCCTTCGAAAAACATGCCCTGGTACGGTAACGGCACACTCCTCCGACTGCTGGAGACCATTCCCATCAGCCAGGACCACGATATGGTGAACCTGCGATTCCCCGTGCAATACGTGATCCGGCCGGAGTCGGATAAATTCCACGACTACCGCGGCTATGCCGGCCGGATCGCCGGCGGCTTCTTCCACCCGGGCGACCGGGTCGTTACGCTGCCTTCAGGCATCGGGACCAGGATCGCCTCGATCGACACCCTGCCGGACCCGCTCGACGAGGCTCACCCGCCCATGTCGGTCACCATTACGCTGGAGGACGACATCGACCTGAGCAGGGGCGACATGATCGCGGGAGCCGACAACCTGCCCCGCCAGGGAACCGACATCGCCGCCATGATCTGCTGGATGAATCCCAAACCGATGCAGCTCAATGGCAAATACGGGCTGAAGCACACGACAAGGGATACACGCTGCATCGTCAGCGGGATTGACTATGTGCTGAACATCAGCGCCCTGGAGAAGATGACGGAGGCCCGGGATGTCCGGATGAACGATATCGCCCTCATCCGGTTGCGCACCACCAACCCGCTGTTCTATGATCCTTATACGGTCAACCGGATCACAGGCAGCCTGATCCTGATCGACGAGGGGACCAACGAAACGGTCGCTGCCGGGATGATCGTCTGAAAGCATCCGGCAACCATGCCGCCGGCAGCGGAGGTTTCAACAATAAATCCGCAAAAAATCAGTTAATCTGAAGATTCCACCCTTTATCCCGGAAAAACGGCATACATGAAAATAGCACGACCCCTCTTCATCTCCCTGTATCTTCTCTCGGCATTGACCCCGCTCACCGCTCAGCAGGTTCCCATCGGTTCATGGCGCGACGAGCTGCCTTATACCCTCGTCAATTCGGTGACCGATGCCGGGAACAGGATCTACGCTTCAACGCCTTACGCGGTCTTTTACACCGACAAAGATGACAACAGCGTGGTACGGATCACCAAGATCACGGGACTCTCCGACATCGGGATCAGTTGCATCAGCTACAGCAGGGAATACGGCACCCTGGTGATTGCCTATTCCAATGCCAACATCGACCTGATCAGGAACAATGTCATCATCAACATCTCCGATATCAAGCGCAAGCCCATCCTGGGGAACAAAACCATCAACAACATCTGCTTCATCGGGAATGAAGCTTACCTCTCCTGCGGTTTCGGTATCGTGGTGCTCGATATCGTGAAGGAAGAGATCCGCGACACCTATTATATCGGCCGGGACGGCAGCCAGGTGAATGTGCTGGGACTGGTGAAAAACCAGGAAGACACCCTGTTCGCAGCGACGGAAAAGGGCATCTACAAGGCCTTCGCCAACGATCCGAACCTTGCCAATTACGCTTCATGGCATATAGATCCCCGGATGGATACAACCAAAAGTTACCCGTCGATCGCCCTGTTCCCGGGAAAAGTCTTTGTCAATAAAAAAGCATCCTCCTCAGGGACCGATACTGTTTTTTATTCCTCCGGCGGGAAATGGACCCTATGGCAGCAGTCATTATACTACCCTGTTGTCGATATTGCCTCCAACGATAAATACCTGGTGGTCACCTACAACAATTATGTCAAGGCATTCAACACCGACCTCAGCCACTACCGGGATGTTCCCGGCTCCGACTACCCCCAGGCGGCGATCCCCGACAGCGAAGGGCTGTTCTGGGTGGGCGACACTTACGCAGGACTGTCGGGCTTTGATCCGGCAACGGACAATGTAAACCGGGTCATCCTGGACGGCCCCTCAACGGCGCTGGCCTTCAGCATGACAGCGAGCGGCAACGACCTCTACATCGCGCCGGGGGGACGGGACGGATCCTATGGCCCGCTATTCACCAAGCCGGCGGTGTACCACTTCGACAACTCCTTCTGGAAGAACATGGAAGGATACAACAATCCCATCCTGAACCAGACCCATGACATCGTCACCATCGCCGTTGATCCGCACGACAGCAAGCACGCCTTCGCCGGGAGCTTTGGGAAGGGGCTGCTCGAGATCGTGAACGACCAGGTGGTCAACCGGTATACTTACGGAAACAGCACGTTGCGCAACCATTCCGCCTCAGATACTTCCGATATCCGCGTGGGGGGAACGGCCTTCGACGCCGACGGCAACCTGTGGGTGGTCACTTCGCATACCAACAGTTGCCTCTCGTTGAAGCGGGGCAGCCAATGGACCGGTTTCACCATCCCCGTTGTGAACGAAAGCGACCTCGGGCAGATGATCATCGACCGGAACGGGCAGAAATGGATCCAGATGCGTTACGGGAACATGAATCCCAACTCCATCCTGGTCTTCACCGACAACCACACGCCCGACGACATCACCGACGACCATTCGACCCTGCTGAATTCGACCGTCGGCCGCGGCGCCATCCCCGGTACCACGGTGAACGCCATGGCCGAAGATCTCGACGGCGCCATCTGGATCGGCACCGAAAAGGGGGTTGCCGTGTTCTATTCTCCTGAAAACGTTTTTGCCGGACTGAATTACGATGCCCAGCAGATCCTGGTGACGGAGGGGAACAACACCGAATACCTGCTGAACGACCAGCCCGTCACTGCGATCTCCGTGGACGGCGCCAACCAGAAGTGGATCGGCACAGACCGCGGAGGGGTCTTTCTATTCTCACCCGACGGGACAAAACAGATCCAGCATTTTACCGCAGATGACAGCCCGCTGCTGTCGGATCGCATTATCTGTATCACGATCAACAAGAACGGCGAAGTTTTTTTTGGAACCGACAAGGGGGTGATCTCCTACCGTTCTACCGCCACACCGGGCGGCGACACGAACGAAGATGTATATGCTTTCCCCAACCCTGTCAGGGAAGATTACGACGGGTATATCGCCGTTAAAGGCCTGGTCGAAAACGCCCAGGTGAGGATTTCCGACGTGAATGGAGCGCTCGTTTATTCAACACGGGCACAGGGCGGGCAAGCTGTATGGGACGGCAGGAACTTCGACGGCAAAAAGGCCCGGACGGGCGTTTATCTTGTTTGGGCGGCCGACGACACCGGTTCAGAAAAGGTCGTGACGAAAATCCTGTTAATCAAATGACGCTCCATGCCACCCGGGGCATCGTGCTTCATACGCTCAAATATTCCGAGACCAGCATTATCGCCAGGGTGTATACCGAGCGCTTCGGGCTCCGCTCCTACCTTGTCAAAGGGGTCAGGAGTCCTCGGTCAAAAACCAGGGCCGCGCTGTTCCAGCCCATGTCGCTGCTCGACATGGTGGTTTACAACAAGGAGCGGCACGCGCTCAATTCCATCAGGGAAGTGCGACTGGCAAGCCCTTACATCACTGTCCCCTTCGACATCCGCAAAAGCTCGGTGATGCTCTTTATCAACGAGCTGGCTTACCGTGCCATCCGCGAAGAAGAGCCCAACCCGCCACTGTTCGCCTTCCTGTGGGAAAGCTGCCTCGCCCTCGATGCTTCGGATGAAGGCGTGTCGGGCTTTCCGATAACCTTTGCGCTGGCGCTGATGCATCATCTCGGCATTTTCCCGCAAAACAACCATTCCGTGCAAACCCCGGTCTTCAACCTCCGGGAAGGGATCTTCCAGCCCCACGTGCCCGACCACCCCGACTACCTGGCTCCGGAAGAAAGTCTGGAGTTTTCGCGGCTGCTCGGAACCCCTCCCCTGACCCCTCCCCTCACGGGGAGAGGAGTCACCCACCAGCATCCGGCATCCAGCATCCAACATCCAACATCCAGCATCCAGCATCCAGCATCCAGCATCCTGCATCTGCCTGCCCGTCAACGATTCCTTGTAACCCTCCTCCGCTATTACCGGCTTCACCTCCCCGGATTCGGCGAGATGAAGTCGCACCGCATCCTCCGGGAAGTTCTGGCCTAAATCCTTATCTTTGCCGAAAATCCGGCATATGACAACAGGATTCACCGAACAGGAGGCCATCCGCAGGAATTCCCTCAACGAGCTGATCAGCCTCGGCATCAATCCCTATCCCCCCGAAACATTTGAAGTCAATGTCAGGGCGGCCGAGATCAAGGAAAAATATCCCTCCGATCCTTCGCTTTTCCAGCAGGCCAGCGTCGCCGGCCGCATCATGACCCGGCGCATCATGGGGGCCGCATCCTTCGCCGAACTGCAGGACGAGAGCGGCAGGATCCAGCTTTACGTCAAGCGTGACGAGATCTGCCCGGGCGAGGACAAGACCCTCTACAATACGGTGTTCAAGAAGCTGCTCGACATCGGCGACATCATCGGCGTGACCGGCTATGTCTTCATCACCCAGATGGGCGAGATCTCGATCCATGTCAAAACCCTCACCCTGCTGAGCAAATCGTTGCGCCCCCTGCCCATCGTCAAAGAGAAGGACGACGCGGTGTTCGATGCATTCACCGATCCCGAACAACGGTACCGCCAGCGCTATGTCGACCTGATCGTAAACCCCCACGTGCGCGAGGTGTTCGTGAAGCGCAATATGCTGATCAACTCGATGCGCAGCTTCCTGAACTCACGCTCCTACCTGGAGGTAGAAACCCCGGTGCTGCAACCGCTTTACGGGGGTGCAGCCGCCAGGCCGTTCAAGACTTACCACAACACCCTCGACATGACACTTTACCTCCGTATCGCCAACGAGCTGTACCTTAAACGGCTGATCATCGGGGGCTATGACGGAGTGTATGAGTTCTCCAAGGATTTCCGCAACGAGGGGATGGACCGCTTTCACAACCCCGAATTCACCCAGATGGAACTCTACGTGGCTTACAAGGACTATGAGTGGATGATGGCGCTCGTGGAGGAGATGGTGGAGAAGATCGCCCTTGACCTGCACGGAACGACCGTGGTGAAGGTCGGCGAAAACCTGATTGACTTCAAACGGCCCTGGAAACGTTTCAGCATGTACGAGGCTATACGGGAGTACACAGGAATTGATATCGAAGGAAAAACCGAAGAAGAAATCGCCGCTATCGCAGTTCAGCTTGACGTGCCCATCACCCACACCATGGGCAAGGGTAAGGTCATTGATCAGATCTTCGGGGAGAAGTGCGAACCTTTCCTGATCCAGCCTACCTTCATCACCGACTACCCGGTGGAGATGTCGCCACTGGCCAAGAAGCACCGCAGCAAGGATGGCCTCGTCGAGCGTTTCGAAGCGATCTGTAACAGCAAGGAGCTCTGCAACGCCTTTTCCGAGCTGAACGATCCCATCGACCAGCGCGGGCGGTTCGAGACACAGCTTGAGCTCGGAAAAAGGGGAGACGAGGAATCGATGGTGCTCGACGAGGATTTCCTCCGCGCGCTGGAATTCGGCATGCCCCCCACGGCGGGCCTTGGCATCGGCATCGACCGCCTGACCATGATCATGACCGATTCGCCATCCATACAGGATGTATTATTTTTCCCGCAAATGCGGCCGGAAATCAACGCACGATGACAACCCGTATCGTCGCCGTACGATCCGTCGTGATGGCGCGGCACAGGTAGATCCCGCCGGGCAGGGGCCGCCCACGATCATCCGTCGCATCCCAGACCAGCCTGACATCGCCTGCCTCCTGCCTGTCGGAGGTTAGCGTCCTTACCAGGTTCCCGTGCATATCCCGGATCTCGATCGTCAGCATCCCGGCCCGGGCCATGGGATAGCCTATCGTGGTTTCATCCCGGAAGGGGTTCGGGTAGTTGCGCAGGGTCCGGCCGGGATCCGGACTTCCGGCAACGGTCGTAAGCAGGTCCCTGTTCACCATGATGATCACGTGGAACGCCCCCGCCGCGGAGGTGACCCGGAGACTGTCTGTCTCATACTCCATAAGCGGACCGCGTAAAACCGGTAGTGGGACCTTCACGCGGACGGCTACGCTGTCGCCGCTGTTGAGCACATGCGGAATGGAGACGGATACGGAATCAACCCACCAGGGCCACGACTGGCCATACATCTGCAACTCGTTGAGGGAAAGCGGGCCTGCCAGGTAATTGTGGATCTGGGTGATCTTCCCGTACATGCAGTCGTCGGGCGTCTCGAACCACAATGTGTCGGGCACGGCGGTGAGGTTCGTATAGACCGTCTGGAAGGTAAAGGGATCGGCGGCCCCGATGAAAGGGGCGCAGGCGTGACGCCCCGACTGGTCCGCGGCCGTCAGGTAGTATTCGATCATACTGCCGGCGGGCTGCATGGGAATAAGGCCGGTATAATGCCTTCCGGAAGTGTGGACCATCGCGGCCGACTGGTATGTACCTCCGTTGACCCGGTAGCGGATCAGGACAGAATCGGCGACAATCGGCTGTTGACTGCTGTTGTAAATGTCGGCTTCAATGGCATAGTTCTGTTCGCAGGGTCTCGTCCCCGAGATCGGTATGTGACGGATGTGCAGTAGTCCGACGTCGGCGATGCCCATCACCCGGCAGTGCAGTGCGTCGGTCGATTCCCACGGATGGGCTGAATATCCCGTGAACCCGATCACCTCGTACCCCGGCATGGCCGCCTCGTAAACCGCCTTCGCACTGTCGTCCCATTGCGAATTCATGAAGGGCATGAGCACCTTGTCGTTGACAATGATCGAATTGGTGTAGGGCTGGTTCTGGGGAGTGTTGACACGGAAAACCTTGTATGGATAGCCATAAGGACAGGTTGTTGCCGTCCAGTAAGCGGCCGCGGCCTCGATCTGGGCATACCGCGCATGGGAGGGCGGTACCTTGCGGATCAGGATCTTGTCGGGTGCAAGGAATTTTCCCCAGCAGTCGATGTGGAAGATATAGTCGCCGTTCGGATCGGGTCTGACATGATAGGTTTCAATTCCCAGATAATCGTTCACCTTCTGAGCGATCTCGTCATGGGTCATACCTGAATTTTCTGTCCAGATGAGGGTCGTGGAGGCCGCGTTGTCATTCCCTTCGGTCATGTAGTTGCCCCCGGTAGCGACCAGGTCCATCCCGTACCACGGGATGCCCAGCATGGCAGCCATTTTCTTCGGAATTTCGTCGTCGAGCGGGCGCGGCCTGTTGTAAGGGAAATCGACGATCCCCACCTGGTCGGCGCTGTCGGTGACGAACCAGGGACCATAGTCCCGTGTCCAGTATGAGTTGGTCGATGCGATCAGAAAATCGCAATGGCTGGTATCGACCCCGGCCGCCACATACTGGTTGATCAGCGTGGTCCTCACCGATTGTGAAGCGACGATAGTTGTTACGGTAACGTCGGAAGCCATCTCCTTGATGAGGCTCATCGGAATGCCGAAGCCCGTGCCGGATGGATAGGCGATGAGTACTCCCTGCATCCGGTCGAATTCAGCGACGTTCCGGATCGGATCGACCGGCGGATCGGTTTCCACGAACCCCTTGCCGATCAGGGCGATGCGTGACCGTTCGTCGTCGGTCATGATGTGCTTCAGCGGCACCATTCTGCCGGACAGGGTGTCTTGCGCGGCGGCTGGGATCGTTAAAAAAAATGACAGGAACAGGAGCGGGCAGATCTTTCTCATGTTTTTCGTAATATTTCCGCAAATGTAACATTTTCGCCGTTCCCGGAAATCATTACCTTTGCCGGAGAAGTCCTTTCCGGTGAATAAAAAGATCGCGGCGGCCCGCCTATCGGTGTTCTCCAACACAGCCCTGATCATCCTGAAGGTGATCGCCGGACTGCTCTCAGGCTCCGTTAGCATCATCTCAGAGGCGATCCACTCCTTCATGGACCTGCTCGCCGCGGTCGTGGCCTTCTTTTCCGTGCGTATCTCCGACACCCCGGCAGACGAACGCCACCCATACGGCCACGGGAAATTCGAGAACATCTCGGGCGTCGTGGAGGCGCTGCTGATCTTCGTGGCCGCCTTCTGGATCATCTACGAAGCTGTGAAGAAGTTCATCCACCCGGAACCGGTCGGGAATCTGGGGCTGGGATTCGCCGTGATGATCATATCCGCCGTGGTCAACATCATCGTTTCCAGAAGGCTG